>Ga0209282_1000100_pt1 | contig 59184 bp, 55 predicted proteins | sample Mtrugardesep15_FD_187529 | JGI IMG/M metagenome (GOLD analysis project Ga0209282, IMG submission 187529) | Root nodule microbial communities of legume samples collected from California, USA - M. trunc garden sep15 (SPAdes) (version 2) | ecosystem: Host-associated > Plants > Roots > Nodule...
ATTTGGCTCAGTTTTTATGATGTGGCAATAACGTCTCGACCACATCCTCAAACTGGTGAAATCATGTCAAAGGGCGTTAGGCTGGCCGCTGCGGTCACACTTGTTGTAAGTCTCGTTCCAACTCAGCCGACCGCAGGCGGTCTAGGTGATAGAAATCATCTTCACACTGAACTCGCGGCTCTCGCCAGCGCGCATCCCGGGCGAGTCGGTATCTGCGTGCAGGATCCAACGTCGCCCCCAATCTGCGTGAATGGCGAGCAACGTTTCTCATTGCAGAGCGTGATGAAGCTTGTCGTGGCCGCGGCCGTGATGCGGGCGGTTGACGAGCGGCGTGTCGCCTTGTCAGACCGCGTTACTGTTCGCCGTGAGGATCTGAGCGTTAATATCCAGCCCATAGCCGATATCGTCAGCGAAAGAGGCTCCTTTGAAACCAGTCTTGGGGACCTTCTTCGTCGTGCAGTGGTGGAAAGCGATAGCGCCGCCACCGACATGCTGATTTCGCGCCTGGGAGGCACGAAGGCGATACAGGCGTTTCTCGGTGAATCAGGGCTGCATGGCATCAGGATCGATCGAACGGAGCGAGAGCTTCAAACCGAAACTGACGGGCTGAGATGGACACCGAAGTTCGTATTCCCGGAACGCCTCGAACAGGCTCGCAAGGAGGTTGCCGAAGCCAAGCGCCAGGCCGCTTTCGAAGCCTATCTCACGGATCCGCGCGACACCGCCAGCCCCCGCGGCATGGTTGGCTTCCTGCATAAGTTGGCGGCGGGACAACTCCTGTCCGCGTCCTCGACCGCTCACCTACTGGAGGTCATGAAAAAGACGGTCACGTTTCCCGATCGCTTACGTGCCGGCGTGCCTTCCGGTTGGACGATCGGGCACAAGACGGGCACGAGCCGGACCCGAAACGGTATCAATGGCGTGACCAACGACGTCGGCATTCTGACCGCGCCCGATGGCAGACATGTAGCGGTAGCCGCATTCGTTGCGGAATCGCGGACCGGCAACGAAGAGCGTGCAGCCATGATTGCAGCGGCCGCCCGGGCCATTACCGCGGCTTACGAATAGGAGTTGTGGCCGGCTCCGGATCGGCGGCGCTGGGTTGACAAGCATTCATGAATGAACGCCTGGCTCAATGACGAAGGCAAGCCGCAGCTATTCACGAATAACATCAGGAATGACGCGGGAAGCTCGGGGCAGCCGTCGTCGAACGATCCGAAAATGCCGCAGTGATGCGTCCAGAATGCGCCTGCTACCGACCGACCTATTATCAGAACAATTGAAGCCCCTTGAGACTGACGTGGCCGTCCTTGCCGATGATGACGTGATCGTGAAGCGCAATGCCGAGCGGCTTGGCGGCCTCGGCGATGAGCTTCGTCATCTCGATATCGGCGCAAGACGGCGTCGGGTCGCCGGAGGGATGGTTGTGGACGAGGATCAACGCAGTGGCGGAAAGCTCCAGTGCGCGTTTGACCACCTCGCGAGGATAGACGGGCGTGTGGTCGATTGTTCCCTGCTGCTGCACCTCGTCGGCGATCAGCGTGTTGCGTTTGTCCAGAAAAAGGATGCGGAACTGCTCCTTCGTCTCATGCGCCATCGCTGCATGGCAATAATCGATCACGGCGCTCCAGGAGGAGAGAACCTGCTTATTACGCAATTCGCTCTTGAGCATGCGATGACTGGCGGTGGCGACGAGCTTTAGATCGAGCGCAACGGATTCCTTAACTCCCTTCACTTCGTGAAGCAGATGCAAAGGGGCACCGAAGACGCCGGCGAGCGTGCCGAACCGGGCGAGCAGGGCCTTGGCGATCGGCTTCGTATCGCGGCGGGGGATGAGGCGGAAGAGAATGAGTTCGAGAATTTCGTAATCCGCCAGCGCCGCGTCGCCGTATTCACGGTAGCGAGCCCGCAGGCGATCCCGATGGCCGTGATAGTGAGCATCCTCTGCGGGCGCCGGCGCGGCGGCGGGCGTTTGCTGCTGCGGGATAAACTGACGTTCGTCCGTGGCGCCGAAAAGGACGTCGGGTTCGGGGGCGGGCGGTGTCTTCGTCACGCGTCGCCCGGAACCTGAATACCGGGCTTGAAAAGGCCGGCCGGTGAAAGCGTGAATATTTCGCAGCCCTCGGCAGTGACGCCGACCGTGTGCTCGTATTGTGCCGACAGCGAACGATCTCGCGTGACCGCCGTCCAGCCGTCGGAAAGGACCTTCACATGCGGGCGGCCAAGATTGATCATCGGCTCGATCGTGAAAATCATGCCCTCCTTGAGCTCCGGTCCCTCATTGGCGCTGCCGTAATGAAGGATATTGGGTGCGTCGTGAAAAAGCCGGCCGACGCCATGGCCGCAGAAGTCTCGCACGACAGAACAACGCTCGGATTCGGCGTAGTGCTGGATCGCCTCGCCGATCGCCCCGGTGCGCGCGCCTGGGCGAACCGCGGCTATGCCGCGCATCAGACATTCATGCGTAACGTCCAGCAGGCGCTCGGCGGCGCGCTTTATCTCACCGACAGGATACATACGGCTGGAATCGCCGTGCCAGCCATCGACGACATAGGTCACGTCGATGTTGACGATGTCCCCTTCGCGTAACGGCTTATCGTTCGGGATGCCGTGACAGACCACATGGTTTATCGAGGTGCAGGACGACTTGGTATAGCCGCGATAATTAAGCGTTGCAGGCAGCGCACCGTGGTCCATGCCGAACTCGAAGACGAAGCGGTCGATCTCCTCCGTCGTCACGCCCGGGCTCACGCGCGTCACGAGTTCGTCCAGGCAAAGTGCGGTCACCTGACAGGCCTTGCGCATGCCTTCAAATCCCTCCGCTCCGTAAAGACGAATGACGCCGGTGTTTTTGTAGGGGGCCGCGCCGGCATCGATGTAGGTTACCATTCCAGAACTTCCGTTGTTTCAGGCGGTTTTCATAAAACAGCAGGGACCGCTTCGTCCACCATCATCGGTCCCGTCGCCACGATTTGCAGGGGCGACACCTGGCATTTCACGGCATAGGCCTCGACTCCGCGTGTGCTCGCCCGTTCGAACGCACGCGCATAAACCGGATCGAGTTCACGGCATATTCGAAAGCGGCTGCAATCATCTCTCTGAACAAGATAGAGCATGATCGCGCGGTGTCCCGCCGCGACCATATCCCCCAGTTCCTCGAGATGTTTGGCGCCGCGCTCGGTAGGGCTGTCGGGGAATTCGGCGAGACCGCTGAGGCGGCTGAAATGAACGTTCTTCACCTCGACATAGGCAAGGCCCTTTTCCGCATCGCTGAGCAGAATGTCGATCCTCGAATTGCGGCCGTATCTCTGCTCGCGCCGAAGCGTATCGTAGCTGTCGAGATTGCTGACCTGTCCTGCACTGATCGCTTCTTCTGCAATCCGGTTCGGCAAACCCGTGTTGATGCCGACGAGCGTACCGTCCGCCTCGACGATCTCCAACATGTGGCGATATTTGCGCGTCGTGCTGTCGTGCTCCGACAGCCATATCCGTGAACCGGGCGTCGTCAGTCCACGCATCGAGCCGGTGTTCGGGCATGAACCGGTAATTGCCGTCCCGTCGGTGAGAATGGCGTCGAACAGGAAGCGCTTATAACGCTGCACGAGCGTCGCAGGGACGAGCGGGCCGGTGAACTTCAAGGAACGGGACTTTCTAGTAGAGCACTTACAGGAGAAGTGCGGGTCAGGCGCGCATACGCACGTAGGAGCCCGGAGCTTCCTCGATCGAATTGAGCGGACCCCCGGCCTTGCGGGCCGGAACACGGCGTTTGTCGAGCCGTTCGACCCAGCTTTGCCAATGCGGCCACCAGGAGCCGGCCGTTTCCTTTGCCTTGCTCATCCAGGTTTCGACGTCGCCCTTGGGCGGCCCTCCCGTCCAGTATTGATACTTGCCGCGAGCCGGGGGGTTGACCACACCCGCGATGTGCCCCGAGCCGGAGAGCACGAACGTCACCTTGCCGCCGAAGCTGCTGCTTCCGAGAAACACCGATTTTGCCGGCGCGATGTGATCCTCCTTCGTCGCGAGATTGTAGACGGGGATCTTGACGTTGCCGAGGGATATCCGACGACCGGCAAGCACCATCTCGCCTTTGGCAAGCCTGTTCTCCAGATAGCAATTGCGGAGATAGAAGGAGTGGTTGGCCGCGGGCATCCGTGTCGAGTCGGAATTCCAGTAGAGCAGGTCGAAGGGCAGGGGATCCTGACCCTTGAGATAATTGTTGACGAAATAAGGCCAGATCAGCTCCGAGGCCCTCAGCATGTTGAAGGCGGACGCCATCTTCGAGCCTTCCAGATATCCGGTGGCGCTCATATTGGCCTCGAGGTGGCGGATCTGGTCGTCGTCCACGAAGACCTTCAGATCGCCCGCATGGGTGAAATCCACCTGGGTGGTGAAGAGCGTCGCGGAGCGAATGCGGTCATCCCTTTCCGCGGCATGCAGCGCCAGGGTGGCGGCGAGCAGCGTGCCGCCGACGCAATAGCCGATGGAATTGACTTCGCGCTCTTCGGTTGCCTGTTCGATGATGTCCAGCGCGAAGCCGATGCCATCGCGCGCATAGGCTTCCCAGTCCTTCGTTGCATGGCGCTCGTCAGGGTTCACCCAGGAAATGACGAAGACCGTTTGGCCCTGGTCGACCGCCCATTTGATGAAGGATTTCTCGGGGTTGAGATCCAACACGTAGAATTTGTTGATCCAGGGCGGGCAAATGAGCAACGGCCGCTTGAGTACGGTTTCGGTGCTGGCCTCGTATTGCAGCACCTGGCAAATATCGTTCTGCGCGATGACTTTTCCCGGCGTAACCGCGATGTTTTCGCCGATGGCGAACTTGCTTGTGTCAGTCTGCCGCAGGCGAAGCTCGCCGCGGCCGGCGGCGATGTCCTCCGCCAGCATCTGCATGCCCTTCACGAGATTGGCGCCGCTGGTCGCCACTGTTTCGCGATATAGCTGCGGGTTGGTGGTGATGAAGTTGGTCGGGGAAAGGGCGCTGGCAATCTGGCGAACATAGAAGGCGGCCTTGTGCCGGGTATGGTCGTCGAGGCCCTCGGCGTCGTTCACCATGCGCTCCGCCCAGTCCGACGTAACGAAATAGGCCTGACGTATGAAATCGAAAAAGGGATTCCTCACCCAGTCTTCGTCGGAGAAGCGCTTGTCGTTGCGCTGAAGGCTGGCCGGCTCGTCGACTGCGTCGCCCGCCATCCGGTGGACCGTCCGGGACCACATATCGAAGAAACTGCCGAGAAGATGAGTCTGGGCTTCGAGTGTCCGCCGTGGGTCTGTGAGCCAGTATTCCGAGACTTTGGAAAGCGTTTTGACCATATCGGAGACCGGCTCGGCGAAACTATCCGTCTTTTCTCCGGATTCGCGGGGCGCAAGCCAGGCGGAAGCAGCTTTTCCTAGCTGCTCGGCCGCGCGAGCCATGTTGATGGCCAGGTTTTCGGGGTCCTTGACGATGTAGGGCTCGACCGATTTCGGGTCGAAGCCGGCAAAGCCCTTAGCGCCCTCGGCCTTCTCTGCTGTCACCCGGTTTCCTCCACAGCATCTTGTTTGTTTTGTATTTTTACATTCTGCCCGAAAATGATTACAAGGGCTAGCGCATCGTCGCGCCGTGGAAACAGAGGTGATCGTCAGCATGCTAGTCGTCGGAAAACAGCGTTCTCTTTCTCGGATTTCCGCACTGATTTTCGCTAGCGTCCTCGCGGGCTGCAATTCGACAGCAGACCTTGCCACCTATCCCTCGGTTTACGGCCAGAAGCCCGCCGCCATGCCGCAGATGACCAATGAGGAAGCCTTGAACATGCAGGGGCGGCTGACCGCACTTGCCGGGCAACGCCGGTCCGGCGCGATCTCCGAGGCGGAGTATCAGCGCCGCCTGAAGGAATTGCAGCTTCTGGCCGAGCAGCACGGCGCCGATACCCTGAAAGAGATCGAGAATTAGAGCTTGCCTTTCTCGTGATTTGGCCGCAAAGCGTTGAATGGCCGCAGTGACGGCCGTTCACCCCGCGCATGTCGAGCAAAAGCCCAAGGGGCTCGCAAAGCCGCGCGCCAAATGAGGTCTGGAGATGGAAGAGTTTCATAAAGTCCGGCGTTTGCCGCCTTATGTTTTCGAACAGGTCAACCGTTTGAAAGCTAGCGCGCGAGCGGCCGGTGCTGACATCATCGACCTCGGTATGGGCAATCCGGATCTTCCCACCCCGCAATCCATTGTCGACAAGCTCTGCGAGGTCGTACAGGACCCGCGGACGCATCGTTATTCGTCATCGAAGGGCATTCCGGGTCTGCGACGGGCCCAGGCCGCCTATTATGCACGTCGGTTCGGTGTCAAGCTCAATCCGGAGACGCAGGTCGTCGCGACCCTCGGCTCCAAGGAAGGCTTCGCCAACATGGCGCAGGCCATAACCGCACCCGGCGACGTCATCCTCTGCCCAAATCCGACCTATCCCATCCACGCATTCGGGTTCCTGATGGCGGGAGGCGTCATCCGTTCGATTTCAGTCGAGCCGGACGAGTCCTTTTTTCCTCCGCTGGAGCGCGCCGTACGGCATTCTATTCCGAAGCCTCTGGCTCTGGTTCTCAACTATCCCTCCAATCCCACGGCGCAGGTCGCCACGCTCGACTTCTACAAGGACGTCGTCGCCTTTGCGAAGAAACACGATATCATCGTGCTCTCGGACCTCGCCTACTCGGAAATCTACTTCAATGACGCGCCGCCGCCCTCGGTTCTGGAAGTTCCCGGTGCGACCGATGTGACTGTCGAATTCACGTCGATGTCGAAGACCTTTTCCATGCCGGGCTGGCGCATGGGCTTCGCTGTCGGCAATGAGCGACTGATCGCGGCGCTGACGCGGGTCAAGTCCTATCTGGACTACGGCGCTTTCACGCCGATTCAGGTGGCGGCGACGCAGGCGCTGAACGGTGACGGCAGCGATATAGCCGAGGTGCGCTCCATCTACAAACGGCGCCGTGACGTCATGGTGGAGAGCTTCGGCAAAGCAGGTTTCGAAGTGCCGCCGCCGCCGGCGACGATGTTCGCCTGGGCAAAGATCCCCGAGAGGTTCCGTCATCTCGGCTCGCTCGAGTTTTCCAAGCTTCTCGTCGAGAAGGCGGATGTCGCGGTCGCGCCCGGCATCGGCTTCGGCGAGCAGGGCGACGACTATGTCCGTCTCGCACTCGTGGAAAACGAGCACCGGATCCGCCAGGCCGCGCGTAACATAAAGCGCTTCCTGTCCTCGGCCGACGAGACGATGCACAACGTCATCTCGCTCAACGCACATCGGTAGGGAGCGGGATTGCCCGTTTCCGTACCCAAATTGCCCCGCCCGGTCTGGCGGGGCGCCTCTACATGTTAGGAACTTGCTATGGCAGATGCCCTCAAAATCGGCATTGCGGGCTTGGGGACAGTCGGTGCCTCGCTCGTGCGGATCCTCCAGGATCGTCATGAGACACTGGCGACTACATGTGGAAGGGCGATCGAGATTACGGCCGTAACGGCAAGGGACAGATCAAAGGATCGGGGCGTGGATCTTGCCGGCATCACCTGGTTCGACGACGCGGTTTCTCTGGCGTCGCAAGGAGACATAGACGTCTTTGTCGAACTGATGGGCGGCACCGGAGATCCGGCCTATGCCTCGGTCAAGGCGGCGCTCACGCACGGCGTCCATGTGGTGACCGCCAACAAGGCACTTCTGGCAGCACACGGAATCGAGCTGGCGGAAATCGCCGAGAAGCATGGTGCGCTTCTGAACTATGAAGCGGCTGTCGCCGGTGGCATTCCCGTCATCAAGGCGCTTCGCGAATCGATGACCGGGAACACGATTTCGCGCGTCTACGGGATCATGAACGGCACATGCAATTACATCCTGACGAAGATGGAGAAAGAGGGTCTCTCCTTCGAGGCCTGCCTCAAGGAAGCTCAGCGTCTGGGCTATGCCGAAGCCGATCCGGCCTTCGACATCGAAGGCAACGACACCGCGCATAAACTCTCTATCCTGACGAGCCTTGCCTTCGGTACCGCAATCGCTGCCGACGATATCTACCTTGAGGGCATTACCAACATCTCGATCGAGGACATCCAGGCGGCCGCCGATCTCGGTTACCGCATCAAGCTTCTCGGGGTCGCCCAGCGTACCGAAAGCGGTATCGAGCAGCGCGTACACCCGACCATGGTCCCACATGACACCGTCATCGCGCAGGTCGATGGGGTGACAAATGCCGTGGCGATCGAATCCGATATTCTCGGCGAACTCCTGATGGTCGGCCCCGGCGCCGGAGGGGATGCCACCGCATCGGCAGTGCTTGGCGATATCGCGGATATCGCGAAAAGCCGCCCCGGCGCGCAGCACGTTCCGGCATTCGGCCGCCCTGCGAACGCGCTTCTTCCCTATAAGCGCGCCCGAATGCAGAGCCACGAGGGCGGATACTTCATCCGGCTCAAAGTGGTCGACCGCACCGGAGTCTTCGCCAATGTCGCGAAGCAGATGGCGGACAACGACATTTCGCTCGAATCTATCATGCAGCATTCCAAGCACTATGCCGATCCTGCCGAGCCGAAGACGATCATCCTCGTTACGCATGCGACCTTTGAGGCTTCCGTGCGCAAAGCGATCGTCTCGATCAAGGCCGAGGGATACCTTGTCGGGGAACCGCAGGTGATTCGGATCGAGCGTCCGAAGGCTTGGTAGCGCACTTCCTGATTAAAACTGTTGAGAAGCGGCTCCGACTCGTGCCTTGCGGGCCGAAGTTCGCGCTCCTCGGTTTTTCCGGGCCGAAATCTTCGTTAAGAACGGTAGGACTTCGGGCGGGTAGACAATGGACGTTTTGGCGGATCCGATCCAGCGGGCTTTTCTCGGCGTTGAACGCTCTGTAAGCGGACAACGGTGGGTGTCGCGCCTCGATCAGGCGGGCCAGAACCGTGCACTGGCCATAAGTCAGGTTCACGGCTATTCCGAGCTCATCGCGCGCGTGCTTGCCGGGCGTGGGGTCGGACTTGACGACGCCGGCGCCTTCCTTGATCCGACGCTGCGCGCACTGATGCCGGACCCCGATATATTGACCGATTGCCGCAAGGCTGCCGAGCGGCTTGCAGATGCGATACGCCGCCGCGAGAAGATCGTGGTTTTTGGCGATTACGACGTGGATGGTGCGGCTTCAGCAGCGCTGATGGTGCGTTTCCTGCGCCATTTCGATCTGACGACCGAGATATACATCCCCGACCGTATATTCGAAGGCTACGGCCCCAACCCGCAGGCGATCGAACAGTTGATCGATCGGGGCGCGGAACTGATCGTCACCGTCGACTGCGGTTCCACCAGTCACGAATCGCTTGCAGTGGCGGCAGAGCGCGGGACCGACGTTGTGGTCGTCGACCACCACCAGGTCGGCTCGACGCTGCCCCCTTGCCATGCACTGGTCAATCCCAATCGCGAGGACGATCTGTCGGGCCAGGGGCACCTTTGTGCTGCTGGCGTCGTTTACCTGGTGCTCGTCAACACATTGCGCGTGCTGCGCCTGAAGGGCGATTCGCGCGTCGCGTCCTTCGACCTCCTTTCGCTGCTCGACCTTGTGTCGCTCGCGACCGTCTGCGATGTCGTGCCGCTCAAGGGGCTCAACCGGGCTTATGTCGTGAAAGGATTGATTGCTGCACGGCACATGGGCAATGCGGGTCTCGCGGCGCTCCTGCGCAAGGCGGCGATCGGCGGACCCGTGACGCCCTATCATCTCGGCTTCCTGCTGGGACCACGGATAAATGCCGGCGGGCGTATCGGTGACGCTGCGCTCGGGAGCCGGCTGCTGACCCTCGATGACGCCGCGGAGGCTGAAATCATCGCCGGCCAGCTTGATGAACTCAATCGCGATCGCCAGGCGATGGAAGCGGCCATGCTGGCGGAGGCTGAAGCCGAGGTGCTGGCTGAATACGGGACAGGCGAGGGCGCGTCCGTAATTATCACTGCCCGGGAGAATTGGCATCCCGGGATCGTCGGACTGATTGCCGCACGTATTAAAGAGAAATTCCGTCGGCCGGCCTTCGCTATCGCCTTCGACCCGAACGGTCGAGGCACCGGATCCGGCCGTTCGATCAACGGCTTTGACATGGGGCGGCTCGTGCGCGCGGCCGTCGACAGCGGCCTTCTGATCAAGGGTGGCGGGCATGCAATGGCTGCCGGGCTGACGGTCGAGAGAGGTAAGCTCGGACAACTTCGGCAATTCTTCGAAGAACGCGCCGAAACTGCAGTTCGCGATCTCGTGGCCGTCCAAACACTCAAGGTCGATGGTGCAATGGCAGCTGCCGGGGCGACGCTGGACCTCGTCGACCTTCTCGATCAGGCAGGGCCTTACGGCTCAGGGCATCCGCAGCCGCTCTTCGCCTTCCCGCAACATCGGCTGCGGGACAGCAGGCAGGTCGGCGCCAATCACGTTAAGGTGACTCTCGAAGGACAGGACGGCCGTCGAATCGAAGGAATCGCCTTCCGTGCCACCGAGACGCCGCTGGGCGCGTTCCTGCTTGGCAATCGCGGCGCTACGGTCCATGCCGCGGGATCCGTGTCGGCGGATCTCTGGCAGGGAACACGCAAGGTGCAGCTGCGCCTGACGGATGCTGCGAAAGCCCATTGAGGTTCAACGTGATGCGACTACGCGCAGCGCATCAATGGCTTACGGCATTTTCCTGAAGACAAGTGGCACGCCCAACGGGAATCGAACCCGTGTTTCCGCCGTGAAAGGGCGGCGTCCTAGACCGCTAGACGATGGGCGCCTGCTGCAACGACGTTTGTACGTCTGGAAAGACCACAAGTCGCTGTAAGACAAGGCGGCTTATAGAGATCGCTTTGGATTCTCGCAAGAGACCGCATGCCGTAAAATTCGATTTTTCCGAGATAATATTCGGAGATGTCTCACGCTCACCTCGACATCGAATCGCGCGAATTCGACACAAGGGAATGGTACGCCCAACGGGACTCGAACCCGTGTTACCGCCGTGAGAGGGCGGCGTCCTAACCGCTAGACGATGGGCGCCTGGTGGTGACTGTAAGCACCATACTATGAAAAACACGGAATAGAAAAGAGGTGGATGGCACGCCCAACGGGAATCGAACCCGTGTTTCCGCCGTGAAAGGGCGGCGTCCTAGACCGCTAGACGATGGGCGCCTGCTGCAGCGACTTTCTGCGGTTAAAGGCGCAGGTCGCTGTAAGACAAGGCGGCTTATAGAGAGCACATCGTATTCATGCAAGCGACGAAAAGCGATAATTTTGATTTTTCTGCGAAAGCCCATGAAGATCGTTTCGACCTATGGCGATGATCCAGCATAGGACCTGCAGGCCCCGAGCCAGGACAAGTATCGACAAGTAAAACTCTGGAAAGAATGGCACGCCCAACGGGAATCGAACCCGTGTTTCCGCCGTGAAAGGGCGGCGTCCTAGACCGCTAGACGATGGGCGCCTGCTGCAACGACGTTTGTGCGTCTGAAAAGACGACAGTCGCTGTAAGACGAGGCGGCTTATAGAGAGGGCTTCGGATTCCCGCAAGTGGCAGGTTTCATTTTTTCCCAGAAAAATGACCGGCCGGTCGCGACATCTCATTCGCCTCCACGGTTAGCTTGACGTGGCTCTCGGTGGTCAACCCTTGCGGCGGCGGCACCGCCAGTTCCAGTCCCGTTGCGGGCCGATGTCGATGTGTACGGATTCGGTGTGACAATAGGTGCCGACGCCGCCGCGGCCCGGAACTTTGCGCAGGAAATCTGCAAGCTCCCATTTGCTGACGCCCGCCACCTGAATGTCGGCCGCCTCGCATCGTGTGTGTCGGGACTGGCGCTTGCGGTTGACCTTGATGGCGCGCAGGCCCGAGGTGACCATGACCTTGCGGCCGTAATGCGCTTCCACCGTTCTCAAAATGTTGAGAAGCTCCGGTTTGAAGCAGCCTGTTTCCACCTTCTCGGTTTGCAGTATGAGGCCGTTCGGTGTGAGTCGGGCGAGGCCGGAGAGGTTGGCCACTTCCAAGGGCGCGTCGTCCTCGTCGGCAGCATGCGCATCGTGCTCCACGCTGAAGAGCGGATTCATATTGACGCCCGGCAGGGAAGCATAGGCGAGAGATGCGATCTGAGGCTGACCCGCATTACTCACGGTTATCGTCTTCTTCCGGCTTGCTTGCGCAGCGTGTGTTTCGCGCGGCATTTCCTTGCGTTTGGGCGCGAACAGGCTCGCCAGGGTCCAGGTCTTCTTCGCCCCTTTTGTCTCCTTCTCGCCTTCGCCGGGGCCCGCGGAAGGCGTGCTCACCGCCGCTGCGGAAGCGACTTCGACCGGTTGCAGGGCCGACGCGGTCGCTCCTGACAGTGCTGCCTGCGCGCTCAAAGGCAACGGTACCGACACGGGCATATCGACTGCGGCAGTCGGACCTGTAGCCGCAATCGTTTCGTTTGCCGCAGGAGTTTGCCCTGCCGAGGCCCCCTGCGGCGGCTGATTCGCCGTTTGGGCCTCGGATTGCCCGTTGCTGAACAGGCTGTTGGTCCTGGCATTCATTCTCGGTGCTGCGGCGGCTGGCGTCGGCTGGTTGCTTGGGTCCGGCTGCACGGCTGCGGATGTCGCCGCCGGCGATTCTCCATAAATACTCGATGATGTGGCGCGTAGCGCAGTTCCCTGCATGGTAAGGCCGGGCTGCACGGCTGCGCTCTGTCCGGCATCCGCCGTCGCGCCGTCGGGCGCCTGCGCGGTCCTGTCGTCAGGCACCGCCTCTTGCTTACCCGGCGATATTTCCTGGGAGCCTGCCAATGATGCTTCCGCCGTCTGCTGCGATTTGAGGGGGTCGATCGTCTCGCCATCCGCAACGGCGGAAACGCATCCGGCGAGTGCCAGCAGCGATACGGATAATGCCGCGGCGCGTCCGATTGTCAGGAGACCGCGTCCTGTTTCCAGATGTTGCAACGCCTTTTCCCCGCTCTTCGTGCATGCGGGTGGCTCTGCACCGCGCACGCCGCACGATCCGACTCAGGAACACCGTCCGACCCGGCAATAACATTTTCACGCGGAGAGCGCTCGGCTCCCCACGGGAAAGGTCAGGCAAGTATAGGGCTATCCCCGCAAGTGACGACGAAGCAGAGCCCCGTTTCAACGTCTGCTGCGGCAAGGTAATGAAAGCCGCATGATTTGTAAACCTGCACAACCTATTTCAGCTTCGCGAAACATACGCGAAGGCCCGGTAATAACCGGGCCTGAAGATCGTCAGCTGTTCTTTCGATCCTTTTGCACCGGCGCCGCCCGCGCCGCTCAGCATGACCGGCGGCGTCTAAGGTGTAACCGGGGGCAATTGCGCGAGGCTTACCACGCGCCCGTACTTACCATTCGCCTGTGTTGGCCATGGAGGCCCAGGGTTCCTGGGCGGGAAGGCGCTCGCCTTTCTGCAGGATCTCGATGGAGATGCCGTGGGGCGACCGCACGAAAGCCATGTGGCCGTCGCGAGGCGGACGGTTGATCGTAACGCCACCATCCATCAGGTGCTTGCAGAACGCATAGATATCGTCGACCTCATAGGCGAGGTGGCCGAAATTCCGCCCGCCGGTATACTCCTCCGGGTCCCAGTTATAGGTGAGTTCCAGGCATGGCGCGGCTTCGCTTTTGGCGCGATCGATATCGCCGGGAGCGGCGAGGAAAACGAGCGTGAAGCGGCCTTTCTCGTTCTCGTATCGGCGAATCTCCTGGAGCCCGAAAAGCTTGCAATAGAAATGAAGGGCCTTGTCGAGGTCGTTGACGCGAACCATCGTATGCAGATACCGCATTGGAGAATGTCCCTGTTTGGTGAAAGATGGCGTATAGTGAAACGGCGGCAAGCCAGACGCAAGGCTGCGTCCCTATAAACGTCTCAGACCAAAATACGTCGGGGGACTTGCACACGCGCTGCGGGACGATGTTATTCTGGCCCATAAGAATCAGTTAACCGTATCGAAGTGTTGCGCGTAACGAGGGGCTGCGAGAATGGCTGACAGGACATCTTCTAAAGACGTCATCCATAATGGCGAATTCGGCAACGACGCCCTTGACCTCACCGAAATCACCGGCGTTATCAAGTGGTTCGACGTTGCCAAGGGCTTCGGCTTCATCGTTCCGGACAACGGCATGCAAGACGTTTTGCTGCATGTGACCTGCCTCAGGCGCGACGGATACCAGACGGTTCTGGAGGGTGCGCGTGTCGTCGCCCTGATCCAGAAGCGGGATCGCGGCTACCAGGCGTTCCGTATTCTCTCCATGGATCAGTCAACCGCCGTTCACCCCTCCCAGATGCCACCGGTCAGAACCCATGTCCAGGTGACGCCGACGAGCGGGCTGGAGCGCGTGCTGGTGAAGTGGTTCAACCGGACCAAGGGCTTCGGCTTCCTGACCCGCGGCGAAGGCACTGAGGACATTTTCGTGCATATGGAAACGCTGCGCCGTTTCGGGCTGACGGAGTTGCGGCCCGGACAGGTGGTGCTCTGCCGTTTCGGTGACGGGGAAAAGGGCCTGATGGCGGCGGAAATCCACCCCGACGGACCGACGCCGACGACGCGGTCGCACTGATGTCCCGGGTTGCTGTTATAGCCGCAAGAAGCGCCCTCACGGCGCTTTTTTTGTTGTCGCTGCTCGTCGCCTCGGCCATGGCCGAGGTTTCCTTTGCCAAGGAGCGGATCCGGCTGATTACGGCGAGCGGACGAACGCACGATCTTACGGTGGAGCTCGCGAGAGAGCCGGGCCAGCGCGAGCAGGGGTTGATGTATCGCCGCCAGATGGCGCCAAATCATGGCATGCTGTTCGATTTCGGCGAGACGCGGCCGGTGATGATGTGGATGAGAAACACCTACTTGCCGCTCGACATGCTCTTCATAGCCAGCGATGGCACGATCCGCACCATCCACGAGAATGCGGTCCCGCTTTCCGAGGCGATCATCGATTCCCGGGAACCCGTGGCATACGTGCTCGAGCTCAACGCAGGAAGCGTGAAAAGGCTCGGCATCAGCCCAGGGGACCGGCTCGAAGGCGCGGGCCTTCCGTCCACGGAAAAGGCGAACTGAAGCGTTCGTCACTCCACCCTCCTTCACGGCCCTCCTTCACGAAATTTGCTGTTGCAGCCGCAGGGCGAAGCGTGTATCTCCGCCTTCGTGGTGCGGAGTGTAGCGCAGTCTGGTAGCGCATCTGGTTTGGGACCAGAGGGTCGGGAGTTCGAATCTCTCCACTCCGACCATCCAATCACGTGAGAGCATTGATCTCTTGGTTAAACGGGAGCCGTTCGAAACAATGTCCGCGAAGATCTACCGTCCCGCAAAGACAGCGATGCAGTCCGGCAAAGCCAAGACGCATCTGTGGGTGCTGGAGTTTGATCAGGAAAGACCGCGCACGATCGACCCGATCATGGGCTATACCAGCTCCGCCGATACACGGCAGCAGGTTCGCCTGACCTTCGAGAGTGCGGAGCAGGCGATTGCCTATGCCGAGCGCAACGGCATCGAATATCGCGTGATCGCACCCAAGGATGCGGCTCGTAAGAACGTTTCCTACTCGGACAATTTTCGTTTCAACCGGACGCAGCCCTGGACCCATTGAGGCTCACGGTGCTCGTTTAGGGCACCGGACGGCCCCTTAGCTCAGCTGGATAGAGCACCTGCCTTCTAAGCAGGTTGTCGCAGGTTCGAGTCCTGCAGGGGTCGCCAAAAAACCAAATGTCCATACCGGAGACTTAGGTAACAGATCGTACCTAAGACATGGGTGACAATCTCGTGCCGAACGGAATGTCTACGGTTTGCAGAGTCCTCTGCTCCAGGTCGATATATCCCAGATCATAATGGTTGAAGCTGACGAGCCAAATACCGTCGTCGGGACTTCCTTTGATTCCAAGCTTCTGTCCGGCCTGCACGTTGGAGATGTTGATCTTCTTGCGATAGACGCAGAGCGATGAGGCCACAGGAAGCCAGTTAGGCTACGTCAACTGAGCTGATCACGGATGTCGGCTCTTCGCCGTTCCTACTTGGTCGGCTTCACAAGCGAGATGACTCGCGGCTTGGATGGCGCGTCAAGCCATTCGATCCACGTGTCCCTTTCCTCGATCGTGTCGAAGAACCGCCAGAGCTTGTATTCTTCTTCGGTGGTGTCCAGCATCTCACCGACGGTGACAAGTTCCAGCGGCAACGTCACCTCGTTCCCGTCGAAGCGAACGAAATAGAGCCCTTCGGCTGCAAGGCGGATCACTTGACCCGTGGCATAGCTCCCATCTGGGTCGTCGACTGTGAAGTACATGCCGGTCAAAGTTTCAAAAATCTTGTTGCTCATCGGTTTCGCATGCCAGTTCGATATGTGGGGAATCAGAAGTTCGCCCAGGCTGCCGATAAACGCAAGAGCGCGCGTATCGCATCGGCCAGACTCAGTAATCGCTCGCGGATCCGGGCGGCTATCTTTGCCGGCAACGCCGCTTTATCAAGCCGGCCGCGAAAAAGGCACGCCGCTCTGCCCCGATCCGCAGGAAACGGGAACGCGTTGGCGGCTCGCTTCGGATGGATAGCCACTACTGCTAGAACGTCCGGGTTTTGCGGTGGTCTCTACAGCCGTGACGCGTCCTGACGGCTGGAGCGATAATCGAGCCCGTTGGCGGAGGCTCGGGTTCCCGCTCGACCGCAAGTATGCTCATCACGATCGAGATGAGCACGAGTATAAGCACCAGAAAGGCTAATCCCGCTTTATCCATTCCCCATCATGGCGAGCCGAATGCGCGCAAAGCGGGGCAGACATCCGGCGCAGAGCCATGGATCACCGTCATGGTTAAATTTGCCTGAATCTATCTGCCTGACGGGAGGACGCACCGACTCGGCGCAACGCAGTTACACTGCATCGTTGACGGGCACGGCAATGGGAACGGAGAAGCCGTTCCGTTCCGCAGCCGGCCTTCAGGTAGGCTGGTTAGGAATGCAGCGTGAGCTTCTTCAGCTTATCGATCCGTCGTTCGCCGGACTGATAAACCGAGATCAATCTTGCGGCCAATGCCTCCGCCTGATCGCCGCAGTTGGGTACCTGACGTTCTTCCAGCAACTGCTCGAATACACGGCCGAGCAAATCGATTTCGCCGGGACGAAACGCTTGTGAGTAGTTCCGGGATGCCGTCACAGCGCGCAACTCCTCAGTTGGGGCGAAAGCGCGATATCTCCCGGCCATCGGCGCCCGTGCCACAAGCCGATGATCGTCGAAGCCTACGCCTATCCGCGGGAATGGCGACGCCTCAACAGTTGCAAATGCGAGAGCGCGATGAGGAAAGCCTAAGCAGTTCCCCGCTCGCATCCCGCGCTCAACGCATTGGAACCACGCTCACCGCGGCCGTGCCGATCAGAAAAGGGAGGGAGCCAACGCGCGCCGAGAACCGCGCCCAACTTAAACTGGTTCACAATATGGACCATTGCCAAACGTAATCGTGTAGTAATTTCAGGTAATTGGCTTTGTTTATTGCTTGTGTCGCTTCTGTGGCCTACAAAATGGACCCCGTCGGGTGGCGCTTTGGAGGGCGCCGGACGATCTGGAATGTCGATCCGATGGTGCCAATTGGTTCGGGCGACGCCTCTGGGAGGAGCTTTGACGCTGTTCGATCGCGCAGCGCGGAACGCGTTCGGACGGTTCAAAAGGGAGGAAAAGAATGACCACCACGACGGAGGGCGTTTCCGAATTCGCCGTGCTCGCCGAAACGATGGAGGCCCGACCGGGTTCGCGGCTGATGCGCCCGGTCGAAGCGCTGTCTGCCGTTCTGCTTCTGGCCATTATCGCCATGCTGCTTTCCGGCGTGGTCTTTCGCTATGGTCTATCCAGACCGATCGTCTGGATAGACGAAGCGGCGTCGATTGCCTTCCTGTGGCTGGCCATGCTCGGATCGGCGATCGCGATCGACCGTTGTGAGCACCTGCGGCTGACCATCTTTCTCAATGCTCTCGGTGAACGGGCCCGACAGTTCACCGAGACGCTCGGCATGGTGGCGATCATGGCATTCCTTCTCGTTTTGCTGCCTGCCGCCTATATGTATGCCTCCGGGGAAATGGACATCACCTCGTCGGCGTTGAACATTCCTGCCGGTTATCGCGCCGCGGCGATTGCCGTCGGCATGGTTCTGATGGTGTTGCTGGCCGTGGCGCAATTGCTCAGAACCGCGAGGGCGCTGGACGTAGCGGTGGCGGTCGCGGCCGTTGCCGCCGTAGCATCGGCGCTCTGGCTGCTTTCGCCGGCACTTACATCGTTCGGCAATGGCAACATTCTGATTTTTCTCGTCGGCGGCGCCGCCGTCTGCCTCGCAATGGGCGTTCCGATCGCATTTTGCTTCGGCATCGCGACGCTTCTATTCCTTGCCTTCACGACATCGATGCCGCTGGTCGTCATGATCGGCCGTATGGACGAGGGAATGTCCAGTCTCATCCTGCTGTCGGTCCCGGTCTTCGTGCTCCTCGGCTGCATTCTGGACGCGACCGGCATGGGGAAGGCGATCGTCGATTTTCTTGCGTCCATGCTCGGCCACGTGAAGGCCGGCATGTCATATGTTCTGCTGGGGTCGCTCTTTCTGGTATCCGGCATATCTGGATCGAAGGTCTCGGACATGGCAACGGTCGCCCCGGCACTGTTTCCCGAGATGAAGCGGCGCGGTCACAAACCGAAGGAGATGATAGCACTTCTGGCGACCGGCGCGGCCATGGCCGATACCGTACCGCCGAGCATCGTGCTGATCGTGCTCGGCTCCGTGGCAGGCGTCTCGATAGCGGCGCTGTTCACCAGCGGTTTCGCCATCGCTCTCGTGTTGCTTGTCGCGCTCGCCGCGCTTGCCCGCATCAAGGCGGCCCGCGAAAATGTCGATGGCGTCATACGCCCGTCGCTGAAACGCATCGGCGCCACGGCCCTGATCGCTGCGCCGGCTCTGGTGTTGCCGTTCATCATCCGCAGCGCGGTCGCGAGCGGAGCGGCGACTGCGACGGAGGTCTCGACCATCGCAGTGGTCTACGCCTTTATCATAGGCACTGTGCTCTATGGTGGCATCGGTATTCGGCGAACCTATAAGATGCTGGTCGAGACGGCCGCGATGAGCGGTGCGATCCTTCTGATTCTCGGTACCGCCGCGGCAATGGCCTGGGCGCTCACCCAGACCGGGTTCGCCTTCGAGCTCACCGACATGATGAGCGGCCTGCCGGGCGGATGGTTCACATTCATGTTGGTATCGATCGCCTTGTTCATGCTGCTCGGCTGCGTGCTCGAAGGCCTCCCGGCAATCGTCCTCCTAGCGCCCATCATGTTCCCGATCGCGCGTGCGATGGGCATCCATGACGTCCACTATTCCATGGTCATCGTCACTGCCATGAATGTCGGACTGATGGCGCCACCGATCGGCATAGGCTTCTACATTGCCTGCAAGATCGGCAACGTCTCGCCCGACGAGGCAATGGGTGCGATTTGGCCTTACATCGGCGCGATGGTGCTTGGCCTTTTGCTGATCGCCGCCGTTCCCTGGTTCTCGCTCGCATTGCTGTGAGCACGCCATCCCACATTCATCATCGACGATCAGGAGGAGAACAGAGCGATGAAGATTACCCGTAGAACGATGCTGCTCGGCACCGGGGCAGTGGCCATCGGGGCGTCGATCCGCACAAAGGCTCATGCGGCGGACTTCACCTACAAGCTGGCAAACAACCTGCCGGTTACCCACCCGCTCAACATCCGCCTGAAGGAAGCGGCCGACAAGATTCTGGAGGAGACTGGAGGTCGGCTGAAGATCAACATCTTCCCGAGCAGCCAGCTCGGCAACGACACCGAAACCCTTTCGCAGCTTCGCAACGGCGCAACCGAGTTCTTCTCGCTCTCGCCGCTGATCCTGTCGACCCTTGTTCCCAACGCCGCCATCAGCGGTATCGGCTTCGCCTTCCCCGACTACGACACCGTCTGGAAGGCCATGGACGGAGAGCTCGGTGCCTATGCACGCGGCGAGATCGAGAAAAAGGGTCTCGTGCCCATGGAAAAGATCTGGGACAACGGCTTTCGGCAGATCACCAGCTCGAATAAGCCGATCAACACGCCGGAGGATCTCAAAGGATTCAAGATCCGTGTGCCGCCGAGCCCGCTCTGGCAATCCATGTTCACAGCCTTCGGCGCCGCACCGACCACGATCAATTTTGCCGAGGTCTACACGGCGCTCAGCACCGGCACGGTGGACGGCCAGGAAAATCCGTTGGCAATCGCATCCACCGCCAAGCTTTATGAGGTTCAGAAGCATTGCGCCATGACCAACCATATGTGGGATGGTTTCTGGATGCTGGCGAACAAGCAGGCCTGGGAGAGACTGCCTGAAGACATCAGGGAGATTGCAGCCAGAAACCTGAACGAATCGGCCACGGCCCAGCGGACCGATACCGCCAAGGTGAACGACACAGTCCGCGAACAACTGACGCAGAGTGGCATGACTTTCACCGATCCGGATAAGGCTGCGTTCCGCGAAACGCTGAGGTCGGCGGGTTTCTATGCCGAATGGAAGGGCAAGTTCGGTGACGAGGCGTGGGCCATCCTGGAAAAGGCGGTAGGGACCAGCCTGGGCTGAGGACCGGACTATGAAGGGGCGGGCGGCCGTTTCATCCGGCCGCTCACCGACCGATCAGCGATGTGGCACGCGAGCGTGCGGGCGCCTTCCGGGGTTTCGAATGGCAGACCGTCTTAGAGGAAAATCGGCAATCGTCTTCGGTGCAGGTTCCTCCGGCCCCGGCTGGGGGAACGGCAAGGCGGCCGCCGTGCTTTATGCGCGCGAGGGCGCCAAGGTCGCATGCGTCGACCTCGACATCGAGGCCGCCGGGGAAACGGCGGCGATCATTGCGGAAGAAGGCGGCGAGGCGATCGCCATTGCCGCGGACGTTACCGCCCTCGCATCGATCGAAGCCGCCGTTGCTGCCGCGCGGCAGGCATACGGCACCCTTTCGATCCTGCATAACAATGTGGGCGTAACGCATATGGGTGGGCCGGTGGAGCTGTCGGAAGCGCAGTTCCAGCAATCCGTCGATCTCAACCTCGGCTCGGTGTTCCGCACTGCCAAGGCAGTGATCCCGCATATGATCGAGGCCGGCGGCGGTGCAATCGTCAACATCTCGTCGCTTGCCGCTATCCGGTGGACCGGTTACCCCTATTTTGCCTATTACGCGACGAAGGCGGCAGTCAACCAGGCGACTGTCGCGATCGCGGTTCAATATGCGCGGCAGGGAATCCGGGCCAACTGTGTCGTCCCCGGCCTGATCGACACGCCGCTGATCTACAAGCAGATCTCCTCGCATTATGCTTCCACGGATGAAATGGTTGCTGCCCGCAACGCGGCGCTCCCAAGCGGGCATATGGGCGATGCCTGGGACGTCGCCAATGCCGCGCTTTTCCTTGCCTCCGACGAAGCGAAATTCATCAACGGCGTTTGTCTGCCGGTCGATGGCGGTCAGAGCTGCACGATCATGGGAGCGCGCTGAGACATGGACGACGTCGCCATCAGGGACATGACCGGCTCCCAAAGCGTCGATCGGGCGACGAAGCTGTTATCGCTGGTCGGACGACAGGCGGACGGCATGACCCTCAGCGCCGTGGTCGAGAAGAGCGGGCTCAACAAACCCACGGTGCGTCGCCTGCTGCTGGCCCTGATCAGGGCCGGCCTTCTGGAGCAGGACGACCGCGACCGGCGCTACTATATCGGCGAAGAAGCCTATGTGCTTGGAACGCTCGCATCGGGCCGGCACGGGCTGCTGCGCCTTTCGACGGAAAGCCTGCATCGCCTTGCTCAAAAGACCAGCGACTCCTGCTTTCTTTCCGTGCGCCGCGGAGCGTCCTCGGTCTGTCTCCACCGGGAGGAGGGGAGCTTTCCAATTCGCACCCACGCACTCCAGGCGGGCTCCGTGCATCCTCTGGGAGTCGGCGCCGGCTCTCTTGCCATGCTGTCAGCCCTGCCGGACGAGGAGGTTTCAGCCGTGCTGGAGCAGAATGCCGCCGTGCTCGAGAACCAGTTTCCGATGCTTGCTCCCGACGAACTGCGCCGGCGCGTCGAACTTACCCGCATCCAGGGCTATGCGGTCAATCCGGGCCTTATCCTGGCCAATTCCTGGGGGGTGGGCGTCGCGATCCGCTATCCGGACGGCGGCGTGGCTGGAGCCGTCAGCATTGCCGCCATAGACAGCCGCATGCAGGAGCCGCGACAGAGCGAGCTGGCGGTCCTTCTCAGACAGGAAGCATCACGCATCGAGATCAAGCTCGCCGAGCAGTTCCGCGACAGGCGGACGCGACACATTGCAGCCGTTGCAAGACCTCTCAAAAGGAGATCGCCCAGATGACCGAAGCGCAGATCGTAGGCTGGGCCCACTCCCAGTTCGGCAAAACCGACTACCCGGATACCGAGGCGCTGATGGCTGCGGTCGCGGCGCCGGCACTTGCGCATGCCGGCGTGGCTGCCTCTGATATCGACGGCATCTTTGTCGGCGTCATGAATGGCGGCTTCTCAAAGCAGGAGTTTCAGGCCGCACTTGTCGGTATGGCCGACGAGGCGCTTGCTCATGTTCCTTCCGTACGACTGGAAAACGCATGCGCGACAGGCTCGGCGGCGATTTATACGGCGATGGATTTCATTGAGGCCGGCCGCGGCCGCATTGCTCTCGTTATCGGCGCCGAGAAAATGACCGCCGTTCCGACGGCGCAAGTCGGCGACATTCTCCTGGGCGGCAGCTACCGCAAAGAGGAAGGCGATGTGGAAGGTGGCTTTGCCGGCGTCTTCGGACGCATAGCGCAGCATTACTTTCAGCGTTACGGCGACCGTTCCGAGGAACTGGCGATGATCGCCGCCAAGAACCACGCGAACGGAGTTGCCAATCCCTATGCGCACATGCGCAGGGATTTCGGTTTCTCATTCTGCAACACCGTTTCGGAGAAGAACCCGATCGTCGCCGCCCCGTTGCGCCGCACCGACTGCTCGCTCGTCTCGGATGGGGCCGCAGCCCTGGTGCTCGCCGCTGCGGAAACGGCTGCGACTCTGCAAAGGGCGGTCGCGTTCCGGGCGCGCAGCCATGTCAATGACGTCTTTGCGCTCAGCCGTCGGGACATGGCGGAATTCGACGGGCCACGACGGGCGTGGAAAGCGGCGCTGTCGCAGGCTGCCGTCACGCTCGAAGATCTTTCCTTCGTTGAAACACATGACTGTTTCACCATAGCCGAGATGATCGAATACGAGGCCATGGGCCTGACCGCGCCCGGCGAAGGCTACCGAGCAATCCGTGACGGCACCACCACCAGAAGCGGACGGCTGCCAGTCAATCCATCCGGCGGCTTGAAATCCAAGGGCCATCCGATCGGTGCGACAGGGGTTTCGATGCATGTCATCTCGGCCATGCAGCTCATGGGTGAGGCAGGTGAGATGCAGATCCCTCACGCAGGGCTCGCCGGCATTTTCAACATGGGCGGTGCTGCCGTAGCGAATTATGTCTCGATCCTGGAGCGGGTGAAATGACGAGCGACGAACCGCAGGGCGGCGTCACCCCGGTTTCGACGCGTGTCATGAACCTCGCAAACCTGCTTTCGCAGGCGGCAAGACGAAATCCCGACGAGATTGCGCTCATTCGCGGCGACGTTCAGTGGCAGTGGCGGGAGATTGAGGAACGCGTCGACGCCATGGCATACGCCTTCGTCCACGAATTCGGGGTGCGGAAAGGCGACCGTATTCTCGTCCACTCCGCGAACTGCAATCAGATGTTCGAATCCATGTTCGCGGTTTTCAGGGTGGGGGCGATCTGGGTGCCCACAAATTTCCGGCAAATGCCGGAGGAAGTCGCCTATCTGGCGCAGTCGAGCAGTGCCCGAATGGTGATTTTCCAGGCCGCCTTTGACGCGCACGCCGAGGCGTGCCGCGCTACGGGCGAGAGGATCGAATCGTTCGTTTCGATCGGTTCATCGCCGATCGGCGAGGACTATGACGCAATCGTTGCGCGCAATCTCGGACGGGGCGTTTCGCCGGCTGCCGTCGACCGCGACGACCCATGCTGGTACTTCTACACCTCGGGCACGACCGGCCGGCCAAAGGCCGCCGTGCTGACGCACGGGCAAATGGCCTTTGTCGTCAACAACCATATCGGCGATCTTTTTCCGGCGACGACGCATCGCGACAAGTCCATCGTCGTCGCGCCGCTGTCCCACGGTGCCGGCGTGCATCAGCTCTGTCAGGTCGCGCGAGGTGCGACGACCATTCTTCTCCCGTCCGAAAAACTGGACATCCCGCAATTCTGGACTCTCGTCGAAAAATGGAGGGTGAACAATCTCTTCGCCGTCCCGACCATCGTGAAGCTGCTCGTCGAAGACCCGTCGGTCGACCGGTACGACCATTCGTCGCTACGCTATGTCATTTATGCGGGTGCGCCGATGTATCGCGCCGACCAGCAGACGGCGCTCGAGAAACTCGGCGCTGTCCTGGTGCAATATTTCGGCCTCGGCGAAGTAACCGGAGCGATCACAGTCCTGCCTCCCGCCTTCCACAGTCTCGGAGACGGCCCGGATGCGCGAATTGGTACCTGCGGCTTCGAACGGACGGGCATGCAGGTGCAGATCCAGGACGAAAACGGAGACGAGGTCGCGGCGGGTTGTAGCGGCGAAATCTGCGTGATCGGCCCGGCGGTTTTTGCCGGCTACTATCGGAATCCCGAGGCGAACGCGAAAGCGTTTCGCAATGGCTGGTTTCGAACCGGTGACCTCGGTCATGTCGATACGCAGGGCTTCCTCTACATCACCGGTCGCGCTTCCGACATGTTCATCTCCGGCGGATCCAACGTCTATCCGCGCGAAATCGAGGAGAAGCTTCTCATGCATCCGGATATCAGCGAAGCGGCGATCGTCGGTGTTCCCGATCCGGTATGGGGGGAGGTCGGCGTCGCGGTTTGCGTCGCTCGCGACGGGGCGACACTCGATGCGGCGGGCTTGAGAGAATGGCTGGACGGGAAAGTCGCCCGTTACAAGCTACCGAAGAAGATCGTCTTCTGGCCCGAAATGCCGAAGTCGGCCTATGGCAAAATCGCCAAGAAGATGATCCGCGAGGAGCTTGAGCGGCGCGGGGAGCTGAATGACCTTTCGCCTGGCGGCGCGGAGAGCCGGAGTGTCGCCCCGTGAGCGTGAAATCCGTCCTCATAACTGGCGGCGCCTCCGGGATCGGCTTCGAAATAGCGACGCTTCTGAACCGGCGTGGCTGGAAGGTCTATCTTGCCGATCGCAATGCCGGTGCATTGGCAGATGCCTGCAGCGCCATCTCGCTCGATCCCGCCCAGGCGCTCGCCTGCAGCGTAACGGATGAAGAGCAGGTGCGATCGGCCATTAAGGCAGCCGCGTCGTCCGCGCCGCTCGGAGCGATCATCAATTCGGCCGGCATCGCAATGGACAGGCCGGCGGTCGACACCAGCGTCGATGATTTCCGCCGCATCCTCGACGTCAACCTGACCGGCACCTTCATCGTATGCCGTGAAGCCGCACGTCACTGGCTGGCAATAGCCGCCCCCGGTGCGATCGTCAATATTTCCTCCGTGTCGGGCCTCGTCGGCAACAAGGGGCGGGCGGCTTACGGCGCCTCGAAAGGGGCCGTCAATCTGCTCACTTACATACTTGCGACCGAGCTTGGACAGGATGGAATTCGCGTCAATGCCATCGCGCCGGGCGCCATCGATACGCCTCTGTCGCGGGCCGTCCATACGGAAGACGTGCGCGCACAATGGCACGAGCGCATTCCGCAGCGTCGCTATGGAACATCGCGCGAAGTCGCGCAAAGCGCAGCGTTCCTGATCTCGGAAGAAGCCAGTTATATCAACGGCCAGGTTCTTGCGGTCGATGGTGGTTTCGCTCATGCAGGCCTGGTTCTGAAAGGATGATGATGCGCAGGATTCTCCAGCCCGGCGCACCGCTTGCGCCACGGGTGCTTTCACTTGAATGCCACGCCGAGAGGATGCGTCTGACCTTCAAACCCAACCGCAATGTGCTCGACGCCGTCCATGAGGCGCTTGCGGAAACAGGCTTCGACAGCGCAATAATCCAGGTGCGGGGCGGCTCCTTCGAGCCGCTTGCCTACGTCACGCCCACCCTGGACGGCGGCGGCCTTCATGCGGCCTGGTACAGCGACATACATGCGCCGAAAGGCCCCGCCATCATCGAGGGTCTGGTCATGACATTCGGCCGGCGCGATGGAGAGCCGTTCCTGCATGCTCATGGCGTCTGGCGGCATGAGGACGGATTCCGCGGAGCAGGGCACGTCATGCCGAAAGACACGCAGTTTGGCGGACCGGTGGAGGCGGAAGCCTGGGTCTTGTCGGGCGCGATCATGGATCAATTGGAGGACAGCGAGACCCGGTTCCGTCTCTTCACGCCTGTACCCCATTCCGCCGCCTCTGCGACCGCCTCACGGCGCGCTGTTCTCTGCCGGATGAAGCCGAATGAACCAATTCATCAGGCAATCGAGCGCACGGCGGGTGAACACGGTATCGAAAGGGCAAGTTTGCACGGCATCGGCAGCCTCGTAGGCTGCACTTTCACCGACGGCCGGATCATGGAGTCGGCCGCATCGGAATTGCTTATTCGCAAGGGGACGCTTTCACCGGATCAGAATGGAAAGGCTGAAGCGAGACTCGATATCGCGATCGTCGACACGGAACGTGCCATATACGAGGGTGAGATTGCCAATGGCACCGATGCCGTTTGCATTACCTTCGAACTGCTGATTGTCGAAGAGTAACGGTCGATCGCAAGATCACGGTAAGGCAGAGCGTCCTTAAACCGCTCACTCCTTCTTGGCTGTGCTTCGCCGGTCGAGCAATTGCTGGAAAATATCGGCCTGCCTGTCTGCCGCCGAACGTATGGCGGCTAAATGGCCAAGCATGGCACCGAAGGCGACGAGGATGAGGCCGCTGGCGATTGCCGGAAAGGCCCAGGGAAGGACAGCGACAAGGGTCTTCACGTCGGGAGTGGGCACAAGGGTCATCGCCAGCAGAGCAAGCGTACCGATGACGATCGTGCCACCCAAGAACTCCAGAAACTTTCCCATCCTTCCTCCCCGTACAAATCTTGGAGCGGGATGAGGGAAAGTGTGTGCGGTTGGATGCCCGCATCCCGTTCTAACCTGGTAGAATCAATCACGTTCACGACTTTAGGTCGATCCGAAAATCGCGTCATCCGATGTTTGGAGCACTTCCCGAAAAGTGGTCGAAATTCCTTCCACAGAAAAACCCGGCAATTGCCGGGTTCTTGATCGAAACGCGCCAGGCGATCAGAACTTTACGCCGACACCAATGGTGAACTGGTGCTGGTCGAGGTCGACATTGACGCCGCCGACATCCTTGTCGCTGAAATCGTTGTAGCGATACTCCGCGCGTCCGAAGACGCTGTCCGTGAACCCGTAGTCGACGCCGCCACCGATGGTCCAGCCGTTGAAGGTTTCCTTCTCCTTCGGCGCGCCGGCAACGTCGACGAAACCGCGCGTTACCGCCCAGCCGCCTGTGGCATAGAGGAGCGTCCTGTCGTTGACGGTGTATCCGAGGCGGGCGCGCACGGATCCGGAAACATCCGTTCCCACATCGGTGTTCGTGCCGAAGACGGTGACGGTCTCATCATTCCAGTTGTAGCTGACATCGCCCTCCACGCCGACGACCCAGTCACCATGCTGGTAATTGTAGCCGGCGAAGGCGCCCAAGAGGCCTCCACTGAACCGCTTCGAGCCGCCGCCGCCGGGAACGCTCAGATCGCTGTTCAGCCAGCCACCGCCGCCCTGCAAGCCGAGATAGCCGCCAGTCCAGACGAAGCTGTGGACTGTCTCGACCGTCGGTGTCGGCTCCGGTGGCTGTGCCAGATCGGCTGCATGCGCCTTTCCGCCAAGCATGAAGGCCGCGAAGATCGCAACAAGCACATTTCTGATCATCACAGACGCCTCCTGTTGTCGGCAAAGATTAACAACATATCGGATGCGAGTCTGCGAAAAACAACGCCCCCGGCGGCCCTCGGGTGAAGAGAAAAGAGGGCCGGCGGCTCGTCCCGGCCGGCCCTTCCGAAAGATCGCGGAAAAGGGGAACATCTCGGAGCGGGCCTGCAAATGCCCGCAGAGAGATCGATGTGCCCGCCGATAATGCCTTAAAGGATGTTTCCGAATTGACATGTAGCGCAGAAAATTTGACGTTATGCGCATGGTTGCGAACAGGATTGCACAATCTACGATCGAGGTCGCGGTGATTATCCTGCCCGAGTCGTCGATCATGTCCCTTGCTTCCGTCCTCGATCCGATGCGCGCGGCAAACCGGGTGACCGGGCACGAGGTCTTCCGGTGGCGGTTGCTGTCGGCCGATGGTGACGCGGTGATGCTCACCTGCGGCTTATCTATTCCGGTGGATGCTCGGTTCGCCCTGCCGATCGTCGGGGATCTCCTTCTCATCATCGGCGGGTTCAATCTCGAGAGATATGCAGGCAAGCGCTTCCTCGCTACTCTGCAGGAATGCGCGCGGCATTTCGATATCGTCGCGGGCGTTGAGTCCGGGTGTTGGCTGCTCGGGCGTTCCGGGCTTATCAAAGGCCGCAAGGCAACCGCCCACTGGGAGGAGCTCGAGGATTTCAGTCGGGCATTTCCCGAGCTGCAGGTGATTGGGGACCGTTTCGTGACCGACGGCAAGTACTGGACCTCCGGTGGCGCGTCGCCGACTTTCGACATGATGCTGCACCTCATTGCGGAGAGGCTGGGGCCGGCTATCGCGCTGGATGTTGCGAGCATTTTTGTCTACGATCAGATGCACAGTCCCACGGACGTACAGCCCTTCGTCTCGCTCGGCCGCATGGAAGCACGAGATCCGGAGCTCGCCGCGGCCATAAGGCTGATGGAGCGCACACTCGAACGGCCGATGACGGTCGCGGCGCTTGCGCGCCGGCTATCCGTCTCACAACGCAAGCTTGAAATGCTCTTCGCCAAAGGCCTCTCGACCAGCCCGGGCGCCTATTACCTGCGCCTCAGGCTGCAGGTCTCCCACCGGCTCGTTCGCGATACCGGAATTCCAATGCGGGATGTCGCCCTTCGCTGCGGGTTTGACAGTCTCTCGGCCTTTTCGCGTGCCTACCGACGCGAATACGCGACGAGCCCTACGGGTATGCGCAGCGCACGCAGCGCAAGCGTCGCTTCTGAGATGTCAGATGAAGGCGGACGCCACGCGCGCCCCTGACGACACTTAAAACGGGGGCGGGAACCGCACCGCTTTTCCTCATTCCTCTCCGGCGTTCAGCGTCGTGCTTGTCCGGTTGACCCGGCAAGCGAACAAGCCTCTTCGAACGCTTTGACGGTCTCCGGCTCGTTGTCCTCCGGCAGCACGGCATCAGCCACATCGGCCCGGTCGGCCGAAGCGGCCACATCGCCTTCGTAGACATAAGACTGGATGTAATAGGCCAACTCACCCTTCCACACATTCCGTCCGTCTATCTGGCGGCAAGCCACGGCGGTTTCGAAATCGGACTGGAGATCATCCACCGTTGCGTTGGCCGAGACGAGATTCGAGGGCACCGCGAGCGAGGCGATCAACAAGACGGCGGTAAACATGATGGCAGCCCTCCGGAAAGCGAACCTATTGGGAAACGGTGGGACAGTTTCTTGGTTCCCTTTGGGTAGAGAGCGATTCCGATTCGGAAGGAAGTGGCATTTTAATGAAGATAGATTTTTGCGGGCCAGCGATGTGTATCAGCCACACAGCCCGACGCTGCCGGTGGTCCGGTCGCAATGGCAAGAGCGCCGGCGGCGCCAACATTCGGGCGCCGCCGGCAGTCGCGGTGTTTCTTATTGAACGACCTGGACGACCGTGTAGGTTTTAGGGTCGACGATCACGCGTTGGTTGTTCACCACGGCGAAGGCATAGGAGGGGTTCTCCGGGACGGGCGTCAGCATAACGCTGCGCGGTAGCGGGCGCCCGACGGCGATCCGTTCCTGCAAGACGACCGTATCGGCTGGAACCGGCTGCTGCCGGACATAAGTTACGACCTGCTGCGGCGGAGGGGCGATAACCGCTCCGGCGACGAGCCCGACCGCTCCACCGATGGCGGCTCCAACGGGGCCTCCAACGATTGCACCAGTAACCGCTCCGCCCGCAGCGCCCGTTACGGCACCTTGATTGCTGTCATTTGCAATAGCGGGCGCGGCAACGATGCCCGTTGCGATCGCAGTAACAATGAAGATCTTGGCGTTCATCTGTCGTACTCCCTTGCTATACAGTGGAAGAACGAACATCCTTAAACATTGTTCCTGATTTTATTTCGCGCTATCAGTATTTCATAAATAAAAATAAGTTACCCGGCTGAAATAATCCGTTACCTGTTGCGTGTCGCTGCAACGCTCTCGAGTGAGGCCCCAGAGCTGCGGTACCCGAAGGGACTACTGGGCCGCCGCTCTAGGACCGCTCGCGGGGTCTGCTGTCCAGCGGCGGCTGGTTGCCAAGCCTCGCGATCTCTCTGCAGCCAAGGTTTGGCTGCAATCTTATCGCGAACGATATAGCAGCCGGGAGCAAAGCGTATCGGACCATTGGTCGGCCAAGAGCCTTAGGAAGGCGGGACCAAAGTCCCATCGCAGGGGATGCAGGGCCATCGGGGGATAAAAAAGCCCCGCTCGATGGCGGGGCAGGCACGCATCCGCTTGGCAAACGAAATGCGGGGAAAGATGTAATTCCAACGGAACTACGGCTTGGACGCTATCTCTGAGCAGAGGCGGTGGGAAGGTCTGAATCTCTGATTCCGGTACTCCGCTGCGAATAAACCTGCGGCGGATTCTCCGTTAGAGCTGCTGGTAAGCTGTAACGACCAGGCCTGTTCGACTTTCAACTCAGCTCAAGCCGAAGAACGACAAGATGGCGATTACGATAACGACCAGGCCAACGAGATAGATAATCTGATTCATCGCTCAACTCCTTTCATCACGAGTGAACGGGCATGGCGCAGGTAAGTTCCAGGCGAGCGCTAAACGCGGTGCGCTGGTAACGGGGCGCGAAGGGCGGAATTGAGTACAAACCCAACTCCGCCTTCACATGCACGCGGTGGGGGATGCCCGCATTGACAACCAGGGTCAGTTGACAACCTGGACGACCGTACGCGATTTCGGCTCCACGATGACGCGGCGTTCATTGACCACTGCGTATGCGTAGGTCGGGTTCTCCGGAACCGGCGTCAGCACGACCGTTTCAGGAATGGGTTTGCCGACTGCGACAGGTTGCTGAACGACCACTGATGGGGGTGCCGGTTGCTGCTGTACATAGGTGACCACCTCGGCAGGCGGAGGGGTCAGCGCGCCGCCAAGGGTGGCGCCGACCACCGCGCCTACTCCAGCTCCGACCGGGCCCCCGAGAATGGCCCCGGTTGCGGCGCCGCCCACCATGCCGGTCGCTGCGTTTGTGCCGTCGGACTGCTGTGCGGCCGCACCACTGGCAAGCAGCGCTGCGGTCGCGGTAATATATACTAGCTTCTTCATAGCATTTCCTCTCGTTGAACTCGTCACTCAACGGGCAAGCACGGAGTCTGTTCCAATCTTTGGACTTTGGTCCGATTCCGACTCAGACGATCGCCCGATTAAACACGCGATCTCCGCGGGTATATTTGGAAGATAGTCGCAGTTCTTCAGAAAGTACGGCACTGCGGTGTTCATCGACGGTTCAGACCCGAAAGATCAATCCCGACGGTTCAGACCCGAAAGATCAATCTGATGAACAGCAAAAAGGAGTCAGCCATGAGAAAGCTCTCATACGCCTTTGCAGCCGCAGTTCTGGCCGCGTCTTTCGCTTTGCCGGTAAACGCGGCGCCGATCTTCGTGCCTATACCGGAGCAAGTGAAAACAGGGGCTGTCGAGCAGGTCAACCATTGGCGCCATCGTCATTGGCGCTCGGAGCGCCACTGGAACAGGCGACATGCTTCGCGCTCCTGCCGCTATTACGGCAGGTGTTATCCTCGGCATTACAGGCACTACAGCTATCGGGACTATCACCGCTACCATCCCCGGCAGGGCGTAACTGTCTATTTCAATTTTTAGTGCCGATCTTATCTGCCTGATCGACCGGCGAGAAACGGACGCGCTTTATCCGAGCCCGCCCGGTTCGTCTCGGGATGGTGGCGAGGCATATTCATGCCGCCGTAAGAGTGGGGGAAGCGTCCCCCTGTGAGGATCTGCGTCTTTGCGCTATGAACGTCGCCCTTCGGCCGCTGTAGTAGCGCTTCTCCAAATTCTTTGCCTTCGCTTTGAGCCGCGCAATCTCGGTAAAGCCGCAATACTCCAAGAGGTTCCGGACAGCAGGGCTGTTGGGGGAGAATTGGCAGAATTCATCGGGTCGCCAGCGAGATGTGCTGATGTTGGTTGCATCGGAAGTGGTCCCCGAGACTCTGCGCATGTGCCACAATGGCCACCGGTCCAGAACGGGATTGATGATCGGGACTTTCATAAGTGTCGTGTCAACGACCAGAACGTCTCCGGTCACGGCTGAAATGCGCTTCATGCTCAGAACCGGGTTTTCCAGGTGGTAAAGAATGCCGAGGCAGAGGACGAGGTCGAATTTGCCGTGAGTGGAAGGGTCGAGATCCAGAAGATCAAGCTGCTGGAACTCAACATTCGATAGTCCGAGAGCATCTCCGACGAAGCTCGCCTGCTCTACGTAATGGGCGTCAATATCGATCCCGAACACATAGTCTGCCCCTGAGTTTGCCGCGTGGACCGAGAAGCCGCCGCAATTGCATGCGATGTCCAGAACTCTTTTGCCTTTCAACGAACCTCCGCAGGCGGTGAGAATACTTCCCCAGGCGTGATCGAGGAACGTCTGCAGTCTGGTACGTTCTCGTGTCTGCCGGGAAAGTTCAGGAACAAACGTACTGAGCCCAAAGGGCAAGTCGATGGCGTGATGGAAGGGCGCGAGGCGGCGGACCGTCGCCTGGATTTCGCTTTTGCTTTTCGCTCTGTGGTGAGAACCAGATGTTTGAAGATGATCCATCGTTATTCTCCACGATGAAAATTCATAAAGGAAATTGTGCAAACGAATCAGAGAGCCACGCCTGCACCTTCGACGGGCAGGAGGGGTCAGGACTCATTTTTCTAAGAACTAAAATTAAGTCCGTCGACCGGACGACTTTGCTAGTGCCATGCGCATATATGTAAACCTATATACCGAAACCACGGCGAGCGGGCTATCATAGGCGTTATTGTGTCAAAACGGTGTCGCGAATGAGACCGATCGACAATCCCGGCGGCCAGCTATGACTTCTTGCTGCCCTTTTTTTTCTCGAGGCTCTCCTTCAGGGCCGACATCAGATCGATGACGTTTCCGGCATGCGCAGGCGCTTTGTCCTTGCCCTTCGGCTCGGCGACTTTCCTGGCCGACTTTCGCTTGCTCTCGATGATTTTCAGGAGTTTCTCCTGCACTGGATCGCCGACCATGTCGGGGCTCCACGGTTTGCTTCGCTCCTCGATCAGCGTCGTAATCAGGCTCATCAGCTTGGGGTCATTGTCGCTGTTGGCGATGTCACCGAAATAGTGTTCCGGCTTTCTCACTTCGTCTCCATAGCGCAGCGTCCAAACGATAATGCCTTTCCCGCATGGCTCGAGCATCACGGCACGCTCGCGCCGGCCGATCACGAGCCTTGACATGCCGACGACCTTCTCGCTCTCCATCGCGTCCCGGATAACGCTGAAGGCTTCATGGCCGACCTCGTCAGACGGTGACAGGTAGTGGGGTTTCTCCAACCAGATCCATTCGATCGTATTCCGAGGCACGAACTTCTCGATGTCGATGGTCCTGGCACTTTCAAGTGCCACGCTTTCCAACTCCTCATCTTCGATTACGAGGAAGTCGCCTTCGGCGCGCTCATATCCTTTCACCTCGTCCTCTTCGTCGACCTCTTTCCCGGTTTCCGCGTCGACATATCTGGAGACGAGGCGGTTGTTCGTCTTGCGGTTCAGGGTGTGGAAGCGGACCTTCTCGGACTCGCTTGTCGCGGGCATCATCGAGACCGGGCAGGTGACGAGCGATAGCTTCAGGTAGCCTTTCCAATATGGACGAGGGGGCGCCATCGTTCACCTCTCTTAACCTGCGCGGCGACGCTGGGCAGGTGCGCCCTCCTCAGCCGCCTTTTTCTTGCCTTCAGCCGCTGCTGCCTTGCCGGTACGCTTCTTCGACGCTGCCGGCGGCTTTTTCATGCCCGCACTCTGGCGTAGCGCCTCCAGCAGATCGTTTGCTTTCGAGACTTTCGGGGCAGCGCGCTTCGGCAGGGCCTTGCCTTCCAGCTTCGCTTTGATCAGCTCGGCGAGCGCGGCTTCATAGCGGTCGTCGAACTCGTCGGCCGAGAATGTCCCCTTCTTCGTGCCTATGATGTGCTTTGCGAGTTCCAGCATCTCGCCTTCAATCTTAATGTCCGGAATGTCCTTGAAGGCTTCTTTGGCGCTTCTGACCTCATAGTCGAAGTTGAGTGTGGTGGCGATCAGCCCTTTGTCGTGCGCGCGCAGCAACACTGTGCGCATTCGGCGGAAGAGCACTGTCTGCGCGATCGCCGCGACATTCTTCTTCTGCATGCCGTCCCGCAAAAGTGCATAGGCCTCGGTGCCCATTTTGTCCGGGGTCAGGTAATAGGGCTTGTCGAAATAGACCTTTTCGATGTCGTCACAGGTGATGAATGCCTGTACTCGAAGCGTTTTGTCGCTCTCGGGCACTGCAGAGGCAACTTCCTCCGGATCGAGGACGACGTATCTGTCGTTGTCGAGCTCGTAACCCTTGACCTGGTCTTCTTTCTCTACCGGCTTGCCGGTCGCGCTGTCGACGAACTCTCGCCGTACACGGTTGCCCGTTTCCTTGTTCACCGTGTGGAAAGAGATCCGCTCGGAAGTCGAGGTGGCGGTGTAGAGCGCCACTGGGGCGGTCACTTCGCCGAACCGAACGTAGCCCTTCCACAGGGCTCGTGCAGCGACTGCCATGAAAAACTCCTTTGCATAACCAAGGGAGTCAACCGACAGGCTTTCTGCTTTGTTCCGGACCGGACGATATATTCATCCGATCCCCATCTTGCTGAGGAAAGGTGCCGCAGCCAGGCGATCAGTGTACCGAATGGATGGATTGCTCCAGGAAGCTGCGGATACCGTCACGCTGGATCGTTGCAAGAAATTCTTCGAATGCTTCGCGGTCGGTAGCGAATGAATCGTCCCAAATCGTGGAATACCCTTCCTGATCCACCACTTCGAGGGTCCAATCCGCGTTGGTGCCGGCCGGGCGGTAGATGCCGATCACCACCACGACTCCGTCGTCGACGAATTGGCCGGAGAATTCTGAAAACTCATACTGCTGTTCGGTGTCGGTCATGCAGCTTCATATCATGCACGGGTGAAACGGGCGAGCGCTCTCGTTGTCACGACGTGACTCCCGTATGAGTGCAGGTGTACTTGCCGGGATCCCAGCTGCCTGCCTGGCATGGGATGTCTGCAATGCCCGATACGAGCAAGAACACGAGCAAGGCTCCGATCAGAATTCCAGCGAGGATGAAGATTCTCATGACGTCTCAGCTGATCGCGGACCCCTTGGCACGCTTGCGCCATCGTGGCGAAAACTGCGTCTGGCGCCAGTATCTTCAATCCGGCATCCATGGCAAGAGGAGGGGCAGCACGCAAGGCATTGATAGTTCTGATGCGCCTAGCTGAGAGATGGTCGCTGAACCGCTGCCGGAAGCCGCGGAGTTCAACTATGCGCTTCAGCTCATCCACCTTATCCCGGCCGATGATGTGCGGCTGGAGTTCCACGGGAATATGTTGGACGCTGCCAAAGCCGGGGATGCGGAGGAGCTCGTCCTCGGCACCCTCGACATCCATGATCAGAACGTCAGGCCGATGACGATCGAGGATATGGGAAAACTTCACGCTCTCCACTTCAATCGTGTGTCCAACAATCTTCCGGTCGAAAATGCTTGAGGAGATGACATTTTCGGCCTGATGGAACGAAACCGTCCGGCCGTCTGAAGTAACGGCCTTTAGGACGAGATGTGGCTCTAGTTGATTCAGGCGGAAGTTGTCGCGTATGAGGCTGGCAAGGCTGCTGTTTGCCTCATATGTCGAGACGTTATCCTGACCGCAAATTGCGGCAGCGAGAGCGGCAATAAAGCCGACGCCGGTCCCTATTTCCAGAACCCTTGCGCTTGGCTTCAGTATCTTTAGAAGGATGTTTCGCTCTGTGTCTTCGTAGACCTCGCGATACATCAGGTCTTGCAGATACGGGGGAACACGTTCGTCTGCCGCGATAAGTTTGACCCCGAATATAGAAACCGTCCGCGGCTTAAATGCACGCCGGAACCTCTTCCGAAGCGACCTGATAATGCGCGTAGTCATATATCCCAGCCATGACACAACCTGCCTCGGCGCGCGCGCCATTAATAGAAAAGTTGTACCAATACAACCAGCAATAATAGAACACCGTGCCTCCGACGCGGCGGATCTGACTCGTTGCCAACTGGCGGAGCGGCCTTCGAAATGGCATCGGATTCACATCGGCTGCGCCGCGGTGACCGCCATCCGATTTCATGTGTCATGGGCCGAAAGGGCGGAAATCTGCAGTGAGTATCGCAATTCCAGCCTGGATCGCATGGCAAGGAATGTTCGCAACCTGTTGATATGATTTGCCATTATATGGTGAGCGCGCAGGGATTCGAACCCTGGACCTACTGATTAAAAGTCAGTTGCTCTACCGGCTGAGCTACGCGCTCCCATGCCGGAACTGAGGCCCGGCGGAAGTGGCCGGACATATGCACGCACGCTTTGCGCCGGTCAACCCAAAAATTGCACTCGATCACGATGATTTTTGGTCGGATCGCGCAAATCCGACCTGCCCGATTCCAATGAGCTGCATGGTCCGGTCCTCGGCATAGCTGTGGTCCGGTGCGGCAAAATGATCGCCAAAAGGTGATTGGTTTCAGCCGGCGCATCCGGGTAAGAAGGCGCCAGCCGAGTGCAGGAGTTCTGAACCATTGTCGATCGCAGATATTTCCATCTGGACCGCCGTGCTAGCAGGCGCTCTGTCTTTTCTCTCTCCTTGCGTCCTGCCTCTGGTCCCACCTTACCTGTGCTACATGGCCGGCGTTTCCGTTGAAGAGTTCCGGAGCGGCGAGGCCGTGGCAGCCGCGAGCACGCGCAGGGCAGTGCTGCCGGCGGCGCTTTTGTTCACGCTCGGCTTTGCGACGGTCTTCGTCGCCCTCGGTGCCGGAGCGTCTTCGATCGGTCTCTTGCTCAGGCAGCATCTCGATCTTCTCTCGCGCATAGGCGGGATTATCATCATCGTGATGGGCCTGCATTTCCTTGGCCTATTCCGAATTGGACTGCTTGCACGCGAAGCACGTTTTCAGGGAGGTAAGCCGGCGACCCTCTCGGGGGCCTATGTCATGGGGCTTGCCTTCGCCTTCGGATGGACACCCTGTATCGGGCCTGTGCTCGGGACGATACTGGGCGTTGCCGCCGCCCGCGATACGGTTGCCGACGGCGCTGCTCTCCTGGCGATCTATTCGCTCGGCCTTGCGGTGCCGTTCTGGATCGCTGCGGGATTTTCCGGCGCCTTCATGCGTTTTCTTTCGCGTTTCCGCCGGCATCTGGGGGTCATCGAAAAGCTGATGGGGGGTCTGCTCGTCGCAACTGGCTTTGCTTTCCTCTTCGGTTTCGTGAGCGCCGTTGCAATCTGGTTCCAACAGACCTTCCCAATTCTGTCGCAAATCGGCTAAGCACGCCCGGAGCAACGGCGGGGACGGCGATGGCGGAAATTACGGGTCTGGTACTGCCGTTCTTCGGCCTCATCTTCCTCGGTTACCTGACCGCGCGTCTCGTGGATCATCCGGGCGAGGCGATGGGGTGGCTGAATACGTTCATCGTCTATCTGGCGCTGCCGGCGCTATTCTTCAAGCTGGTCTCGCGCACGCCGGTCGAAGAGCTCACCCGCGCCGATTTCATTCTGACCAGCGTAGGCACGACCTATGTCGTCTTTGCGCTGCTCTTCGCGATAAGTCTGTTCCTGCGTCGCAATACCGTTGCCGAAGCGACGATGCAGGGTTTCGCCGGCGCCTATGGCAATATCGGCTATATGGGCCCGGGCCTGGCGCTGCTGGCCCTCGGCGAAACCGCGGCCGTTCCGGTGGCTTTGATCTTCTGCTTCGAGAACGCGGCACATTTCACCGTCGCTCCTGCGATGATGGCTGCGGCGGGCGGCAGCAGACGGAAGCCCGCAGCTCTCGCGCTCGGCATTGCGCGCCGCATTGCGTTTCATCCCTTCATTCTATCGACCTTCGCCGGCGTCGCTGCGGCTTTTCTATCCTTTGAGCCGCCATTGCCGCTCCAGCGGCTGATCGACTATCTGGCGCAAGCGGCAGCGCCTTGCGCACTGTTTGCGATGGGAGTCACGCTTGCCTTGCGCCCTCTCAAACGCATTCCAGCCGAGATCGGCTACATCGTCCCGGCCAAGCTCGTGCTTCATCCGGTTTTAATGTATCTGGCGCTCAGCCTCGGCGGTGCCTACGATCCCATCTGGGTCCAGACGGCCGTACTGCTCGCCTCCCTGCCGACCGCGACCAATGTCTTCGTGATCGGCCACCAATACGGCGTCTGGCAGGAACGAGCATCGGCAACAATTCTCATAACGACGCTGCTTTCGGTCGCGACGGTAACCGGCCTGCTTTATCTCATACGCTCAGGCGCTCTTCCGGCCGATCTGTTCCCGTAAGCCCTCCTTGAACGCTTGCAGGGCGCTGCCCGGGTGAATCCCCTCACGCATCAAAAGGCCACGCAGCGGGCCCGCAGAGGCGAGAAGATGCAGACCCGCCGCACGCAAGGCCTGCACGGGCAGGAAATTCGAAAGAAGAGAACGGTTCAGCAGGTCGACGCTTGCCGTCCTGCTGACGATGTCGGCGCGGCGGCGACCGTCGAAGCGGTCGCCCGTGTCTGCCGGAAGGCGGCTTCCGGCCGGCCGGCCGATGAGATCGACGAGGGTCATGATGTCTCGGAGGCTGAGATTCAGGCCTTGTGCCCCGATCGGAGGAAAGGCATGAGCCGCTTCGCCGACGAGGAGGATGCGCCCCTTGCCAAAACGACGGGCAGCAAGCCCGGAAAGCGGAAACGACTGAGGCGTTCCTTCGGTGGTGATCTTGCCGAGAATCGATTGCATGCGATCCTCTATGGTCCGCGAAAGCGCGTCCGGCGCGAGCTTCAGCGTCTCCTCTGCATCATGGGGCTTTTGAACCCAGACAAGACTTGAGCGATTTCCGGGAAGGGGGACCTGAGTGAAGGGACCGCTTTCCGTATGAAATTCGGTCGAAACGTCCTGGTGCGGCAGTTCGTGGCCGAAATTCAGCACGATAGCGGCCTGCGGATAGGACCAGGTTTTCACATCGATCCCCGCGGCTTCCCGCACGGTCGAGCGTCGCCCATCGGCTCCGATTACCAGATCGGCCGAGATCGTGCGGCCATCGCCAAGGCCGATTAGAACCTCCGCACCGCCGAGATCGAATCTCGCTGCCGCGGCGGTCGTACGCTCGAGCGTCGAAAGCGCCGTTTCATGCTTTTCCAGGATATCCAGGAACGGCGAATTCGGTATGTTATAGCCGAATGCCGCAAGTCCCACTTCCGAGGCGCGGAAGTTGACGGGGGGCGCCCGAAAGAGCCGCCTGGTCCCGTCGAGGATGCGGATGGCGACAAGCGGCGCCGTCAATGGCTCGGTCTCGTCCCAAAGGCCGAGCGTCTTCAGATATCCGATCGACTGGTCCATGAGCGCGGTGGTTCGTCCGTCGGCTATCGCAGGTTTCGGACCGACGAGCGCTACCCGGTGGCCCTTGCGGGCCAGGGCGATCGCCGTCAGCGAACCGGCAAGTCCCGCGCCGATGATTGCAATGTCATAGTGATCCATGTCGACAGGACCTCCGATGCGGCTACCCGCAGTTTCGTCTCGACGTCCATGACTTAACTATCATGGCAGCCTTCCGGTTGCAGTAATGGCGAGGCTTCTTCCGCGTTCCTCATTTCTGTGTCTGCCACAGCAAGGAATACAGCCGCCGATCCGCTTGCGTGACCGTCCCCGTATCCTATCGCAATATTCGTTCTAGCCGCTTAGCCCATTGAAATAAATGGGCAGAATCGGCGCACCGGCGCTTGCCGCATGTCCACAGGTCAATGCAGCCCGAAAGCGGCGAACGGTTTGTTTTTGCTGGCGATGCTCGGCAAACGGTGCATATTACCGCCAAAGCGGCGCCTGTGCTGAAACAACGGCTGACTGGCGGCGCGAAACGGGACAAGGGACAGGGCGGCTTCGCAGATGAAGTTTTTCAATTACAGACGCGTTCCTTACGCCGAGATCCGCGCCTTTTCCGTGCACATCCTTACAGCCTCCGGATCGTTCCTGGCCTTTCTCGGCGTTGTCGCTGCGGCGGAGCACCGTTTCGTCGACATGTTCTGGTGGCTCGGCCTGGCTCTGCTTGTGGACGGCATTGACGGTCCGATTGCCCGCAAGGTCCAGGTCAAGGAAGTTTTGCCCAACTGGTCCGGCGATACGCTCGACAATGTTATCGACTACGTGACCTATGTGTTGCTGCCGGCCTTCGCACTTTACCAGAGCGGGATGATCGGCGAACCGTGGTCCTTCGTGGCAGCCGGCGCGATCGTCGTCTCGAGCGCAATCTACTATGCGGACATGGGGATGAAGACGGACGAGTATTTCTTTTCCGGATTTCCGGTCGTCTGGAATATGGTCGTCTTCACCCTTTTCGTCATCCAGGCGAGTGAAGTGACTGCATCGGTTGTCGTTTTCCTGTCCGTGATATTGACGTTCCTGCCGATCAACTTCCTTCATCCAGTGCGTGTAGAAAGACTGAGGCCGCTCAATCTCGGCATCTTCCTCATCTGGTCGGCGCTCGGCATGTATGCTCTGCTTCTGCACTTCGAGACCCCCGCCTGGGTGGTCGTAGGCGTCGTTGCGACGGGGCTTTATCTCTACGTCATCGGTTTCATACTGCAGCTCTTCCCGAAGCTCGGGCGTGCTTGAAGCGCGAAAGGCTGCGCGTAATAAGGAGTTTGTCATGACACAGGCAATCGTCGTTCGCGAACTCGGCGGACCGGACGTTCTGAAAATGGAGGGCGTGACTCTTGCGGCACCCGGACCTGGCGAAGTGCAGATCCGGCAAGTCGCGATCGGCCTCAATTTCATCGATGTCTATTTCCGCACTGGTCTCTACAAGTCGGCGACCGGGCTCCCCTTCATCCCCGGCAAGGAAGGCGCCGGCATAGTCACCGCCGTCGGCGACGGGGTCACCATGTTTTCGGTCGGCGACCGCGTCGCCTATGCGTCGGCAGATGGGGCCTATGCGAGCGAACGGAACGTTGACGCGTCGCAACTACTGAAAGTGCCCGATGGGATCAGCCTGGAGACGGCGGCTGCGATGATGCTCAAGGGCATGACCGCGCAATACCTTCTGAACCAGACCTTCAAAGTCGGCCCGGACACGACCTTGCTCTTTCACGCTGCGGCCGGCGGCGTCGGGCTCATTGCGGGGCAATGGGCAAAGGCACTCGGGGCGACGGTGATCGGAACGGCCGGATCACAGGAGAAGATCGACCTGGCGCTTGCCCATGGCTACGACCATGTCATCAACTACCGCACCGACGATTTCGTTACGCGCGTGAAGGAGCTGACCGGAGGACGCGGCGTCGACGTCGTCTACGATTCGGTGGGTCGTGACACTTACCCTGCCTCGCTCGACTGTCTGAAGCCGCGCGGTCTCTGGGCCAGTTTCGGCAACTCTTCCGGCCCGGTGGATGCCTTCAACATCGGCATCCTGGCGCAGAAGGGAGCGCTCTATGCGACCCGCCCGACGCTTTTCACCTATGTCGCGACCCGGCCCGCCCTGGAGGCATGTGCAAATTCCCTGTTTGATGTTGTGCAAAGCAACAAAGTGCGTATCAATATCAATCAGACCTATCCGCTTGCCGAAGCCGGTCGGGCGCATACGGATCTCGAAACAAGAAAAACAAGTGGAACGACATTGCTGATTCCCTGACCGAAACCTTGCAGCGCCGCGCGTCAGACGCGCGTAGGTCGCTGTAATGGTTCCAGTGCTGCATGCAGCAAAGGCCGGGGAAATCGAAGAGGGGAAAGAGGGCAGCGTGCCTGTAAAGGGACAAACCGCGAGCGGCCCGTTGCTGGCCGTTAGCCAGCTTACGAAATTGTTCGGCTCGTTCGCGGCCTGCAATGCAATAGACCTGCAGATCGAACCCGGAGAAATCCACGCGCTGCTCGGCGAGAACGGCGCGGGAAAATCGACATTGGTCAAGATGCTCTTCGGCGTGCTCGCGCCCACGTCCGGTGAGATCCGATGGCGGGGGCGGAACGTCCGCATCATAAGCCCGAGCGATGCCCGCCGCCTCGGGATCGGCATGGTCTTTCAGCATTTTTCATTGTTCGAGGCGCTGACCGTTGCGGAGAATATCGCTCTCTCGATGAATGGGAGCGTTTCGCTCGCCCGCGTTGCCGACGAGGCAGCACGGTTATCGCAGATTTACGGGCTGCCGCTCGATCCGAAGGCGCATGTCGCCGATCTCTCCGTCGGCGAACGGCAACGGATCGAAATCGTCCGGGCTCTCCTGCAGAACCCGCAGCTCATCATTCTCGACGAACCGACTTCCGTGTTGACGCCGCAGGAAGCCGACCGGCTTTTCGAGACGCTCCTGAAACTGAGATCCGAGGGGCGTTCCGTCCTCTATATCAGCCATCGTCTCGAGGAAGTGCAGCGCATCTGCGACCGCGCAACGGTGCTGAGACACGGCAAGGTCACCGGCGCCTGCGACCCACGCGCTGAGACTCCCGCATCTCTCGCACGGATGATGGTCGGCAGTGATGTAACCGTCGTGACTCCAGAGGGGACGAGCACCAGAGGCGACGTGCAATTGGAGGCGCGACATCTCTCGGTCGCGGCGCGCACGCCCTTTGCCGTATCACTCAAGGACATCTGTCTGAGGGTCAGGGCGGGCGAGGTGCTGGCCATCGCCGGAGTGGCCGGCAACGGGCAGAGCGAACTCTTCGACGCCCTTTCAGGCGAGTATCCGGTGGCTGACGACGACGCCGTCCAGATACGCCAGCGGCCGGTCGGCACGAGGAACATCAATGCGCGCCGGCTGATGGGGGCCGGTTTCGTACCGGAAGAGCGCCATGGGCATGCCGCCATATCGGGGTTGTCTCTCTCCGACAATCTCGTCCTGGCGCGCAGTCAATCCGACCGGCAGGCGTTCCTCGGCGGAGGTGCCTTGAAGATCATCCGTCATGGGGCGGTCAAGGCGGCAACGAGGCGCATTTCCGAGGCGATGGACGTGCGCAAGAGCGGCGACGACCCGCCGGCCGGTTCACTTTCGGGCGGAAACCTGCAGAAATTCATCGTCGGAAGGGAGCTGGACCGGCAACCGGCGGTGCTCGTCGTCAACCAGCCGACCTGGGGCGTCGACGCCGGAGCAGCGAGTCGAATCCGCCAGGCGCTCGTCGATCTCGCAAAAGCCGGCTCCGCCGTGCTGGTGATCAGCCAGGACCTCGACGAGATATTCGAAGTGGCGACGGAAATCGCGGTGATCAACGAAGGACGTCTTTCCGATCCCTATCCGGCGCGTGAACTTTCGCGCGAAAAGATCGGGCTGCTGATGGGCGGCATGTCCGGGAAGACCGAAAGCGCGGGAGCAGCGCATGCGCATTGAACTCGAAAAGCGAGCGAAGGCCTCGGCGCTGTTCTCGATCCTGTCGCCGTTCATTGCCCTTGCACTGACCATCCTCTTCGGCGGCGTGATGTTCGCATTGCTGGGCAAGAATCCGGTCACAGCGCTTTACAGCTTTTTCGTCGAGCCGCTGAGCGAAGTCTGGTCGCTGCACGAGCTGGCGATCAAGGCGGCGCCGCTGATCCTGATCGGCGTCGGGCTCTCCGTGTGCTTCCGTTCCAACAACTGGAACATCGGCGCTGAGGGTCAGTTCATCATGGGCGCCATTGCCGGCTCGGCCCTTCCGGTTCTTTTCTACGATTGGCAGTCGCCGCTGTTACTGCCGCTGATGATGCTACTCGGCATGATAGGGGGAGCGCTTTTTGCGGCCATACCGGCCTTTCTGAAGGCGCATATGAATACCAACGAGATCCTGACAAGCCTGATGCTGGTCTATGTGGCTCAGCTCTTTCTCGACTGGCTCGTTCGAGGCCCCTGGCGCAATCCGCAAGGCATGAACTTTCCGGAAACGCGGACGTTCGGTGCTGATGCAGTCCTTCCCGAAATGCTCGCCTCGGGGCGCATGCATTGGGGGTTCGCCTTCGCCATCGTCGCAGCGGTGCTGGTGTGGTTCATGATGCGCTATACGTTGAAGGGCTTCGAAATCACCGTGCTCGGTCAATCCGAGCGGGCAGGGCGCTTTGCGGGCTTTTCCTCGCGCAAGATGATCTGGTTCTCTATGCTGTTTTCCGGTGCGCTGGCGGGGCTGGCCGGCATTTCGGAAGTGAGCGGGGCGATGCAGCAGCTCCGTCCGGTGATCTCGCCCGGCTACGGCTTCACCGCCATCATCGTCGCATTCCTCGGCCGCCTCAATCCGCTGGGGATCGCCGCTGCCGGTCTTGTCCTTGCCTTGACCTATCTTGGCGGAGAGGCGGCGCAGCTTTCGATCGGCGTATCCGACAAGGTAACGCGCGTCTTCCAGGGACTGCTGCTGTTCTTCGTGCTCTCGTGCGACGCGCTCATTCACTATCGCGTCCGGCTGGTGTGGGACCGCTTCGCAGCGGTCAAGACTGAAGAGGCGCACTGATGGGCATAGTCGAAGCAATCCTCTTCAGCGTCATCACCGCTGCGACGCCGCTCGTCCTCGCCGCTTTGGGCGAGCTCGTCGCCGAACGGTCCGGCGTGCTTAATCTCGGCGTTGAGGGCATGATGATCATGGGAGCTGTCTGCGCCTTCGCCGCGACGCAGCTCATTGGCTCGCCCTATGCCGGAATCCTTGCCGGTATTGCTGCCGGCGCGGTGTTTTCGCTGCTGTTCGGCTTCCTGACGCTGACACTGGTTGCCAATCAGGTTGCGACCGGCCTGGCACTCACGCTTCTGGGGCTCGGCGTCTCCGGGATGCTCGGCGAGAGTTTTCTCGGCATGCAGGGGATCAAGCTGCAGCCGATCGCGATTCCGCTCCTGTCGAAGATACCTGTCGTCGGGCCGCTTTTGTTTCGGCAGGACGCCATATTCTATGCTTCGGTCGCGATTTTGGTTGGCGTTCACCTGTTTCTGTTCAAAAGCCGTGCGGGATTGAAGTTGCGGGCGGTGGGCGACAGCCACTCCTCGGCCCACGCTCTCGGCGTGAACGTCATTCGCACCCGCTACCTTGCCGTTCTGTTCGGCGGCGCCTGCGCCGGACTTGCCGGAGCGCAGTTGTCGCTCGTCTACACGCCCCAATGGGTGGAGAACATGTCGGCCGGCCGCGGCTGGATCGCGTTGGCACTGGTGGTCTTTGCATCGTGGCGACCCTGGCGAGTCGTCGCCGGAGGATATCTGTTCGGGGCCGTCTCGATCAGTCAGCTGCACGCTCAGGCCTTCGGGATCGGCATCCCGTCACAGTTCCTGACCGCGCTTCCGTACATCGCAACGATCGTCGTACTCATTCTTATCTCGCATAACCGGCGCATGACCCTGATCAATACGCCGGCATCGCTCGGCAAGCCGTTCGTGCCGGACCGGTGAACAAGACAGACGGACATTTCTCAAACCGACAGAGGTCAAAATGAAAAAACTACTCGTCGCCCTCGCAACCACGGTAGCCGTGCTCGGTATCGCGCCGGCTGCAAGCGCTCAGGAGAAGGCAAAAATCTGCTTCATCTACGTCGGCTCGAAGACGGACGGCGGCTGGACCCAGGCGCACGACATCGGCCGTCAGGAGCTGGAAAAGGAACTCGGCGACAAAATCGAAACGCAGTTCCTGGAAAACGTGCCGGAAGGCCCGGACGCTGAACGCGCGATCGAGCGGCTGGCGCGTTCAGGCTGCGGCCTGATCTTCACCACGTCCTTCGGATTCATGGATGCAACGATCAAGATCGCGGCGAAATTCCCGGATGTGAAGTTCGAGCACGCGACCGGCTACAAGACCGCGCCGAACGTTGCCACCTATAACAGCCGCTTCTACGAAGGCCGTTACATCCAGGGTCAGATCGCCGCGAAAATGTCCGAAAAGGACGTTGCCGGCTATATCGCCTCCTTTCCTATCCCCGAGGTAGTGATGGGCATCAACGCCTTCGTCATCGGCGCCCGGGCGGTCAACCCCGATTTCAAGATCAAGGTCGTGTGGGCGAACACGTGGTTCGACCCGGGCAAGGAAGCGGATGCCGCCAAGGCCCTCATCGACCAGGGCGTCGATATCATCACCCAGCACACCGACACGACGGCGCCGATGCAGGTCGCGGCAGAGCGCGGTATCAAGGCCTTCGGCCAGGCATCCGATATGATCGCGGCCGGACCGCAGACGCAATTGACCGCCATCGTCGACACCTGGGGCGCCTATTACGTGAAGCGCACCAAGGCGTTCCTCGATGGAACCTGGTCGACGTCTTCGAGCTGGGATGGCCTGAAGGACGGTATTTTGACAATGGCGCCTTACACCAACATGCCTGATGACGTGAAAGCAATGGCGGAAGAAACAGAGGCGAAAATCAAATCCGGCGAGTTGAAGCCGTTCACCGGTCCACTCAACAAGCAGGATGGCAGCCCTTGGCTGAAAGAGGGCGAGACCGCCGACGACGCAACGCTGCTCGGCATGAACTTCTATGTCGAAGGCGTCGACGACAAGCTGCCGCAATAAAAGGGCGAGTCTGAACAAGTTGGCCGAATAGAACCTTGACGATTTGCAGACCCCGCGCCTTGACGCGGGGTCTGTGCATTCCCTGTGGGGTGTCACCTTGTTCGATCCGCAGTTTTTCCTGCATTTCTCAGCAGGCTTTCAGGAATCGTCTATTCGATCTAGTGTGGTTCGATTCGATCTGATGTGAATCGATCTGCCGCCGGCGCGGCGACGGAAGCGCTCGAGCAGGGAGGACAGTTCCCGAGGAGGAATGGATTGAACAAGAGCCTGCTTGAGACCGTGATATCCGGCACGCCGAAACGGACGAGCCATGCACAGGTCGTGGATCAACTCGGCAAGGCGATTGTTTCAGGCGAATTCCCGGTCGGCAGCATCCTGCCCGGAGACCCCGATCTGGCGATGCGCTTTCGGGTTTCGCGCACAGTGTTGCGCGAAGCCATGAAGACGCTTGCAGCCAAGGGCATGATCGTCCCGCGTGCTCGAATCGGCACACGCGTCACCCCCCGCAAGGAATGGAACCTCTTCGATAGCGACATTCTCACATGGCATTTCGCATGTGGCGTCGACGAAGATTTTCTCTACCATCTGAGTGAAGTGCGGCTCGCCTTCGAGACGCATGCTGCGGCTCTGGCGGCGAGAAATGCATCGGACGCGGAGATCGCGGGGATGATGCGTCTTGCGGTCGCCATGGGGGACGCAGATCACACGCCGGAGAGTCTCGCCACCGCAGACCTCAAATTCCATCTTTCCGTTATTGAAGCCTCTGGAAATCCCTTCCTGCGCACGGTCGGCGGCCTGATCGAGGCCGCCCTTGTCGGCGTCTTCAAGCTCAGTTCACCCACCGCCGAGAAAGGCGGCATCGACGAGGTGGCACGGAACCACATCCGTATCGTCGAGGCGGTCGGCAAACGGGACGAGGCGACCGCGCGCCTTGCAATGGAGCACGTGATCAAGGTGGGGCGCGCACGTATCCGTCAGGCGCTCAGCGGAAGCGTGGCGAAAGCCTGACCTCCAGGCTTCGTGAAATCCTGCTGCCGACCTTGCCCGCGCCCGCGGCCTAGCCTATCTGGAACAAGGGCAGTCTTCAGCGCAGCCCAATTGGAAACGGTGAACCGGAGACCATGGCCGAACTTTTCGTCATTTTGCTTCTGCTTTTGATCAACGCCTTTTTTGCGTTGTCGGAAATGGCACTCGTGTCGGCAAGCAAACCGCTCCTTCGTCAGATGGTCAAGCAGGGAATCCCGCGCGCAGAAGCCGCACTCAGGCTTGCGGAAGATCCAGGCAAATTCCTGTCGACGGTGCAGGTCGGGATCACCCTGGTCGGTATCCTGGCTGGCGCCTATGGAGGCGCGACAATCGCCGCCAACATCGCGCCGTTCCTGAACGACATCGCCTGGATCAGCCCTTACGGCGATACGGTCGCGGTCGCCCTCGTCGTCACCCTGATCACGTTTCTGTCGGTGGTCATCGGCGAGCTCATACCGAAGCAGTTGGCGCTTCGAAACTCGGAAGCGCTGGCGATGTTCGTCGCCCGTCCGATGGCGCTGCTTTCGCGTATCGTCGCCCCGGTAGTCTATCTGTTCGAAGGCGCGGCCAACCTTTCGATGCGTATCATGGGAATGAGGCCCGAGGACGCGGATCACGTGACCGAAGAGGAAGTTCAGGCGATCATGGCGGAAGGCGTCGAAAGCGGCGCCATCGAAAAGAGCGAACACGAGATGCTGCGGCGGATCATTCGCCTTGGCGACCGCAATGTAAAAACGATTATGACGCATCGCACCGAGGTGAGCTTCATCGACATCCAGGACGATCTGGAGACGATCGGACACAAGATCCGGCAGTCCGGCCACTCGCGCTATCCGGTGGTCGACGGGCCTGCGGGCGATGTGATCGGGGCAGTCCTTGCAAAGGAGATATTGAATGTTTCGCAAACCGGAAAATTCAATATCCGCGATTATGTCCGTGACATTCTCACACTGCCGGAGACGGCCTCCTGCTTAAAGGCGCTCGAAGCCTTCAAGACGTCCAGCATCAATATGGCCATGATCGTCGACGAATATGGGAGCACAGAGGGGATCATCACCACCGCCGATATCCTCGAGGCGATCGTGGGCATCATTCCATCAAACTATGACGATTCCGAACATGCCCTCATTCACCTGCGCGACGACGGCAGCTATCTCGTAGACGGACGTACGCCAATCGATGAGATCCACCTTCAGATCGGCATCGAGGGCATTGACGCCGACAGCGATTTCGAAACCATCGCGGGCTTTCTGGTGCAGCAATTGCGCAAGTCGCCGGAAGAGGGCGACACGGCCGAGGCTCACGGCTATCGATTCGAGGTGATCGATATGGACGGCCGCCGTATCGACAAAATCCTGGTCAGCCGAGCCGGTGAGGCACTTTCCTGACACCACCGGGCAAGTCGGCGCGCAACGCGGACGAATGCGCGAGGTGAGGCAGATGGCAGCGAATGCGGAAGATGGCGGACGCGGGAGGCCCTGGAGGAGAGCGGCGTGGGGTGCTGCTGCGGCGCTGATGCTGTTACCCTGGCTTGCAATGCAAGTCACCGGGGAAGTAGCGTGGGACGAGGCGGATTTCGCGATTCTAGGTGCCATGCTGGCCGGCTCAGGCGGCATTTACGAGTTGGCAACGAGGATATCGGCCAACGGCGCCTACCGCGCTGCCGTCGGCGTTGCGCTCGCGACAGCGTTCTTCCTGATCTGGATGAATTTCGCACTCGGGATCATCGGGACCGAGGATGGGCCCGCCAACCTCCTTTACGTCTGCGTGCCGGCGGTGGGCATTATCGGAGTCTTCATTGCGCGCCTGCGGCCGAACGGAATGGCACGCGCCTTGTTCGCGACGTCCCTTGCTCAAGGGCTGGTCGCCGCGGTAGCGGTGAGTGCAGGGATGGGATACCCGGAAAGTCCGCCGCTGGAGATCCTTGGGGTCAATGCGTTGTTTGTCGCGCTATGGCTCGCATCGGCCTCATTGTTCCGGCAAGCGGCGCGGGTGCGCACGCCCTCCCGGTCGCAGCTTTAGGTCAGACTGAATCCCTCAACTTGAAAACACTGCATGCCTCTCCGATCTTGGCCTCGGGGGCACCAGGCGGCCTTACGATCAGGCCATCGGACTGGGCGAAAACGCTGACCATCGACGAATCCTGGCGCGGGAACGGGTGGGCCAGGAACGATCCGTCGGCCTCCCGGGTCAGGCGGGCACGTATATAGTCCTGGCGCCGGTCATTGGCCGGCAGCGGGGTGGCAAGTCGTGCCTGGGACAGTCGTGAACGGGCCGGAAGATAAGCAAGCTTTCGCGTCAATGGTTCGAGGAAGAGCAAGGCGCAAACAAGGCTGGAAACGGGATTTCCGGGCAAACCCAGAACCGTCATACCGTCGAGATCGCCGACCATCAGCGGCTTTCCCGGGCGCATTGCAATACGCCAGAAATCGAGCGTCATGCCGCAGCCGAGCAGCGTCGATTGGACGAGATCGTGATCGCCGACCGAGGCACCACCGAGGGTGACAAGCACATCCGCTTCAGCCGCGTGCGCTTTGGAGACGGCCGCGGCGATTGCCGCGGGCTCATCACCGACAATGCCAAGATCAAGAACTTCGGCGCCGTTCTCCCGGGCGATCGCGGCCACCCCGAAACTGTTGGAGGCGATGATCTGGTCAACCCCGGGAGCGCTCCCCGGCGGCAGCAATTCGTCGCCTGTGGCGAGGATTGCGATTCTGGGTCGTGCAAGAACCGGCAACTCCGGATGGTTCATCCCGGCAGCAAGCGTCAACCGGCCGGCATCGAGCGCGGTTCCGGCCGTGAGTGCTATGTCATCCGCGAGAAAGTCCTGGCCCGCCAGGCGGATGTGCCGGCCTTTGGACGGCGCAAACAGCGTGCGAATGCGTCCCTCCGGCAGGTTTTCCGTATCTTCTTGAATGATTACGGTGTCAGCCCCTGCAGGCACAGGTGCTCCGGTAAAGATCCGCACAGCCTCGCCGGATCTGATTTGACCGCGAAAACCGCTTCCGGCGGCGGATTGCCCGATGACGGTGAGCTCCGTTCCGATTGCGGCAATATCCTCGTAGCGAACGGCATAGCCGTCCATGGCGGAATTGTCGAAGGGAGGGTGGGTTAGACGGGCTGCGACATCTTCGGCGAGTACCCGCCCGAGGCAATCATGGAGCGCCACGCGTTCCACCCGTTGCGGCGGTCGCGCTTTTGCCAAAATTCTCTTCAGCGCCTCCTCGACCGAAAGAAGCGACATCAGCGCATGTCTCCCTCGCGACGATAGTCGCCGGAACGCCCGCCCGATTTACTGACCAGCCGCACCCCGCCGATTTCCATGTCCCGGTCCGCGGCCTTGGCCATGTCGTAGATCGTAAGGCAGGCGACGCTGACGGCAGTCAGTGCTTCCATTTCGACACCCGTTCGGCCGGTCAGCTTCGCCATCGCTTCTACCCGCAAACCGGGGAGCGCGTCATCCGGGGCAATCTCGACCGACACTTTCGTCAGCATCAATGGATGGCAGAGCGGAATGAGGCTCGATGTCTGCTTGGCGGCCATTATTCCCGCGAGCCGGGCGGTTGCGATAACGTCGCCCTTCTTGGCATTTCCTTCGCGAATCAGTGCCAACGTCTCCGGCTTCATCCTGACGAAGCCCTCCGCGACGGCGACGCGGACCGTCTCGGTCTTGTCGCCGACATCGACCATGCTCGCTTCGCCGGCGCTGTCGATATGGGTGAGGGCAGGCCCGCTCATCACTCTGCCGCCAGAATGTTTGCGGAGCCGGTCAGCAGCGCACGCGTTGCCGCCTCGACGTCGTCCTTCCTCATCAGGCTTTCACCGACCAGGAAGGTGGTAATCCCGCTCTTCTCGAGGCGTCGGCAGTCTTCGTGAGTGAAAACGCCGCTCTCGCCGACCAGGAGATGGTCGGAGGAGACCATCGTCGCGAGCCTTTCGGAGACGGCAAGGTCAACCTCGAACGTCCTGAGATTACGGTTATTGATACCGACGAGCGGAGATGACAAGCGAAGTGCTCTATCCATTTCCTCCGCGTCGTGTACTTCGACAAGGACGTCCATGCCGAGTGCGAATGCAGCTTCTTCCAGCCGGCGAGCATCATCGTCGGCAAGCGACGCCATGATAAGCAGAATGCAATCGGCACCCCAGGCCCGCGCTTCGAAAACCTGATAGGTGTCGAACATGAAGTCCTTGCGCAGCGCCGGGAGCGGGCAGGCCTCGCGTGCCTTCGTCAGGAACTCCGGTGCACCCTGGAAGCTCGGCGCGTCGGTAAGGACGGACAAACAGGCAGCGCCGCCAGCGGCATAGGCCTTCGCCAGTTCCGGAGGATCGAAATCCGGCCGGATCAATCCTTTCGACGGGCTCGCCTTCTTGATTTCGGCGATCAAGCCGAAGTCGCCTTTTTCCCGGTGCGCCCCGAGTGCAGCACGGAATCCGCGCGGCGGCGACTGTTCGGCAATCCGCGCCTTCAATTCGGCCAGCGGAATACGTACTTTCGCGGCCGCGATCTCGCCGCGCTTATAGGCTTCGATCCGACGCAGGATGTCCGTCATGTCTTTTCCTCATGCCGCGTTCGAAACGGTGATCAATCGCTGCAAGGCGACCTTTGCGGCGCCGCTCGAAAGCGATTTCCGGGCCAAGTCCATGCCCTCCATCAGGTCCTTTGCGCGCCCCGCTATCATCAACGAAGCGGCGGCGTTCGCAAGGGAAATGTCCCGGTAGGCATTCTCCGCACCGTCGAGAACAGCTTGCAGCGCGGCGGCGTTATGGGCGCCGTCACCGCCCTTCAAGGCATCGAGCGTAACGCGCTCGAGCCCGAAATCGGCCGGTGTCAGTTCGAAGTTGGTGATCGTGCCGTCCTTGAGCGCCGCAACCTTGGTCACTCCGGTCGTCGTGATCTCGTCGAGCCCTTCGCCATGGACGACCCAGACACTCTCGGAGCCGAGATCGCGGAGCACCTCTGCCAGCGGATCGACCCATTGCGGCGCGTAGACGCCGACGAGCTGTTGCCGAACGCCGGCCGGATTGGCGAGGGGGCCGAGCAGGTTGAAGATCGTTCTCGTTCCGAGTTCCACCCGCGTCGGACCGACATGGCGCATAGCCGAATGGTGCTGCTGCGCGAACATGAAGCCCAGACCGGCTTCGCCGATGCAGCGCGAGATTGCCTCGGGCCCTATTTCGAGATTGACGCCCAGGCAGGAGAGCGCATCGGCCGTTCCTGATTTCGAGCTCAGCGCACGGTTGCCGTGCTTGGCGACCGGCACCCCCGCGCCTGCAACGATCAGCGCGGCCAACGTCGAAATATTGTAGGTGCCGGCGCCGTCGCCGCCGGTGCCGACAATGTCGATCGAACCGTCCGGCGCCTTCACGGGCAACATGCGTGCGCGCATCGCCCCGACGGCACCCACGATCTCGTCGACCGTTTCGCCGCGTACACGGAGCGCCATGAGAAAGCCGCCGATCTGCGACGGCGTGGCCGCCCCGGACATGATGATCTCGAAGGCCGCGCGTGCATCGTCGCGGCTAAGTGCCTCGCGCGCTGCGACTTTGGCGACGAACGGTTTCAAATCACTCATGAATTCACTTCTCCGTCGTCACCGTTGCGCCAGCGCCGTTTCGGCAAGCGTCTGGTTGATCGAGACGCCATAGGCGGTTTGCAGTGTCGAGACCATCTGATCCAGGATGTCGTCGCCGCTCGCCCGCGCAATCGCTTCGATCTGACGGCTGTCATTGTCGAGGGCGTCGGCAGGCGCTTTCTCCTCGACTGCCGTGACCTGCATGAGTACCTGGCCGTCGCCGCCAACCCCCGGAGCATTGGCAACGTGGCCGTTCGCGCCTCCGAAGGCCGCGATCACCGCAGCAGGACTGAGCGTCGCATCGTTCGTCGAGCGGGTCAGCCCGGTCTTGGTCTCGACCACGAGGCCAAGTTCGCTCGCGATATCGGCGAGCTTGGCGCCCTTTTCCACGCGCTCCTTGAGTTCCTTCGCCTTTGCCGCAAGCGCCGCACGCTGCTGCTCCGCGGTCCAGTCGGCCGCCACTTCGTCGCGCACCTCGTCGAGAGTCCGGTCGCGGCCCGGGATGATCTCCTCGACATCGAACCAGACGGAGCCGTCGCGCCCGATATTGACCGAGAGCGTATCTGTGCCCACGTCGGCCTTGAAGACTTCCTGGAGAAGAGCCCGCGGTTCCGGCAGGTCCTTCACATCATCGCCGTTCTGATCCTTGCCGGAAGCGTCTACCGCATCGACAGTGACAAGCTTGAGCTTCAGCTGTTCGGCAATCTCCTTGACGGTCACGCCGCCGGCACGTTCGTCTTCGATCTTGTCGTGAAGACCGACGAGCTGATCGCGCGCCGCGTCGAGAGCGATCTCCTTGCGCAGTTCTTCCTTCACTTCATCATAGCTTCGAACGGCTTCCGACCGAATATTGGTCACGCGCAGGATGACCGGGCCGAATGGGCCGTCGACCACGGGCGTGGTGCCGCCGTCCTGAGCAACGGCAAAGGCTGCATCGGCAATCTTTGCGTCAGGCATGCGCTCCTTGGTGAAGTCGCCAAGCAGAACGTCCGCCGACGTCTTGCCTTCGGCCTTGACCAGATCGTCGAAGGACGTTCCGGCGGAAAGCTTTGCGGCCGCGGCGTCGGCTGCCTCTCGCGACGGGAAGGCGAGCTGTTCGACCGTTCTCGTTGCCGGCGTGCGGAAGCTTTCCTTGCGCTTGTCGTAATCGGCGCGGAGCTCTTCCTCCGTCACGGAATCGGACGCGGCGAGGTCCTCCGGCTCGAGTTTGATGTAGCTGAACTTGCGGTATTCGGGAGCTCGGTAATTCGCCTTGCGGCTTTCGAACCACGGAGCGAGTACATCATCCCCCGGCGTCTTGACCGCGTCGATATTTGCGTTGGAGAGCAGGAGATAGTCGACCGTGCGCGTCTCGTGGCGATACTTGTCGACGGCCTCCACCAACACCTTCGGCGCCGTGTAGCCGTCCGTGAGCGCATCGACGATCTGCGAGCGAACCGCAACCTGGCTGCGGTTGTTAATGTAGTCCTGCTCCGTCAGCCCCGCATTGCGCAGAACGCTGGAGAATGTCAGCCGATCGAATTGGCCGTTGACGCCGTGGAAGGCCGGGTCTTCGCCGATCAGCCGCGCCAGCCTGTCCTCGGACAGGCCGAGATTCATGTCGGTGGCGAGCTGGTCGAGTGCCGCGCCTGCCACCAGTTGGGCATAGACCTGGTTTTCAACCCCGAAGGCTTGCGCCTGCTGACGCGTCAGCGGCGTACCGAGCTGTCTCGAAAGCAAAGCCACCTGCCGCTCGTAGGCCAGCCGGAAGTCGCTCGGCGACACCTTGATGTCGCCAACGGTAACCACCGCATTGGGCGTGTTTGGCACCATCAACGTCTGACCGCCCCACACCATAAATGAGAGGATGAGAAGGGCCAGCAGGGCTTTGACGACCCGGGTCTGGGCGGCGTTTCTCAGGGAGTCGAGCATGTGGGCAGAAAACCTCGTTGGGATACGCTGGCGTGACGCCGAATGAATTCGTTCCTTAGAACAAACCAGAGAGGAATTGAAGGGCGGTTCGGTGCAAATTGCCGCTGGCAGCTTTGCGTTCGCACTGTTCACCCGTGACTGCGTCGCATGACAACGACCATCCAGCTTTCAATAACAAAGCCAGCAAAGGCGTCAATGACGAAAGCAATGTCGGAATTTGTTAGCCGGCAATCTAAAATGGGCTGCAAATTAAGCGTTGGAAGCGCGCCGTCCTGTGGCAAACTGATGGGAATCGTGTCTTCCATATCCTGTGGGAATTTCAACCCGCGGGCCATTACGGGAAGTCATTCATGCAGTCCACCATCGTGATGGTCAATCTCTTCGGCGCAGTCGCGCTGTTGCTGTTCGGCCTGTCGCTCGTCAAGGAAGGGGTCACGCGTGCGTTCGGAGCGCGGCTTCGATCAGGCCTTGCGCGCGGCACGGACGGTCCCTTACGGGCTTTTGCGACGGGGCTCGTCGCAACCCTCGGCCTGCAGAGTTCGACGGCGACGGCCCTCATGACGGCCTCTTTCGTGGAGAAGGGGCTGATCCGCTCGCAGATGGCGCAGATCGTGTTGCTCGGCGCCAATGTCGGCACGGCGATGACAGCGTGGATCGTCGCCCTCGGCATCGGCTGGCTATCGCCGCTGCTCATCCTCGCGGGCGTTGCGACACACCGGCTGAGCCGGTCGAGCGCCCGCCAGGGCGCGGGCTACGCGCTTGTGGGCATTGGTGTGATGCTTCTTTCGCTCGAGTTGCTCGGCGCCGCGACCGAGCCGATGCGCCAGTCCCAGGCTCTGGCAGCGTTTCTCGGCATGCTCGACAGCGCGTTGCCCGTGGCGATGATCATATCGGCCGGTCTCGCATTTGCGTCATCCTCCAGTCTTGCCGTCGTAATGCTGGTGCTGTCGCTTTCCTCTGCCGGGGTGCTTTCACCCGGACTGACCGTCGCTCTGGTGCTCGGGGCCAATCTCGGGGGGGCGATCCCGCCGGTTATCACCACGCTCGGTTCGGCGCCTGCCGCTCGACGAGTCACGCTCGGCAATCTCGTGGTGCGCGGAATCGGCTGCCTGGTCGCCCTTCCGGCCGTTAGCGTCAGTGCCGATTTTCTGCAGAGTCTGCCGCTGCCGCGACAGAACCTGCCCGTCGACATTCACCTGCTTTTCAATCTCCTTTTGGCCATCGTCGCCTGGCCATTCGCCGGCTTGCTCGCCCGCACCATGAATCGGTTCGTCCCGGACGACGAAGCGGGGGAGTCCGGGCCGCACTTTCTCGACGAAGCGACGCTCGATACGCCGGTGATGGCCCTTTCCGGCGCGACGCGAGAGGTCCTGAGAGTGGGCGATCTGATCGAGGTCATGCTGATGCGTGCCTCCGAGGCATTCAGCAGGAATGACGTCAACGATCTCGGCGACATTGAGAAATACGAACGGCAGGTCGACCTGTTGCAGCAGGAAGTGAAAATCTTCCTTTCGCGGCTGGGGCGCGATGGTCTCAATGAAGAGGATGGCCGCCGTTCGATCGTGATCATCGACTATGCCATCAACCTGGAGCACATGGGCGACATCATCGAAAAGGGCCTTTGCGAGCAGATCGCCAAAAAGGTGAGGGGGGGGCTGCGATTCTCCGAGGAAGGCTATCAGGAGCTGAAGGGCCTTTTCGATCTCACCATCGATAATCTGCGCATCGCCCAGACCATATTCGTCACGCGCAATGCCGACCTTGCGCGCCATCTCATCGAGGTAAAGGTAAACGTGCGTCATATGGAGAAGCGCTCGGCCGAGCGGCATCTGGAGCGGTTGCGCGGCGGTCTTCTCGAAAGTCTTCAGACCAGTTCGCTGCACCTCGACATGCTGCGTGACCTGAAGCGCATCAACGCGCATATCGCATCCGTCGCCTATCCCATCCTCGAGGAAAGCGGCCTTCTGACGGAAAGCCGGCTGCGGCCGCCGGGTTGACGGCAAAGTCCCGTGTATCATCCGGTTTGAACGGAATTAATGCTACGTGATTGTGCGAGTTATGGTTCTCGCAATATGTTGCTGATAGGAACGCCTGAAAAACGGCGCGGCTACGGCCTGCGATTCTGCTCCGGATGCTGTCCGGAGAGTACCAAGGAGATCAGAGTATGGAACGGACTTGCCTGGCGATCATCCTGGCAGCTGGCGAGAGCACGCGGATGAAATCCGCCATGTCGAAGGTGCTGCACCCCGTCGCGGGGCGGGCAATGATCAGCCACGTCGTGGATGCCCTGGCGAGTGCATCGATCTCCGATGTGGCGCTGGTCGTCGGACGCGACGCGGAAGCGGTGGCCGCGGCCGCGAATACAGGCGACGTCGCGGTCACCGCCCTTCTCCAGAAGGAACGGCTGGGGACCGCTCACGCAGTGCTTGCCGCGCGCGAGGCAATCGCGAAAGGCTATGATGACATCCTGGTCGTTTTCGGGGACACGCCACTGATCACCGCCGCGCCCCTCGAGGCGGCGCGTGACGGTCTTGCCGCCGGAAACGACGTCGTCGTGATCGGCTTTCAGGCCGCGGATCCAACCGGATACGGGCGCCTCATCGTTGAAGGTGATGCACTCGTCGCCATTCGCGAACACAGGGACGCCTCCGAGGAGGAACGCCGTATCACCTATTGCAATGGCGGACTCATGGCAATCGACGGCCGCAAGGCTCTCGATCTGCTGGATCGCGTCGGCAATACCAATGCCAAGGGCGAGTACTACCTCACCGATCTCGTCGAGATCGTCCGGTCCCTCGGCGGCCGAGCGATCGCCGTCGAAGCGCCCGAAGAGGAACTTACCGGCTGCAACACCCGCGCCGAACTTGCTTATATCGAGCGCCTCTGGCAACAGCGTCGGCGTCACGAACTGATGCTGGCCGGCGTCTCGATGGTCGCACCCGAGACCGTGTTCCTTTCCTGGGATACGGCGCTTGCGCAGGACGTTCTCGTGGAACCGAACGTCGTCTTCGGACCTGGCGTGCGCGTGGAAAGCGGCGCGATCATCCACGCCTTCTCCCATCTCGAGGGCGCACACGTCCGCGCCGGGGCAGCGGTCGGGCCCTTTGCACGCCTGCGCACAGGTGCCGACCTCGGAGCGAACTCGAAAGTCGGCAATTTCTGCGAGGTGAAGAAGGCAGAGATCGGGGCCGGGGCCAAGGTCAGCCATCTTACCTATATCGGTGACGCCTTTGTCGGCGCCGGCACGAATATCGGGGCCGGAACAATCACCTGCAACTATGATGGCGTGAACAAGCACGTCACGCGCATTGGCGCGAACGCCTTTATCGGTTCCAATTCGGCGCTGGTCGCTCCGGTCTCGATCGGCGACGGGGCACTCGTCGCATCCGGAAGCGTGATTACGGAAGACGTACCGGCGGACGCCGTTGCTTTTGGCCGTGCACGCCAGGAGGTGAAGCCGGGCAGGGCACCGATCTTGCGCGAACGCTACAAGGCTGAAAAGCTGGCACGAAAGATCGCCAAGGCCGCGGAGTAGACGCGCGTTAAATACTGACATTGAAAGTGAAATCAAAACGGATTGCCTAGCGGCGCATTTTCGCTACCAAGGATTTCAACGGGTGACCTTTCGCGCCGCGCGTCCTGTTCAGACGCTCAAGGGTCGCTGCATTTTAGTCGACACGCATTTAAGGCGTGAAGAGACGCGGAGAGGGATATGTGCGGGATTGTTGGTATCGTTGGACATCAGCCGGTTTCGGAGCGGCTGGTCGAAGCCTTGAAGCGTCTGGAATATCGCGGCTATGATTCGGCCGGCGTCGCGACGATCGAGGCGGGAACGTTGC
>Ga0209282_1000101_pt1 | contig 59017 bp, 95 predicted proteins | sample Mtrugardesep15_FD_187529 | JGI IMG/M metagenome (GOLD analysis project Ga0209282, IMG submission 187529) | Root nodule microbial communities of legume samples collected from California, USA - M. trunc garden sep15 (SPAdes) (version 2) | ecosystem: Host-associated > Plants > Roots > Nodule...
CGGCCTGCGCGAGCCCGCCTGCTGCGTCGACCACGCTGGCGGTTGAGGCGTTGAGGCCACGAACCAGGCCGGCGCCGATCTGCTCACCGATGGTGTGGAACACCTTGGACGGGGAGCCGATGCCCAGGGCGCTGGTGACGGAGTCGATGGCCTGGGAAACAAGGTTCTTGAAGAAGTTGAGGACCGAGCTGACCGCCGACTTCAGGCCGTTGATCAGCCCCTGGATGACGCGCTTGCCGGCGTCGAACAGCCAGGACCCGACGTCGCCGAGGGCACCCAGGACCCTGCCGGGCAGGTCGAGGAACCACTGCACAGCGTTACCGATGCCGTCACCGATGGAGCTGACGAATCCGGCCATGGTGTCGCGGATGGAGCCCAGGACGTTGCCAGCCCAGTTCACCACCGTGTCGAACATGTGACTGAACCCGCCGCTGAAAAAGTCAGCGATAGGGCCCAGGAAGTTCTGGAAGGTGGCTACGGTGTCCTGCCAGAATCCAACGAAGAAGTCGCCTATGGCGCCGAACACCGTCGTGATCGTGTCCCAGACTTTGCCGACGACAAAGGAGACGACCTCCCAAATTCCGCCGATTACCGTGGACAGGAACTTGATAATCGGAATGAAGATGTCAGCGAGGAACCCGACAATATCCGTGAAGATCGGGATCACGGTCTTCATGATATCCACGAAGCCTTCGATGGCCGGCATCAGCGCCTTAATCAGGTCGATGAAGTCCGGCATCAAGTCCGTAACCATCTGGATGAACGGCGGCAGAATGGGCAGCACGGCTTCGAGCAGGTCCACGAACACAGGCGCCAGCGGCACCATGGCCTCGAACAGGTCCGCGAGCGATTGGGCGATATCCTGAATCACCGGCCCGAGGGTGGGCATGGCGCTATCTATAGCCTTCGCCAGCGCGTCGAAGAATGGGATCATTGACTTCAGCACGGTGCCGAAGGCTTTGGCTAGCTCGACGATCAGTGGACGCAGCGCCTGCAGTAGTTGACCGAATACCTCGAATAGCGGCCGCAGGACGGGTCCGAGCACCTCTGCCACATCGGCGAGAATGGGGATAAAGTCTCGCCCGATGATGGTGATCAGCTCGAAGAATGCCGGCCCGAGGGCTTTCATAACGCGGCCCATGGATTCGAAGAATCCGCCGAACGCTTCTTGCCCGGCAACACTCCCAGTGAAGTCCTGGAATCGCTGCGTGATCTCCTGGATACGCTGCAGGAATCCGCCACCCTCGGTGCTCGCCGCGCCGATGATGTTCCGGATGGCCCCGAACACGTTCCCCGCGATGTCGCCCAAGGTCTTCAGGGAGTCGATGGCCCGCTGGAAGAACGCGGCGAGCTCGCCGGACTTGGCAGCCTCGGAGATGCGCTGGGAGAACGCGGTGGCCCAGTCGTTGAGTCCAGCAGTCAGACCGGGAAGGAAGTTCGAGCCGGTCGTCACCAGGTCCAGTAGGGCGCTCACGGCAGGCTGCAGCGCGCCGGCCAGGTTGCCCCACGTGACCTGCAGGTTGGCGGAGAACTGGCTGACCTTCTGCACCTGCGCGCCCTGCAGCAGGAAGTCGGCCACGCTGCGCGCCGCGATGCTGGTTTGCCGCGCGACCCCCTGGAAGCCCGCTGTGGCGATGGGTAGGTACGTGTTGGCGAGCGGCTTCACCACGTCGGCCAGGCCCTGGAAGAGCGCCTCCTGGACGTCCAGGCGCATCTCATCGAAGGCAGGCTTGACGTCGCGTACGGCTCGCGCGAAGTCGCGCGCCGAGGGCGACAGGTTCTTCAGAGCCTCATCGAAGGCGGCCGCGTCGCCAGAGGCCACGGCGGACATCGCGTCACCCATGCCCTGCAGCCCGAGACTGATCGCGGCCGTGCCCGCCTTGAAGGTGGCGAAGACGGCAGGGAGCAGCCCGAGCACGCCTGCTGCCTGCGCGGCAGCTTGCACGAGGGCGCCGACGCCGAGGGCGAGCTGCGTGACACCGGCCAAGGCGCCGATCGCGGCCGTGCCGATGAGCAACAGCTTGCCGCCGGAGACGGCCGCCCCGGCGATGTCACGCGCCACGCCGAGCACGCCAGAGCTGATCTTCTTGAAGTTGGCGGTAAGCCGTCGCGTGTCGTTGTCGCTGTCGTCGGCCATCTTCTTGGTGGGCGACTTCAGGTCGACCTGCGTGGCGGCCGCCTCCTGCATGGCCTTACGGATGACGGTGCGGATCTCCAGGGCCAAGCCTTTGCCGTCCACCCGCAGGCGGACGGCGGCTTCCGCGATCACCCTGGCCACTGCTACCTCCCTGTCTGCCCAGGCCCTCGTGGCGCCTCCGGCACGGGCGCGAAGCCCGGTATCCGTGCACGTACCTCGGGCGCCGTGCCGGCCTGTGTTCCGGCTTCCAGGCCGGGCCCGCGTCCCAGGTGTCCGGCCATCGCGATGTGTTCAGGCCGTCTGCCCCAGGTTTCGCGAGCGCCCTCGGGGTCGATCATGGCTTCCTTGATGGCCATCTGTTTGGTGATCTCTTGCAGCATCTGGTGCGGTGCCTCGGCGTATGCCGCATACACGGCATCCAGCCACAGGGTGGCCGGCGTTGTCGACCCGATGTCCGCAAAGGCGAGTCGGCCACGCACGTAGGCTCCAGCTATGGGGTCCTCGGTAATCCTGAAGATCAGGACTACCGCCGCGTAGGGCGGCCTCCCGCCTTCCCCACAAGCCTCTTCCAGACCGTTTCGAGCTGGTCTGCCTGCAGGGTCAGATCCTCGTCCTCGTCCATCAGGTAGGCGAAGCGGCGGCGTGACGATCCGCTCTCGAACTCCATCGCCTTGCTGATGTACTCGCGGTCATGCGGTTCGCCGTCGGGCCCCACGAGCAGGTCATCCTCTGACTCGTCGAAGTCGTCCGGGGGATCGGGGGTGAGATCGCGTCGGGTGTCGTTTCCGTTGGCGCCCTCGGGCAGGTGTCCGTGCCACTCCGGCTCCACGTCCGGCTCAGGTGGCGTGTACCGGGCGGGCTGGTAGTCCTTGGGCGTGCCGTCGTCGTCGGCCAGCATCTTGCGAATGGTGCGCACCATGCCTTGGATGGCACGCTCGGCGTGCTGCGCTGCGGACAGGGTGTAGTTGAGGCTGCCGGCGTCGAGCACGGGGTAGGCCGTGAACTGGTGTACCTCTGGGTTCTTGCCTCGCATGAACTCCAGGGCGAACGTGTACGGCTGTACTGCCGGCCCCGTCTGCTTTCGGGTCTTACTTCGGATGATCTCAACTTCTGCCATGGTGGCCCCTTAGTTAGATACTTCCTCCGTCGTAGAGACTTCTGGTTAGGAAGCCACTACCACGGGTGCCGGGGTGGTTGACCTGCCGGCGGAACACAACCTTGCCGTTGACTACGAAGCGTAGCGCCTTCTTGCGCTTCGCCCTGATCACGTGCGGACGCGACCCCTTGTCCAGGATCTCCGGGACCGTGCGCTTGCCCGACCTACCTGCGATGACGTCACCGTACGGGTAGCGCTTCACGTTCCTGTTGAGGCTGTCACGGATAGTGGTCAGCGTGAATCCAGACCTCACCTGGACGCGCGACTTCGCCAGGCCACCGATCAGGAACAGCCGATACCGCAGGTCGTAGACGATGCCGGCGTGCGGGTCGTTCGCCAGCGCCTGCGGCTCGCCGGGGAGCAGCTTCACCGAGCCGGGAGCCCATCGGAAGTCGGCCACGGTCTACTCCAGGCTCGCGCAGGTGACGATGGCGCTCGCGGACATCCCCACGAATCCGCCCGCAGCTTCGCCGGGCTCGATCACGCCGAGCTGCACCGAGCTGGCGCCGTCGCCGGGCAGCAGTTCCTTCTGGGTGCGGGCGGCCCAGCGCACCAACGCCTGGGACAGCATGCCGGCATCGACCATGTATCGCTCGCCTGCCTCGTTGAGCGTCTCGACGCTGGGCGGCGTGGCGGTGCGCCCGGTCGGCCCCGGGATGCACCGGACAAGGGCGATGTCGAACACGGCATGCCGGATGGACAGAACGCTGGCCGGCGTGCCTGCTCGCGGCGTCGAGGGTGGCGCCGAATCCTGGGCGGGCCCGAATCCGATACCGGCCAGGGAGATCACCAACTGCTCGCAGTCCCAGGCCTGGCTTCCGGGATCTCCGGCGGCGACGTAGCGGCGTGCCGGCAGCGGCTCGGCAGCACTGGGTATCCAGTGCGCCTCGATGGCGTGCTGGATGTCGAGCGCGAGCTGCCGGACGGCGATGCCGCGCCCGATGGTGCTCACGCGCCCTCGCCGGGGATGACCAGGTTGGCCTCCAGGTGGGCGATGATCTCCGTGCGGGACATGGTGGCCCACTCGGACGGCTCGGTGTTGGTGGCGGCCACGGCGTACGCACGCCACGAGTCGGTGTCGGAGCCGGGCCCGTTGCGGGGCGGGACCGGGTGGGCGTCTACCGGGTCGCCTTCGGCTGGCTCGCCGATGTAGCGCCAGCCGCTCGATGTCTCGCCGTCTGGCTGGCCACTCGGCTCGCCCGGGTCATCCTCGGTGCGGTCGCCTTCGTTCCACTGGTACAGCTCACCCGTGATGTCCTCCAGGGTGGGCAGCTCGGCGTCGGGACCTTCGGTGGCCAGCTGCTCCCGGAACTCGTCCACGAGCGTCTGACGTCGCTCCAGCTCCTCGGTGGAAGGCGCCTGGCCGGGCGGGTCCTCGTCCATCCAGGCGCGTTCGTGATCGGTAGCGTGCAGGCTGATCAGCTTCAGCCAACGGGTGTCGACCTCAGGTTCCGGATCGCGCAGGTTTCGGATGTGACGTGGGCTGTTGGCCGGGGCGAAGGGGTCAGACTTCACGGGTTGCTCCAAGGCGGGCGAGTCGAGGTACGTCAGGTGACCATACCTGCGCTGACTGTGGGGCTCGATAGGGATTGACGGCTTCCAGCCACATGTCCACCAGCGGCAGGCCGGTGCGGAACTCTGGCCGGTCCGTGGTGAGCAGTTCCATCGTGATGCCCTGTCGGGTCACCGACACGGTGTTCGGTGGCAGTCGACACTCTTCGCTGCCGGCGGCGTCCAGCGCGATCTCGATGCCGAGTTCGATGGCCGCGTCACGGCCGCCTGCGGGCGGTGGGTCGCCGAACGTGTACGTGACCTGGGTGTCGCCGCCGCACACGTTCCACGCCTGGCCGTCGGTGCGCTGCAGCCAGCCGGACGGACGCAGCACGTAGGCCACGAACGGATCCCCGCCAACGGTCACCTCGACGATGCCGGTAACCGGGCGGCGCGGTAGCTGCACGGCGATCGGAGCCGCGATGTGCGCGCCACCGAACGGGATCCGCAGGCCGGAGACCAGGCCCGACCAGTCGGGCGCCCAGGCCCAGCACTGACAGCGACCCCACGTCGAGCTGTACGGCCACGCTCCGGTCCCGGGGAGCGGCTCGGCACTGCGCAGTACCGCGTCCTCTTCACAGCCGCCACCGAGCCACTGGCGGCCCGAGAAGGCCCACAGCATCTCACTGGCCCGCAGCAAGGCGGCGTTGATCTCGTCGAGGGTGATGCCGAGTGCGGTCAGCCGGTCGAGCTGCTTGGCCGACATGTCGTCGGTGGTCGCCCAGGGCGAGCACAGGACATCAGAGGTGGGCGTCGGTGTGGTCATCGGATCTCCTCAGGACGTGGGGGCGGCCCCGTGCAGTCGCCGTCACGGTGCCGCCCCCACAGTTTCCCTGGGGCCACCAGGGGTCAGGGGATCGTCACGAAGCCAGGCGACAGGTCCGGCAGGGCGGCGACCCGGGCGAACTGCCACACTCGATCAGAGATGTAGGGCCAGTCGGCCGCCGGGCCGGTGCCCCAATTCTGGTTCTGCTCGGTCCAGCCCTGGAAGCCAGGCAGCAGCGGGTTCTCCCCGTTGAGCGTCCAGGCGTCCGACGGGGACAGCTTGGCGCGCGGCAGTACCCAGTGGAAGTACGGGAGCTGGGCCGCGTACGCGCCGCCCTCGATGGCGGCCGTCCAGAACTCCAGGCCGACGCCGTTGGGCACGGCCTCGGCGCCGACCTCGGGCGCCGCGTAGCCGATGTCCGTCAGGTTGTTGCCTGGCGTGGTGGTGGCGATGGTGACGCCCGGAGTGGTGCCGCCGGTGAGGCCGGCGCCGTCCGCCGTCATCTGCGGGACGTTGCCCAGGCTGGTGCTGAACGTGGCCGTGTACGGGCCGCCGGCTGAACCGGTGACCGCCACGCCGCCTACGCCGACGTTGTCGAGCGCCTCCAACGCGGTGTCCACGGCAGTCGATGCGGCGTTGTAGGCGATGGGCGCCGTGGTCTCGCCGTCGAACGTGAGCGTGAAGGTGCCGCCGGTCGGCGTGCCGGTGATCGTGATCGTCTGGACCTCGGCGACGGCCGCCCCGGTGCTGATGACGTCGCCGCCGATCATGAATTCCAGGACGTTCGGGTCTGGGGTACACACCTGAAAGTCGCTGATCGTGCCGCGCTTCAGCGTGTCGGGGGCCCGGTAGGTGAGGCACACCCGACCGGAGCCGGCCTTCTGAATGAACTCGGTGCCTTCCTCGTACTCCAGGCCGATGCTGACCGCGACCAGGGCGTCCGACACGTAACAGGTGTCCGAGCCCGCGATCGGCGCGCCGAGCACGTCGATCTTGGTCATCCGCATCCCGAGGGCGAAGAGGCTGCCCGCGCCGTCGTACATGCTGTTACCTCCTTGTCCTCAGGGTGCCGGCGTCGGGTCGTCCACCTCGATCGCGTGCAGGTTGCACGGATCGAAGTAGGCGGCGAAGAGACGGTCGGCGAAGTAAGTGACCTCGTTCAGGCCGTGCGTGATGATGCGATCGACCTGGATGGTGTCGAGTCGCACGATGACCGGGCCAGTGGCGTACATCCACAGGCCTGTGTCGACAGACGGGTTCACGCCCGGGGTGACGGTGGCGACCGTGACGCCCGGGGTCGTGCCGCCGGTGAGGCCGGCGCCGTTGCCCGTCATCTGGGCCACGTTGCCCATGTCGGCCGGGAAGGTGACCGTGTAGGGCCCGCCGGCCACACCGGACACGGTGACACCGTCCAGGTTCGACAGGTTGTTCAGCGCGGTTTGCACGGTCGCGGCTGCCGCGTTGTAGGCGATGGCCGCTGTGGTCTGCGCGCTGAACGTGAGCGTGAAGGTGCCGCCGGTGGGGGCGCCGGTGATCGTCACCGACTGCACCTCGGAGGTGCCCGGCACGTCGGGGCCACGGCCCGAGTAGCCAGCGTCCGCGACCACACGCGCGCCCGTGCGGGTGCGTAGTAGCTGTCCCTCCGCGACCAGCGCTCCGGCGGCGTCGAGCGCCACGGCGAGCCGCAGCGGCATGTGGATGAACACGTCCATGCCGAGGGAGGTCTGCCGCGCCTCCTGCTCCAGCGCGCCGAGGCCGTTCAGGACATCCCACGAGCCGGCGATCACGTCGGCCGCAGGCGAGGCCAGGTAGGCGTTGGACTGCTCGGCGCCGAACGGCGTGGCGTACGGGTTGAGCAGCGTCTGTGCGCCGATCTCCAGCTCACGCGCCACCATGTAGGAGGTGACGGCGCCAGCCTGTCGGCGAACGCGTCCCAGGCCGTCATCGGCCTGGGAGCCGCGCGTAGTGCAGACGTCCTCGACCCGGAACGCGGGCGGCATGTAGTAGGCCAGCCCGCCGTCCCCGTCGCCGATCGGCGGATCTTCGAACGCTCCGCCGCACGGCTCGAACGTGCGCGCCTGCGGACACCGCTCGGGCCGCCACGAGATGCCGTTCTGCCAGCGAGCCCCGTCGCTCGGGGTGATCGCTGCGGCCACGAGAGTGCCGTAGGTGGGTGGCGCTGCCGGGACCGGCTCAACGGGAGCGAACATGCGTCACTCCTTTCTCCTCCGTCGGGGTGGAGAACCGGGCGCCTCACGAACCGAGTGGACGGATCCACGGAACGAGTGAGGCGCCCGGTCGCCGGTCACGTGGTGCTGGTGTCCGTGGTCGCCGCGCTCTCGCCGGTCGGCCGGAGCTGCATCACCAGGTGGATGGACTCGATGCCCCGGAACGCCGTGGTCTCGAAGTTCTCCGAGAACGTCTGGAAGCGGTTCTGCCCGTTGAGGGTCGAGTCGCGCACGACGCCCAGGTCCAGGGTGCCGCCGTCGAGGTAGAGCCAGTCGCCCTCGCGGAACAGGAGGGTGGACACCACGGCGGTCTGGTGGCCGGCGCCGGTGATGCCGCCGTTGTTCGGCCAGTCCGGCACCTTGCTGTTGGTGGCCAGCAGCGTGTAGACCTGCGACGGCGTGACGATGTCGGTCGTCAGGTCCACGTCCGGCGGGTTGATGCCGTCGAGGTGCCACGTCACGTTGACGTTGCGCACCGCGAACCAGCGCGCCAGGTCGGCGTCCGCCGTCTCCAGGGAGGCCAGCGTGTCGCCCACCATCTGCATGGTGATGTCGGCGCGCATCAGGTCGCGCATCCATGCCGGCGCGATGAGGCGCAGCGGCGCGTTGTCGTTGAGCCGGTGCACGCTGCGGTAGTACGCGACCATCTGGTCCATGGTGACCAGCGCGTCGCGCGTCGCACCCAGGAGCTGCGTCGAATACACGTTCTTGGACGCGGTGGTGAGCTGGGTCAGCAGCCGATTCTCGGCGAACCGAGCATGCGCGACGTTCTGCGCCTGGATGGTCGAGTCCATCCACTCCGGGTCAAACCGGGTGCTCATGTTCGAGAACGTGAGGCACTGGTAGACCGCGTCGACCTCGGCGGTAAGCACACCAGGGCAGTCGATCTCCACGCAAGTCTTGGGGACCAGTGGGTCAGCCTCGTCGTTGGCCGGCGTCCACACGCCGATGCCGCCAGTCTGGGTGACGCCGTCGAGGGCCGGGCGGTACTGGATGCCGCCACGCTCGGCGCCGAAGCGGACCAGCGCGTCGCGGACCGGGCGGTCCACGTCGCCGATCGTCTCGATGTCGTACAGCGTCTGCAGCGGCGCACACAGGCCGGCAGCGGTCAGCGCGTCCTCGGAGTCCGGGCCCTGCGCGACGACGACCTTGTTGGCCATGTTGTCGAGGGCGTGGGTCCGGCGAGCTTCGCGGCTGGCCGCGTCCACCAGCTCCATGTTCGCGAACGCCGTCGCGCCGCGCCGCAGCGTCCGGTTCTCCGGGTAGTCGGAGCGGATCGTGGCGACCGCGTACCGCTCGTAGCCTCGGACGTTCAGGCCCGAGACGGCGCGGCCCTTGACGGCGAACGCGGTGGCGAGCTGCTCACGGGTGAGCTGCGAGCCGGGCGCGTAGTCGTCCAGGCCGCCGGAAGCGGTGGTCTTCAGCGTGACCTGCCCGAGGGCCGGGACGGCGGGCGCTGCTGGCTTGTTGGTGCCGCCGAGCGGGCGGCGACCGGATGCGGTCACGGCGGACTCCCCGGTGTCGGTGGGGCCGGCATCGCCCGAGTCGCCGGAATCGGTGCTGTCGCCCTCGGGGGCGTCCTGGTTCTCGGGGGCCTTGTCCGCCGGGGCGTCCTCGTCTGCAGGCGCCGCCTCGGGCTCGGGGGCCTTGTCCGCCTCCGGCGCGGCCTCGGGCGCGGTCAGTTCGTCCAGCTCGGTGAAGTGGGCGACCTGCTGGCCGGCGAGCTCGGCGCGGTGCGTCTTCTCGGCGTTCAGCTTGCGAGCCGCGTCGAGCAGCTCGCTGTAGCGGGTGACGCTGGCTTCGGTGGCGGGCTTGCCGTCGTGCTCGGCGCGAAGGGCTTCGGCCTCGGTGCGGATCGCGGCGAGGGCTTCGTTGATGGCCTCGGGAGTCGCGTCGCCGAGGTTGCCCAGAATGTCCGCATTGAACGCGGTCATGCTCTCGGTCCTTCCAGGTTGGGGTGCGGAGAGCGTGACGCGGCTGGGCCGGCGGGCGCTGCGGCGCGACTGGGTCGGCGCGGCGTGGGGTGTTCTCCGTTAGCGCGAGGCTACGGGGCGGCGAGTAGGGGTGTCACGTGAGGTGTGCACACATGCGCGAAACCCCGGTCGCCTAGCCTCTTTCAGGCGGTGTGGCTCGCGTGCCGGGGTTTCGCTGTGGGGGCCCGCCGCACTGGGGGTTCAACGGCGTGCGCCGGCTCCGAGGGTAGCTCAGGCTAGGGACTTCCGGGCCCGCTTGAACTCCTCAGCCTTCGGACAGGTCTTGTAGTGGTTGGTGTGCAGCCCGACTCCGGCGGCCTTCATTCCTTCGCGCTGCCCTCGGGCCTTGATGGGTCCACCGCGCAGGGCTGGCCGGTCGGCGGTGGGGTCCAGCTCGACAAAGTAGGTTCCGACCGGGATGGCGACCGGGTCGAGCAGGGTCCACTTGGTGGTACCGACGCGGTCGCCGGGCACCTTCACGAAGATCACGTCTCCCTTGCATCCCTTGCAGGTGCGGATGAGCTGGGTGGGGATGTCCATCTACTTCACCTCCGGAAGGGGATGCCCCACCAGCGGTGAGTGCGGTCGTGCTTGTGGTCCCAGCCTGGCCAGCCTGGTCCAGTGCAGCGGACGTGCGGCCAGCGGCGTCGTCTGACGCTGCAGCGGTTGAGCGGGGGCATGGTCATCTCCTCACGGTCGGACGGCGTTCCACCAGTGGCCCCAGGCAGCCAGCCCGAGGGATCCGTAGAGCCCGAGGTGTAGCCAGAATCGGGTCCACAGGGCGAGGCCGGCGGGGCGCTGGCCGTGGGGCCAGGCCCAGCGGGTGGCGCGTCGTAGGGTGGTCACAGACGCACTGTACCCCATGGTGACGGTGGGGTCGACTAGATGCAGTTATCCACAAGTCATCCACAGGTGTGGACTGCCACTTGACACCCACTAGCACATGGGGTAGCGTTCTACCTGTCAGCAAGGAACAACCCCCCGAGGGAAGGACCACACGATGGCCACCTACACCGCTTCCGACTTCTGCCAGGGCCACGGCGGCGGGCGCGAATGCACCTACTCCCCCGAGGTGGACGGGTGCCTGCAGCACGGCGAGGACTTCGATCACGGCGTGATCTCCTACTGCGACGGAACCTGCACCGAGGCCATCGAGGAGTACCGCCGCTACCTGGAGGCTCACGGCCTCTTCGACTCCCTGCGCGCTAGCACCAGCTACATCACCCTGGAGGTCTGGGACTCCACGTTGTCCTATCGGGTCGTGTTCGAGGGCGCGGACGCGGAGGAGTGGGCCCTGGCCTACATGGCGGCGCGGCCGTCGCTGCACTTCACCGAAGCGCCCGAGGCTCCCAACCACCTGCCGGCCTTCCCTGGACTGGCGGCCAAGCTGTACCCGACGTGCCACCACGGCCTGGCTCTGGACCTGTGCATGGACCCATACGGGGAGAACCACTTCGGCACCCGTGAGCAGGAGCTTGCCCAGGGCTGGTGACTTCCCGGACTACCCCCCTTGACACCCACGGTCGAGGGGGGTAGTTTCATGTCAACGGAACAACCTCCTCGGAAGGACCGACATTATGCCCACCTTCGCTACCGCCCAGTCCGCCACTGTCGCCGTCAAGCGTGTCCTGCGCGAGAACAACATCAGCACCCAGAGCGTTCGCAGTTCCCGTACCGCGAATGACAAGTACCTGTCCCACATCTTCATGTCAGAGGGTACGAGCGATGCCACCTACGCGAAGATCGCCACTGTGTTGATCGAGGCCGGCTACAAGGTCACTGCATACACCAGCCAGGCGTGGGTCTCCGCCGTCGCTGACGCCACCGTCTGACCTCGGAATACCCCCTGTTGACACCCACGGTCGGCAGGGGGTATTCTTGTCCCTGTAGGAACAACCACACCGGAAGGACCAGCTCATGAACACCACCCCCACCAGCCTCGGGATGCGGGAGATCAGCCCTGGCGTTGCCGAGGTGTACGACGGTGACCGGCAGGTCGGCATGATCACGTGGAACCCGGACGGCATCATCAGCGCCTGGTACGCCACATACGCCAACTCGGACGAGACCGTGCGGTGCGCCTGCCGGCCCGACGCGCTGGAGTGCATCCGACTGCAACACGCGGCCGTACAGCGCCTGACCCGTTCCATCCGTTCCATCCGTCCGGCCACCGGAGCAGCGTCCCAGGACCCCCGTGGCGTCTCGTGGGACAACGGATACAACACGTCACTGCGGGACGTCGAGAAGGTCCTGCAAGAAGCGGTGGGCCTCGCCCGCAAGGGCGAGGGCTACACCGCCATCACCGGTACGACCGACTGAGGGAGAGAGATGGCGAAGGGGAAGTCCAAAGGTGGCGACGGGGAAGAGGTCGACACCTGGACCAAGCGGAAGGGAGCCCTCCGGGGGCAACACGCCCCCGAAGGGCGGGAAGACCACCAGCAGCAACAAGAAGTGCGCCAACGACCACGTCGCGAACAGCGAGGGCAAATGCTTCACCGACTGGTGCCCCTACTACGTCCGGGCAGGTGGGTGACCGTGGGCGAGAGTCCGGAAGCCCAGCGGCTCCGCGAGCAGATCGAGGAGCAGGAGCGTATCGACGCGGCCCGTCGGGAGCAGGTGAGCGCGCAGAGGCGAGCCGAGCTGGACCGTAAGCAGAACGAGCGTGACCGCGAACGAGAGGCGGAGCGCCTGCGCGAGGCAGCCGGCGAGGAGTAGTGAGCGACCGGCCCGAGGAGGCGAAGCCGTCTCAGGACACAACGCGGGACTGGGCCGCCGAGGAAGCCGAAGCCAAACGCATCGAGGCGGCGCGCGAGGAGGCGCTGCGTCAGCAGCAGCGCGAGAGAGAGTGACCTCGTGGGGAAGGACGAACGCGAGGAGAAGCCGTGCCCGAAGTGTCAACGCAAGATCAAAGATCACACGATTGAGGAGCTGATGGAATGCGCCGGACTACTCCGGTCCTGATCACGAGCTATCAGGAATGCACTGACCCAGGTGGCCACAGCTGGCAGGACGGGGTGTGCAAGCACTGCGGCCTGGGCGGTGGCGCGGCGACCGACGCCCGCAAGAAGAAGTGACGCGCCGGCCCTGCCTGATCTCCGCGCAGGCGCTGATCGGCGCGTTCCTGTTGATCGCGCTGTCTGCCATCGCCAATGACCCGGCGATCATGTATTCGGCCGGCGTGATGCTGCTGGTGCAGGCGCTCTATCAGCATGTGATCAACAAGGTTGGGAGGTGATCTATCGACAGTTCGAGGGCAGACAGCCCGCCTGGTCGCGTTGGGGTGCCCAGGCGGGCTCTCGCGTGTCACACCGCGCCGGGGCGGTCCTTCTTCCACTGGGCCACGGCGGCGCACGCCTCGGCGCGGCTGCCGGGGTTGACGTCCTGGTGGCCGGGGAAGTTGAGGTCGCCGGTGGCGCACATCTTCTTGGCCGCGTTGACCGCCGAGGCGATGGCGTGCGATTCGGTCATGCCCTTCGCGCGCAGGTGTTTCGAGATGCGCTTGATGAACGGTGGCAGGTGCAGCTTCTTCTTGCCGGCGGCCGTCAGCGTGTCGCCGTCGCCGTACTCGGTGAGCTGGGCGTTGAACCACGGGTGGTCGCCGTCGAGCGCGAGCACCAGGTTGGCGATGTGGTCGTCCTGGATGTCGCCGAGGCTGGGCACGATCTGGTCCAGCTCGATGGCGAACACGCTCTGCACCTCCGCGCACACGCGGGCCAGGGCGGCGTCCGCGCGGTCCTGCTGCATCTGTGGGCTCTGCTGCAGGCTTCCGGCGGCCAGGATCACCTGCGGCTCGCCCGAGGCCACCAGCGCCTTGAAGGGCACCGGGTAGCCAGGTGCGTTGACGGCGAGCGCGGCCAGCAGCTCCATCGATCCTCGGATACGGCGCCAGTCGCCCGACAGCGCGGCGCCGCGCGCCTTGTATTCGGTGTCGGCGTCCAGGCCGGGCATCAGCCTGCCGGCCACCCAGATGCCGTGCTCATCCTCGCCTGCGGCGAGTTCCATCGCGGCCGTACAGGTGTTGTCGTAGTGGGCGGCCACCTCCGCCAGCGACATGCCGCCACGAGCAGGGGCGTGCCCCCCGACGCCGAGCGCCTTGGACACCGAGCCGTAGCCGACCGGGACCGTGACCACCTCACCGTCAGCGGTGCGGGCCCGGCATGGGTGCACCCGGAAGTATGCGTAGTTGGCTGCCGACCGGGGCGCCGTCCGGCAGCGATCGACGATGCCAGTGTGGCAGGTGTTCCACGCGGCCAGGTGGCCGACGATACGGCCGTCGTCGTCGATGGTGATCGGCGTGGGCTCGGTCAGCCCGGGATCGGCGAACCACTCCGCTGGCGGCAGGTCGGCAGCGCTGGCCACCAGGACGGTGGAGCCGCCACCCAGCGGGTAGTCCGTGACGTCGTCGCCGATCGCGACGCGCAGGCGATCGAAGGTGACCGGGCCCGTGTAGGTGAGCTGGGACGGGTCCAGACCGTAGCCGGCGGTCACGTGCGGGACGTAGGGCTCATGCTGATCGGGGAAGGTGACGTCACCGATGGCGTTGCGGACCTGGCTGACGACGTCGTTGCGCAGCCAGTCGATGTCGATGCGGTCGCCGGTGCCGTCGAGCAGGTAGACGGTGGCCGGCTGGTGACCGTCGTCGCCGTTCGGGTTGAACACCGCCCACGAGAATATGCCGGCGTCGAGCGGGCCCTTCTGGGCCGCGCTCTTGGACATGCTGGTGACGCCGCCGGCCTCGTCCGGGTCCTGGCCGGCGGCGCGCATGCGCTCCGCCTCCTCCTGCGCGGCCGCCTCGAAGTCGGTCAGCCGGCGGGCGACGCGGTGCACGGCCGCGATCATGTCGGCGTCCCAGGTGTCGATCTGGTCGCCGAGGTAGGCCAGGGTGAGGTGCAGTTCGCTGGCAGGGTCTCCGCCGGGGGCCACCAGCATCTGCGGATTGGCGGGCACCAGCGCGACCATGCCGGATGTGGAGTAGTCCTGGACGGCCGGCGGCTCGCCGGGGTCGAACACGCCGTCGTCCTCGAAGTCGAACCAGGCGCGGTCGCCGGTGGCGGCCTGCTTGCCGGCAGTCTTCAGGGTGCCGTCGGAGTTCCACGAGTCGGGGATCTTGTCGGTGAGCTTCAGCCGCTTGGCCTGCTTGATGATGTGGCGGCGCACCGCGTCGCGGTCTTCTTCGGTGCCGGATGGCCCACCTGCGCGACCCACCGCCTTGATGGCCTTGTCCAGGTCGGCCTCGGTGTCGATGGGGTATCGGCCGCCCGGCATGGCGTGACCTGCCTCGGCAGAGGCCTTCCGCTTGGCCGCCGAGACAAACTCGTGCAGGCCGTCCACGCTGAACATGTCGTCGACCTGGCACGTGTGGCAGAGGTCGCCGAGTTCGCTGGACAGCCACCCGGGTGCGCGCACGCCTGCGGCGACCATGGCGTCCTGGCCGTCATCCGGGGTGAGCGTCTCGCCGTCGAGGGTGATGTAGGCCCCGGCGAACGCGGGGATCCCCACCAGCGTGGTGGCGGCGATGACGCCGCGCTGCATCGAGATGCGGCTGTAGTCGGACTGGTCGGCCAGCTCGCCGTTGGGGCCCTGGAATTCGGCCACGACCTCGGTCATGTCGACGCTGTTGCCGCGTAGGGCCCGGTCGTACACGAGCTGGTAGGCGCTCTTCGCCGGGGCGGCTGGCACGTCCTTGTACATCCAGCCGCGCCCGACCCACACGAACGTGCCTTCGGGCAGCGTCTCGTCACCGTAGAGCTGCGCTTCGGGGCCCGGGATGCGCTCCGCGCTGGTGATGGCGCCGACGTGCCAGGTGGCGGCGTCGCCGGTGTCGCCGTGCGTGGACCGGGTGGCTGCGAACAGCGGGATGGGCAGGTCGCGGACTTCGATGGTGCCGGGCTCGATGTATCGGCGGTCGGAGGTTTCGAGGCCTTCGATCACCATGACGGGCAGCACGATGGGCGCGGCGTCGGCCGGGATGTCGCCGGGTGGCGCGGTGTCGATTGCTGGGGCGCTCATTGCGGCCTACCTCCCCATCCGTGCCTACGGATGCTGTCGCCGATGGTTTCCGGGCTATCCGGACGCTGATCTTGGCTTGGTTGAGCCGAGTTCTGTTCCTGTGTGGACTGTCGCATACTGGCGGACAGCTCGGACAGGGCCGCGCCGAACGGGTCGTGCGGCTGGGCGATCGCACGCACCATGGCGCTGATGCCGTCTTCGATGTGGTCGCGGGCGCGCACGCACCAGCGCACGTCCACGCCGGGCCGCAGGCGCACCGAGGCCCAGACGCGGGCTATCTGCTCCTGCAGCGCCTTGATGGCGTTGATGGTGTCGACGTCGTCGGCCGGCAGGTCGCGGTAGCCGCGTACGCCCTGCGCGGTGGGGCTGGGCCCGTAGCTCGGCTGGCCGGCTGGCTCGGTTGGCGGTTCGTCGACTGGGCGAATGGGTTGACCGTGCCCGTCGGTCAGGTACGTCATCCGGTGCTCCTCAGCTTGGCCAGCGTGTCGAGGGCCTGCGTCCAGTTGCTGAAGCGGACACCCCGGTCGTCGAGGTAGACCCAGGCGGGCAGCTTGCGGTTGGTCACGAGCAGGGTGCCCATCTCGTCCCAGAAGAGCAGGCCTGGCGAGTCGAGTCGCACTCGGAAGCCGCCGCGTTCCTGCAGCCACATGGCGACGGACTGCGGGTCGCGAGCGGTGAAGATCATGGTTGGACCTTCGGCCATCAGCTTGCGCAGGCCGTCGAACGCGCCGGGGATCTCGTCACCGTAGATGGTGCCGTCCTTCCATCCCTGGTCGTAGGTGTGGACGACGCCGTCAAAGTCGACGGCGGTTGCGCTAGCCACGGTCGGTCACCTCGGATGTCTGTTTGCAGTCGGGAATGCCAGCACGGGGGCACGCGCCGTCCCCTACCGTATTCATCGGACCTTTGCCGCTGCGGATCACCACGGCGCCCCGTTCGCGGCCATGAACGTCAGGCCCATCAGCGCCAGGAAGACCACCAGCACGAGAGCGCTCTTCAGCCACATCATCATCGCTTCGGCCTCCCCTCGGGCTTCTTGATGATCCGCAAGGGGGCCTTCTCGTCGGCCTCCCAACGCTTCTGAATCGACTCGGGCCTACCGCTCCCAGGGGTCGTCGCCGTTGCGGGCATGGCTGGTCACCTCCACATCCACGTTCCGGATGCCGTTCGCGTCCTTGCCGTGGTCAGCGACCACGCGCAGCGTGAAGCCGCGTCCGCCGAGCAGCTCCGCCTCGGGACTGGCACTGGTCAGCGGCTGGTCGGCCGGGGCGAAGCCTGACAGTTTGAGCATCGGCGCGCCCTTGCCGACCTTGATGTTCATGACCAGGCCGCCGTCCGGGGAGTCGGTGTGCTCGGCGAAGTCCTGGGCGATGCGCGGGTCCGCCGAGGTGGACAGGTAGGCGTCGTCGATCCACTCCAGGCCGGTTAGGTCGCCGTCGATCAGGTCGCCCATGATCGCTCGCGGGTTCTTGATTCCCCGGTACACGATGACGTCGCTGGTCAGCTTGGACTTGCCGATGGCGGAGTCGATCTTCTCGACGGCTTCGCGCAGGAAGGATCCGCTGCCGTTGCGCAGGTAGCCGTTGGTGTTGGAGTAGGCGACGCCCTTGTATTGCTGCACCTGGTCGCGTTCGCTGTCGATCCCGATCAGGCCGTTGACCTGCAGCTTGGCGTCGTTGATGTCGAGTGGCGCGGCGGCCAGCGCGGCTTCCCCGGTCTTCGCCGTGGTGGGCCTCGCCTTGACGACCTGGGGGGCGAACAGGTCGCCGGAGTGGGTGCCACCTTCCAGGTACTCGCGCTGCAGCGCCTCCAGCTCGCCCTGATTCACATCCTGCGGGGAGAACACGGCCGTCGGGGTGCCGCCACCCTCCGGCAGGGCGTAGACGGTCATGTAGCTGCACAGGCAGCCGTTGTGGTCCCCGACGTAGAAGCGGGGCCCGATCCACGCGTACTCGGGACTGGTGGCCAGCACGTCGTCCGACCAGGACAGGAAGCGCTGGCCGTCGAGGCTCTCGTGCGGGGGGAACGTGTTGCGCGGCAGGTAGCCGTAGCGCCACTCCAGCCCGACGTGGATGGCTCCACGGTCACCGAGCGCACCGCGCACGGTGGAGCCGGAGCCGAGGCCGGCGACCGGCGTGCCCTCGTGCTGGCTGTCGCCGCCGATCTCGGCGAGCGCGTCACGGACCAGGCGGGGTGGGATGTCGAACTCGGGTATCTCACCCTGCGGGGGCTCGGGGGCGTCGAACAGGGTCTTCTCCAGGTAGGCGTCCAGGCCGTCTTCGAGGTGGGCCCACGCGGTGTCGATGCGGGCTTCCATCTCGGCGCGCATCGACCGGGTCACGGCCTGACCTTCGATGCTGTCGGCGCGCAGCTTCAGCATGCGCAGGACGCGACGGGTCACCTTGTTGATGCCTTCCCCGACCCACTGCCGGAACTTGCCGGACACGGCCTGCCAGGCCCCGGAGAGGAGGAAGCGCTGGTCGGCGTTGAGCTTCAGGCATTCGTCACGGCCGATGTGTGCGGCCCAGGCGCCCACGGGTAGCTGGCGCAGCTCGGCGCGCAGCGTGTCGGCCAGCCTCGGACTGGTGGCCTTCGAGCGCAGGCGGTTGCCGGCGACGCGCAGGGCTTCCTTGGCTGCCTTGTCGGCTGCCTGCAGGATCTGCTCGCGCAGCGCGGTGTCGATGTCGGCCAGGTCGCGGGCGGCTGTCTCATCGACCCGGTAGCCGTCCGTGACCGGGACGAGGCCATTCTGCAGGTTCGCGCGGCTGGCCAGCATCGGCCAGGTGTTGACCGGCCCGGCGAACGCGCACTGCGCGTGTCCCAGCTTGCCTCCACCGCACGGACAGATCACCTGGTTGTCGCCTCGGAACGGCTCGGGCAGGCCCAGGAGGGCGGCGTGGGCGCTCGGGCTGGACACGCAGGCGCCAGCCTGGTCGAGGCCGGAGCCGCAGGCGCACACGCCCGAGTAGCCGTACAGGCGGGCCCGCTGATCTGGGGTGAGCGCGCTGGCGGCGATGCCGTCGGGCGCGGTCTTCGGCACGCCGGTGCCACCCGTGCCGGTCGGGTCGGGTGCCGCCTGACCGTCGGGGGGCACCGTGGCGCGGGCAGGCGGAAGCTGTGCGATCGGCGTCGGTTCGCCCAGGGTCGGGGGCAGGTCCTCGACTCCGTCTTCGCGAGCGGCCCAGGCCAGGATGGCGGCCGCCGTGGACTGGTCGATGCCGTTCTTGGCGGCGATGAGCTGCAGCGCCTCCTCTGAGGTGGGCGCGTCGCCGTCGTTGAAACCGAGCGCCTCACGGCCAGCCTTCGGTCCGATGAGGATGCGGTCCAGCGCGTCGAGGGCGTCCTGTCGACGGTTGGGGTTCTCGGTGATCTGGCCGGCGTCGTACCAGATGCGAACGCGGCGGATCTCCTCCGGCGGGAAGCCTTGCTTGGCGAGCGCGGCACGCAGGAACGAGCTGGTGAGGGAATCCACCATCAACCGGATGGAGGGCTCCAGGTGGTGGCGGAAGGTGCTGTTGTCGATCTGCCAGGCGGACCAGTGGTTGGCGTCGGCCATGCCGGTGAGGATCTCGGGCGGGATGTCGAGGCTGTTAGCCATGCGTCCGAGGGCTCGGGACAGCTTGTCGGCCAGGTCGCCGGAGTCGGCGCGCTCGAACTTCTCGTAGCGGACGGCCTCGATCTCCTCGGCGGTGCCGGTCTGCACGAGCGGCACGACGGAGCCGGGCTCGCCTTCGTTGGCGATCGGAGCGAGCATCGCGGCGGTGAAGTCGGCCATCCACTGCTGGCGGCGTTCGAGCGGGGTGTTGGCGTCTTCGCGGGTGTTGCGCTGTTCGGCCATCGAGGACGGCATGAACAGGACGCCGTTGCGCATGATGCGGGAGCGGGACACGGAGCGCTGCTCGCGGCCGTACAGGCAGATCTCTTCGAGCAGGTCCTGCATGGCGTTCAACGCCGAGTCGCCGAGGTGCGGGTAGGCGGGGTGTTCGATCCAGAGCCGGTACAGCTCTTCGGTGTCGAGGTCGATGCGGCGCGGCTGCCCGAGTTCGTTCTTGACGGTGAGCTGGGAGCCTTGCACGTCGATGGCCTCGACGGAGCGGATCTTCCACACCTCCTCATTGGTGATCTTGTCGGTGAAGCCGTGCAGCCAGCAGTCTCCGGCAACGTCGTAGTTTTCCGACCAGATGCCGAGGAAGCTGTAGCCGGAGTCGAGGGGGAGCCGGTCCAGTTCGTCCTCGGCGGCCCGACACAGCTCCTCGGAGAGGGTGACGCGGCTGGCCTTCTCGGTGTCCTTGTCGTTGCGCATGGACACGGGGATGGGCTCATCGTCATCGTCGATGATCTCGGCGGCGTAGAACCTAACCTTGCTGATCGCGTTGGCGCGGAAGCGAAGGGCCTGCCGGAGCTCGGGCACCATGTCGCGGTAGCGCCAGGCGAGGCCTTGCCAGGGCTGGCGGTTGCCGGCGACGATGCGCAGGTTCTCCGCGCTCATGCGAACGATCTTGATGCCGGCGGCGCGCAGAATGGACGGATTGGCTCGGGCGTCCTTGACCCGGTCGAACGTGGCGCCCAAGTAGCTGAGCTGGTCATCGCTGAGGCCTAGGCCTCGGGCGGGCTGCCGGTCGACAACGTCGGCTAGCTGGCGCCAGCGGTTCATGGGCCGCTCCTTTCGCACTGCCTGATGATGGGGTACAGGTCGGTTTCGGCTCTACTCGGCGAGCGAGGCGAGCAGACCGGCCACAGTGGAGAAGGCGAGCGGGACGGCGAGCCACAGCCACCAGGTGCCGGTGGCGGCGAGCACGGCGACCACCGGGGCGATCCACATGGACATGCACCAGGGGCAGTGGAGCAGGTAGGACAGCGGCGCCTGACCGTCGTAGACAGACACCTTGTGAGCGATGATGCCGCGTCCGGCGAAGCGTTCGGTGAGCGGCGCCGCGTTGGGGGCATATCGGTCGTTGGCCCACTCGGCGACACGCTTACGCAGGACGCCGAACGGGAAGGCGTCAATGGTGACGAGTCGGGCGAGGCGCGTGACGGCGAGCGCGGACACGATCAGCACGGCCGGGTGGGTGAGCAGGTCGAGGTGCACGGTCAGCGTCCTTCGGCAGGGACGCTGGGGAGAGTCAGGGCGGTCTCCCAGGTGATGCGGTTCCGGGACCAGTCGGGCAGCCAATGCTTCATGCGGGAGCCGCAGCCACAGCCGCCCGAAGGCTGGACGATGACCTTGCCGACGGAGGTCATGATGGGGATGCCGGCGTTGCGCGCCGTGGTGCCGGTGACGGGCTTCACGGTCTCGTCCCACAGAACAACCGCGTACCGGTCGGGCTGGGCGCCGTCGGTGAACGTCTCGGGCTCGGTGGGCCGCTTCTTGTAGACGTACAGGCCCTGCGGGGTGAGGAACACCTTGCACAGGTTGAGCACCATGTCCTCACCGGGCCAGCGCACGAAGGCGGGGAACCACCGATCGATGACGGCGGTGGGGATGGGGATGCGCGTCAGCGCCTTCAGCGTGCGCACGGTCTCCGGACTGACGTTGCTGGCGTCCACGTCGTAGCTGACCGACCGGATGGGCGCGGGCGCCTCGAAGTACTCGGGCACCTCGGGAGACAGCTCGATGGTGACGTTGGTGTCCGGCAGGATGCGACGGTCCGCAAGCCGTGGCGCACCGTCCTCGCCCAACGGCGTCAGCGTGATCCCGGTGGCCTTCACGGTGGTGTTGTCGCTGGTCTTACGTCGGCGCGCTGGCATGGAAGCCTCCTGATGACGGGCGGCGTGCGTGTCCGCCATGCTACAAGACTGGACCCCCGACCGTCGTGGGGTAGTCGGGGGTCCAAATGCGCGGGGTCAGGCTCCCTGACCAATTCCGTGCGGGGTGAGTTCCTTTGGGGAACTGTCTGCCTGTGTGACGGTCAGTCGGTGGCGCCGTCGATGGTGGCTTCTTCGTCGGAGCGCCAGGTTCCGGGTGGTGGTGGTTGGGCGTTCTTGGTGGGGAGTGTGACGTAGCGGCGGTGGCATTCGCTGCGGCTGGTGTCGCAGGCTCGCGGGTAGCAGGTGGGACAGCTGTCGATGAGGTTGACGGTGAGGGGAGCGGCGTCGGTCCAGTGGTCGGGCATGCCGTCGGGGCTGGGACCGGTAAGGGCCGCCTGCGGGATGTCGAGGGCTCTGGCGAGATGTTCCCTGGTGTCTGCGTGCTCTTGTTCGCTGTCGTCCTCGGCGGTGAGGCCGGCGGTCTTCATGGCTGCGGCGAGTGCGCGGAAGGCCTGGATGGCGTTGGCCATCGCGGTGTGCACGTCCTGCAGGTTGGTCAGGTTGCTTGACGGTGGGGTTTCGGGCATGGCGTCCTCGACGGGTGGGCGTTGGCTGCCGATGCAGCGGGTGACGGTGGTTTTGCCACCGATCTTGAGTCGGTGGGTGACGATCAGGCGGTGAGTGTCGATCACCTGCGAGGTGAGGCAGTAGTTGCAGGTGGCACGCGGCCTGGGCCCGTAGGTCCAGCCGGTGCGCTGGTGGTGTCGGCCGCTCATGTCTCGGGTTCCTCGGCGGGACACAGGTGGCGGGTGCTGGTGGCGGTCCAGCCGGCGGGCTCGGCGACTTCGGTCCAGGTGCGACACATGGCGTGGAACTGGGTTTCGCCGGGGTTGAGGTCGGTCCGGATGTACTTGGGGCAGTCGTCGCCGTTGCAGGTGAGCCTGACGCTGTAGATGGACGTCACCCAGGTCATGACTGCTCGCAGGCGATGCCGGCGCGGTCCTGGTCGAGCTGCAGGCCGTAGCCTGCCTCGCCCTCGCGCAGGGGTGCCGCGCCTGCCGAGCTGGCGGCCGCGCAGCTTCGGAACGGGTTGTCGGTGTCGTCGCATCCGGACAGCGCCACGGCGAGCAGGAAGGCCAGGACGAGGGCGGCGACCTTGCCGGCGCGGAGGTTGCCGGCGTTGCAGACCGGGCAGGGCTCCTTCTTGCCGTGCAGTCCACACCAGCCCGGTTTGAGTGCGGTCACTTCGCGCTCCTGGGCGCCACGCCGAAGCGGGCATGGTTGACGGCGGTGGCCATCAGGCCGACGCCTACCCAGCCGATGAAGGCGACGGAGAGCGGCAGCCACCAGGGGCTGATGAACAGGGCGCCGAGGCCACCGCCGAGCACGGCGGCGCCGGTGAGCGCACCCATGGCGGTGGCGTTGGCCTTGCGTTTGCGGGCTTCGGTCAGCTCGGCACTGGTGGCATAGATGCCGGGCTTGAGACTGACGGGTTGCCGGGCAGGCTCGTTCATGATCGTTTCTCCTCGGGTCGGTCCAAGATCACTTCGGTTGCAGGATCCAGGTGTGCTCGATCTTCTGCTCGCCGTCGCGCTGCAAGGTGACAGTCAGCTCGGCGCGGATCGCGTTCCCGCTGGCGGCGTTGCGCACCTCGGTGACATCCCAGCCGAAGTAGGCGTCGATGCCGTCGTTGTAGTCGGCGCCCGCACCCTCGCCAGCCTCGGAGAGCTGCTGCAGCAGTTCGCTCGGGGTCACGACGTCATCGCCTCATCCTGATCGAGCCGGGCCAAGGCGAGCCGCAGGAACGCGCGCAGAACGGCGCGATCCCGGTCGGAGTCGACCCTGGCCGCCACGTCCCCCGACAGGTCGCACACGATCGGGCGGTCGGGTTGGGTCGAAGCCGCCACGAACAGCAGCGCGTCGGCGCGCGGCAGTTGGAGGTGGACGGCCGACTCCACGTCCGGACGGTCGCCCATCACGCCACCACCGGGAACTGGTTGGCCGACGCCGCTCGCAGCTCGCGGCCACCCGACCGGCTCGGCACCGTGTAGTTGGCGACGATGCGGGCCAGCTCGACGCCGTACCGGTACACGTACAGGGTGCCTCGGTCGAACATGTAGGACCACGGCGTGCCCACGCTGTCGGTACGGGACGTCCACGGCCAGGTGGTGTGGTTGACCAGCTGGGCGACCTCGGCGCGGTAGGTGTCGTCGGTGACCGGTTCGTTGTCGAGGGACTGGAAGAGCAGCCACACGTCGATGTCCTCGGGTGCCGCGTTGACGGCGGTCACGCTGCCCAGGTACTCGGCGTTCTCGCCACGACCCAGGTAGAAGTCCGCCTGCTGGTTGACGCCGAGCGAGCGCTTGTCGGTGCTCATCGCTGGTGCCTTTCGTGAAGTCGGGGGATGCCGGGACTGCAGAGGGGGCAGTCGCAGCGGGGTGGCCGGTGTTCGTTCAGGTTGTGGATGACCGCCCGCGCAGCCTCGTATTGGCGGGTGCCGGAGCCGTGCTGGGCGAGCTGCTGACCCCACCAGGTGAGCGTGGTCAGCCAGTGCACGTAGGCCGCGTGGGCGACCTGCTGGCGCCTGTGGTCGCGGCGCGCCTTGACGGTGTCCACGAGCCGGCGGCCACCGGGGGTGCACCAGATGGCCCATGCCAGGGCGGCGAGGCCGGACAGGCCGCCTGCGACCTGTCCGAACGCCTGCTGTGTCGCGCTCATCGATCAGTCCGTGATGTACACGGCCACGCGGTACGTGGCGTGGTCCGTGTCGAGCAGGGACACCTCGACGTTGCGGCGGCCGTCGACCTCGACCGGCCAGGCGACCTCACGCACGAGCAGCCAGCCGCAGGGCTGCGCCTCGGCGCGCACCCGCAGGGCGTGGTTGCGTGCTGGCTGGCCGGGGAACACCATGTCGACGGTGATGGTCTCGTCCTGGACCAGCGCTGCGGCCACGCGGGGCGGCAGGCGAAGCTGGTCGTCCTCGATGTCGGCGTCGGTGATGCGGATGACGGCGGTGACGTGCGAGTCCTGCACGTAGGTGAACTGGGGCATTGCCTGCAGGTTCTCGATCATGATCTGGGTCCTTCCCGAAGGTTGTTCCGAATGAGGTAAGACTACCCCGGACGGCAGTGGGTGTCAAACCGTCCGGGGTAGTCCCTCAGAGCCAGTAGGTCAGGTAACCGATGTAGGCACCCTCGGGGGTGTTGACGGGGATATTGAAGGACTGCTTGTCAGTGCAGACGTAACCGGTGGCTGCGGTGATGATGCGCCGGCACTTGTCTGCGCGGGCCGCCAGCTCGGCGCGCTGATCGGCGGAAAGCTCGACACCCTGGGCGGTGAGCATGTCGCGGGCGGTGATGATCATTTCGGGTCCTTCCCCTCGGGGTTGTTCCTGGCTGATAAAACCATGCTAGCCCCCTGCGGTAGTGGGTGTCAACCGCAGGGGGCTAGCAACCTTCCCCGGTCAGGCCTTGGGACACTCGGCGCAGGTCATGTAGGCGAACAGGCCACGGTGCCACGGGTTCTCGCACACATCGGCCTGCGAGGCCGGCGCGTCGTACTGGGCAGGGAACTTCGCGTGCATCCGAGCCTGGCGCATGCAGCCCTGGGCGCGGCACTCCTCCAGCTTGTACGTCCAGAATCCGCGCTTGCCCCACCGGTCAGCGAAGTGCGGGTTTCCCGTGGACGGCGTGTAGGTGACGGCGACCTCGCTGTAACCCACGTCCGTGGTCCAGACACCCCAGTCGTGCCCCTCAGCCTTGCCGTGCTGGGCCTGGGCCAGCTCGACGGCATAGGACGCCTCGTCAGCGTAGGAGCGCGTCATGGCCCACTTGGCGTCGTGGGCGGCCAGGGGGACGATGGTGTCTCCGATGTTGTCCAGCCGGTGCCAGATGGTGGAGCCAGAGCCGTCGGAGAAGGCGGAACGGATGCCGACCTCGTAGCCGCAGCCGCCCCATCCGGTGCGCAGTCCGACCAGGATCACGTTCACCATGGTGTGGCCGGTTTGCCTGTCGGTGCAGATGATGACGGGCGTCTCGCCGAGGGCGGCCAGCGCGTGGCGCATCTTGCCACCAGTCCAGCGGTAACGGTCGTCGTCGGTGATCCGCTCGCTGAGATCCTGGGCGCGCAGGATGCAGGTTGTCCCGCTGGTGGTCTCGGTGGCCTTGATCATGTCCTGGGTCCTTCCCTCGGTGGGTTGTTCCTGATGAGAGAAGACTATCCCACTGCGACCATGGGTGTCAATACCGAAGTCCGGACAGTTCGCGCGGCGGCCACCTCGGCACGGCGCCGCATACCCACCTCGCCGCCCTGGTGCGCCTGACAGGGAACGCAGCTCGGCTGGATGTTGCCGCGCCGGTAGCTTCCGCCGTCCACGCCGAGGTGCAGGCGGTCCGGCGAGACGTTGTCGACGTCGAGCACGTACAGGCAGTGCGGGGAGCGCTGCAGGAAGCACGCCACGAACTCGCCGTCGCCGAAGTGCTCAACCAGCCACTCCCTGCGGCGCCTGCGGCTGTAGCTGGATCCGCGATCGTTGCGGTTGGACCGGGATCGCCGGTCGGCAGGCCTGGTCATGTCTCACCTTCCGTGTAGCGAGTTGAGCAGCTCCACGAACGCGGGGCCACCGAGGAACGCCGCCCCGAACGCCAGGACGGCCAGGAGGAGCACGAACGCGCTGGCGCCGACCAGAATGGCCACGGCGGCGCCAGCGCGGCGCAGGAGCCGCCTAGGGGCGCTCGATGGAGTCTTCACCGCGCCTGGCCTCTTGGGCTTCGTCCCGGTCCTGCGCCTTCGCCATCTGCTCGGCGGTCCTGTTGCGCGCGCCGGTGCCCATGAGGCCGGCGGCGATGGACGCGGCCGCGTCCAAATTGACCTTGTCGCGCGCTGCCTGCACCTGCTTGTTGGAGTGACCCACTGTTCAAGATCCTTTCTGTTGGGTTGCCCGGCTTCCCGGGACGTCGGGACGGCCGTTGTGCACGTGCACCGCCAGGAGGCCGTTGGCCACCGAGGTCAGGCAGTCGGCCGGGATAGTGACGTCGCCGTCGTCAGACTGCAGCACGACGGACCCGTCATCGTCGAGGCGCCACGCCCAGAGGGCCCCGTAGGGCCGTGGGCCGCCAACGCGAGGATTGTGAGGCTGGACCCGCCAGGGCTCGGTCCCGGTGGCCTGCGGGAGCGGATGCTGTCCGGAGGGAATCACTTGGTCCCCTGCACAGCGATGGCGAGACCCAGCAGTGTGGCGGTGTCGTCCAGGGCGTTGGCGCCGAGGGCGACACGGGCGGCGTGCGCGCGGCCGTCGGACTGCTCCGCGTCGAGCACGATGGCATCCCCCAGGGGGCCCATCTCGCCCTGCGTGTCGACCACGCCGAAGGACTTCAGGTTGGAGCCGGGCAGTCGGGTCCAGTACACGCGATAGCGGGCATTGGGCAGGTCGGCGTCTCCCAGGCTCATGCTGTCGAGCAGGTTGATTTTGTGGGTCACTCTCATGATCGTCTCCGGGGGTGTGCGTTGAAACGTGTCAAGGTGATCTAGGGGGGCGGTGGCCGGCGCCCAAGGAAGCGGGGCGCCGGCCACGAGGTCTAGCGCGGGACGGCGTACCAGCCATCGGGGGTCGGCTGGTCGTTGTCGTCGATGAGCAGCACGTGACGCGGCATCCTGTTCCACGAGGGGGTCTGGTTGGGGCCCTTGATGGCGGCCGTCACCGTGCCGTGCACCGAGATGATCCAGCGCTGTCGACCCTCCGCGTCCGCCTCGAACGGCCGGACGTCGAGCGCGCGGACGGCGCCCACCTGGCGCTTGGGGCCGACGTTGACGGACAGCGGCGTGCCGTCCGGGGCGGTGAAGTTGATCGTCCGCTTGGCCATGATCTTGGGTCCTTCCCCTCGGGGTTGTTCCTGGCTGATGGGAGAACTGTACCCCACCAGATGGGTGGGTGTCAACGGGGGAGGGGCCCCAGTTTCCCGGGGCCCCTCCCGGCTAGCTGTAGATCCACTCTTGGCAGAGGTCGTGGGCGTCGCGCAGGGTGAGGATCTCGTTGCCGTCCTGGTCAGCCACCCACTCGGCGAGCTCATGATCCCGGACGCTGTAGCCACCGTCCTGGCGGAGATCCACGGTGTAGCGGGCGCTGCCGGTGAGCGTGGCGGCGGCGATCTGGGCGGCCTGCTCGGCGGGGGTCAGCATGTTAGCCATGGTGGTCCTTCTCTCTGTGGAGTTGTTCCTTGCTGATGAGAGAAGATTACCCCACGGCGGACATGGGTGTCAACCCCCTCGGGCACTCCGAGGGGGAGTTCACTCGAACGGACCAACGTCACGCGGGCAGGGCGACCGCCTTCGCCTCGACCAGGCACACCGCGAGCAGGTGGTAGCAGGTGCGCCCGTTCTGTCCGGCCAGGCACGTGCACAGGGTCCGGTCCGTGCGGTAGCGGCCGCCGTCGGTGGTGACCGTGTAGAAGCTGTCCTGCGCGTTCTTGACCACGGCACCGTTCGCCAGGGCGGTCAGCGCGCGGCCCACCAGGCCGGTCGAGGTGCGCTGGACGGCCTCGGCGATGGCCGCGTCGTACTTGCGCTGACAGACCGGGCCACGGCCACGCTCGATGCTCTTGGGGTCCTTCAGCGCACGGTGGCAGCGCTTGCACGTGGCGTTCACGGGGGCGGTGGTCTCGGTCATCTCGGTGGTCCTTCCCTGGCGGGTTGTTCCTGACACGCACGAAGTTACCCCATGCAGCAGTGGGTGTCAACACCGGGTTCCGGAGAAGGTCATCTTGGGACGTTTCAATGCCGGCTCTGCCGGCAGGTCCAGCCAGCCGGCGCATGCCACATCGGCCACCCACAGCAGTCCGGCACCGTGGCCGGCACGGCGGAGTGGTCGCACCAGCTCGGACACTGGGCGGGCGTGTGCGTGTGGAACGTGGACATGGCTGGGTAGGCCGGCGAGGACCAGGGGACCGTCCAGCCGTAGAAGTTGCGCCGGAAGTAGTCTGCCCGGTCGCGCTCCGCCTGGTTGCGCGCCGAGCCCCACATCGCCAGGTAGGTCTCCAGGTCATACTCGGGCTTGTCGTTCGTGCCGGTGGTGCGCCCGTCGGAGACGCCTGCGTAGGCCCATTCCCGAGGCCCAGGGATGCGCTCCAGGCCCACGCCGCACACGTGGCACACGAGAGGCGTGCCACCGGCGCAGACGGCCGCAGGGTGGTCTGGGACGGGCGGAAGGCCCCGCCGGCTCGACAGGGCCTTCACTGTCACTCGCTCCCCGGAGTGGTCTTCTTGGCCATCTCGGCCTGCAGTCTCTCGCGCAGGGCGCGCACTTCCTCGGTCTTCTCGGCTGGCGTCTGTTCGTCCCGGTCTGGCTTGGGCGTGTCGGTCAACTTGGTGATCCCTTCTCGACGGAGCGACGGGGCCAACCTGGCGCGCAGGCCCCGTCAGGTTGGTCACCGCTTGCGGCTCTGGGCCCAGCGGTGCGAGGTGGCGGACGTCGCGATGCCGATCGCGGCACCCAGGCCCCGTGTCCGACCGGCCTCGACGCGAACGCCGTCGCGGTCGCAGTAGTCGACCACGTAGCGCAGCTCGGCGCGGTCGAACCAGATGGCCGCCGAGGTGCCGGCCTCGGAGCCGTCGGTGAAGGCGTTCCGCACGTCGCGGGTGACGACATTCCAGTACTGGTCTGCCGCGCGGTAGAGCACGGTGACGGTGCCCGCGTAGTCGGCGGAGGTGGCCACCTGGCGGCGACCGATCGACTGGGTGCCGGTGAGGCCATGGAAGTTGGGGGCCTGGTTGAGGATCGCGACGCTCATGGTGGTGGGTCCTTCCCGGTTGGGGTTGTTCCTGATGACGTGAACATCACCCACCACGGAAGTGGGTGTCAACCCTCTGCGCGTAGTTTCTGAAGAAGTCCCACCAGTGCGCCGGTCGGCGTGGACGCGTAGACCCCGGCGAACCGCCTCGGTGTGCGCGCCGGATACCTTGCGCAACTGGCGTACCAGCTACTTCCTGACCAGTGCAGGCCCAGGCCGATGTGGTCCGACGTGGGACGCCAGGTGCAGCGACGGTGGCCGGTCCAGATTCTGGTGGCCTGCTCGATGATGTCCTGCTCGATGCGTGCGCTCACGGGTGTGTCTCCAGTAGGTCGCGGTCTTCGAGCGCCAGCAACGTGGCCAGCGTCTCGTGCATGTGGTCGATGGCGTCCAGCCACACGTCCTCGCGGTGGACCCGATCCAGCCAGAGCAGGCCGGGGATGGCGTCGGTCCAGGCGTAGGCGGTGGTCCACATGCTGGCCGCCAGGGTGACGGTCAGCATGATCAGCGCCCCGATCATCGCGTGGCCGCCTGTCGTGCATCGCGCACGGCCGCGCCGAGCTCGGTCAGGATGTGCTGCGGCCGGCTGAATTCGTCGTAGGTTGGCGCCTTCTCCAGCAGCCCGCGATTCATGAGCGCGAGCACGGTGCCCACCTTGACGGTGTCGCTCGTGCGAACGTGCAGGACGTCGGGGTCAGGGGTGCGCTCGGCGCGGTAGGCGTCCACGGCCTGCTTGCAGACGCGGGATCCCTCGCAGTAATCGCTGGCGCCCATCCGGTCGCCGCGCAGGCTCTCGTGTCCTGGGCAGTAGTCGGCCACGGTGTCGCCGGTGAGGTCGTCTCGGTTGACGGTGCCCTGGGCGGCGAGCAGGACTGCGGCCATGGGGACTGTGAGCTTGCTGGCGAGTAGCTGGGCGCTGATGGCCTGGCTCATGATCTTTGGTCCTTCCCGGGTGGGTTGTTCCTGGCATCCACAACAGTACCCACCGCGACGGTGGGTGTCAAGTAGTTGGGGCGGCCGCGTCAGCAACGGCCAACCCGCTGTCCCCCGCCACGTGACCCGCGTGCAACGGGTCCGCCGAGCTTTCGCGGCGACCCCTCGCGGGGTGGGCCACTACTCCTCACGGCGTGCACGGCGTGGCGTGCTGACGTACGCGCTTGGGGCCGGAGTCGAACCGGCGTCCCGGGGGGTGAGCCCGTGCATGAACCACTCTGCTATCCCAAGCTCCCGGTCGCTACGGCAGTCCACGCCTCACGTGGCCGGGTTTTTCCATGATCTGGAAGACGACACGCCTGGCAGGGACAGGCCCAGGCGGTGTCGATGCCGCCTGGTTATGGCGTCGCTTGGCCGATCTCGACCCAGCCGCCCTTGCGCCACACGATCGAGAGGTGACTTGGCATGCCGTCAAGCTGTGAGCCCGGAGTGGCCGGTTCCCTGCGGCCCGACCACTCCGGCAGGACCGTTTTTTCACCGTGGAGTCCCGCCGCCACGGGCGCAACCCCTGACCTCTCCGACGGGGTATGCGCCTCTCCTCGGGGAAGTAGGCGCACCGGGGGAAAGGAAGGGGCGCCCGCTGGAGGTGGGAGAGTTCAGGGCCCGGTAGCTGCCAGCTTGTACCGGGCAACCCCCGGCTTCCAGCGCTCACGCGCTCGTAGCTGGCAGGGGAGCTGTGGATGGTCCGTCGGCACGCCCGGCGACTTGCGCTCCAGGGCCCTGTTTCACTTCAGGGAGAGGTGTAGCGACGGGGGTTCAACCCGCACCTGGAGACCATCACTCGATCCCTCGATCAACGTGCCGGGCTCATTGCCAGCGGGTCCTACTCGTGTGAGCGACAGCAGGCCTTCGCGGTGTGACCCGACCCCGTCCGTAGGGATCTTGTCGCGGACGGGGGGTCGGGACCGATGGCGATCGACCAGACCGTTTGGTCCCGTCCGCTGATCTTGAAGTTGTCAAGTTCCGGGCGCCGGAGGGGTACCTGACTCGGTCCCCATCGAGGATTGAGTTTCCCCTCCGGCATGACCGACATTACCCATGGCTGCATGGGGTGTCAAGCCGTCACGCTGATTCGCTGGCACCAACTTCGCCACGACCAGCCCCACCAGGTGGTCCTGTATATCCAGGAGGACCACCAGTCGCCCGAGGCACGGTGGGCACCAGTACCTCTCGCCGGTCATCTCGCTGCCGGCCCAGGTCGGACGCACGTGCGTCCACAGGCGCGCGACGTCGAGCCGCACCTGGTTCAGCCCCCTGTGCACGAACACTCCACACAGAGGTGCGTTGTCCTGGCTGCGCTCCTTCCGGCCTGGCCGGAAGCCCGGCAGGTGCAGGTGAATGCGACCCGGTCCCGGCGGCTCCAGGGCAACCAGGGCCTCTAGGCCAGGCGTGGGGTTCACGTCGTATCTGCCTGGTCCTCGGCTACCAGCTTCTGCAGAATGGCCTGGCGCAGCCACTCCTGTCCGGCGAGGATCTCTTGCATGGCCAGGTGGTGCGCCTCGGCGGCGAGGCCATCCAGGTAGTACGGGTGCACCTCGATGCGTGGCGGCATCTGCGGACCTGCTGCCTCGCGGATAGCGTCGTGAGCGTCCTGCGTGCACTCACGACAGTAGCCATATCCACCGTTCAGGCAGGCCGACGGGCATGGGACCGGCAGACATGGTTTGAGGGCCAGGATGCTGCGGGTGAAGTCGACTTCGTCCATGGTCAGATGGTTCCGAAGCGTCCGAAGTCCGGCAGCACGCGCTCTCCGTCGGCCCGTCCGAACAGGTGCAACACGTTGCTGTTGATGTTGATGTGGTCGCGTGGCGGGGCGAATACCTGGTAGGCCCAGCCGTCCGCGAACACGGCGGCGTGCAGGAGCTTCAGATCCTCGTAGGTGGCCATGCTGCCTCGGCGTGCGATGGATGCATGGACCCAGTTGACCTTGTCGGACTGGTGGTCGCCGGTGAGAATGATGCGCGCCAGGTGACCGTTGCTGACGCCTTCGATCACCCAGCCGCAGCAGCCGTACTGTTCGGCCGGGGCCCACTGCTTTCGTCCGAGGCGTTTGCGGAGCAGCAGGCCGTTGACGATCGGGTCGCCGTCGCAGGCGATGGCCGGCTCGGCGTTGTGCGCTTCGAGCGCGGCCGTGATGACTGCGGCGTCCAACGTGATCCGCTGTTCGTCTCTGTTCACGTGGTGTCCTCCCAGGGCTCAGGATGCGGGGCGAGTGGGCAGCAGTGGTGTGGCGGTGCGTGGAACTGGTGCCAGTGTGCGGTGGCTCCGCGCATGCAGCGCACGAAGGCGTGGTCGTCCGGGTCGTTCCTGTCGGCTCGCACCCAGTCGGTCCAGCGTTCGAGCTGGTGGTGACCGGAGTGGCGCGGGTGGTCGCGGCAGGTCCAGCGCCACCCGCGCTTGCCGGACTCGGTGACGTGGGGCTTAACCCTGATCGGGCGCTGACTCGTCATCGATCGGTACCGGGTGAGGCTTCTCATCGATCTGTCGAGCCAGGGCCGCACGGGCGAGTCGGCCGCGTTCGCGTCGCTGAACCAGGTCGGCTACCCACGGGACGAGTTGCTCCGCGCTCTTCACTACTGGCGCGTTGTCGATCTTCCCGACGAATCCTGAGTATGCATTGCTGCCGCTCTCGTATGCGGTCCACTCTTCGCTGTGGCGACCCATCACCTGCCGGATAACGACGATGCTGTCGCCACACTGGACGTCCAGGATGCGGGCTACCACCTCGACGCCTGGCACCTCGATGACCAGTCCGATGCCCTCTTCGCGCGCCTCGGTCATGACATGGCCTCGGTGGTGTCGAGGTAGGCGTCATAGCAGACGTGCAGGTAGGTTGCGGCGGGGTAGGTGGCGATGACGTTGTTGTCCACGTCGTAGATCTCCAGTATCCGGTCCTGACTGAAGTCTTCTCCGTGCGTTTCCCAGCTCAGGCCGCGCCCGTCACGGTAGGTGTGCCGCTCGGGGTCGCTGCCCATCAACCGCGCGGTGCGCACGGTGATGGAGGTGTGACGAGGGTCGGGCGCGGGCTTGGGGATGCCGGGCAGCAGGGCCGTCCCGTGCTGCGTCCGCTTCAAGCCCTCGGCGAAGTCGAGAGAGGCTTTGCGGATCGCGGCTGCCAGGTCGCCAAGGGTAGGCGTTTGACGGGTGGGCACCACGCTGGTCGCCTGGACCATGAGCGCGCCTCGCCCGTCGCCGGTTTCTACCCAGGCCGCGTCGTCGGGCGGTACCGCGTCCGGGAAGTCGTCGCGCGGCATGTAGGTGCCGGCGACGATGCCGTCGCCTCCCTCGTCCGGGTCGAATCCGTACAGGACGGCGGTGACATGGTCGCCGCGTGCAGGGGTGTGGTCGTTGGTCATGACGTCCTTTCGGTTACGCGGGCTGCGCCAGCACGCGCTCTGAGTTGTCCTGTGCGGGCCCCAGTCCGTCCTGGGCGGTGAGGCCTAGGACGTCGAGCAGTTGGGCCGCGTCCGTCGGGCTGGTGGCCGTGCTGGCCACCAGCCGCGCGGCGCGGCGTCGCTCCTCCGCACTGGTCTGCGGGAGAGCGAACAGCGCGTCGTCCACCCAGCTCGCGATGGTCATCGGGGTTTGGCCAGCTCTTTGGTGACCTTCTCCGTCAGGACCTCCTGGACGCGAGCTGCCACGACCTTCCTGGCCTCCCTCACGGTGTCCGCGAACGGGCCGCGCATGGTCTCGTTGGCAACCTGACCGATCAGTTCGGCCAGGTTGTTGGGGGTCTGGTCATAGCTGTCGTGGCGCCGGTTGGTTTTGGTGCCGCTGAGGAAGGCCTCCAGCTCGATGCGGATCAGCTCGCGGACCGTGACCACCTCGCCACGCTTCTCGCCCCATTGGGTGGTGCGCTGTATGGGTAGCTCGAAGGCCGCGTTGATCTCCTGGACCAGGCGTTCACGGACCAGTTCGTTGCGGACGCGGTGGACTTCCTGTCGCAGCTCGTGCAGCTCCTCGTAGTTGAAGCCGGCGATCAGCTTCGAGGCTGCGGCATCGACCACGGCGGTGCGCATCAGGGTGCGCACGTCCACGGGGTCGCCGTCGAGCTGCGGCGACTCGACGAACAGGGCGTCGATGTCGAGGGCGATGTTGACGGTCGGGTTCTGGTCGGACATGGGTGGTCTCACTTTCCGGGGTGGATGCCGCCGGTGGCCGCCAGGATGATCAGCACGGCGACGATGACGATCAGGAGAGTTCGGGCGCTCACGTGGTCTGCTCTCTGGCGCGTTGGGCGCCGTGGTCGGATGCTTGACGCAGGGCGGCGACACGTCGGGTGATCTCGCCGAGCACGGCGGACACGCCGTACCTGGCGCCGTGGAGCCGGCACATCATGGCGATGAAGTCGCCGAGGCCTTCGAGTTCTCCGGCGGCGCCGAGCTGCGCGGAAGGAAGGGTGCGCAGTAGGGCCTCGTGAAAGCCGGCGTTCTCGCCGTGCTGCCAGACGAGGACTGCGGCTTGCCGAAGTGGCTCACGGAACGGTTCGGGGACGTCGTCCCAGGACTTCTGCCCGTACTGACGGACCGGCTCGGGGAGGGCGGCGTGCCAGCCCTGGTAGGCGAGGGCGCCGAGCCGGTTGGCTTCGGAGGGTTTGGTGGCCACGTCGTGGCGGGCCGCAGTGGTGGGCCTGGTCGCGAGGGCCGGCGCGTAGGCGTCTTCCCAGCCTGGGATGACCTCCAGGTGACGGCCACGAACCTGGCCGTCGATACCGAAGGAGATGACCCAGCGCAGGCCGGGGATGGGCGGGTGCAGGGCCGTCCACCGTTCGCGTTCCTGTTTGGCGCGCTCGCGGGTGAGAACGGGCTCTCCGCCCTGGTAGATGGCCTCGGGCTGGACGTCGACATCGTCAGGCATAGGTGGCTCCGCAGGTAGATCAGGACGGTGGCGGTGAGGGCCAGGCCGGTTCGGGCGGCTGCTCGGGCCCTGTGTCGTCCTCGGTGTCGGGTGGGCATGGCTGCTCCAGTTCTCGTAGCAGCTGGTCGTAGATGGGGGTGACGGGGAAGGTCGGGTCGGTCACGGCCGGCTCCTCTGGATCCAGGCCCCGCGTCGGGCTCCGGTGCTCGGCGCGGGGCCTGGCGGTCTACGTCTTCTTCCAGGAAATCGTCCGGTTGCGCCGGCGGATCTGTTCGGCGATGCGCGCAGCCAGCTCGGGGTCATGTGGCGGTGGACCGTCGCCAAAGAACCGGTCCCTGATCTCGGCGACTTTGTCGCTGGGCGGTGGCCCGTACCCGTCCGATCCGTACTTGTCGGACACGGCTATTCGCAGGTGTAGGTGACGAGTTCGAGCGTGTTGGGATCGATCTTGGTCGCGGTGTGCGGCTTGCCGCTGTCTCGCAGCGACCGGGCGATCATGGTGCCGCAGCCGCGTGGACAGTTGACGAGGGGGTCATCCTTGGCCATCTGGTCCTACTTCCTGCTCGGGTGTACCCCTGAATTCTACCCCCAACGAACAGGGGTGTCAACGTCGAGAACGGCCAGCATCTCCAGCGCCTCGCGGGCAACCTGCCACGGCTCGGAGCTGAAGCGCGCCGGCAGTTGAACACGCCTCCACTTGCGCGGCTGCCCGTCGGCCTCGCGCTGCGCCATCTCCAGCACGGCTTTCTGCCGGACCACGGTGACGCGGAGCGCGAACACGCCGACCAGGCGCACCAGCGCAACGCCTATCGGCTGGTCGGCGTGGCGAACGAAGCCGTTGCAGTCCAGGGCCATGAACACGTCGGCCAGGCTGCGGGGTTGCGTCCAGTCGCTGCGGGGCGAGCGCGCTGACGCCTCGGTGACGGTGACGACGCCGTTGTTGGGTCGCCCTGCGCGTCTCACCTGTCGCTCGCGGGCGGGGCCACGTGGTCCATAGTGGCCTGCTTGGTGGACTGGGTGACGTCGAGTTCCTGGCCGGCGTGCTCCGTGTAGAAGACGAAGGTGACCACGATCTGACTGGCGTTGTTCTTGCTGACGCGGAACGTGTGTGCGCCAGCCGCTGCGGAGTTCTTCTGGGCCCACCGCCGAACGGTGTCGTCGTTGTGCTTGTGCACGTTGAAGCGGCGTTGGGTGGTGAAGCTGTTCTTGCCGAGCGCGTGGCGATCCTCGGGCTCGATGAGCCACGCGGGGATACCGCTGACTCCGCCGATCTGGCTGCTACTGAGTAGCTCCATCAGATGCTCGGGCAGCAGCTCGAACTCGGCGATCCGGCGGCCACTGGTGATGTCTACGATGACCAGGGACATGTACCGGTAGGGCTCCATGTTGGAGACGACGGGCGAGAGGCGCATGGTCAGGTGCGCGTTGGGGTCTGGCATGGTCTCGGTCCTTCCAGGGGGGTTGTTCCGGAGACCTCAAGCTACCCCATCCTGTCGGTGGGTGTCAACCTTGGCTTGCAGCTTCGCCACCACCCGCTGCACCTGCTGCGAGTCCGGGGGGAATCGCCGTCCCGCCGGGGAGCGCCAGTAGCCGTCGTCCTGCAGCGTCCAGGCCTCGGGCGGGTGCGCGGCCCGACGCTGCACGGGCCCGCGTCGCCGCTGCATCTTGGTGCCGGCCAGCACGTCGTCCGGCACATGCTCGGTGAGCCGGTCCTGGTCGTAGTTCTGGCCCTTCAGCATCGCGTAGGAGGCAACCTCGACCTCCACGAAAGCATGTGCCAGCGCGGTGGCCAGCTCGGTGGCCGTGCGCGCGTGCCCTGCCCAGCCGCGCGCAAGCGGGCTGGAGATGCGCACACCACCCTCGGGAAGGATCTCCGCCTGCAGAGGGATCATGCGGACGCGCTGGCCGCGCCGCAGGCCGGGCAGACGCTGGTTTTCGTACATCATCGCCCCCTGCTGTAGGCACTGGTGGTGACCATCTGTTGGCCGCGCCCGAACTGGTGGCGTGGGATGTTGGTGGACTGGGCGGTGAGCAGTTCGCTGCCGAGGCCGTGGCCGTCGAGGTAGAGCACGCAGTAGACAACCGCGTCCATGCGGTCGGGGGATTCGGCCTCGTCGGTGGTCCAGACGCACAGGGTGTCTTCGAGCTTGGTCAGGCTGCCGACGTGGTGTGCGCGCCCCTGCTCGTAGACGGCTGACACGGGCTCGGCGCGGACCCGCTTGCCCTTCTTGGCGCGGATGGCCTCGACGGGCAGGGCGGGGTGGTTGATGTGCCGGCAGGCGGTGTGGATGCTGTTGGGGATCCATTCGCCGCCGTTGTTGACCTCGACGATGACGGTGCTGGCTTCCCAGTCGTCGTAGGCCTGAATGATCTTGGAGACAACCATGTCCGGCGTGTCGCGGATGGTGTAGTCGGCCAGGACGTAGAAGTCGCCGTTGGATGCCGCCCCGGTGACGATGATGCCACTCTCATCGGCGTCCTCGGTGCTGGTGACGGCCGGGTCCACGCCGATCACCACACGGGTGATCGTGATGTTGAGCAGCTCCAGCGCGGCGATGATGGCTCGTGCCGTCTCGCGGCACTCCCTCATCGAGCGTTCGAGCGTCTCCGGATTCGTGTCCGACCAGTTGGCCTTGTGGTCGAGGTGGATGCGGTCACGGTCGATCTGCTCGCGCTTCCACAGGGCGCCCGGCATGTCGTCCAGGAGGTCGCCGCCGAGTTCCTGCCTGCCCAGCCGAGTGCCGTCGTACTTCTTGTGGAGGCTGCGCAGGGTGACGTCGGGCAGGTTGGCTGCGTTGTCGTCGGTGGTGCCTCGGCTCTTGGCGCAGCGCGGGTCCGCCAGCATGTCCTTGATGACCTGCAGCGGCAGTGGGGTGCTGGACGCGACCAGGCGGGGATGCTTTCCGAGGCGCAGGCCGAAGCGCAGCATGTCGATGGCGTCGAGGGCCTTCTTGACGACCTGGGCGAGTTCTTCCACCCAGGCCATGTGATGTTGGGGTCCCCGCAGGCGGGCGGGCTTCTCGCCGCTGAACAGCTTGGCGCGTGACTTCGAGGCGGTGATGATGAGCTCGCCGATGGACCGGTTCCACGTGTAGTCGCGGTCTACGACCAGGCCCCACCGGTCGAAGATCGCCAGCAGCCCTGACTCGCCCTCGACGCAGGTGTCACGCGCGTCGGCGTAGGTGGGGGCGAGGATGGCGATGCGCCACCGCTTGTTGAGCACCAGCGCGGCGGCGACCTCTTCGGCGCAGGCGCGCGTCTTCCCGGTGCCTCGACCGCCGAGGTACAGCCAGTCATCCCAGTCGCCGGAGGGGGCCCGCTGCTCGGGTCGACAGGCCGCGCAGGCGTGGCACTTGTTGCAGAGCGCGCCGTGGATGTGACAGGGCTGGTCGGGCCCCTGCCAGTTGGGGGCCATCGACGGGTCGGGGTGTTTGGTGGTGTCGGGGTTCTGGCAGTCGGCGTCACGCCACTGGCCGATGTACTTCAGGAACGGTGGCCGGATGCGCTTCTGGCTGGAGACGGCGAACCGGTCAGCGAGTCCGGCGAAGGTGGCCACGGGTGGGCCCTGTTCAGGCAGGGATCACCGAGAGGTGCTTGGCGAACGCCACGGCGCACTTCTCGCGTGTGTCCAGGTTGAGGACGGGGACGCCAGCTTCATCGAGGGCCGCGAAGAAGCCCTCTTCGATCATCGCCAACTGGCGTTCGGTGACGGCGGCGAGCCGCTCATCGATGTTGAGCCGGGCGATCTTGAACAGGAAGTCGCCGGCCCGGTCCATGGCGCGCTCGAACAACTGGACGATCGCGCGGGCGGTCTCCCCGTAGTCGGTGGAGTACTCCAGGCTGTCAAGTTCCTCGACCTTGACGCGCATGGCGTCTTTCCAGGCGATGACCTCTCCCGCGATGGCTTTGAGGGCGTTCAGCGGGTCGTGGACCGGGCCCATGTCGAACTGGGACACCATGCCCTGCAGCTCCTCGTGGACGCGCTCGCGGGATTCACGCTTCTTGGCCTGCGGGCTGGTGCCGCCGTGCATACGGCACCGCTTCTGGTTCTTGACGGGGGAGCTGTGGCAGATACCGCCGGGCGCCTTGCGCGCCTTGGCGCTGCACCGAGGCTTCCCGTTGGGTCCGTACAGCACGCTGTCGAGCACGCGGTAGCCGTCTCGGATGGGCTCGCCGCTGCGGTCGGGGAACTCGATGCGATTGCGGTGGGCGTCGAGGTCGATGGGCTCGGGGAGTTCGCCAGGGTCCTGGTCGTCGTGGTCGCTCAACGTGGTCCTCCTGGCTTGATGGTCAACTTCTTCAGATCATGCTACCCCGTTGAGCGTGGGTTACAACAACCTGGGAGCGGCTGCTTTCTAGTAGCGGAGCGTGATAGTTCCACCACAACGGCATCCCAGTCAGCCGGCCTCCAGACCCGACCCTGGGATCCGATGGCCGCCAGCCACTTCTTCTGCTCGGCGGTTGGCTTGCCGTCGTCCGACTTCAGCTCGGCGAGGATAACGACGCCGTCGCGGGCCAGCGCCAAATCCGGGAACCCTGCGTGCCCCTCCAACGGCGTCGCCCACCTACCGCTGGGTAGCTTCGCCGGTCGGAAGTGGGTGACCATCCAGCCGTTGAGCTTGGCGTACCCGATGACGCGGCCCTTGAAGTCGTCCTCCGACATGGGCAGGGCCCCGGTTCGCGGTGACCGGGGCCCTTGACCACTTTGCCGGCCACTCGGCGGAATGGCCATCGTAGCTCAGCCGTTGTCGGGGGTGAGCTGGTTGGGGATGGCCAGGACCACGCTGTCGTTCTTGCCGACGGTGGCGCCAGCGGCAGGGGACTGGCTGACCACGGTGTTGATGCGTGACGCGTCGTTGGTGCCGCCGTACTGGATGGTCATCTGGCCGGTCCAGCCGAGCGCGTGCAAGGCAGCGTTGGCGTCGTTGGCGTTCACGCCCTCCAGGTTGGGCATGGTGAACGTGGAGTCGCCGGCCGACACCTGGGCGGAGAGCTTCTCGCCGAGCTTGACGACCACCTGGTCGGCCATCTCCGCAGGTACGACGTCGCGGATGAGCTGCTCCAGGATCTCGCCCTGCGCTGCAGCCACCTGCTCAGCGGTGGGCATGTTGTCCCGGACGGCGGTGGAGAGCGCTTCCTTGACCGTGTCGGCGGTGACGTTGGGATCGTTGGTGACGGCCTCCAAGATCTGGGCGTTGACGGCCACGATGCTCGGGATCATGTTGGCATACCAGTTGGTCCACATCAGCCAGGTGGCGGCGTTGTAGACGATCGGGTCGCCGCCGGTGGGCGGGGTGAAGCTCAGGTTGTCAGTCCAGCTCACGTCGTCGTCCTCACTTCCGTTGATCAAACTCAGGAGCTGCGCGGTCGTTCCCCGGAACGCCGAGCAGTCGATGGCCTTGCCCGCCATGGATGCCTTGTTGGTGAACTGCCAGAGCGCGGTGGAGCGGCCGCCGTAGTCGATCCAGCCGTTGCCGGAGTCGCCCTTGGCGGCAGCGTAGATCTGGGCCGGCGTGCCCGAGGCGGTGGAGTAGCGCGAGTTCACCAGGGGGGGCCCGCATCGCAGGTCGCTGCGACCCATCGCGCCCGACCAATACCAGTTGGGTACGTAGCCGAGGATGACGCGCAGACCTCGGGCCCGGAACGCCTCGACGGTCCGGCAGTAGAAGGCGCCGTCGCCGGACGCGTCTTCGTGGTCGAGCATCCACGGGATCGTCTTGTCGCCCACCCAGGCTTCGGCCAGGCGGGCGTTCTCCTCCGGGGTGATCAGGTTGCCGATGTACCAGTAGGCCACGAGCGGCAGCGCGACGCGGCGTGACTCGTCTCGGTGGCGCGGCCACTCCCGGTCTTGGGTGGTGCTGTACTGGGCGCCGTTCGTGCGTCGTCCGGCGCCCTGGCCGACGCGTGCGATGAGCGCGGCGGCGCCCTGGTTCTTCAGGGCCTGGATGTCGATGCCGGCCTGGTGGTGGCTGATGTCAGGGATGAACAGGGTCACGATGTGGACGCCTCCTGGTCAAGCTGGGCGTGGACGGCGGGGCCGGCAGATTCCCAGCCGGTGGGCCCGTACACGAAGCGGTGCGCGTCGCCGTGCTTGCACTGGACTTCGGCGACGCGGGGCGCACCCGTGGGCTTGGCCGCGTTGGTGCGCAGCATGGCGGCGTGCGAGATCCTCAGGTTCTCGCGCAGGATGACCGCGTCCGCGAGCACAGGTGGGACCAGCAGCACCGCCACGGTGGCGGTAACGATGAACGTGATCCACAGGTAGGACGAGTCGGGGATCGCGATCACCAGGAAGAGGACGCCCACGAGTAGGCCGATCAGCGCGCCGGTCAGGCGGATCTCGGGTCCGGTCAGGCGTCGGAAGGTTTGGCGTGCTCTGGCTGCGGTGGATCGCAGCCAGAGCAGCGTGGCGTCGGTCAGGGTCATGGTCGTCTCCGGTTGGTCAGAACGGCATGGCGCGACGGGTGGGTCCAGTGATCCGCACGAGCTGGGAGCCGCCGAACAGGCGCTCGATCAGCCGCTCGTTGTAGCGCTTGCGGATCTGCGGACCGTCCAGGTTGGTGGTGATGATGCAGGGGCGGCCGTTGTGGCTGCGGTAGTGCCCGAGCCGGTACAGCTGATCTCCAGCCCACTCGGTGAGCCGCTCGGCGCCGAAGTCGTCCAGCACCAGCACCGGGGCCACCTCGAACTGGGCCATATCGACGTCGAGGCCACCCTGTGCAGGCTTGACGGCGTCGATCATCTGCTGAGTCGTGACGAATGTGACCGGCACAACGTCCTCGGTGAGCAGGATGCGGGTCAGCGCTGCGGCGGCCCACGTCTTTCCGGTGCCCACCGGGCCCATCAGGACCAGCGTGCGCGGCGGCGCACCGCTCTGGCGTGCCTGCCGGTAGTGGGCCAGCCAGGACAGCACGTCGTCGGTCCATGGCTCATCGGGCAGGCGTGCGTTCTGGTACTCGGCGGGCAGGCGCGACGTCAGGATGTCGGCCTGCCTCTGCAGTCGATCTTGCCGGAGCTGGGCTTCCTTGTCGGCCAGGAGCTTGTCCGCGCGGGCGCGGTTCTCTGACTTGCTCATGTCGAGCAGCTCGGGATCCACGCCACCGTGCCGGCGGGCCAGGTCGCTGACGGCGTCCGCGATGGCGTTACGACGTGCGGCAGAGGCGCGTGCAGCGGCTCGCCGTTCTACCTCGGCACGTAGCCGGGCGCTGTCGTCCATGCTCCAACCGTACCCATTATCGCTGTGGGGGGCAAGGCCGTTCATGCCACCGAGCCCTGCACATACTGTGCCCGAAGTGCCTTGACCTCGTCCGACACACCCTCTGCTGCACGCCGGGCCGCATCCTCGGCGGCTCCTCGCGTCCAGCCCTCGTAGTCCGCCGGCAGGGGGATGCTGTGACCCAACACGACGCCGCGACGACTGCCGCGCCGGTGGATGCTCAACTGCACCGCCAGGTTGGAGAACGGGGTGGACGCCATCGCCTGGACGGCCGCCACCAGCTCCTCCTCGGTGGCCTCGCCCTTGGACAGCAGGGCCTTCGCGTCACGTGCGATGCGGCCCTTGTGCGCCTTCAGCGGCTCGCCGTCGGGGTTGTTCTCGCGCCACGCCTCGACGTATGCGGCGAGCACGGCCTGAGCTCCTGCGGGCTTCCTGGCTTCCGCCGAAGGCGGCTCGGGAGCCGGGAGATCGAAGAGGGGGGCCTGCGCGGGGTCAGTGCGGGTGGGCATCGGTTCCTCCTGAACGGGTGAGGGGGGTTCTTCTACAGGGGTACCAGCATGCGCCTGCGGAGCGGCGGAGCCGTCTCCCCCGGAGGGGTGGTCTTCCTTGGGAGTGTTGTCCTTCGGACTGGTCTTCTTATGGTGCCCGCTGACCGGCGCCCGATCCACCGGTGCCCGGCCATCCGGTCGCAGGTCTGAGCTGGGCGTTTCCTCGTTTTGCGCCGGCGGGAAGGGGGAGCATCGGATCTCGTAGACCATGCCGCCCAGGTGGCCGTTGTCAAGACGGACGCGTGTCCGGCGAAGGTAGCCGTAGTGCTCCAGCTCAACCAGCCAGTTGCGCACCTGGTTGCGTCCGACACCTGCCTGCCGGGCGATGCTCACCGAGGTGACCTGGAAGCCGTCAGCGTGAGAGAGCAGCCAGCCGCCGAGGCCGCGCGCAGCGAAGGACAACCGCATGTCGCGGTGGAACGCGTTGGAGATGAGGGTGAACCGGTCGGCCGGTCGATCGACACGGCGGATGACAGCCCCTGATATAGTCAAGGCCACTCCTTGATGTTGAGACCCGGGTGGCTGGCAGGCCATAAGCCCGGGTCTTTTCCTTTTCGCTTGTCCGATCAGGCTAGCACCTGGTGATCGATTCACTCCGCGCCAGGATGGGCGGCCGCGTACCGGACGTTCTGCAGGTAGCGGTGGGGTGGCGCCCAGTAGCCACCTTCGCCGCCGAGCAGCACCCAGCGTTGGACGTGGGCGGGCACCAGGCCGTGCAGGTAGACCGGCCACAGCACCACCTCGTCAACATGCTTGGGCACCAGGTAGCCGTGGCGCTCGGACCATTCGCGACGCCCGTGCACGGACAGCGGGCCGCCGTTGTGCACCTCGGGGTCGAGGGCGAGCAGGTTCCACAGCTCGTGCACATCGTCGCGGCTAGTGCCCCCCATGCCCTTGTTGCGCCGGTGGTGCATGTCGAAGGTGTCGTAGTCGAGCGGTCGGCCGGAGATCTCGCAGCGGCCGCCGCAGCGATCCCAGAGGGGTTGACGCTGGTCGGTGAGCTTGGGCATGTGGTCAGCGTAGACTCCGCGTCGCCCACTTGCTACCCCATCTCGATGTGGGGTAGATTGACCTCAGCGAAGGGAGGCGAACATGGCCCCACAGACACACAACATCGACGTCGGCATACGCACGATCGTGATGCAGGACGCCAAGCGGCGCGTCGCCAAGATCCGGCGACACGAGCGGCTCACCATCGGCGTGCCCACCACCACCATGGCCAGCGTCGGACGAGACATCCTCACCAACTGGAAACCCGAGTACACGCAGGCCGTCGGAGAAGTGGAGGGCCTGCCGGTCGATGCCGCCGGCAACCGGCTCACCGAACGCGGCCACCGCAAGTACGCCAAGGACGACCGGGACAAGGTGCCCGAGCGCGGCCGTGACGCCCCGAACTTCGTGCGCGCCACGCAGCTACTCGACCACCTGCGCACCGTGGCCGATCCCCGCCGGGGCACCACGCTGGGTCCCATCGCGGCCGTGCGCAAGGCCGCGAAGGCGGACGGCCTGCTGAACTACGAGATCGAAGGTAAGACGCTGCTGCGGCACATCGGCGCCGCTGAACGCGCCGTGCTGAAGCCGCTCCGGTTCACGCTGCCCATGCGCGTCTACGAGACGATCACCAAGCGCCTGGCCGACGCCGGATGCACGGTCACCCGAGCGCTAGAAGTGGGCCTGGAAGAGTTCGCCCGGACTGGCGAGACCACCCCGAAGACCGACCCGGAGGGATGACACACCCGATGCCCGACCAGACCGACACGCCGACCACCAAGCGCATGACCACCGCCGAGGTGGCGGCCCTCGCCCAGCAGATCGATGGGCGACTCGATGACCTGTCCGCCGTCGTGACCGATGTGGCCACCCAGGTGCAGGACCGTGCGGTGGCCCACGCCGAGTTGCGCGACGAACTCATGGGCCGCCTGTCCGGCGCCCGCCCGGACGACACGCCCAATCGCGACCAGGTGGACGGCCGCATCCACGAGGCCCTGGCGCCCCTGCATGACGAGGTGCACGAGCTGCGCCGCAGCCTGCAGAACCCCGCCACCAGCGGGAACCTGGACTCCATTCTGGCCCGCCTGGAAGAGGCGGAGCGCAAGGTGGCCGGCGTCGACACGAACGGCCTGACGGCGACCGTGGCGCAGGAACTGCACCCTGCCCTGTCGGACCTGCGGCACCGGCTGGCCGCCATCGAGTCCGTCACCCCGGCATCGGTCACGCTCGCCGAGGACGACCTGGCCGCTCGTGTCGAGCACGCGACCGACCGGAAGGTCGCCAGCATGTTCGAGGACGCCGACCTGACGCCCGCACGCCTGGCTGGCCTGGCGCGCGAGGTCGACACTGTCCAGGCCCGACTCGGCGACCTGACCGACTACGTACGCCGCCTGGACGGCGCGGTCGCGGTTACCGGCACAACGGAGACGTTCCTCAGCTCTGGACTCGGAGCCGCGAAGAAGGTGCTGCAGTTGATGCGCACCGTCACGCACATCGGCAAGGAGCAGGAGGCGAACCTGGGCGAGCGCGGCGGCCGATTCATGTTCCGTGGCATCGATGACGCCATGGACGCGGTGGGCCACGCGATGCGAGAGGTGGGCCTGATCCTGGCCCCGGAGGTGCTGAAGGACGAGACCACCCAGAACGCCATCACCAAGAGCGGCGTCGGCCAGAACGGCCGCCCCTACGAGAACACCGTCATCTGGACCACCACCAAGCTGACGATGCGCTACACCTTCATCGACCCCGATGACGGCTCTACCCACCCCATCGAGATGGTGGGCGAGGGCCGCGACGCCTCCGACAAGTCGACATCCAAGGCCGGCTCGATGGCGTTCAAGTACGCCCTGCTGCAGGCCCTGTGCATCCCGGTGACCGGCCTGGACGACAGCGATGCCGCGCCGCCGCAGTACATGCAGCAGGAGCGCGCGCCGGCTGCCACGGCACCCACCGCCCCGCCCCCCGACCCGCAGGCGCTGGAGCGCGCGCAGGCCCGCGACAAGCATCAGCGCGCAGGCGAGGCCCTGACCGCCCTACGCAACGTCTACCAGGTTCCGGGCGGCGCGCAGGCCCAGTACAACCGGGTCGTCGCGATTATGAACCAGGTCAAGCAGGAAGGCCTCCTGAACTTCGAGCTGGAGGGCGCCACCCTCAACCATCACGGCCAGTCAGTGCTGCACACCCTGCAAGCTCCACCGCCCGACGACGCTCGCGCCTCGACCGAGCCGCCAGAGGACTACCGGTGAGCCACGACCAGGAGCAGGCCGACACCGCGCAGGACTACGCGGCCCTACTCAAGCGCGAAGCCATGAAGATCCTCGCCGAGGCTGGCCACGCCGACTGCTCAATGCTGGCCTCGGCGAGATACGTGCCCGAGTCGGGCGCCGTGGTGTGTGGCTGCGGCGAGTTCGAGCCGTGGTCGGACAGCCCGGACAGCCCGCCCTGGGAGCCAACCGCCGATGACGATCGGGCCGCGTTCAGCGAGCCGCCGGCACCCAGGCCTGGCGGCGCACTCACCTACGAGGCCCAGGACCCGATCCGCTCCACGCTGGCGCTCATCGACCCGAGTCAGATCTACACGCCCGAGGAGGTGGAGCGCCACATCCTCGACACGCTCTACCGGCTGGAGACCGGCCAGCTCGCCGAGCGCAAGTCGGTGGAGCTGCTGTTCAAGACCAAGCAGGCCTTCGACCTGAAGTTCAACGCCTGCATCGCCACCAGCTCAGGAGGCGCGGCCGACATCCGCAAGGCCATGGCCATGAACGACTGCTCCGACGAATACGCGGCGATGCTGGAAGCGGAGATGGTGGCCAAAGCCATCAAGGCGACCATGCACAACCTGCGGTCGGTCATCACTGGCTACCAGTCGGTAGCAAAGTCGGTGACCGCCTCCTATCAGGCCGGCGGATCCCAGGGCGGCCCACCGCAGTCAGGGCGCCCATGGTGACCCAGGGCCGCCTGGACCGACTCGCCGAGCTGGCGGCGACATGCTGAAGGCCCTGAGGAAGCGGCTACGCCGCCGCTGGCTGTTCTACCGCCACCGATCGCGCTGGCTGCTCGAAGTCACGGCGGAGGGACTCCAGCGCATGCAGGACGAGATGACACCCGAGAACGACCGGAAAGAAGGCTGACCCCATGGGATGGTGCAGCGCAACCCAGATCATGGGCACCGTGCTCAGGACAGCACTGGGCGAGGTGGAGCCGTTCATCAAGGGCGTGTCCGCCGAGCACCTGTGTTGCTACAACCCTGCCGAGGCGCCGCTGGCAGCCGAGGTGCTCTTGCGGCCGATGGTCCGCAGCCTCGCCGAGCAGCTCCGCGCCGAGGACTGGGATTGCGTCAGCGACTCCGTCTACTACGAACGGTTCGGGCCCGAGCTGCGAGGCATGACCGACGATGAGTTCCGCGAGTACCAGGCGCGCCACTACCAAGACGACCCGGAGGGTTTCGCCTCCTGGCTGAAAGTATGGGAGGCACAACACCGTGGCCGGTGACACGTATGTGACCGTGATAGGCAACCTGACCGCTGATCCGGAGCTGCGCTTCACGCAGTCCGGGGCGGCCGTCGCGAACTTCACCGTGGCCTCGACGCCGCGCTTCCTCAACAAGAACACCAACCAGTGGGAGGACGGCGACGCGCTGTTCCTGCGCTGCAACATCTGGCGCCAGGCCGCCGAGAACGTAGCCGAGTCGCTCACCAGAGGCGCCCGCGTCATCGTGTCGGGCCGACTCAAGCAGCGATCGTTCGAGACCCGCGAGGGCGAGAAGCGCACGGTGGTGGAGCTGGAGGTGGACGAGGTTGGTCCGTCCCTCAAGTACGCCACGGCGAAGGTGAACAAGGTCACCCGCGAGGGCGGTAACGCAACGAGCTACTCCAACCAGTCGGCCCCGCCGGCCAACGACCCGTGGGGCTCCGCGCCACCTCCGCCTGCGGGCGGTGGACAACACCCGTCCCCATCACCGCAGGGCTGGGGTGGCGGCTACAACGATGAGCCGCCGTTCTGATCGCGCAGTTCTGGTCGTGGCTGCTGGCCGCCGGAGGCTTGACGATGCTCTGGCTGGCCGGCAGCGGCCGACGGTCCGGATGGATCGTCGGCCTGTGCATTCAGGCCCTCTGGCTCTCCTACGGGATCGCCACGCAGCAGTGGGGGTTCCTGGTGTCGGCCTGCGCGTATTCGCTGGTCATCGGCAGAAACTTGGCGAAATGGAAGCCGCCCGTGGAGTCCGGCACACCGCCCGGTTGACACCCATCTCGCCCATGGGGTAGCCTTCGTGTCACAGGGAACAACGACCACGGAGAACCCGATGCCAGAGACCAACGCCCAGGCCACTGACCAGGCCCCCATCTGCATCCGAGCCCGCGTCCACCCGGCGCACGAGAACTGCGCCGGCCTGGACTTCGACACCTGGTTCGAGCGCACCCAGGACGCGCGGTCATGAGCACCGGCGAGCGGGTAGCCCGCCAGTACCGTGGCCTCTCGACCGGCAACCTGCGCCAGCTCCTCGCGCTGATGCGAAACGAACGCCGCAAGGCCGCCGTCCGCATCGTGCTGACCGAACGCGAGGAGGCCTACCAGCGCGGCGAGCAGGCCGCCAACCTGACGCTCACCATCTCGGGCCAGCCAGGTCAGAACTCCTGGATGCGGGCCGTTGCCACGCTGGCCCGCGCCGAGCGTGCCGGGGACTGGGACCTGCACGAGATGACGCAAGGCTGGATGAACGCGGTACGCGACCGGGCTGGCGAACAGGCAAGCCTGTGATCAGGCACCGCCGCTTCTCCGCCGGCTTCTCCGCCGAGGCGAGCAAAGGCGTGCAGACGCTCATCGGCAAACTGACCGCCGAGGAGCGGGACGCCCTGGTCACGGCTATCTGGTTCGGCCGTGGCCGGTGGCGCATCGCCGAGGACGGCGCCACCGTCGCCACCGAGATGGAGCTACGCCGCAAGTGCCTGCTCCGGCACTCGACCGACTACCTGACCAGCCTCGGCGCGCAGGTGCGGTACGTGATGCTGATGCAGGAGCTGGGTTGATGTTCGTCACCAACCTGCACCTTGACCTGGCGGCGTGGTCGGTCGTGTCGTTCGCGATCGGCTACGCCACCTGTTGGATTCGCACCCGACGAAAGAGATGATCATGACCGACACCACGCAGGTCCGAGACCGGGACCTGATGCTTGCCGGCGACGGCCGCGAGCACACCCGAGAGTGCGTCGAGCACGGCTGGTGGCTGCTGGACTGGGAGACCGCCTGCCTGGACCAGGGTGTTCCGCCGGGCGGTCCGGTGGCCTCGCACGAGGAGATCCACGCGTTCGTGCTCACCCTGACGGGCGGTGCCTGACATGGGCGGAGCAGCAATCCTGCCCTCGGTGGTCGACTACCTGTCGGCCCGACCGGGCGAGCCCGTGACGTTGCAGCGCCTGGCCACGGACCTGCGCATGGACCCCGTGAAGATCCAGAAAGCCCTGTCCAACATGCTGCGAGACGGCGGCTACGGCGACTCCATCGAGGTCGTCCACCGAGGCCAGGTGTGGCGTTGGCGATCAGACTCCGACCCGCACTACCGAACGCCGGAGATCAACGGCCGGCAACGACCGGCCAGGGCGCCCGCCGCGTCGCCCACGCCCACGCCAGCGCTGGACGTGGGCGACGTCGTCGAGGTCATGGGCATCACCCAGAGCGGCGAGGCCGTGGCACGCGACGGAGATGGCCGCCTGTACCGCGTGAGCCCGCTGTGACCCGCCTGCTGCAGCGGCGGTGGATCCGCAACAACGGATACCCGCGCAGGATGGGTGACGGCGGCCTGCTCGGGCTCATGCACGCACACAAGGACGGCAGTCCCGTGCTTATCGGCGACTCGTCCTGGCGCACCGTGAACGGCATTTACATGAACACCCCGTGGGGTCACGGCTGGATCCTGTTCAGGAGGCATTCGTGAACCCACGCCCGCCGGCCCGGGTCACCCTGCTGTGGTGCCCGGCCTGCGGTCGCGACGACCGCTACAACGACCTGAAGAGGGGTGCTGGCCGACACTTCGCCGATGGGTCGAAGTGCCTGGGCGAACCGGAAGAGGTGGAGTACCGAATCCCGTTTGCTCCACAGCCGCCTGTCGGCCAGCAGGACGGTGCCTACCGTGCTGCGGTCGCCGTCCAGGTGGCGATCCGCCCCGGGCCGCAACACCTCACCGACGACGCTCGCATGGCCTTCGTAGGCCAGACGCAACTGCTGTACGCGGACACCGTGGAGGAACTCGCACTGCTGGTGGAGTCCTTCGCCGAGCTGATCACCAACCACCTGGGCGACCAGATCGCCATACATCCACGCCCCACGCCGCCACCGGGATGGCCGACATGACGAACGAGCTGGACCGCCTGCTGTCGAACGAGCTGGTTGACGGCCTGCCCGACCCGCAGGCGCTGAAGCGCACCGTCAAGGAACGCATCGAACAGGCCTACGCGGACCTCCACAAGGCCCGTGGCGAAGTCCTCAAAGCTGAGGACACCTACGACCTGCATCGGCGCCTGCAGGCCACCAGGGAGCAGATGGAGGCCTACTCGCGCGGCTTCGCCGAGGTCGCCAAGCTGATCGCACAGCTCCAACAGGAAGAGCTGGTCGAGGCGGTGGGCGAACAGGACGGCGTGCCACTGTCCGGACTCACCATCCCCACGGCCGGCGGCGACATCGTCGTGAAGCCGTCGTTCAAGCGCGTCAACGACATCGGGCCCGAGGCTGTGCAGACCGCGATCGTGCACGGCCTCGTCGAGGCGTGGATAGAGTCCATCGAGCACGCCGCCGTGCACTCCGCCGACACGCTGGAGGAGAACCTGCGCGAGCTGGTGCAGCAGGCCCTGACGGTGCTCATCGGCACCGGCAAGTGGGAGCCGCAGGTAACGAAGCTGAAGGTGACCGCGCAGGAGTGGGCTCGCGCCGGCCACGACGACCTGGCCGGCAGGCTGATGGCCGCACACACGGTACGTCAGCAGTACCAGGACAAGGTGGATGTCAGCCGGAAGGAGCCGAAGTGATCGAGCCGACCGGCTACCGGGTCCGTTGCGAGCACTACGACTGGGTGGGCGGTGCTCGCCGCCGATGCAGGGCAGCCCTGCGGGCCACGTCGCTGTATGGGCCCGCAGGGCTGTGGCAGGCGATGGAGCTGGACGGCTGGCAGCACGCCGTCAAGGTCAACGGGGAGAGGGCAAGGCAGGGCGGACGCGACTACTGCCCACGACACAGGAGGCCGAAGTGAAGCAATCCACCCTGGTCATGGCGCTGCAGATGGTGCGTGACGACGACCTGATGCGCGCTCTGGGTCGCGAGATCCTGAAGCGGATGGCGGCCGCGCTTGTCCTCGGGCTCATCCTCGGCGTGCTCCTCGGCTGGATGTTCCTGTGAACGCCACCCAGTCGGCGATCCTTCGGGCGCTCGAACTCGCCAAGATCCTCGACGTCGAGCACACCGAGCCAGGACTGCACGCGTCGTTCCGCGCCGTCCGGCACGAGCTGCGGACCCTGCGGGACATCCACTGCCCGCAGGCGGAGACGGAGAAGGCGCCCGAGCTGGCCTCGGCGCACACGGGTCGGGCGACTCGTCCGGGCAGCCTGCGGCACACGATCTTGAACGAGCTGTCGTTCAGGCCGCTGGCCGACTTCCAGGTGCGCGATGAGCTGGCCCGGACGCGCCCCGACGGACCGGACTGGCCCACCATGTCGCAGGTCCGGCGGCGCCGGCACGAGCTGATGGCAGCCGGCTGGGTCGAGCCCGTTCAGGTGGGCGACGGCACGCGCAAGGTTCGCCACGGCGATGACGGCCGGTACGTCACGGTGTACCAGATGACCGACCTCGGGGGAAGAGCCCTGTTGCGCCTGCGCTCGGGTCAGGAGGTGCTGTTCTCCGACGGCGAACTTGGTAACAAGTCGGTCACGTGACCGGACAATGTGCGGGGTTGCGACGTCAGGACCACCTATTACCCAGCGGGCTACAACGATCAGACCCCGCCCACGGACGATAGTTGACACCCATCTCTGAGGTGGGGTAACATCGTGCCATCAGGAACAACCCGGACCGGGGAGGACCACCAGAGATGCTCAAGTTCTCGAAGATCGAGGCAGGCCACTACCAGGCCGACACCGACACCCGCCGCTACGTGATCACCAAGTGCGAAGGCGATTGGGTAGTCCGCGTCTGGAAGCTCATGGAGACCGCCGGCATCAAGCACACCATCGGCCTGGGCCTGGACGACGCCGAGGCGACCGGCAACGGCTTCGACACCAAGCGGTTGGCCGTGGACGTCGCCGCCCGCTACGAACAGCTTGTCACCGAGGGCTACGGCAAGTTGTTCATCCACATGCGGCCGATGACCCGCGCCATCATCGAGGCCTACAACGCCGAGAGCGTCCAGGCCCTGAACGTCGAGCACTTCTGACATGCGTAGGCCCCGCCGGGGACCATGCCGGCGGGGCCTACGTCGCTACACCCGTTGTCAGACCGACGTCCTACGAGAGACGATCGATCGCGACCGTATCACGCGGCGCCGTCGATGTGTTCCACCGTCGAGCGCAGCACCTGGCCCTCGACGTACGTCGGCGCGGTGTTGGCGCCGAGCACGAACCGGGTCAGCCACGCTGGCAACTTGTGTTCGATCTTGCGCATGATCGCGTACCAGAGCAGGGCGACCGCGCCGACCACGGCGGCCTGCACCTGCGGCTGGTTGAGCAGGGCGTACAGGTCCGGCACGCGGGTGGCCAGGAAGGTCAGCGCGTAACCCCACAGGATGGGGACGCCAGTGCGGATCCACGACAGGCCCCAGTCCTTCACGGACGCGGGCGCTTCGGGTGTGGTCATCTCGTTCTCCTCGGTTCAGCTCGGGCGCTGCTGCTGCAGTGCCTCGCGCGCGGCCTGCAGGGCGATCTCCCGCAGCTTCTCCTCTGCCGGGTCCACCTCGGGCAGCGTGGTCACCTCGACGCCGACCCGGTGGTCGCACGGCCACGTCTTCCGGCACCCGCCGCACAGGTCCGGCACGTCCGCGTCCGGGGTGATCAGCAGGAAGTGTGCGACGCCGTCGTCGTCCACGTTGTCGCCGATGACGGCGCGCGGCGCCTTGCCGGACTCCAGGGCGAGCAGTTCAGACAGATCCTCGACCACCTGAGCCTGCGGGTACAGCGCGTCCAGGTCATCCGAGGGGTCGTGGTAGCTGGGTATGTCGAGTCTCACGGTTCACTCCTGGGTGCAGTCGTAGTGTGGCGGCTGGGCGTCCGGGTCGCGCAGCACGCAGTGTTCGGTGACCGGACCCGTCAGGCCCTGGAAGGTGCGGTCGTACTCGGGCAGCACGGGGCCGGGGAGCCCCTGAGGTCCCATCGGCCCGACGCACGGCGAGGGATTGGCTTCGCAGTAGGCGCTGATGGCCGCCTGGATCTCGCCGTCGGTGGGCAGGCAGCCGTTGTGCTCGCCGCAGTAGGCGGCCACCTGTGCGGCCACCTGGTCGTCTGTGGCGTCCGCGCCGTCGGTCCCATCGGTCCCGTTGTCGCCGTTGGTCCCGTTCGCGCCATCGGCTCCTCTGCAACCGAGGTCTCCGCATACGCGGGCAACGGCCGCCTCGACCTCGGCAGCGGTGGGCGTGCGGCCGTCCTGCGGTGGACGCTTGTCCAGGTAAGCGGCGACGGCGGCGCGGACCTGGTCATCGGTGGCGACCTGCGTTACCGGCTGCTCGGTGGCCGTCGAGCCGGCGGCGACGGTGGCCGCCTTCTGGCAGGCGCCGATGGCCTCCAGTTCGCGCTCTGCGGCGCCGTCAGCGCTACAGGCGGCAGATACCTGCTGGGCCAGGTTGCGGCCCTCCTGGGCGTCGTCCTGCGATGAGAACACCTGCCACACGAGCAGGCTCAGCAGCACCACCGCGACGATGCCGATGAGCAGGCGGGCCTTGTCGAGCTGTCCGTCACTGCGCTTCCGCTGCGCCTGCTGCTCGATGCTCATAGGCCCGCGCCTCCCGTGAGGGCTTCCAGCCGGGCGGTGGCCCGGTCCGCCCGTAGTCTCTCATCGCGCAGTTCGGTTTCCAGCCGGTCGAGGCGCTTGCGCAGCTCGGTCAGTTGCCGGTCGTGCGCCTCCTGCTGGGCCTTGAATCGGGTGTCCCATTCCTGGCGATCTGAACGGTGTTCTTTTCGGTCTTGTCTATTCGCGTTGAGCAAATAGCCGATGACAACGGCAAGCAGCACCGCAATACCCGCTGATGCGAACGGCGACAGACTGGTCACTCACCATCATCATCCCTGCTCCCCCACTCGGCGTTACGCCTGGTGTCAGACGTATTCGACTGGAATGCTACGGCATGATCCGACCCCCTTCTGTCTAGCCGTTGAATGGTGAGTAACAGCGGCACCGGTATATGCGGGGCAGGAACGAGCCGGTGCCGGCGGAACGCCACATGTGCCATTCCACGTTCACGTAGTTGGAGGCGTCGAATATCGTTTCGATGTCCAACGTATAGCTGATGTTCTGGCTTCCGACCAGCGCGGACGTCGCCGTGTTGATGGTGACGCCGCCCCCGGAGACGCGCAGGAAGCTGCTGATCGTGTCGGTGCCTACGCTGCAGGTGTAGGCGGCCGTGAAGTCGAGGCGGGTGCCGGTGAGATTGCCCTCACCGGAGTAGGCGGTCCGGTCACTCGTCCAGGTGGCGGCAGGGTTCTCGAAACTCTCCCGCTGATACATCACGATCGACGCGTCAGGAAACGCGCGGCCACCGCTGTAGCCCTCGGAGAGGAGAAGCTTGCCGTCCGCATCGTTCATGTACAGCCGCTGTCGCAGCGGCACGCCCACCCGGGGATCGAAGTCGTACATGGCGAATGCCTGGTTGTGCAGCGGGTCATCCCGCCAGAACACAACACCGCGTTGTGGAAGCTTCTGCCCGAAGTCGTCGAGGAGGTTCTGGTCGTAGGGCTGGAATTCGCCGAACCACGCGTAGTCGCCGCCGTAGTTGCCGACGAATCGGGTCAGGCCCTTGTTGACCACTGCGTTGGTCATCGGGTTGTTGCGCATCATCTGGTCGGCGATGCGGCGTGTCTCGGCGACCGCGTCGACCACCGTGGACTCACGGGGCGTGTAGGGCGCCGACAGGCTGCGCGGATCGACGTCAACCAACGTCTACCGCCTCCCCTCCGCCAGCCAGCACCAGGTCCACCGTTTCGCTGTTGGACCCCTCGGGCGGGGTCACGGTCCACCCCATTATGCGCGTGAGGTACGTCAGGTCTCGGTCACCGTTCGGCCCGTCCTCGTTGGTCCAGGCGTCCGAGCTGTAGAGCGCGTCGTCACCCAAGCTGTAGGTGCCGAAGAAGGGCGGCTTGTCGCCGCGCACGGTGACGCTCTTCAGGAACTGCTCGTTGGCGTAGGTCTGCACCATCGCGGCGACCGTGTAGTCGTCCAGGGTGTCGCTGCGGGACACGTCCGGGTTGCTGTAGCGGTCCTCGGCGATGAGGAAGCCGTTGGCCCAGTCGCTGCTGTTGGTGGCCAGGGAGCGCAGCGCGTCGGTGTCGTAGCCCGCACCCTGCCCCCACATCGCGTTGGCGACACCTTCGCCGTTGTAGGTGGGGCTGGCCTTCACCACGTTGCCCTGACCGCTGACGCGGAACACGAAACGGGGGATCTCGTCCACCCCGTACTGGCGCCCCAGACGCGGGTAGCCGAGCACGAAGCGGCAGCGGAACACCGAGGCCTCCAGGGCGTTCGCGCCGGTGGCGACCCGCACGTCGGTGTACCAGTCGTAACCGTCCCCAACCTTGCTGCGGTCCTGGTGGGCGGTGAGTAGGTTGGTCTGCTGATCACGCTTGTAGCTGAAGTCGTGCAGCCGCAGCGTCATGTTGGCGGGCTTGTCGACGGTGATCCATCCGGGCCACAGGTTGATGACCTCGACCGTGTCGCCGGTGAGCGAGTTGCTGGCGAAGTTGGGCGTGACGACGACCGCCGTCGTGGCGCCTGCCGGCACCAGGCTGGTGACGTTGAAGATGTTGGTGGTCCCGGCGGCGTCCGCCTTGTAGATCCCACCGAGATCCTTGACGCGCACATAGGCGCCGACGGGGATGTCTCCGACGTCAGCGGTGGCCACGTTGACCCGGTCCGGTGTGCCCGCGCCCGAGGTGGCCACGGCGGTGCCGTAAGTACTGGGCGGCCCGAGCTGCGAGAACTTCTCGGGAGTGAGCAGGTCTTGGACGATGACGGTGCGGTCCTTCTGCGCCCAGATCAGGTCGCCGCCGGCCATCGGCCCGGTGATGAGCCGGCGCGCCCACGAGTACTCGACGGTGCGGGCAGTGATCTCCCAGCGCCCCGTTTCCTCGACCGGGTCGCGTGTCCACACCACGCCGTGCCAGACGGCCGCGTGTTCGTAGGTGCCCGCTTCCTCGTCGACCAGCACGGAGCGCACCACCACGATGCCGGTCTTCCGTGGCAGCACCAGCTCCCACGGGTTCATGGCGCGTACGTCCGGGTCGGCCAGTTGCAGCGACGCCTTCAGCTCGCCAACACCTTTGAGCTGGCTGGAGAAGGACACGCCCGACAGCGGCAGCGGCGCGTTGGAGATGACCGTGGGGTCGCCCAGGTAGTAAACGACCGGCCAGTACGTGTAGCTGACGATCTGCTCTTCGGGCAGATCGTAGCTGGAAGCGGCCAGCACGGCCGCCAGCGATACGGGCCCTGTCACGCTGGCACCATCTCGGCACTCAGCACCGTGTCATCGGCTGCTGCGGGGATACTGAAGGCGATGCCGGCGAAGTTGTGCACGATCAGTCGCAGCGTGTGCGCGCCGGTCTGGGCAGCCGTCGAGTCGGTGGCGACATGCGCGGTGGGTTGAGTGAAGTTGCTGCCGATGCTGGCAGAGGTCTGGTAGCCGCGCTGGATCTGGCCCGAGCTGAGAGCCGTGGAGTCCAGCGTGGTGCCGGCAGCGATCAGCAGGTTGGGAGAGGTGGCGGTGGGGATGGTCCAGGCCGCCGAGCCGTTGACGCGGAGCTTGTAACTGAAGCCAGGATCGGGCACCGACAGGGACGCCAGGATCATCTCGGCGCCCGACGCGAGCGCGCCCGAGCCGGACTGGGCCGGCGTGTCGAACGAGTAGGGCGTGACGCCTTTCCAGGCGGAGCCGTCCCAGACGCGCAGGCGCATCGGGTAGGGCGCGGTCGCGGGGATGATCTGCATCTCGCCCACGACGGTCCCCGCGTCGGAGAGCTGCGCGGTGAACGGCGCGTACACGGCGCCCGCCAGGCCGGTGCGCTTGCGCAGGTCGGTCAGCACGCCAGTGGTGGAGGCCGCGTTCACGGTGACCTGCACGATGGGGAGGAAGCTGGCCGGCAGCGCGGGCACCGCCGGTGCGCCAGCGGACGGGGTGCCCTGAACGATCGCGAGATCGGCGGAGTTCACCACGCCCGTGTAGAAGGCGTCCTGGACGCGGACGCCGATGACGTCGATTCGGTTGGTAGTCGGGGATGAGGCGGTGACGGTGAGCGTCTGGTTCTGCAGGTTGATGACGCTGTAGTCGCCAGGCTGGGAGCCGAACGTGTTCTCGACGACGCCCACGCCCTTGCCGACGGTGACATCCCAGGTAGTCATGCTGAACGCGAAGGCGCGCGCGCCTTGGCCGGGGAGCACGCCGCTGCGGCACGCGGTGTCCGAGGTGTTCAGCGCGGTGGGCACGAATCGCGCGCTGATCTGGTGCAGGCGGTCCAGGGCTGCGGGGTAGGTGCCGGCCTGCAGGTATGCCGGCGGGTTGCTGATGGCCATGGATCACTCCGAGGTCGAGCGCCAGATGACGCGCAGGTTGGCGGACGGGTCGAACGAGCCGGACGAGGCGCGCCACCGGATGTTGTTGATCCCCGGCGCGAGCGTCCAAGGCCTCCCTACCAGCCGGTAGCTTCCGGGATCGACGCGGCCCGTGCGCGAGTCGATCGTCACCACGGCAGCAGCGGGGACGGTGCCGGAGACCATGAACGTGCGACCGGTGGTCTGGTTGTCCAGGATCGGAGAGGCGACCGGACCGGTGATCTCGAACAGCGGCCACGCGTCGAGGTCGCCGGTGTTCTCCGCCTGACCGATGCCACCCGGGTTAGTAGACGCTCCGTAGTTGTATGAATACGTCTTGTTGTAGGTGCGCCCGGACACGGTGTCGACCGGCAGGCCGATGTCCACGAAGTCGGGCGAGCCGCTGGACAGCTTCCAGGGCGGGTTACTGGCCATGAGGGTGAACTGAAACTGCACGGCGACGCCGCCGAGCTGGTAACCCATCTCCGGCGTCGCGCGGAAGTCGCCCGAGGCGCGGCAGATCATCGCCAACCGGCGACCCTGCCCCCAGTCGAACTGCTCCCAAATCACCCGCTTGCGAGGGCCCAGCTTGCGCCTGAGGGCCGCGATGTTGCGTCGCAGGGTCGCGGCATCCGGACAGACCATCGCGCCCTTCACGGGCAGAGTGCGCGGCCCGACGGACTGCGGACCGTCAAGACCGCCGTCACGGGAGCCGGCGGTGTCCATCGGGGTAATGAACTCTAGACCCTCCCAGCCGTCCGGCTCCCCCGCCACGATGTGCGTGCCGTCTGCCCACGTGGTGTTGATCCAGATGTCCGCGCTGTCGGTCACGAAGTCGTCGCCGAGCCGATACTGGCCCTCGGTGTCGACGGTCGGCAGCGACGCGTACGGATTCGGTGCGGTCACAGGCTCACCCACTGGTCGTCGACACCGGCCTGCACGGGGTTGCGCCGGACGCCGAGGATGGACGCCCCGGCGAGCACGTCACCGAATCCGCGCTGCATCACCGTGTTGGCGAACTGCTGCACGTCGGTTCCGGGGCGCATGACGTTGGTCTGCTGGATGACGGTGGCGGCTACCGGCGTGGCGGCCGCCGTGGCGAGCCCTGCGGCCAGGTCGGGCGTGGACAGGCTGACTCCGGCGCCATCGATGCTGGCTGCACTGAGGGCGGCCTGCGCGAGCCCGCCTGCTGCGTCGACCACGCTGGCGGTTGAGGCGTTGAGGCCACGAACCAGGCCGGCGCCGATCTGCTCACCGATGGTGTGGAACACCTTGGACGGGGAGCCGATGCCCAG
>Ga0209282_1000110_pt1 | contig 53599 bp, 67 predicted proteins | sample Mtrugardesep15_FD_187529 | JGI IMG/M metagenome (GOLD analysis project Ga0209282, IMG submission 187529) | Root nodule microbial communities of legume samples collected from California, USA - M. trunc garden sep15 (SPAdes) (version 2) | ecosystem: Host-associated > Plants > Roots > Nodule...
AGGATGGGCGTGTCGGGCTCGACCGCAAACGATGTTCCCTATGAATGGTCAGCTTACGGAAGGTGGTTTTAATGCAAATCAAGTTCTCTCCCCAACGCCGCGATGACCTCCTGACGGTCACCAAGGCTGGCGACGTTTTCACGATCAACGGTGTGCCATTCGACTTCTCGACCTTGCCGGACGGCGCGACGATCCCGGCCGGCGAGGTTCCTTGTGAATGGCTTGTCGGCTCCGTCGAACGGATCGCCGGCGAGCTTCACCTGACGCTCATCCTGCCGCACGGACCGAGCCCTTCTCAGGCCGTTGCATTTCCACCGCCACTCATCGACCCGCCCGACGGGATGATTGCATTGCCGGCCGATCCGCAGCCGTCGATCCCTGACACTGCTGAAGAGGAGCCTGCCAATGTGGACGGTTGACCTATCGAAAGTTGTTACGGCCGAGCAGAAGGCGGCAGAAGCGCGCGCCATGCTGCAGGCGCAATACTCCGCCGCCATCCAGGCGCATCTCGATGCGAAGGCGCGCGAGCGGCAATATGACGGCATCCAGACCGCCATCACCTATCGCGGCGATCCGAACCCGCAGTTCTCGGCTGAAGGCGAGGCGCTCTTCGCCTGGCGTTCGGCCGTGTGGACCTATTCCACGGCCGAGCTGGTGAAGGTGCTGGCCGGCGAGCGAGCGCAGCCCAGTCTCGAAGAGTTCATGGCCGAGCTGCCGGCCTTTCAGTGGCCGCCGCAGCTGTAGCGGTTGGGGCTCTCGCCCATTCGGCGACAGCAATCGCTGAACTGAGCAATATGGCTGGCACGGCTAGCGCGGCGAGGAACCTGATCACGCTTCCTCAATGAGATAGCTCGCCGTCCCACTCGTAAGACACTCGGCCGTCTTTACCGGGCGGCTGGCGCACTCGCGGAGCGTACCAGCGACGGGTCTAGATTGCTGTCCGACCCGTCCGACAGCAGCATTTCACAACCGTCGCACCCGTTCCCTGGGAGGGTTGCTCTCTCTAACTTAGTCGAAAGCTTTGTGAAATGGTACTTGAAGAAAAAAATGAGCGTCCGCTAAAATTCCAAATTACCAGCCTGGAAATCTAGCTGCGCGATTCTTTGAGCATGCGCATCAGTAACCCTTTCAGTTCCGGCTCCTGCACACGTCTGGCGGCCTCGACCGGGGACAGCCTCGCCACCTGCCTCTCTCCTCGCTCAGGGAACTTTTGGTGCAGTTCGTCCACCTTCAGCCTGAATACCTCGACGATCGATGCTGTTTTGCGTCCGTCGTCGAGAGTTTTTAAATAGGTGAAATAGCCAAGTGCTCGCTTCTTCGCTTTTCCAGCTACGCCAGCCTCTTCCCACGCTTCTCTTTCAGCCGTCTGGTGTGGTTTCAGGTTCTTAATGGGCCAGCCTTTCGGGATCGTCCACCGACCCGAAGCGCGCGTTGTGATCAACAACACCTCAACGGCGCCGATTTCATTGGTTCGGCAACAGATCGCTCCGATCTGATGGGCGGCGCCACCCTTCGTTAGGGTGCTCGCATGGGGCGCAAGTCTCGCGAGGTAGCGTTCGGTTTTTTTCATTCCGCATCCTCTATCTGCACCAGATAGAGCACTTCGAATCCAAAGAAAAGCGTTTGCCAGAGAGGCGTTTATTCACGCTGCAGAAGTTCCATGAATGCTCCGGCTTTGCATCCAATGGAGCAGAAAGCCAGTCACAAGTCGAGCTCGAGGCTCGGTGCGCAGGTTCAAACCGTACAAACCCCAAAAGGAAAATTCAGATGGATTAGACCGTGCCCCCGGCGCGGCGATGGCGCTCGAGGGCAACCATCTTTGTTGCGGAACGTTTCGTTTTCAGGGGGCGCACCGAAGGAGGAGTGCGATGCGTCCTGCCGAGCGCGTCAAGATTATAGGGGCTGCAGCTCTCGCAGCAGTCGTTTGCGTGGCGGCATTTATTGCCGCCTTACTGTCTTGATGGCTGGATTGTCAAAGTGATGCCGGAGAGGCCTGCTTCAGGCTGATCGTCGGCCTCGGCCAATGTCGGTATTGGCTCGATCGGGGTTGCCGCTAGAGCTTTGAGGTCCTCGGCGAGGCCGGCAAGCTGTGCCGCAAAGTCAAGAGGATCCGAAGCGGCGCACTGTGCCGCGATTTTTGAGAGGTCAGTAACCAGCTCGATTGGGCCGGCGCTTTCCGCTTCGCTGTCTTTTATGTCCAAGTCCAAGCCCCTGTTTCCATTGATGTGGGATCAATGGCGCGGGCCGTCAAGGGCTACCGCCGGCGACGAGCCTTCCCGGTCGCCTGCGAGGGGCAAGACGACCAATGTCAGCTTAAGCCCGAACACTGCCGGCCGCCACAAACCAGCTGCCGAATATTCCCCAACGACAACCAGGAGACTTCAATGAGCGCCATCACCGCTCAGCACGTTCGCGCGGCCGCAAAGGGCAGGGTGAACGAGAGCAACCTCGCGTCCGTGCTTGTGGCACTGGACAGGTACGGGGAGCGTTTCGGCATGGATCGGCCGCACCGTCTCTCCCAGTATTTCGCCCAGCTCATGCATGAAAGCGGAGACTTCCGCTACGACCGCGAGCTCTGGGGCCCGACGCCGGCGCAGCAGCGCTACGACACCCGCACCGATCTTGGCAACACGCCGGAGAAGGATGGCGACGGACATCTCTACCGCGGCCGAACCGGAATGCAACTGACCGGCAAGGATAATTATCGCCAGTTCCGCAACTGGTGCCGCGCGGCTGGCCTCGATTGCCCGGACTTCGTCAAGGATCCGGACGCGGTCAATGCCGATCCATGGGAAGGCTTGGTGCCTCTGTTCTACTGGGACACACGCGATCTGAACCGTTGGGCCGACCAGGGCGACGCCGAGACGATCACCAAGAAGATCAACGGCGGAAAGAATGGCCTCTCCGATCGTTTCGATCGGCTGGCGCGCATCTCGCTCGTGCTGCTCGGCTACCGCGCCGACAACGTCCTTCAGTTCCAGGCCGACCAGCGCCTGCAGGTGGACGGCGATGTCGGACCGAAAACGCGCGCTGCGATGCATACGGCGCTTGTGGCCCTCACCCCGGGCGAAGCGGCACGGCCGGAGGTCAAAGCCGCGCCGGTGACCGAGGAGAAGCTGCTACCGGTTCCCGTCACGCCGCCCAGTCTCGATGCGCCGTGGTGGAAGTCGAAAGAGGTGATCACGCCGTCTGTCATCGGCGGCGGCGCTTCGTTGCTTACCGCGATCGGCGGCATACCGTGGCAGAACCTCTTGTTGATCCTCGTCGCCTTCGGCGGCATTGCCGGCTTTCTCTACTGGCGCAAGAACGCTGATCGGAAGGCGGTGGCGAAACAGGTCGAGGGGATGGCGTGATGTTCAGCCGCCTCTCTCTAGCGGCTGGGGCTGCTGCCGGCGGCATTATCGTCTTTGTCGGCATGCAGACGGTCAACGCGCTCTGGATCATCCCGAAGCGCGGGAAGAGGGCCGGAAATTCGAACGCGCCGAACTGGATTTCGCAACCAATAAAGCAATCGGAGAACTGCGAGATGAGGCTGATCGCGCTCGCTTTAACCGCCGCCTGTGCGTTGAGCGCGGCCGGCTGTACGTCAACGCAACAGGTCAGTGCGTCGAAAGACCGCCTCAACCAGGCGGCTAGAGCCGTTGTCGGCACGTCCCTGATTGGCGCTCGAGGCGCAAGGCCGGCCGATCAGGACAAGATCGACGAAACAGTCGCGGGGCTATGCGGCGCTCGCGCCTGGACCCAGAGCGAGTGCGCACGCCACGACGCGGCGCGGCAGTAACCATCCAGCATTGCATACGAGGGGCAGGGCATTGGCTGAAACACAGGAAACCGAAAAGATGGTCGCAACTCCGAAATGGAGGTTCGAATACAACCTCAACACCTTGGTGATCCTATTCGGCTTTGCCGGCGGCCTCGTGGCGTGGGGCGCGACGTGGGAGAGGGTGAACGCCAATCAAGACTCGCAGGCCAATTCCATCGATCGCCTCGACAAGCGTCTGACAGCGGCCGAAGTCTCGCTCCGGCAGATCGACAATCACGAGCTTCGAATATCGGCGGTGGAGAAACAGGCGGCCGAAGCCGCCACCTCTATGAAGGCCGTAGAGAACACGCTAAACAGCCTGTCCATCGATACACGTGTAATGCGCGAGATCCTGCAGAGGATTGAGGCCAGCCAGCGGGACGGCGCGCAGCTCCGGCGTTAATGCCGTCACTGCTAGCGATGTGACAGCCACCTTCTGCCGAGATATTCCAACGCCGGCAGGCGGGCGGTATCGCGTTCGTGGCTAACGCCCACGGACTTCCGCCGATTTGCCATCGTCCTCTGTGGAGTGTCTAGCGCAGGTTTCTCGTCAGTGGATGGGCTTTCATCCGGTAGGCTGTGATCGTCTCGGTCGTGCGTCATTGAAAGTCCTGTAAAACGGGGGCGCCTCAGAGCTCCTAGAAGGGACGACGCGGGCAGCTCTGAGGCATCACTCACACGAGCGGCTGACGAGTGCCGCTTGGGCTGACAAATCCGGATTATTCAAAGGTTTCGCTCGGCGGCAAGCCTAAGACCCGGCCTAAGATCCCATTTGCCCTGCTGGAAAGGCAGCGCTCCTGGCACAACTCAAAGGGAGCGCTGCAGTTGGTCGACTCGTGTGTCCATTCAGTCGACGATTCCAGAGAAAATAACCTACTGAAGCGGAACCATCTTCAAACAGCGTGTTCGTTGGAATGTTCCGGATCTCGGCAAGGAATAGATCGACACAACAAAAAGTGCCCGCGAAAGGGACTAAACGCGGGCACCAGTAACAGGTTGGGGGACCTGAATGCCGAATTGCTCGGCGCCACAGAAAGTGGTGCGGCCGACTTTTGTTCCGTTCCCCGGGCGCGGACTCAGACAGGGAAATGCTATAGCGCCTCCGTTACGAGAAGACGCCGAGCTCCGGTGCAAATGGAATAGAGGTCATTCAAGAGCTCCTCTTTCATCGAGGTTCTTCGTCTCCGCCTTTGGCGTGGCACCGCTCGAAGTATTCGTCCGAGGGACCACACAAACATCGCCGTAACAAACCTCTTCGCCCTTGTAGTTGGCCAAGGTCTGCAGCAGATATGGTTTAAGGTCTTTTTTCAGTCCGTGCATATCAGGATCTGGTCCGTCCAGCGACTTCAACGCAAGTTCGATCAACTCGACGGCGCGGTCTTTGTTGCCGATTTCATGGTAGTAGCGAGCCACCTCCGGAAAAACCAGGGAGGCCGGCTGATTGCACTGCGCGAAATCAAGGGCCAGGATGTGTTCTGATAGTTCCTTGCCCATCGCGAAACGCTCGGCAGCGGGAAGGCTCTGACAACCAACCACCGGATGGAAGATTTGCATCATCGCCGTAACTAGCCAATGTGCGCCGCCTCTGTCGATGGCTTCTCGAACGAATTGCCATAGCACCGCCAGGCCGGTCTCCATGTCGCAGATTTTATCAAGCAGCAGATCGACTTGAGTAGCGCGCAAATTGTAGTTGTCCGGATCAAGGGCGATGCCCTCTTCGACCGCCGCAAGGGCCGTCTTCCAATCCCCTATCTCGCACGCCGCCCTTAGTTTGCCTCTGATCGGCTGCAACAGCGCATGTTTGCGCGCTTTTGGTTCATCTCCGGCGATCCGCTCGCTTTCCGTTGCCTTCGCTCGAGCGCTGGTGCGCCAGGTGCCGTCAAGAATTTTCGGCAGAACCTCATGCAGGTCGCGCGGATGGCCGATAAAGGCGAGGGAGCCGTCTCGGTCGATCACGAACACCCTCGGAATCACGATAGAAGAACTCGGCTCCATCCAAAGCGTGTCCATTGCGCCTGTGTCGTCGAGCCCGAACGGAAAGTTCAACTCCGGGAACTTAGCCAACCACGCCTCAAGCTTGCTGCGGACCTCTTCGGCGGATGCAGCCCTTTCGTGTGCCGCGACCGCGACGACCTCAACTCCACTGTCCTTATAACTCTCCTGCAGCTCTATGAGATTGAGCATCGCCCGATCACAACCGTCACATGTGGTTCCACAAAACTCAAGGATGTACAATTTACCCGGCTGGAAGCTCGCAAGGGCCTCGCCACGCACCCAGTCCCGCACTTCGAGCGCCGGGGCCCGTGACTCCACCGACAGGATCTTATTGCTCTCCAAAGCTATTTACTCCGTGTTTGTACCATGCGGTTTTTCCGGGACACCTGAATGCCCAACAGCATGCACGGAGTTATAGACGTTCCAGGTCGTAGGGGGTTACTAAAATAATGATAATGCTGATTAAATAACGGTAATGTTTCTTAGCCAGAGGAAATTGACAGATAGTTCAACGAACAAATCTGTGTCGAGGAGCCGATTGACGGACAACGTCATATGGCTGCGGCAGTCATCCGCTCGACGCCGATTGATGTGATCGACGCATTAAGAAATTCTGACGCGTTATAGCTCTGTCGCATTTGTGCGGGCGCTCGGGCGCTTGCCAACGGCGGTAGACATTGTCCAACACCTGCCGATTGTCGTGCGGTCGCTGAGCGGTCACGGCGGAGCCTTTGAGCACCACCGTTTCCGGCCCAGGAATTCCCCAATTAACCTCCATGTCCTTGTCGCCAGGCCCTCTCCAGATTGGCGTCGAAGTTGTAAGAGTTGAATGGCACAGCCACGTCGCCGAAGTTATGGTTGTCCAGCGTTTCCCTTGCTTCCTCGGTCAGCTCGGACCAACCGACCGCAGGCTGCGTTCCGCCAGGGTACCGGGTGTCCGCGAGTGAAAAGTGGTATCCGCCCACCTGCCGGTAATATTTGACCAGCGGATGTGTTCCATCCATGTGCGGCTGTCGCATCACGTCGTAACGATCACGATCGTGGCTCCAATAGCTGACCGCTACAACCTGCGCTTCGCTATTGCAACGCGTCAGCCATACGATGACATTCTGCCAATCATACCGAGACCCACCTTTGGCGAACCAGTTTTGGTTCTGGTCCTTGGGAAAGAACCACGAGTACATGACGGCACACGCACGGTTATACGGTGCCGCTCTGACATAGATCTGTCCACGGTTGTGTGAGCAACCGCCGTTCAGCATTCCTGATGGCTTCAGACCGCCGCTGACCCTGCCGGCGGCATCCACGGCCGGGAAAGGGACGCAGCCTCGGATAACTTTGAGATAAGGCTGGAAGGTCTTGAGGAGACCCGAGGTGCTGTCTGGAAACCCTTTTACTTTGTCGTGATCAATGACTTCAGCCGCGCGCGCCGGCATCGATAGTCCGCAAACAAAAACGAACATTAAGGCGCTTAGCGGCATTCGCCCATTGAGTGGAGAGGCGGTTATCATCTTGTCTCCTTTGTGGTTTTGAACCATTTTGGTCCGCAACATGAATGTCACAACGGCATGCACGCCCGGGGGCTAGATCGTGCAAAAGTGGTGCTTGGTCGCAGGGGTGAGAGCTGAAGGAAGGACATTGCGGCGATACGCGCAAGGAGGCGCCGGCGAGAAGCCGGGCCCCTATAATAGGGCCGTCCGGGGTGGCGAACGAGATCGCGGCAAGCGCCAGGGCAGGTTAAGGCAATTAGCCGGCGCCCCATCTGGTTCAGCCGAACGGAGAGCCCGGCCAAGCCGGGCTTTCCTACTCCTGTGTTCAGGTCCGGAGACTCGCCAGCGCATTCGAAATCGAGGCGCGGAATGAGCCGGTTCCGAAGTCGATGGCGGCGACGGCGACTTCACCACCCTTGAAAAGGGCAAGCGTTGGGTAGCCGCGTACGCCATACTGCTCCGCGAGCTCGGGGCTTTCTTCGCCGTTGAGCATGACGACCTTGACCTTGCCAGCAAGCTCGGTAGCGATTTGTTCGAGGAAGGGTGCAATCATATCGCACGGCTGGCACCCGTTTTTCCAGAAGTCGACGATGACCGGTTCGTCCGACTGCAGAACTTCTTCCGAGAAATTGGAAGTATCGACTTTAACAATAGCCGAGGGGTGCTCATTGGGAGTGGTGGTGTTCATCATGTTTCTTTCGCTTTTTGAATCATCTTCGAAATCCAGGAGCGGAGTTCCGTCTTGGGTGCGGCTCCGACAATGTCGGCGACTTCACCACCCTTGAACATGGCAAGCCTTGGGGCCGAGCGTACGCCATACTGCGCCGCGAGCTCGGGGTTTTCGACGATGTCGAGCTTGACGATCTTGACCTTGCCAGCAAGCTCGGTGGCGATTTCTTCGAGGAAGGGTGCAATTCTCTCGCACGGCGCGCACCCTTGCATTGAGAAGTTGACGATGACCGGTTTGGCCGACTTCAGAACTTCTTTCGGGAAATTGGAAGTATCGACTTTCACAATAGTGATGGGGCGCTCATTGGGAGGGGTGTCCATCGTGGTTCCTTTGTTTGTGAACCATTTCGGTCCGCAACATGAATGTCTCAACAGCATGCACGCCCGGGGGGGCTGAATCGTGCAAAAGTCGTGCTTGGTCGCAGGGGTAAGGGCTGAAGGGAGGACATTGCTTGCCGTTGAGCTACTTAGATGGAGATCCTACCACAACGGTTCAAGGAACAATCTGTGTCGAGGAGCCGATTGACGGACAATGTCGTATGGCAAATATAAGAAAGTCTGCGTCACCGACCCTGACCCAGGCGACAAGGACGCTATAACGTCGTTGGTGAACCCCGATGCAGCAAGCTACATCGGGGGAGGGGGGCAGGAAAGAGCAGAATTCTTATTCCGGCGTTTCAAGGATTTCGAGCCTTTGGGCATCGACAGAGGCCACAGTGTAGGTTCGCGTCGACCACGCGGCCGCGCCACACGTCCACCCAAAAATGGAATATGTAAATCTGCTGCCAGGATGTAAACCCCCGAGGTCCAAAGGGGTCCCAAGTAAAAGCGAAAACATTGCCACCTACACCCTCAGGTCAAGTGCCTGTGGGACACAAGCAGCGGCAGCTTTCCTGCCATAGTGGCTGGACACTCTTCTGAAAAGCGTAATGAAAGTGCGTGAAAAGCAGGTGTCCAGCAATTCGATAAGTCCTTGTAAAAACCGACTTCGTGTGGCCCGGCATGGGGCACCATTTTTTACTTACGGTGGACCTGCGAACGGACCTCGGGTGGTACGCCAATATCGAGAACATTCACGAAACACGGTTGGCCAACCTTTTTGTTAGCCTATTGGTTTTGAACGGTCTTGCAGTCCCTCCGGGACCGCCATTTTCACGCTGCAGCCAACTGCGGCCACGCGAAGGCGATGCCTTCCAGGAACTCCTGCCGCCGCTTCATCTCGGCGCCGTCGCCATATTTCGGGCGGCCGAACTCGTGCCCCATCAGGTCCGCCTGCATGCGATCGGAGCAGCCGGCATTCTCAATCCGATCCTGGAAGCTATGCCGCAGCGAATAGATCGTGTGAACGTCGGTGGGCATCAGGCCGTTGTTTCGCATCACTTTGTTGATCAGCGCAGACGCCGAGTCGGATTTGTCGTGGTACTTGCCGAAGCCCTGCGGCCGCTGGCGCATCGCCCATAGCGAAACGCCGACCAGCGGCACACGTCGGATCGAGTGATCGGTCTTTTGCCGCCGGTCGGTGCGCTCGGCAATTTCGATGTGCGGCACCTCGTCGATCAGGCGAATATCCTGAGGTCGAAGATTGCAGATCTCGCCCAGCCGCGAGCCCGTCTCCACCATCGCATAGACGATCAGGCGGGCATCCTCGTCGAGCATCTCCATCGCGCCTGGCGCAAGAATCTTCTCGCGAATCCAGTCGACGGGGAAGGGTGGTCGCGTTCCGCCTTTCGTGGCGTTCGTCTCTCTGATTCGCGCCTTCTCCCATGCCGCGTGGTAGTTCGTATGCAGGGCATTGTCGATGGGCGTGAGCATGCCCATGATGTCGCTGAAGGAACGGTTCGCGCTGTCGGCGGCAAGCCGCTCGCTGATCACCTTGTTGGTCCACCACTCGCGAAACTTCAAAACGTCCTTGCGGGTGATCGCCGGCAGCTCCAGATCGCCCATCACGTCGATCGCGTAGCGGACAGCTCGCTCGCGCGACACCTTGTGCTTCCGAAGCTGATTCTTCGACATGCCGGTGAGACCGGCCGCATTGTGTTTCTCGTAGAGGGACCAGATGTTGCTGAGGCGCGGAGCCGGCTCCTCGACCGTGCCGGCAAGCGAGTCGACGATGATCTGCGATCGGTCCATGTTTTCCCCGATCACGGTCAGCCGCCGTTCCAGTTCGTCGAGCGGCAGGGCCGCGACTTCGGCAATCGGCCTGTAAGTGAAGCCCATCGACTGAGCGAGCTTCACGGCCGACTCGTATCTGGCGAATGCCGTTTCATTGTCATTTCCGGCCAGGAGCGCTCGCCAGAAGCTCTCTGCGGCGTCATGGACCGCCTGAGCCTTCTCCAGTGCCTCTTTGAGGCTCTTGGTCTTGAGGGACTGCTTAACGTGCGTTCTCTTGTCGAGATGAGCAATTTCGGTCGGGACGCGGCGATAATAGCGATAGATGCCGCTTGCGGGGTGTTTCACCACATACCGCGAAATATCTTCGGATCCCATGAATTCCCCGTTTTGCAGCCTCTGTGTTCCGAAAAGTAGCCAAAATGTAACCAAAAAAGCAAGTCCACGCCGAACCATAAGGGCCGACGTGCGTTCACGAATTCAGGTAACGCACTGAAAATGTTCAAAGAAAAAGCCCCACACCGTGAGGTGCAGGGCCTTGAAAACTGGCTCCCCGGGCCGGATAATTTTTAGTGTCCATAATGATCCATGATGGCAACGAAACGATATTTAAGCCATTGATTTTGCTGTAACCACTTGTCCATTTCGTCCAAGACGCTTATCTATAGCGCACCACCCGAAAGCGGGGAAAAAGTGGGGAAGACAAATGGGGAGCCATACTCGAAACGCCCTTACAGTGAAGTCTATCGCCGCCAGCAAAGCGGTCAAGCTCCGTGATGGCGGAGGGCTGTGGCTCGTCACCAAGGGCGGCGGTCGGTACTGGATATTCAGCTACACCTTTGCAGGCATGCGCCGCGAGATGGGCCTCGGACCACTTCATACAGTCGGGCTCGCGGATGCGCGCGAGAAGGCAGAGGAAGCGCGAGCGATGGTGCGTCGAGGATTGGACCCGATCGCGGCGCGCAAGGAAGAGCAGGCAGATACTCCAAAGCTGACGACCTTCGGCGCATACGCCGACGCGTTCATTGACGCAGCTGTGAAGGCTGGGAGGTGGCGAGGCGCCAAGACCGAGGCTAGGTGGCGAAACCTTCTCGAAAACCATGCCAAACCGATTCGTGCGAAGTCGCTGGCCAGCATCAAGACGAAAGACGTTATCGCTGTTCTGAATCCGATATGGGGCTCAAAACAGGAGACTGCGGAGAAGCTTCGCGAGGCCATCGAACGCGTGCTTGATGCTGCAAAGGTCGAAGGGCACCGGGCAGGGGAGAACCCGGCGGCCTGGAAGGGCAATCTTGAGCACGCGATGCACAAGCCGAACCAGCTAGCCGCTACGTCGCACCATGCTGCCATGCCGTATGTCGAACTTCCTGCATTCATGAAGACGCTATCCAAAGTCGGCGGCGTCTCGGCGAGGGCTCTTGAGCTTGCAATCCTGACGGCCTGCCGGTCTGGAGAGGTTCGCGGCGCCGTGTGGTCGGAGGTCGATCTTAAGGCGAAGGTCTGGACGATCCCGCCCGTCCGAATGAAGAGCGGCAAACTTCACCGCGTGCCGTTGTCAGATGAAGCGGTGCGCCTGTTCAAGAAGATGAAAGAGCAGTCGATCAACGATCTGGTGTTCCCAGGGATCCGAGACAAGAAGCCTTTGTCGGACATGTCCTTGTCGAAAGCCCTCACGTCCGCTGGGGGTGGTGCCTATACTGTCCATGGGTTTCGATCATCCTTTAGGGACTACTCAACCGAGGTCGCACATGCTCCGCGAGAGATCGCGGAAGCCGCTTTGGCTCACGCCGTCGGCGATACCGTCGAGCGATCTTACGCGCGCTCCGATGCTCTGGAGCGCAGGAGGGCGCTCATGCAGGCTTGGGCAGATTATTTGGCTAGCCCATCAGCAATCGCCTCTCCGACGAAACCGAGCGTTAGTTGACTGAACTCAGCCGTCCTGCGGAGATCGATAGGACGACTGAACATCGGTCCGAATTCGAACGTGTGAGGTTGACCATCCTTCATCAGGATAGTTTCGGCCCTGGGCTCTGGGCCATACATTATCACCCGGACCGACATGTGGCCCGGGGCGCCTTCGACGGCACTGAAAGCCTCTCGATCTTCAGGCACGGACTCAAGCATATTGGCAAGCGCCGCGCCAAAAGTTGAACCTAGCGCGTCGAAAGCGACAAACGCGGTCTCTTTTACCCGCCTTGCGGGCAGGTCTCGATATGCCTTCACAAGTTGAACAGCGTCTTTAGGGTTGGCGTCCCAGGCCGTCGCAATGATCAGATGCGCCGCGTCATGATAGGTCATCGGTGTGTTGCCGCGCCCCCTCAGTGCGCGGGTGCGAAGACCCGCCTCTGCGAGATATCGGTCAACAACTGTGACGGTCTCTTTCGGCACCCCCATATTGTCGGCCACAACCGCGATCAATTCCTTTTGCGACGCCATATCCACGAACCTCTAATTTTGCCCAAGATTGCATAAATCAATAATGTGCGCAATGCGGTATTGACATTTTTGTCATTAATGTCTATCTTGCATTTATTAGTTCTCGATTCAGAGAGCTCTTTTAGACCAGAGGAGACGCCATGAACGCCGCGAACGACAACGAGCCTGTTTTGATATCGCTAAACCACGCATGCAGAATGACCAGCATGTCTCGAACGATGCTCAACCGCTACCGCGCCGAGGGGCGCTTCCCGGTTGCTGTCGAACTGGGGGAGCGCCGCGTGGCCTTCGTGCGCGCAGAAGTTCAGGCTTGGATAGACAATAAGATTGCCGCAAGGGTGGCGGCATGAGCTACGAAGAAGCAATCGCCCTACTTCACTCCGCAAACGTGGCCGCTCAAAGCGCCATCGGCCCTGTCAAAGGATGTGGCGGCGGGTACTGCGGCATGTCCGCCGTGCTAATCAGAGATGCTCGACATCCGTTTGTCAGGCACCTTCGCGCGGCTCGAATCGGCCAAGCGGGCCACCCTGGATGGATCGTGTCCCCGGACATCAGCGGCGACATTCAGAACATTGTTATTCTCGAGGCGGCATCGCGGGCCATGGCCAGCGTGCTGGAGTCCGCCGGCATCAGAACCCACATCAAAATATGGCCGGACTAACGGGCCGCAAAGGCAATCGCGGTGCCTGATCCTTGTCGATCGGCACTCGACAGTTAATGACCACCACAATCAGCGAACAAGCACGACCGGCCCTTGGCGCCGGCGAGGAGGACTATGCTTTACGCAATCGCACTAAACAGAACCGCCCGCGGCTTCGAGCTTGGAGAAATCGAAGAGATCGATGGCAAGGACATACGGCCCGATGACGGGCGTATCCTTTCTCCCGCGAGGCGAATATCGACTGGGTCGCCGAGGCTGTATTGGCGGCGCTGAACAATGGATGCGACAGGTGAGGATTATTTCAATCCGACCAGAGGCCCCGGGCGGCGGAAACACCATCGCCCGCTTCGACGCTGAAATCAGCGCCGACGTTCGAATGTTCAATCTGAAATTGGTGCGGTCTCGAGACGGATCGCTCCGAGTGTACGCGCCAAGCGCCTACGGAACCAACGTAGCAACATTCGCACCCGAGCTGGCGGCCGATCTGGCTGCCGAGGCAATGAAATCCCTGGGAGAAAAGACCAAAAATGCAGCACGCGCAGCAGCCTGATATCAGCCTTTCGCCTCTCGAAATCCGCCTGGCGCTGTTCGCTCACGGGTATAGCCCGGTACTCGCGAGAGGCAAGATTTCGGATGTTGCCGGCTGGAGAACTCCAGTCTCTTCGATCGAAGAGATCTCGGCCCTCACGGCCTCCAACCCGTCCTATCAGAATACGGGCCTCCTCTGCGGCCCCCTCGTGGCTCTTGACATCGACGCTCCGGATCCGGAGACGGCAGCCGCACTGCTGGCAATGGCTGAGGCGCTACCTGGCGCCGATCGCGCGCTACGTCGCATCGGGAAGGCGCCGAAGGTATGCCTGTTTTTCCGCGCGACGGAGGTCGGGAAGAAGGTTGAAACACCCGAATACATAGTGGTCGGCCACAAATCCCAGGTGGAGGTTATGCAGGACGGCCAGCAGGTTCTGGCGTTTGGTATTCATCCTGACACGCAGCTTCCGTATACGTGGGTTGGCCCATCGCCGCTCGACATTCCCTTTGCTGATCTCCCCGAGATCACGCCAGCGAGCGTCGCGGATTTTGTTAATCAGGCCGACACCTACCTCCGCACTCACGGCGCACCTGTTCGTGAACAGAAAAAGACGGCGCCGCGGTCCAACGGTGGGGCGACATTCTGGCAGCGCGTTAACACCGCCGCGCTCGAAAATACCGACGCGTGGGTGCAGTCGCTATTTTCTTCCGCCAGCAAAGAGGTTGGTACGGGAGCTTGGCGCATTACCAGTCGCGATCTTGGACGCGATCTGCAGGAAGACATAAGCATTCACCGCGACGGAATTCAGGATTTCGGCCTCGAGCAGTCTGAGACGCCCATCTCTCTTGTCGAGAAGTGGGGAGGTGCGCCAACGCCGAAAGACGCGGCCCATTGGCTCTGCGAAAAGCTGGGCCGCGATCCGGCAGATTTTGGCTGGCAGCGTGACCTTGGCGTGAGGATGACTCTGGGATCGCTGAGCAAAACTCCAGCCATAGTTGCCGCTAATGACGACGAGGACCACGACGAAGAGGTTTACGAGGCGGAAACCTCCGAAGAGGTGACTGGCCTTCCCGAAAGCCTTTGCTTCCCGCCCGGCGCTGTTGGTGAGTTCGCTCGATTCATCGTGGACTGCGCCAGGTTCCCGTCGCCTCATCTGGCCCTGGTATCGGCGATTGCCCTCACTGGCGGCCTGATCGGTCGGCGGTACAAAGGGCCTACCAAGCTGCGCTCTAACATCTACGCCATTGGCCTGGCGGAGTCCGGCTTCGGAAAGGACAACACTATCAGAACATCGGCAGCGATTGCGGATAGCACCGACATCGGATCTGCGGTCTCCCAGTCTATTTTCATGGATAAGATCCGAAGCATGCCCGGCATCGCAACAAAGCTGCGAAAGTCACCATCATGCGTCGCAGTTGTTGACGAGTTCGGATCGTTCCTAAAGACGATTGCTGGCGATAATATATCCGAGGGCAAGGACGAAATAAGAAGCGCGCTGATGGAGCTCACAGGTGCCCCAATGGGGTATTGGGGAGGCATGGAGCGGGCGGCAGGCAATATCCCACGCATCGTTCAGCCTTGCTTTAGCATCCACGGCATTTCGACACCGACGACATTTTGGGATGCCTTGTCGTCCGGCAATATCTCAGAAGGCCTGCTCGGCCGCCTGGTGCTGGTCGACGTTGGCAACGCTGAGCCCGTTAAGGTGATGAACCCGAAGTGTGATCCGGACAACGTGCCGAACTATCTATCGCAGCACGTAAAGAACCTTCTCGGCGCTACGGGCAAGGGCAGGTACTCACATGGGCCGATGTACGCTCTGGCGGCGTCCAGCGAGGCGGCGCCATACCCAATGGTCACTGCTGATTGGGAAAGCCGTGCTGTCCAGATGCTATTCGAGGATTTCGACAACGAGATCCGCGGACGTAAGAGGAGGGTTGACCCGAAATACCGGCCAATCCTGAACCGTGTAGCGGAGAACGCGGGTCGCCTCGCACTCATCGTTGCGGCCGGTTGTGATTATCAGCATCCCGTCATAACTCACCAGATCCAGGCGTGGGCAAACGCGGTTGCTGAGAATGCCCTGAACGTCATCATGACGGGCGCCACGGAGAACATCGCAGACAACGCTTTGCAAAAGGAATACATGCGGGTCCGGAATATCGTCACCCGCACGAAGAAAACCGGGATCACGCACGGGATGGTCCTGAAGACCGTAGCGGGGTCGATCCAGAACAGGCGAATAGACGACATCCTCGTTAACCTTCGAAAGGCCAAGGAGGTGCATCTCGCGAGTTGGATAGCACCGAGCGGTCAAACGCAGGTGCGATATTGGGGTGTCACGTCGATGCCAAAGGACGCAACAATCCAGAATCCGTGGGTGGAGTAAGGCAGGGAATAGCGCTGGGATTGGGCTGGAATAGACCGAAAAAAGAGGGGGTGGACGAGAAAGCCCTCCCCATACCTTCAGCGGAAAACGCACCCTCTCAAAATCACCCCTTCCACCATACCTTTCACCCCCTCTTTCCCATGCCTTTTATAGGTAAAAAACTATATATATCATATAGTTATGTACAAGGCATGGAATTTTTATAACGGGACGCCCGAAAAACAGCATTCTGCACGACGAAATCGGCTGTTTCGCTTACGTGCGCACGCGAGGAGGAAAAATGAAGCTTTCTGAGGAGCAAGAAGAGGCGGTCTTATACGCCATGGATTGGTACAAGCATGGCAGGGTTTCGCATCCAGTATTCCGGATTTTTGGCTATGCCGGCACAGGCAAGACGACCGTGTTGAATCAACTGACCAGGCGGCTGGGACTTCACCCTGATGAAATCATGTACATGTCGTATTCCGGCAAGGCGGCATCGGTCATGACGTCCAAGGGGTGCAGCGCAACCACCATTCATCGAGCTCTGTACCGCTTCGTTCGGGATAACACAGACCAAATGAATGCACTTATGGAAGAGAGGGACAGCATCAACGAGAAGCTGGATGGCGAGACGGAGCACCGTGAAGCCCTTAACCGCCGCCTCGCCATTGTAGAGCGCGAGATGGCGAGCCCGTCTTCTCGGCCTCAGCCTGAGTTCACCTTTCTCGGAACTGCTGCGGTTTCGTCGTCAATCAGGCTTCTGGTCGTCGACGAATGCTCCATGGTACCAAACTCGATGTACAATGACCTGGCATCTCTGTGTCTGCCTATTTTGTTCGTCGGGGACGCCGCGCAGTTGCCTGCGATCGAAAAGGCACCGTCAAGGGTATTGGAGACGATTGTGCCGTATGTGCAACTCACCCAAGTTCACCGGCAGGCCGGAGATTCCAGCATCCTTGATTTCGCAACGCGCGCACGTAACGGCGATACCCACTTCACGCCAGAGGATAGGGAGGACTTTGTTTCCATTTACGACAAGCGGGGCCGGACAGTTGAGGAGGTGTGCAACGACGTAGACGTCAACCTGTTGTACTTCGACCAAGTCATCTGCTGGAGGAATGACACGCGCAGAATCATAAATTGGTACATGAAGCAGCAAGCAGGCGTGCTTGGCACGTTTCCAGTCGGCAATAGGTCGGAAAAGCTCATATCCGTCGGAAATATCGATCTTGGGGATGCATCTGTCTCCAACGGCTCGATGATAGAGGTGGAGCACGACGTTGAGCGCGAAGGGGAAATACGCGCCCGCGGCAGGGAAGGCCCGATAGACCATCCAGTAACTTTGAAAACAGTGGATGGGAGAGACGTCTACGCTGAGGGTCTGGGCTTATGGAAGCTTCCCTTCGAAGAGTGGGACTGGGAGCCGACCCAGCAGGCGTACAACGAGCGAAATGTTAAGCGCCGCTGCATTCAAGCCGAATGGGGATGGGCAATAACCGTCAATAAGGCTCAAGGGTCCGAATGGGAAAAGGTACTCATCATTGATGAGTACAGAGGCAGTGACCGCCCCAGGTGGCTCTACACAGCGATAACCAGGGCAAGCAAGCAATTGGTTATGATTAAGGCTGACTTCCGTTAGGCCACATCGCCGGCCGCCTCGAATTCCGGAATATTTTCCGGATTATCGCGACCGCGCCTCTCGCCAATCTCACTGGGCCGGCCGCCTCGGTTTCGAGGGAGCAGCGCGTTCGCCGAATGCATATTCCGGACAATAAGTCAACTAACTTTGGGTTGACATTTTTGTAAAGTTACGCTATATGTAGTGCTTTCCGCTTGTTCCAGATTCCGCCACTTCCTGCTCGTTGCCGAAGCAGGATCCTTTCTGTGCCCCATTTCAGCAGGAACACCGCATGATCAGAAATTCCCATCGTACTCAGGGTGGCCCGTTTCCCGGACGCGGAGCGGCACCTGCCATGACCCGCGATTTCCACCTGCCTCGCGGTAAACGCGCGGGCTTCGAAAAGCTTAATGACGCCGCGGCCATGCGGCCGACCATTACGGATGCAGGGTCTCTGGTGGCCGCGAATGACAATCGCCCAGAAAAGAAAGAGGAGAACGCTGCTTGAGCGGAACTGTGCAGAACCCCCGCCATCGAGATTTCTCGAAATTGTCCGAGCTCCTTGCGGAGCATAGCCAGTCAACCAGCCCTCCAAAAAAGCCAGTCGCCGTCAAGCTGAAGCGCACCGTCACGCCGGCAAACGACAACAAACCTGCTCGCGAGCAACTGGCTTGGCCAGCGCTTGAACGGCTCGCCTACCGCGGCGACTATCGAAGGCTTTTCGCCCTGCGCCACTGGAAGAACATGGTTTCTCCGGGATCGGAGGTTCAGGCGCCGGAAGAAAACCATCTGGATCCGGAGACCACTATTGAAGTTCGCCCCTCTGAGGCGGAGCTCCTCGCCGCCGTCGGTTGGAAGGCCATCGACAAGGAGCGGTGGCATTTCACGAACGAGATCGTCAACGTTTATGAGCGGAAGGACTGCACACCGACCCACCACAAGAATAAAAATGGCGGCGAGGATACCCAGCTGGGTAATCTGCTCTTCCGCGATGGCAGGTTGATTGAGTGGGGCAAGACGGGCAAGGGTAACTCACTACGCCGCGTCGAACGCCCTCGTGGCGCCAAGGGCGGAGCCTCGCCGGGTAGGCCTGATGCCGCAGTCTGGGCTTACTTGAAGCTGCCGGGCGCCGTGGCGTCACCATTGACGGCCAAGCCGTATTCAAAGCCTCTATCGGGTGAACCGGCTATCGGCGACTTTTATCCGCCCCTGCCGCGGGAAGAGCCAAGCGCGAAGGACAAGCACGGCCGATTTGGCGTCGAGGAAGGGCGCGCGATGCTGAAGGAGTTCGGAGTCGACGGCTCGATTCCATTCGAGCGACTCCCGCTTCCGGCAACCCGATGCCCGGATGGACTGGTTTCCGGTCCCCAGTGGGTTGGAGGGGTGAAAAAGCCGAAGCCGTTGGGCGAGATATCGGCGGCAGCTGGCCGAGAGCCGGAGTTCGTGCGGCAGGTCGAGGTTCTCAACTATGTTGACCATCTCCGCCATCACCTCGGCCGCCATGCACTTGTGCTCGATATGGCGATAACCGATGCGACAGCGAAGGAGATTGGCGTCGCTATGGGGCAGGCGCCTGCATACGCAGAGAAGCGTGGTCCATCACTCATTGACGCTGCGATTGACGCGCTGATCGATCTCGACGAGACGGCGAGGGTGGAAACTGCGTCGGCTGAAGAGAAAATCGCGGCGTGATGTCCGGCAAATAGCATCCTCGCTCCGTATTTTAATGAAGGGGTTAATTCCCCCGAAGGCCGCCTTGCGCGGCCTTTTTGCGTTGAGGCGCTGTCAGGCCGCGGACGTCCTACACTCGCGAGCATTGCCGGGACTGCCTCACCCCATTGCCTGGCGCTGCCTCCTCTCGGCGACGGGCGATCAAGCGGCCACCTCCCTTCGGGTTGAGGTGGCCGCTTCTTGTTGAAGACTGGGCGGTCAGCCCTTGGAGAAGTCAAATGTCAGATCTGGAAATGCTGCCTTCTTCACCTCGTCCGCTTTAAACTGCGCCACCCGTTGAATCACCTTATGCGCTAGCTCAAGAGCTTGCTCGTTCACTTGATCAAAGGTCATGGATGAATTGCCGGGTATGGCAAACTCAACGTGGACAACAGGACCGTTCGTGTTTTCCTTACGACCGGAGAGGCTGAAACTCACGTTGAGGCCGATCATTTCGTCACCGCCCGGCCTGCTTGGATTGATCAAACCCAAATCCACGGAGGCAAGATGCCTATCAGAATAGTCCATTCGATTCTCCCTTAAGTTGTCGATCCTGATCTGTGCATTTTTGGGTAATGAGTTCAAGCTGGTAGCGAACGATTATGCTGACTAGTCACGCAAGTGCTTCGCTCAATGCACGATCAGCATGGCACCGCCTTTATGATACTGCCCGGTGGAAGCGCCTTCGCGAACAGCAATTGAGGGCAGAGCCCCTGTGCCGGTTCTGTCTCGAGGTTGAAGAAGTCACAGCAGCGGATACGGTGGACCACATAAAGGCCCACAAGGGCAGCGTTGAACTGTTCTTCGAGCCATCAAACCTCCAGTCGCTGTGCAAAAGCTGTCACGACACTCACAAGCGACGCATGGAGCGCGGCAAGGATGTCATCCGGTTTTCGACCGACGGCTGGCCCATCTGACGGGAGGGGTGGGTCGGATCGCTCGGACGGTGCCGAACGCCCTACCTGCGGCCCACCACAACGCACGCATCTGCAATTCAGAATATGACCCCATCGGAGGCTCGCTCATATGCCAAGACCGAGGAGCCCGCTCGGCAAGGCAAAGACCGAGGGGCGTGAGAAGATAAACGCTGGTCGTTTCAACGGTCGCAAAGAGCCGAAGGCCAACGGACCTCTCGGCGCTCCGCCCTCGTGGATTAAAGACAGCGAGGGCTGCAAGGCCAAGGCCGCCTGGCTGCTGTTTCATAAAGAATTGCCTTGGCTCAACCAGTCGCACCGTACCCTCGTGGGTATGGCTGCAAGTATTCAGGGCCGCATCATGGCCAACCAGGACGTTGGCGTCCAGGCAATGAATCTGCTTCGCCAGATGCTTGGGCAAATGGGCGCTACGCCGGCTGATGCGACGAAAATCGTGGTGACGGATGACGAAGAGGAGAAGGACGACCTCCTCGATTGAGGTTGGGCAAGCGCTAGAGCGTGTGAACGCGTACGCGCAAGCCGTCATCGACGGCCGTGAGATTGCCGGCCCCCATGTCAGAAATGCATGTCGCCGACATTTTGATGACCTAGCTCGTGGCCCCGAGCGTGGTCTCTGTTGGGATGATGACGCCGCTACACGAGTGTTTCGCTTCTTCGAGGAGAGGCTGAAACTCAGCGAAGGGCAGTTCGAGGGGACACCGTTCCAACTGCACCCGTCGCAAGCATTCAAGCTCGGTTCTCTGTTCGGCTGGAAGAACGCCCATGGCAATCGCCGGTTCCGGCGCGCCTATATCGAGGAAGGCAAGGGCAACGGAAAGTCGCCATTTGCTGGTGGCGTTGGTCTCTACGGGATGATGTCCGATCAAGAGGCTGGCGCCCAGATATTCGCTGCCGCGGCGACGAAGGATCAAGCAAACATTTTGTTCCGCGACGCGATCAAGATGAGAAACCAGTCTCCGAAGTTGTTGGAGCGCACGAAGACCAGCGGTGGCCCCGGCAAGGAGTTCAATCTTGCCTACCACGCGAAGAGCTCGTTTTTTCGCCCGCTTTCGAAGGAAGCCGGGAAGACGGGTTCGGGGCTTCGCCCGCATTTTGCGTTGTGCGATGAGGTGCACGAGCATCCTGACCGCTCTGTCATGGAGATGCTCGAGCGCGGGTTCAAGTTTCGACGGCAGCCGCTGCTGCTAATGATCACAAACAGCGGCAGCGATCGAAATACCGTTTGTTGGGAGGAGCACGAGCACGCGGTACGTGTTGCCGCTGGCACGCGCGAGCCCGACGACGATTTCACCTATGTCGGCGAAGTCATAGATGACACGACTTTTGCTTACGTGTGCGCCCTCGACAAAGACGACGACCCGCTCGAGGATCCAGCTTGCTGGAAAAAGGCTAACCCGCTTCTCGGCACAATCCTCACAGACGACTACCTCGCAGGCGTGGTGGCCCAAGCCAAGCAGATCCCGGGCAAGCTCAATGGCATTCTTCGGTTGCACTTTTGCCGCTGGACGGACGCCGACAAAGCGTGGATGCCGCGACCGACGATTGAAGGCGTGATGGGTGATTTCGATCCGGAGGAGGAGCACGCAGGGAAGTGCCTCTTCATTGGGTGCGACCTCTCTGCGTCAAAAGACATGACGGTCTTGGCATGCGCGGTTCCGACCGGCTTTAAAGAGATGGAGCGTACCGACGACTCACTGGTCAGACTCCCAACGTTTGACGCGTGGGTGGAGGCTTGGACTCCCGGTGATACGGTCAAGGCTCGCGCTGCAGCGGATAAGGCACCATACGAGCAATGGATTGCAGACGGCTGGCTCAATGCACCGCCTGGGACTCGCATTCGCTACGATTTCGTCGCGGCACGGGTTCAGCAGCTATACGAGCTCTTTGACATTCAGGGAATCGCCTACGACCGCTATGCCTACGACAAGTTCAGGGGCGAGGTGGAATCGCTCGGGGTCGTCGTCGAGCATGTGGCCCACCCACAGGGTGGGAAGGTGAGGGCACGGCCCGACGCTGCAAAGGTCGAGGCGGCCAAAATCGCTGGATTACCTGCGCCGCAGGGGCTCTGGATGCCCGGCTCAGTATCTGAGTTGGAGAATATGATTATCGACGGGCGTATCCGGCTCCGTCGGAATCCTCTCCTTATGACGGCACTGATGGGCTCGACATTCGATCGCGATCCGCAGGACAACCGGTGGTTCGTGAAAGCGAAGTCATCGGTGCGTATCGATGCAGCGGTGGCGCTCGCAATCGCGATCGGTTTTGCCTCAGACGGCATGCCTGACCCTGTTTCGCAAACCTCTCCCTGGGAAGATCCCAACTTCAAAATAGCGGTGGTTTGATGTGGCCATTTAGAAAAGCCGCCGCGGAAACGCGAGCGAGCCTGGAGAATCCGAGCGTTCCGCTCTCCGACGTTAACGCCTGGCGCACGCTGATGGGCGAGTGGCACGGCGTTGCTGGCGTTGTCGTGACGCACGAAACGGCGCTTGAAGTGCCGGCCGTGTGGTGTGCGGTGAACTTCATTGCCAACACGATCGCCAGTCTTCCGCTGCAAGTGTTCAAGAAGAGCGGAGAGGGACGTGACACCGTCGAGTCTGACCCGCTTTACGGCATCCTGCATGACGCGCCGAACGACGAGCTCACGTCGTTCATGTGGCGCAAGGGCATGATGATTAACGTTTTACTGCGTGGCCGCGGTGTTTCGTTCATCGAGCGAAACAAGGCCGGCAGGGTGATGAACATCTGGCCCCTCGACACCGACAAGCTGACGATCGAGCGCAAGAGCGGACGGAAGCTTTACCATTACGACGACGGTGGGCGGAAAGTCACCTATGCAGCTAACGAAGTCCTCGACCTGACTTTCATGCTGAAGCCGGATGGCGTCTCCCACGTCGACCCGGTAACGAAGCTGAGAGGTGCTGTTGGGCTTTCGCTTGCACTCGACGAGTATGCTCGCAAATTCTTTGCGAACGGCGGGGTTCCTCCGCTGGCACTCTATGGCCCGATGCCGTCACCAGCAGCCGCATCGAGGGCGTCGCAAGACGTCGAGAAGGCCGTCCGAGACGCCAACGCCGAGCGTAGAAACGTCATGATCATGCCGACAGGGCATGAATTGAAGGCCGTGGGCGTCGATCCGGATAAATCGCAGATGGTGGAGTCCCGCCGGATGCAGATCGAGGAGATCGCACGTATTTACGGCCTCCCGCCGGTCTTCCTGCAGGACCTAACACACGGAACGTTCAGCAACACGGAACAGCAAGACCTCGCGTTGACCAAGCACCTTATCTCTCAGTGGGTTAAGGCGTGGGAGCAGGAGTTAAACCTTAAGCTGTTTTCGGCGCGTAACCGCACCAAGTTCTGCGAATTCAACATCGACGGATTGCTCCGCGGCGAATTTCGCACCCGTATGGAAGGCTACGCCAAGGGCATCCAGAACGCCATTTACACACCCGATGAGGTGCGCGCGATGGAGAATTGGCCGAAGCATGGAGGTGAAGCGGAAAAGCTTCACATCCAAGGCGCCACTGTCCCTCTGGGTATGCAAAGCATGGTCGCGAAGCAGCCAGCAAACGACAACAAACAAGACGAGGCGGACGCCGCATGAAGAACATAGAAAAGCGCGGCGGCACGCTGGGCGTTGAGACCCGCGCCGGGGACGAGAAGCGGACCCTTGTTGGGTATGCGGCTGTCTTCGATGTCAGCGCCGATATCGGTGGCTGGTGGATCGAGCGCATTGCGCCCGGGGCTTTTGCTGAGGCGATCGCGGGCGACGTCAGAGCGCTAGTCGACCACGATGCCGGCCGCGTCATTGGGCGCACGAAGAGCGGCACTCTTCGCTTGTCAGAGGATTCCCGCGGCCTGGCCGTAGAGGTCGATGTTCCTGACACGACCGATGGCAACGACCTTTGGACGCTTGTCGAGCGGGGCGATATTTCTGGGATGAGCTTCGGTTTCGCCGTGAAGCATGATGAGTGGGACGAAACTGGCGAGATGCCGATCCGCACCATTCACAAGGTCGAACTCTACGAGGTGTCGGCGGTCGCGTGGCCAGCCTACGACGACACCGAGCTCGGAAAGCGTTCGCTGCAAGAGTGGCGGGACGCTCGTTCTGGCAACGAAGAAAACAGAGATCCGGCGGCAGCGCCGGTAAGCAGGGCGGGCCACAGAGCCCGCCTGAAAATGGACCTTGACCTCAGGGTCCGCAGCACGCGCTGACCAAGCGCTGTCACCCACCAAACCACCACAGTAAGGCCGCCATTCGCGGTCTTTTTTTATGGGAAGATGACATGAAAATTTCCGAACTGCGCGAAAAGCAGCAGAAGCTCGTTTCCGAGGCTCGCGCGCTCCTCGCTGATATCAAGGACGACACGGCAGAGGCACGTGTCGCCGAACTCGAATCCCAGCACGATGCCGCAATGGCCGAATACGACCGCCTCGAAGTGCGGATCAAGCGTGAAGAGGCCCTGGAAGCGCGCGAGCGCGACTTGAACGCCGCTGACGATCGCCGCCCGACCGGTGAAGATCGGTCGGTGCAGGGTGGTCGGCAGGAGAACGCCGACGAAGCCCGCGCTGCCGCCTTCCGGAGCTATCTGCGTCACGGGCTCGAAGACATGCCGGCCGAGGAGCGTAAGATCGTTCGCGAGATGCGCGCTCAGGCTGTCGGCACCGATTCCAAGGGCGGTTACCTTGTGCCAGAAGGCTTCATGGCCGAACTGGTCAAGTCGCTGAAGGCTTGGGGTCCGATGCTGGATCCAGGCGTCACTCGCGTGCTGACCACGACCGCCGGCAACTCGATCCCGTGGCCGACTATGGACGACACCTCCAACGAAGGTTCGCTCATTGGCGAGAACACGCAGGTGACCGAGACCGAAGTGGCATTCGGCACCAAGACACTTGAGGCGTACAAATACACCTCCGGTGTCGTGCTGGTCTCCGCCGAGCTCCTGCAGGACTCGGCTATTGACGTCGAAGGGACTGTGCGTTCCGCGATGGCGGAGCGTATTGGCCGGATTGGCAACCGCCACCTGACCGTGGGCGACGGTTCCGCGAAGCCCAACGGCATCGTCACGGCAGCCACCGCTGTGACCGGCGTTGCTGCTGCCGCTGCGCTCACCTTCGACGACATGATCGAGCTGTTCCACGCAGTCGATCCGGCGTACCGCGATGACCCGTCGGTTCGATTCATGTTCAACGACGGCACGCTCAAGTCGCTGCGCAAGATCAAAGACACCGTTACGGGCAACTATATCTGGCAGCCCGCCGATGTAAGGACGGGCGCCCCGGCGACCATTCTCGACAAGCCCTATTCTATCAACCAGGCGATGGCTGCGATCGGCGCATCCAACAAGTCCGTCGCGTTTGGCGCGTTCAATCGCTACGTCGTCCGCATGGTTCGTGAATTCGCGATCCGCCGCCTCGTCGAGCGCTATGCTGATTACGATCAGACCGGTTTCATTGGCTTCACTCGCCTCGACGGCGAACTGCTCGATGCCGGCGCAGTCAAAGTCCTGCAGCACGCTGCATCCTAATAGGGAGCGGGCGGCCAAGCGCCGCCCGACCACCTCATGAACGTACGAGTTACATCAAGCCTCGCCGGAGATGGCTTCACCTATGGCTGGGGGCAGATCGTCGACGCCGACGTTTTTGCCGCCAAAGTTGGCGCTGGATGGGAGCGCAAGTGCGAGCCCGTTGAAGAGACAGCCGCTGCTGTGCCCACCCCAGAAGCTGCCGTTGCGCGGCCGGCACTTGAGACAGCCACCAAAAGGCGACGCAAATGAACGAATGGACACGGCTGGTCAGAACGGTTGCGCCGGCAGGACCGGCCGTGACCCTCGCAGAGGGTAAGCGCCATCTGCGCGTATTCCACGACGATGACGACAATGACATCACCTCTATGATTGCAGCCGCGGAAGCATCGATCGAAGGCCCGAGCGGCATTGGCATTGCGCTGCTTTCGCAGACCTGGCGGCTGTCGCTCGACCATTTCCCCTGCGAGATCATCGTTCCACTTGGCCCGGTGACAGCCGTGACGTCGGTCACGTACCGAGATGATGCGGGCGTAGAGCAGTCTGTGACGGGCTTGCGATACGACTTAGACCAGCAGCCGCTGCGGATCTGGTCCGCGAGAGACGCATCGTGGCCGTCAATCGTGTGCGAACCGGGAGCGGTGAAGGTCACGTTTGAATGCGGCCATGAAACTTTGCCGCAGGATCTCCGATGGGCGCTGCTGCTGCTTGTTGGCCACTTCTACGAGAACCGTGAAGCGGTAGCGGACGGCGGCTTGTCTGAGTTGCCGCTAGGCGTCGCATCAATTCTTGAACGCTACAGAGTCGGCCGAGTGGCCTGACTGAAAAGGACATTTCATGGCAGACCTAGTCTTGACGCCCTCCGCAATCATCGCGGGCTCGAATTCCGCGCAAGAACACGGCACAGCCGGCGAGACGATTACCGCCGGCAAAGCCGTCTACAAGAGCGCTACCACCAAAAAGTGGATGCTGGCAGACAGCAATTCGGCAACTGCCGCCGCTCGCCAGGCGGGTGGGATCGCTCTTAACGGAGCATCGGATGGTCAACCTATCACCGTTCACAAAAGCGGCGACCTTACTGTGGGTGCCGTCCTGACCGCCGGTGAAGCAGTATACCTTAGCGACGCGGCAGGCGGCCTGTGTCCTCTCGCCGATGTCGGCGCTGGTGAATATGTCTGCCTTATCGGCCTCGCGAAGTCGACGACCGTCCTTGCTGTCGACATCCAGTTCCCGAACGTCGCGCTTTGATGTGGGTGAGTTTTCTGGCTGATTTCGACTGGAAACCTCGACCACCCGTCACCATTGCCTTCAAGGCTGACACCACCCGTAATGTGACGCGCGCTTGCGCAGCCGCAGCCGTTGCGGCGGGGAAAGCACTTCCAACCGAAAGGCCGGCAGATGCCCGCAGGCAAACTTCGCTCGAGGCTACACTTCCAACAGCGCACCACAGGGGATGACGGGTACGGCGGAATCGTAGTCGGCGACTTCGCAACAGTATTCACTGACGCGACCGAGATCATCCCGCGAATGGGCTCTGAGGCCGTAATGGGCGCTCGCCTGCAAGGGCTGCAGCCGGTGACTATACGCGTGCGCTCGCATGTCGCTACGCGCGCCCTGGACGCCACATGGCGGGCGGTTGATGCTCGGTCTGGCGCCGTCTACGCAATCACTTCGCCACCTGTGAACGTGTCTCAGAAAAACGACTACATCGACATGCTGGCGACAATCGGCATGCAGGCAGACGCATGACGAAGGTCGTTGGCCTGGACCGCCTTAACAAGAAGTTGGCGCTTCTGCCGATTGTGGCGCAGCGGAAAATTCGCGATGCCATGGAAGATGGTGCCGCTGAAATCGTCAGAATGATGAAGTCGCTTGTCCCAACTGATAGCGGCGCCCTTAAAAACAGCATCGACTGGACGTGGGGTTCCGCGCCGAAAGGCGCCCTGACCATCGCAACGGTGCGCGGGCAGGGCATTCGCAGCACCGGTAGCGAAAACACAATCACGATCTACGCAGGCAATGCTGACGCTTATTACGCTCGCTTTGTCGAGTTCGGGACGGCAGCCCATACGGCTGGCGGCATGTTCGCGGGCGCGACGATCCCAGCCATTGCAGCCTCGCCCTTCTTCTTTGTTTCGTTCAGGGCGAATCGGAAGCGCGTCAAAGGTCGCATCACGCGCGCAGTGAACAAAGCGGCCAGAGAAGTGGCAGCGGGAGGCGGCTAGTGGATCCGACATATGAGCTCACTGCCACCATCATATCGCGATTGAAGGCCGACGCGACGGTTGCTTCTTTTGTTGGCTCCCGCGTCTACGACCGTCCACCGGATGGAGACCAGCCATCGCCCTACATTTCGATGGGCCCATCCGACGCACTCTCAGACGATGCAGATTGCCTCGATGGGCTGGAAATCACACTGCAGATCGACTGCTATTCGTGGGGGCCGAATGAAGCTTTCGGAAGCGCGGAAGTCAGGAAGCTTTCGGGGGCCGTTCGCGCTGCGCTGCACGAGGCTGAAATTACTCTTCCTGCCAATGCACTGGCGAGCCTTCGGCACCGAATCACGCGCTACCAACGCGAAAGCGACGGCGCCACCAATCGCGCGATAATCAGCGTTACGGCGTTCGTGGAGATCACGTAGCCGCCATCACCAATCACCACCACATCACGGTCGCCAATGAGCGGCCTTTTTTATGGAGACACAAAATGGCGGCACCAATCACTGCGCGCTTTGGCAAATTCCGTGTCCTGCTCGACCTGGCGGGAACTGGTACCTACACCGCACCTTGCGGGTTTACGTCCAAGTCGCTTTCGCTGACGAAGTCGCTCTCCGAAGTCGCTCTTCCGGACTGCGAAGATCCCGACAAGCCCATTGTGTTGGGCCGCGACGTGGAGAGCATTTCCGCATCTGTTTCCGGCGAGGGCGTTCTTGCTGCATCCGCGGTTGAGACCTGGCTTGACGGGTACGAAAGCACCGAGTCCGTGGCGATCAAGATCGAGATCGAATTCTCGACTGGCACTGTCACCTGGACCGGCAAAATGCACGTCGAATCCCTGGAAATCAGCGCAGAGCAGGGCGGTCGTGTGACGCTCAACGTCTCGATGCAGTCCGACGGCGAGTTGGTTCGCACGGATACGTTCTAATGGCTCGCGACGCCAGGATTGAGCTCGACTTCGGAGACGGGACGTATTCGTTCCGTCTCGGCTGGGGCGAGTTCGCCACGCTGCAAGAGGAGTGCGATGCTGGACCGTACATGATCCTGCATCGCCTGCACTCTCACCAGTGGCGTGTGCAGGACATCGCCAACGTCATCCGTCTTGGACTGGTTGGGGGCGGGATGCCTCCCGCAGATGCGCTGAAGAAGACTCGGCAGTACGTCGAGCGCCGGCCACCTCTCGAAAGCCATCCGATTGCGGTTGCGGTTATCTCTGCCGGACTCTTGGGGGCGCCGGAAGAGCCGGTGGGGGAGCGGGAAGCGCCAATTCCAGAAGCAGCGTAGACGATCTGCCTAACGGCAAGATCCGCTTCGCCTCGATCTATGGAGTTGGCGCCGCAATGGGCTTCACGCCGCAGCAGATAAACGCGATGTCCATGTGGCAGTTCGCGGCGGCGTTTGACGGGTATGTGAAGGCGAACGGCGGTGGCGAAGAGAAGATGTCCAACGCAGAGGCGGACGATCTTTGGAAATGGCTGCAGTCGAAGGATGACAGCGGGATTTAAGCCCTGCCGTACACCTCCGTGCATTCCTTCGCTGTGATCGTTTCGCGCTTAGCAGCATGCTCCCTGGTGACGAAGTCGGATATGCCTTCGACCGCATATCCGGCCAACATCTCTGGGACTCCGGCACCCAAGAGTGCCCGCTTCAGTTCATCCAGAGCCTCTCGGTACTCATGCGTCGGCCCGCACATCTAAGCGGGGCCAATTCGCTTCATCGCGTCTTCAATCTCGTTGGCCGAAGCGCCAGCCGGCAACATCGCCGCGACTGCGGCCAGAACAGTCCTCTTCATGCCGCCCCCCTTGTCGTGCGTGGAGTCAATCATAAGGCGTAAAGCAAATGGCTGCAACCGATCTTGAACGCCTCGTCGTCCAGTTGAGTGCTGACCTCAAGGGGTATCAGAATTCGCTTAGCAAGGCGCGCGGTATAACAAACCGCCAAATGGGGCAAATCCAGAAGCAGGCCGCATCCACAGGGAGGGCAATGACCGCCTCTCTGGTGCAGGCCGGCGCCGCGGTCGCTGGTGCCTTCGTCTTTACGGATGTTATCCGGGGCATTGGCAGTCTTTCCGAAGCGGCCACTCGCATCGATAACTCGCTGAAGGTGGCTGGACTCTCTGGCGCCGAACTGGAGCGCGTTTACGAAGGATTGTCCAAGGCAGCGATAGCCAATGGCGCACCGATCGAGACGCTTGCTTCGCTATACAGCAAGGCGGCGCAGGCGCAGAAGGAACTTGGCGTCACCAGCGCCGAACTGCTCAACTTTACCAACAACGTTGCCTTGGCTCTCCGCGTGGCGGGCACAGACGCGCAGGCCGCTAGCGGTGCCCTCTTGCAGTTGGGCCAGGCGCTCGGCAGCGGCAAGGTGCAGGCTGAGGAATTCAACTCAATCCTCGAAGGCGCGCCGACGATCGCCCAGGCGGCCGCGGCTGGCCTGAAGGAGGCCGGCGGCTCCGTCTCTCAGTTGAAGCAGCTGATTGTGGATGGCCAGATTTCATCAGAGGCGTTCTTTCGCGCCTTTGAGGCGGGATCCGTCATCCTCGAGCAGAAAGCCGCCAATGCGACTTTCACAATAGCGCAGGCGACCAACAATCTCTGGACGTCGCTAACAAACGTCGTTCGCGAGTTTAATCAATCGACTGGCGCGAGCGAGCGTTTTGCGCATGGCATTAACAATGCAGCCGGCGCCATTGATAGTTTCGACGTTTCTGGCCTGATAAAGAAAATTCAGGACGCCGACACGGCATTCAGGGACTTCCTCGCTAACAACGAGGGATTGAATGCGGTCCTTGATACGCTGAACAGAATCTCCGGCGCAACCGACGCCGCCGGGAACGTGATAAACGTTGATAAAGAGCCGGCGGAGGACGCGGTAAAGGCGCTCGAGCGGGAAGTCGAGCTGCTTCAGGCGACCATTGAGAAAAACACCAACCTCGGATTCGATAACACCGAGGCGGTCGCTCGCCTGAATGAAGTGCTCGGCAAGCTTGCCGAAGTCAGGGCCGCTGCGGCAGCCATGCCGGACTTTGTCGAAGGCTACCAACTTGGCGAGAACGGTATCGAAGCCGTGCCCGAGTCTGGGTCGACTTCTCTAGGTGGGCCAAGGACGAGAGGCGGCAAGCGCAAGAAAGCCGCCGTTAATCCAGTCTCCTTACCTGATTTCAAGCCGCCACCGAGTCGCGGCGGCGGAGGCGGCGGTCGCAGTCGAGGGGGAGGCGGCGGTGGTAGTGGCAGCGCTGACGAACTGCAGCGAGAAATCGAGCAGATTCAGGAGCGAACCGCAGCCATTCAGGCTGAAACCGCAGCGCAGGCTGGACTAAACCCACTTCTAAATGACTTCGGGTATGCCGTTGAATTCGCTGCGTCAAAGCAGGATCTTCTGAATGCAGCAAAGAGCGCCGGCAAAGAAATCACACCGGAACTTGCTGCGCAGATCGACACCCTCGCAGCTGGCTACGCCAACGCATCATCAGCTGCCGAGAAACTTGCAGCCACCCAGGACAAGGTGCGTGAGCAGGCAGAGTTCTTCGGAGATGCCTTCTACGACGCCTTCTCCGAACTCATTCCCAAAATCGAAACCGGAAACAAGGCGCTCGACAAGTTCCTGAACACCCTCATCGAAGCCGTCGCACAAGCGGCAATTCTCGGCAAGGGGCCGTTTGGTTCACCTGGCGGAGGCGGAAGCGGAGGTCTCCTCGGCGGTTTGCTCGGCGCGATCTTCCCGTTTGCCAAGGGCGGTATCGCTGCTCACGGCAGACCGCAGCCACTAAAACAGTTTGCACGCGGCGGCGTTTCCCGATCGGCTGCAATCTTCGGTGAGGCCGGACCTGAGGCTGCGGTGCCTTTGCCCGACGGGCGCAGCATCCCGGTCAAGTTCAGAACACCTGCGATTCCCAAGCGTAGTAGCGCGGGGCAGCAGGCTGTGGATGTTCAGGTGGGGGTTACGGTCGACGACGACGGAAAACTTCAGGCGTACGTGAGGCGCGAAAGCAATGCCGCACTGACCACGGCAGCGCCCAGAATTCTCTCGGCCGCCAATCAGCAAGCGCCCGCTGCGGTCTCAAAATATCAGCAGCAGAAGGGCGGCGCCGAGTGGCGCTGAGGAGCGGCAATGTCTGAAATCATCCAATGGCCAGTAGGTGTGCTGACGCCGCAGCAGGCGTCGGCAGACTTGGCCCCTTTCAGCAGATCGGGAGGCCGAACGCTCGGCGGCATCGAACCGTCGACCCGCACGGACTTGGGATTCTGGAGCGTCACGTATTCAGGCATCGTGATGCAAAACCGCGACCGACGGGCCTGGCAAACGTGGAACGCGATAAGGCAGAAACTCGGCGGACGACCCGGCCTGATTGCGGTGCGCGTTCGCTCGTCGCTGTCGGCGCCGTACGTCTCCGGCAAATTCGAGCCGGTCATCGAGACGGACCACAGCGACGACTCGCCGTTTGACGACGACACGCCATACACGCAGGGCGCCATATCGGTCGTTACCGACGGCGTGACCGCGGTCGGCGCAACGTCGATCCGGCTGCGCATCATCAATGCCGCGCGGGATTTGGTTGGAACGCGGTTCAGCTACAACCATGCCCTCTATGAAACGGGGCCGGTTACGTCGATCGATGGCGATATTTGGACCGTGCCGATCTCACCGTCGGTGCGCGAGCTCATTCCTGCCGGCGCTGATCTCGAGTTCGACCAGCCGACATGCCTCTGCCACCTGGCGGAAGATCGCGGCATGGACATCGACCAGAACGCGGTCGGGAAGTTTTCGCTGCCGTCTGTCTCGTTTGTCGAGGCGGTGGATTATTGGAACCGGTAGGGGGGGCGCATGTACAAGGTTATTGACCTGCTCGAGGACAAGGACACCACCGTAGAGGCCACCCTGAACGAGTGGGTCGCGAAAGGGTACCAGCCGTTCCAAGTTATCCGGCGAGCCACCTATAGCTGGCGGCTGATCTTGAAGTGCGGGCCGGGGGTGAACGGCGGGCCTGTAGTCGATGGCAATTAAATCACTGCGCATCCTCTGCGACGTCGAGTTGCCGGAGGAGACAATACGGGTGTGGGACGGCACAGGCGGCACTTTCGTCGACGGCGACGGCAACTTCTATCGGCCGGCGCAGTTCACCGAAGATGCGCTGCAGTCGCTCGAGGCGGCCATCAACGGCGAAGCATACACGCTCGCCCTGTCGCTCATATCCGTGAGCCAGTCTGCTGCGGATGACATCTGGGAATATGACGAAGCGGCCAGCGTGCAAGGCTCTCCGTTCATCGTGAAGTTGCAGATCCTCGACGAGGACGAGCAGCCCGATGGCGATCCGATCGTTGTCTTTACCGGCGAGATCGACAACCTTGATGTTGTTGATGAAGGTACTGGCGACAACATCAGGTCTGCGGTCAACATCGAGGTGACCAACCGCTTCACCATGCGCATGGTCACCAACGGCTCCGTTCTGTCGGACGTCGACCAGCGCGCGCGCTCAGCCGTGCTCAATCCATCTGCGGCCGACGACGAGAGTTGCAAGCGCGTGCCGTTGATGCGGGATCAAAAAATCTCGTGGCCCAACTGGTAGGGGAGGCGCATTTGGCACCTACAAAATCACAGATCAGAGAACTCCTGAGTGCCCCAAGCACCACCCAGCCATCGTCTCCATCATGGTGGCGACTCGTTCTCCGATCTCTGGGCGGGCGCCGTCTTCGGTGCCCTCTCTGACTTGCCGCGCTGTTTCAGTGAATACCTGAGCAGCTTCCTGCTGAGAGATGAGCTTTTTGTCGATCAGTAAGTAAAGCGTATTCAACGTTGCAAATGAATTGGCACCGGCCATGGCGCCAAAGTCAGTATCCCAAATATTTGTCATCGGTGTTTCCTCCCCGTAGCTCTCAGCGACGCGGATGAAACTACACCGGCAACCGGGAGTCGAGTCTGTGATGGACGCACTCTCCGATTTTCTGCGTCAAAACAACACCCGCCCTTGGCAACCCGGAACGGTTGACTGCTGCATGGTGCTCGCAGACTGGGCGGTTTGGCTTGGCCATCCCGACCCCGGCGCACACCTACGCGGCGCCTACGACAGCGACGAGGGCTTCCGCGCCATCATAGCGGCTGCGGGCAGCGTTTCAGCGCTGGTGGCCCAATGCGTGCCTCCTAGCGGCAAGCGCATCCAGCACCCGCAGCGTGGCGCCATCGGCGTCATAGGCAGCCCATCAAACATTCATCGCCAGTTCGGCGCCGTCCATGACGGCAGTGGCTGGCTCGTGCGCATGCACGGCGGCTTTGACCGCATGACAGCGAAAACTCTTGCGGCTTGGAGAATCTGAATGCCACAGTTAATCGCGGGGCCGATTTTCTCCTTCCTTATTTCCTCGACGGCAATCGCCACGACCTTGGCCGGCCCCCTGGCCACGGCGCTTGGTTATGCAGTGTTTGCCGGTGGGCTTTACCTCGCCACCTCCGTTTTCTCGCCTGAACAGCCCAAGGTGCCGAAGCCTGACGACGGCAGCTATAACTTGAAGCAGAGCGTGCCGTCGCTCGCCTACGTACTTGGCACGACTAAGAAGGGTAGCGACTACGTCTTTCTGGAGGAGAAGGGCGGCAAAGCGCACCACATCATGGTGTGGGCCGGTCACCGCATCCATCAATTTGTGCAGCACTACCTGCACGACGAGAAAGCCACGCTGAACGCAGAAGGCGGCGTCACTTCGCCGGGAAATTACGACAAGGACGGCGTCTGCTTCGTTCACATCAAAACGAGGCAGGGACTGAACGCGGAGACGGCCTATTCCGACGTGGTAGCGGCATTTCCGACCATTTGGAACAACAACTGCCGCGGCGACGGCCTTGCGTCCGTCTATATGCGCGTCGCAACCGTTGACCAAAAAGACCACCTCGACGTGTACCCCAACGGCATGCCGGAGCATTCGGCAGTCGGCGACGGCGCTTTGCTCTACGATCCTCGCAAGGATAGCACGCAAGGCGGCTCTGGGCCGCATCGCGCCAATAACCCGAACACCTGGGAGTTTTCGAGCAACCTTGCGCTTATGCGGCTTTGGCACCTTTGCCACCCTGTCGGCGGCAAGGTGGCCTACGAGAACATGTATTTGCCTGACTGGGCGAACGCGGCGAATGTGTGCGATCAGAACGTCACGAACCGTAGTGGAGGGATCGAGAAGCGCTATCACGGCGGCTTCTGGTTCCGCGCCAGCAACGACCCCATCGAAGTCGGACGCATCATGGATGAAGCCGCCGAGCTCGTTGTCTACGAGCGCTCGGACGGCAAGATAGGCGTTCATGCCGGCGAGTTCGTGACCCCCGACGTTCGGCTGGACCAGGACGCTATTTACAGCATCCGCGTCGACAAGAATAAGCGGCGCGCCAACACGGTGCTCGGCGTCCGCGGTCGATACGTCAATACGGCGAAGGACTACATCTCCGAAGACGCCGCGATCTACGGCGACCCGTATGCTGTCGTCGATGACAACACGGAGCGCACGCGGACCTTCGACAATGCGGCGATCCAGAGCCACAACCACTGCCAGCGCAAGCAGAAGCTGACGTTTGTCAGGGCGAACGCTCGGCGCGTGTCGGTGGTCGCGGACTACACGGCCGACGGCGTCAGGGATATCCCTTACCGGCGTTTTGTGACGGTTCACTATCCGTCGCGGGGGCTTGCCGAGGCCGTTGTTGAAATCACGTCCAGCGTGACGATCGATCTGCGCAACATGCGCATTTCGTTCTCGGGCATAATCGTGTCACCGAGCCTGTATGCCTTCAACGCCGCTACGGAAGAGGGCGAGCCTGGCGAGTCCGTCGAGCCATTGCCCGATGAGGGCGTGCCGGTGCCTACCGGCTTCGTGCCGACGATCCAAACGGAAGTCGTTTCGGGCGGAGCCACGGCAGCATTCATCAATGCGACGTGGACCTTCGTCGACGACACGCTGACATACGAGCTCGAATACGACCGCACCAGCGGTTCGACGGGCGTGCAGTCGGTGTTCTCGGTTGCCGGCGATACGCAGGTTCGTTCCGGCTATCTCGTCGATGGCGAGGAGTATCGCGTCAGATTGAGAGCATGGGGCGGCGGCACGAAGTCCGAATGGACTGACTATGTGCTGTTGACGGCTACGGCGGATCCGGTTGCTCCGGGTCCGGTAACGGCAGTCAGTGTGACGCCGGGTGCTGGGCAGGCGGAGTTCCAATGGACCGCGCCGAACAGCAGCAACTACTTCGCCTGCCGAATCTACATCAACACCGTCGATAACTTGGGCACGGCAACGCTTGCGGCAACCGAATACGGGCCGCCTAGCGCTACTGACTTGCGCGTCGTGACGTCGCTTGCGGCCGGCACCTACTATGGCTGGCTTCGGTCGATCAACCCGTCTGGCATTCCCGGTACGGCGGTCGCGACTGGGTCGTTTGTTGTGACGTAGCGCCACCCGCCGACAACACAATCTGGATTTTGCAGCCCGCCCTCGCGCGGGCTTTTTCTTTACATGGAGAACGCATGGCCACCGCAGCAAATGTGTTTCGCGATTACGAAACCGATGGCGTCCCGGCATCCGGCGCGCACAAGCCAAAGAAGTCTAGCATCCGCGAATTGCTGGTTGGCTACGAGACCATTATCAATGCGTTTCTCTCGAGCGGTGGACTTGTTTTCCCCGACAAGGCGGCAGCGGATGCGAGCCTTGGCTATCCCGCCTATACGATGGCTTGGGTTATCAAGGACGCTATCGTTGCCAACAACGGCGTATATCGCAAGGTCGGCGCTTCGGGTGCCGGCTCATGGTTGCGCCTTGCTGATCTACCATACTCTTTCATTATCGCGACCGACGCAGGCGCGGGCACGGCCAATGCCATTCAGGCGACCACGTCTATTCCAGTCAGTTCTTCTGCGCTAGTCTGGATGAATGTATTTGAGGCAAACACGGCAAGCCCGGTCACCGTGTCGTTCAATGGCGGCACGGCTCTGACGATGAAGACAAACGGCGGCAACAATATCGCGGTCGGGGGCCTTGTCGCGGGCATGATCGTGATGGGCATTGTTGCTGGCGCAACGTTCCGGCTCATAAGTGACCAATCGAGTGCGGCGTTACTTGCCCAAGTAGAGGCCGCGGCCACCCGCGCAGAGACTGCACAAGCCGCTGCTGAGGCCGCGGCTGCAGGGGTTGATCTGCCTCCGGTCGCGCCGAATCGCATGCTGGTTGACAATGCTGCTGGAACGGCCCGAGAGAGCAAGACGTTTGAAGAAATTCGGTCGGCTCTCGCCTTGGACGCTCTTCCCCATAGCCTTCGTGCATTCGGCGCGGCGGGTGATGGATCGACAGACGACAGCGCGGCGGTAACAAGCGCAATCACCTCCGGCAAGATGATTGATGGAGGCGGACTCACTTACAAGGTCGAAGCGAAACCGGGCAGCTTCGCGAAGATCCGCAACTCGGCGTTCAAAGTCGGGAACGTCATCTTTCCGAGCCGCGATTTTCTGCGGACTGACACCGCGAAGATCACCAACGGACTCCTCTACACCGCATGGGCTCAGGACAAGGCCTACAAAGCTGGTACCCAGCTGCGCGTATGGGTCAACGAGAAAGAAAGCCATGGCGACGGCACGGGCCGGATAGCTCTTTACTGCTCCGATGATGGCGGCTCGACGTTCTCGTTCGGCGAATATTTGAACGCCAAGGCAAGCGGCCAAACCCTGTGGTCCGCAGGTTTCGACGGAACGAATGAATATCTCTTTGTCCGCGTGCCCTCCGGCTCGACTGACGTTCCGCCGTACACCTACACGCTTTGGAAGCGGACGCTGGGAACCAGCGACACGTCAAACTACAACGGTCCTTGGACAAAGACCAACATCACATTCCCGACGCCGGCAGGCTTCACTGGCCAGCCGGTGATGGTTCACTCGTTTACCGTGGGTCATGCCGGCTCGATCGTAGTGGGGGCCTCTTACGGCGAGGGCGCCGTCGCGATGCGATCGACCGACGGCGGCATCAACTGGACCGCCCACATTTTGGGAACCGGGTCTTCGTTCGAGGAGCCGACGATCCGTTATGATGCTGCCAGCGGTGTCTATGTCGGTTTCATGCGCAACGGTGGAGGCGGAAATCCTCGATACTGGGTTTCCACCGACAATCTCGCGACTATCCCGTTGTTTTGGACTGCGGGATCAGGCTTCTTCGGCCCGAACGCTCTGTCTTCTGCCACGGTGTCCTTCGATATCAAGGACGGCATGATCCACGCCGTGACGGCTTACCGTAACGGCGTTCTCGAGGGACTTGGCACTGACGAGAGGGCAAGCGCCTTCTACCTTCGCGGTCCAATCACGACTTCGAGCTTCTGGGATGAAGTCGAGGCGTTCAACCTCGGACAGCTTCCTCGCCGCGAGCCTGGCGGCGCATCGGCGCTGGGCCAGGGCTCTGTCGTCGTCGATGAGGACAAGGTGCACCTGTTCTACGGCATGGAAGAGCGGACTGGTGTAAGTGGGGGCACGGGCAAAGGGAACCGGGTCGCGAACATTTACCAGACGGTCATCTTCTTGGACGACCTCGGTACAATGTTTGACCCGCGCACGGACCTCGTTGCTAACCGGACGTCGAACTCGCAGCTTCGGAAGGTCGCTGGCATCGATGCGTTCACCTTACCATTCACCGATGCTAACGGTTTTTCCTCAACCATCGTAAGCGGGCGTCCGAACTTTAGTCGTCACACAGCTACGCTCACGATCGCGAGCGGCGCAATCACGCTAACCGGCACACGCGCGGGGCTTTACGTGATCGACACGGAGAGCGCCGCCGCGACGGATGACCTTGACACGATCACCGACGCTGATGCGTTCGACGGCGACACCATCGTACTAAAGACCTCCTCGTCGAGTAGGGATGTGACAATCAAGAACGGCACCGGAAACATCAACGCTGGCGCCGATCGCGTTCTGAACAGCGGCAGCGATCAAATCATGCTGATGTATTTCGGCGGCACCTGGTATGCATTCCCGTATGCGGATAACACGTAAGGGCGCGGCGCCATACCGCAGCGGGCAACCAAGACTTGCGTTTCTTCGTGTGGCTGACTAACAGAGCTATTGTCTGTGAATTCGAACGCTCAGACGAAAGGGCCGCTTCTTTCCCCGAGAGAGAAGCGGCCCTTTCTTATCTGCGGCCTTAGCAGCCCTTCGGACGCAGTGCCCGCTCGATTCCGCGCTCTGAGCTTCTCTTAATAGAATGTTCTCTGGACGAGAGCATCTCACGGCCCATGAGGCTCGCGATCATTCTAGGGCTCCAGATCTTCCCTGTAGATCTCCAAGAAGTGCTCGCGAAACCAACCGAGCTGCGTTGATTTCACGCAGTTCCCGAGGTTCATCATCGTTCTGGTCAATACTGCTAAGTCGCTCGTCGGTGAGGGACGAACCACGATCTCTCCTTCATTCGTGAATTGGGGACCTGCATATAGTGTGCCGATCAGTTTCACACGGGGTCCCATCATCAATCCACCTTCTCCTGGGTGGAGCATGCTGTTGTACAGAAAAACAGGAGACCCGCTGGAGCCAGGGAAGCAGGCGCAATCGATAACGAATTCAGACCGCCCCTCATAATCTATCGACGGCGCTGTTGCTGTGATACCGCTGCGCACAATCGGCATATTGTTCTTCTCATCCCTAAGACCTCTGGGATAGCCGACCATGATCACTTCTTCACATGAGTGGAGTGTTGATAGAAATTCCTCATCGGCGACCATGCTCCAAGGCAGTTGGGTGTAGAACACCATAGTGTCCCGTTTAGCCAGCCGGTCGAGAAGTGGTGCGATGCGAAGTACCGCAAGGTCAACCAGCGGATCCGGGTGCAAATCAAAATGCTCTTCAAAGTGAATGATCGTCGCGCAGTATGTTTCGCCCAGCAGCGGGCTCCCGTCGGAGGCACATCTCGTGAACGTCAGTTGTCCAGTTTCAGCGCCAGCGACCACATGCTTGTTGGTGACTATTACGGGAAGGCCTTCGTCTAATGATAGGAAATAGCCTGTTCCTGATCCGCTCCCATTTGGTCCGGATGTCTCGATTTTGATCGTGCCGAACGATAGCTGCTGTGCGATTGTGAGTTTCATCGCTGCCTCTTCTGGTTGACTGATCATGAGAACAGCACAGCCGTCGCCGCGCCGCAACGATCAAATCGCCAGCTCCGCCCTGGCTTGAGGACGCAGGCACAGGACGCAAGTGAAGCGGCCCGCAGCCAAGCTTCGCCGTCAACTACTCCCACCACAGGACTCCCAAAACATGACCATCACGACCACGTCACCACGGGGGCGCGCCTTTATGCGTGGCCACGAAGGCAACCCGCTGACTTGTTATCTGGATCCGGTTGGCGTGCCCACGATCGGCACTGGCTTTACGATGCGCAGTGCTGCCGTGCGCAGGGCACTGGCTCGGTTGGGAATCACCAAACTGGTTCCCGGCAAGACGAAGATCACCGCGGAGCAGAGCGATGCCATTTTTGCGGCCGTGCTCGCTGACGAATTCGAGCCTGCCGTTGTTGCGTCTTCGCCAAAGAGCCGCAAGCAGCATCAGATGGATGCGGCGGTAAGCGCAATCTACAATCTCGGCGCTGGCGCTATGCAGTGGACGTGGGCCGACCTTTGGCGCGCAGGCGACATCAAGGCCGCGGCCGCTTATCTCGGCAGCCACTACAACACCGCCGACGGCAAGAAGCTGCCGGGGCTAGTTCGCCGCCGCAAGGAAGAGGCAGATCTGTTTCTGAACGGGCGCTACGCCACAGGCGGAGCCGTTAAACAGGCACAGGCTCAGCCGCCCCGCAAGCCCGACACCGTCGTCAAAGAGGCGCAGGGAATTCTCACCAGCAAGGGCTTTAACCCTGGCGCTATCGACGGCTGGATGGGCGAGAAGACCCGCGAAGCTATCATCGCATACCAGAAGGCGCACCCGCACCTCGTCGCCGACGGCATTCTCGGGCCGGCTACGCTGTCGCAGCTACGGCGTGACGCCAAGGCACTGAGGGAAGCGGCAACGAAGGGCGCAGGCTCCGCGGTCGGCTCTGGTGCGTTGGCGTTCATGGCTGGATTGCCGTGGGGCTGGATTGCTGCGGGCGCGCTGGTGCTGGCCGTGGGCTACGTCGCTTACCGCTACCGAGACGTTATCGCCCGGCGCTGGAATAGCTGGCGCGGCAAGGAGGTGAGGGTGTGAACAACAAGACTGGCAATTACGGTATAGACGCCAATCTCCTGCCGCTACTGCGCCACGCGCTGCAACTGGCGGCGGGTGTTCTGATCTACAAGGGCGCAATCGATGAGGCGGGCGCTGAACTGCTGATTGGCGGCGTCATGAGTTTCGCCACTGCGGCGTGGATGTACTTCACCAAGCCGAAGGCCGCCCCCTGATGTGGCTCCTTGCCATTTTCAAGTGGGCCACAGGCGGCCCGCTTAGCCGCGTGCTGTCGTCCATCGACAAGTCGATCGACAACGAGACGGAGCGCCAGCGCATAACGGCCAATGTGGTGGAGCGCGCCATCATCGCCGACGCAGAAAATCGCGCAGCGTCAATGCAGTCGCGCGTGTTCTGGTTTGTGTGGGCTCTGTTCGCGGTTCCTGTTGGCTTCTGGCTTGGCGCCGTATGCGTTGACAGCGTTCTGCTGTTCTCCGGCAGCATCTCCGACTTGCCGCCCTCCGTGAAGCCGTATGCGACGCAGATCATCACGTCGATCTTCGGCTCCGGCGCGGGCGTTGCTGGCGTGCAGGCCATCGCAGCAGCCATCAGGGGGCGCAGATGACCCCAGAAGAAATAATGAAGGCAGTTCTCTTCTTCCTTACAGTGGCGGGGGCCGGCTGGGGCATCTGGTGGAAGATCGACAGCCGCGTCAAGGAAGGCGAGAAGGCCACAGAGGGGCGCGTGAAAGCGGCCGAAGAGAAGTCCAGCAGGGTGGCGGAGGACTTGGCTAGCTTTAAACTGCGTGCCGCCGAGACCTATGCAACGAAGGCCGGCATGGAGGCCCAGACGGCACAGATCATGCGCGCGATCGAGGGCGTCGGCAGCCGAATAGATGCGATCAGCGAAAGGCTCGACCGCGTTTTCGAACAACGAACAGGCCGCTCAACTAGAACATAAAAATGCTGCGGTTATCCTTGCCCCCATGCCCTGAGCGGCTTGGGGGCTTTTTGTTTTTGCGGTCGGAATTTGCGGCGCTAACTCTTCACTCCAAAGGGCTAGACGAGCTGGAGGTGATCTCCGCTTTTAATTGCATTACGTTGGCGTTATATTCAAGGTTGCTGAAGAACCAGAGTTCGGCAGCTGTAGGGGGAGGGGCGAATGAGCGCGGTGTTCGATTGGATCGACGTGGAAGTGCGCGTGGACGTGGAGCAGGATATTCTTGTTCTAACGTCACAAAATGCCGGCTTCCGCGAGGATGACTACCTCGCTATCTGCACGCTGGCGGCAAGGGCGCAACTTTGCGACGCCGTCTATGGAATGTTTTCAAAGTTCGACGGCGGCATTGCACATTTGACGTTTGCCGACCTGCTAGCAGGTGAATGGCTTCATCCGAATTGGGATACCCAAGAAGCCCTTGCGGGTCAGTCAATGTTTCTTGATGACGCCGGCGCGATTTTTTCCGATGACGGCCGGTTTGATCTCCGGCTTACAACGGACTACTCCATCAGCGGATCGCTTGCTGTTGAGGTCGTAGAGTGGGGGAGCGCTCGAGCCAATGTTCGTTTTCGGCTGCTTATCCGAGACTTCAGGGAGATCGGGAGGGCAGTCGCGGCTGCGTTGATCGCAGGATCTCTTCTGGCCAGCCCTACGGCCCCACCTACGCAAGTGAACGTTGGAGACGCTTCCTATTTCGTCTGTTCCGTTGGTAAAACATTTGCCGGGGACAAAGAGCAAATTATCAGAGATGCGATCGAGGACCTAGTCGACGTTCCAGGCGAAGATGATGTGGTGCGGAGCCGAAAATGGAAGGGCAGACAGGCCTGCCTTTACTATGCTGGCGCTGATCCGGGACCGTTCGACGGAGTGTATGGCACTGACACTCGGAAAGCTGAACGACAAGTCAAGGATCTTCACGGATTAGAAGTTAATTGGGGAAATCGAATATTCATTCGGTTCCTGCTTGAAAGGGCAAACGACCGGATGCAACGCGATCGTACTTATCAAGTGATCACTCGTCAGTAAGTCGGGCTAGGTAAGCCTCGACCGCCCTCAGACCCGGTTGAAGGTCCGCATCGGCGGCTTCACGTTGTTCCTCTGTGATCGTTACCGTCATAGCTCGGTTATTCCGCGCGCCGTCCGTGCCGTCAACGAAGCCTGAGTGATCGGGCTGGTTTTCCAATTGGGCCGATGCTCAAAGCAGAACCAGTTTGGCTCGCCGCGGCCGACCGCGAAGCCAAAGCTGCCCCATTTCGTGCAGCCCGGGTGCTCGCAATAATGCACGTAGGGGCCGGCTTCATAGTGCGGCTTTGCGCCCAGTTCGTCGCTCACCAGAAAATCTCCTCTGTGGATCCCCAATTCTGGGGAGTTCGATCACCGATTGATTGTTCTCCTTTTGTTCTTACATTATCTCATCCTCATGGTCGAGACAATTGGCGAAGCATTCAGCCTCGGTTGGCAACTCAAAGCACGATGTGCCTTCGGCAATCGTGAGGGCATGAAGTCCGTTCGCCAGTGCACTTGGACCTATGATCTTGACATGCTGACGCTGGTTGCAACGCGGGGCAGGGACTTTCCGTTGGCAATGCTTGCCAGTCGCCTTCGCTGCCCTCGTTGTGGATCGAGAAGGGTGACCGTCGTATTCGTGCCGCCTGGAGAGGGAGATAAGAGGAGAGGGGCGGCTTGATGCTCGTGCTAGCCCTTTTGTGCAGCTATTGCCGATATGCTCGCAGCACTACTATCGTCTGCTGTGGCAAGAAGAACATCGAAGAAGAAGCCCCCCGATCTCCCGCCGCTGGATCCCATGCCCGCGCGGGTCGATCCCTGCCTTGCGACGCTCGTCGACAAGCCGCCGAAGGGTCCAGACTGGGCCTATGAGGTGAAGTGGGACGGCTATCGGCTGGCCGTGCACATCGAGCCTGGCCGGGTGAGGGTTCTCACGCGCGGCGGCTACGACTGGACGGAGCGCTTTCCGGCGATCGCCGGCGACGCGCGTCGGCTCGCCGTGAAGACAGCGATCCTCGACGGGGAGGCGGTCGTTCTCGATGACCAGGGGCGCTCCGATTTCGGCATGCTGCAGCGGGCGCTTGGGCGGCTTCCTTCGGCGGTCGAGGCCGGCGCTGTCGTCTTCTACGCGTTCGATCTCCTCTACCTCGACGGCCGCGATCTGCGCCGGCTGCCGTTGCGGGAGCGCCGGCGATTGCTCGAGCCGCTCGTCGCCGGCCGGAAAGGGGCGGTTCGGCTGTCGGAAGAGGTGCTGGCAGATGGCGACGAGTTCTTCCGCGTCGCCTGCGAGCACGGCCTCGAAGGCATCATCGCCAAACACATCGAGAAGCCATATCGCAGCGGGCGCGGCGAGTGGTGGCAGAAGATCACCTGCAAGCGCCGGGATAGCTTCGTGATCGTCGGCTTCGAGCCGTCGACAGTGCCTGGTCATCTCGGGCGGTTATTGCTTGCTGCACGGAAGGATGGCGAGCTCGTGTATGTTGGCGGCTGCGGCACTGGCTGGTCACACGATCTCTCGCGAGAGCTGCGCAAGCTGCTCGAGGGGATGGCGACGAAGACGCCGGCCGTAGCCCTGAGGAGGAAAGCCGCCGTGTTCGTCGAGCCGGTCCTGGTCGCCGAGGTCGAGTATCGCGCTTGGACCGATGACGGAAAGCTGCGGCATGCATCGTTCAAGGGGATCAGGGAGCGGGAGGATGGTGGGGGGGGCACGTGCTGTGATGTACCTTAGCGGCCGAAATACTCATTCAAGATCCTGATCTTTTCGTCATAGTCGTCAAGTTCCTCCGCTGACTTCTTTTCTCCTTTTGTCGTGAAGTACCCCTTCTTTGCTTTCGATCTGTACTCGTCCTTGTCACGGATGTCCTCTTTCTGCCACTGCACGATCTTGTACTCAGGAAAATCGCGTTCGAGGCTAGCTTTGATTTGGCTTTCGCTTTCACCCATATCGAGAATGACTGCCGCATTCTTGATACCCAGATCATTGGCCAGCTTCAGCGCAAATTTGAACGCGTTCTTGCCGCGAACGCCATATCCAAAGAGATTAATTTCATCGTTTAGTTGGCCGTCCTGCTTGAGCAGGCCGACATCCTCTTGACCCTCCACGAACAGGAAGTTGTCATGAAAGAAAATCTCCTTCGCGACCACGTCCATTAAGAAGGGCTGCTGCCAGTTGGCCCCGTTTAGCAGTTTTTCATAGCTTTCATTCAACTTTAGAGAGTGTATCTGGGATCTCGCGTCTTCTACCTTGGTGACCTTATTTACGACGGCGCCATTGTTGATGTAGTCCCAAGAGACGAAGTAGGGGCTATGCGTGGAGATGACAATCTGCCGCTTTTTTGCATTCTCTGCGATTACTTTAAGCAAGCGCTTTTGAGCGAGTGGATGTAACGAAAGCTCAGGTTCATCGATCACCAGAGGTCGTTTCGTTTCGGCGTAAAGATGGGCGAGTATACGAAGCACCGAGATCACGCCGTCGCCGAGGAAGTCGGCGCGGTGCCTCTTCCCATCGCTGGTCCCATACTCGATAAACTTCTGGTCCTCAAATCCGGTAGCAAACGTTGTGAATGACGGAAGCACCCTTTTTACAAGCGCAATAAATATACTGTAATCCTCCTCGCTCTTTTCAATAATCTCCAGAGCTGACGAGAATATATGGTCAGGTTGCTGGCCTCTTACCTCCACTTCGACAGAACTATCAGCTATCATCTGCGGAGAGTAAGCGTGGCCTACATTTGAGTTCCAGTGCCGGCGTGATGGTATTATCTCGAAAACATCATCCGGTCCCAAATCTGGGTCCGCTTTTAATTGGTAACTTCCTGACCGAACGAGACGTACATCGCGTTTGAGCACGTTTTCGGTATCGTACAGCTTGAATGTAGGATTCCCTTCCGCTCGCATTTCAGACGCGCGTATCATTTTGTTGCCCTGCAATCGCAAGCCTTCGATTACCGTGGTCTTTCCGGAATTATTCTCTCCGACGATGTAGGTAATGCCGGAACCTTCTCCGCCGCGTGGAGCAGCAAAATTAAGTGTCTGCTCCTCAGCGAAGGACCGGTAATGCTCGAGCGTGAACTTTGAATACATGGCTGCTGCAAAGGGTAAGAAGTGGAGAGTCAGCAAACCCGCCGTTTGCTGTCCAGTAGTCAATCATCGGTTTATGTTGGCCGCAAGCCCCCCGGCGAGTCGTGGCTTCCTCCCTGAGCCCGACAACTGCAGGCAGCGCGGGCAGACGCTCAATCGTCCTCGGAGGACGGGTCGTTGTGACAAAGCCGATCTGCTTGCCGTCGCGGAAGGCCGCCGCTTTGTTGAGGTCAAACCTTGATGTGGCTTGGACGGGTCATATTATCTTCAAATACGCACATTTGTTTCTCTACTACTTACACCCCCTTGCCTTTATCGAGCTTTCGATCGCGTTCACCTTGCCCTTTGATACTGCGACTTGGCCTTCCTTGTCTCCGCCGAAGGTGCTGGACGCAGGCACACCGACCAGGAATACTCCGATCGCGTCGCCTGTCGCCGCTTGGTTCTGCTGCTTTGAAACGGCGGCCAGATTGGCTTGCTCCTTCATCAGCTCTTGCGCCAAGCCCTGGCAACTCTGATTGCTGTACGCGGCCATAGGGATATCGACCGGCACGATCGCGTCAGGACGTTTTGCGCAGGAAGCCACAGCCAGCGCGGACGCCAGCACGATTAGACGGAATTTCATGTAATGCCCCTCAAAGAAGAAATTTAGCCCACGCGCAACTAAGCATGGTCGGCGGCGGCAGGGAAGGGCGCACTATGCAGGGATGATTTTTCCACCGCGGAATCCACGATTATTTTGAGGGTTTCTGGTCCGATCCGTCAGAAGTCGGATAGTTTGTTGAGCTCCTGGAGCGATTTTCTTCTGCGCTCAACGGCGTTTTTCAGTAGCCCCGGCAGTCGAGCCTCATGCGCCTCAACCTCCGCTTTACTCCACGTGGCGTACTGTTTCAGTTGATTTTCTTGTTCTGCGATCGATCTCTTGATGCCATCCGGATCGTTACGACCTTCGTAGCCCAGTATGATGCGGCCAGCCTGAACAGTTCCGTGAGGTGGGCCAGAGTCAAACGTGCTGGGGCGTAGATAGAAGAGTTCGGCGTGACCGGTGAAGGCAAATGACTTGGTAACTCGTACGCCATCAATGGTGACATTTCCACTGAAGTGATCTCGAACCGTTACGCGGCGCTCTTTGACCTCTCTTTCGGGATTATCGAAATCGATAGAGAGGGAGCCGACAATAGCGGCTTCCAACATTCGAGCTGCGATTTCGTCATCACTCTGATCCAGATCTGCCGCTGTCATGTGCTTGTGCACGTGGGCCTCAACTGCATTGACCTGCGCTTGAAGGTAGTTGCTAAGCTGGTTTTTCCAGAAGAGAACGTCTCCAATTATCATCATATCTGCTCCTGGTTTTCTGGCGTGTAAGCCAGCTTTATTGGGATGTCTGTCATGGCATAGTGGACGAATTGGTCGCCAAGCGCGGTGAGCTCGTAGCTCTCGCTGTCGTCAAACGCGGACTTGTGTGTGTTACTGCTGGACACTGCCCGCGTTCTCGGTCGTGGGCTCTTGAGAAAGTTGCCAGCGTAATCTGTTTCACGATGCTGCCTGATGATCCCACCTGTAGACAGATCTCTGATAAGGAGTCGAAATAAATCCGCCTCGGGAGAGTCTTCTCGCACGGGAGCGCGGCCAAGGCTTTCCCAGATGGCACCTCGAGTAATTCCGTTCTGGTTGTAGATCTTTCCGATCACTGCGAGATGGAGCTCTGAAAGGTCTTTGATCCAGTCGAGAAAGAGCCTCACAACGTCATCGCTGCAAACGGTGGATGAAGCAGCATTTGCGAGGAGATTTCTCACGAGCGAGCGCTTTTCATCGCTCTCTGCGCCGGCCCAATCTCGGAATGACTTTCGCAGAAGTGACTGAAATTCCGGGGATTGTATCCTATCCGCGATCTGTTCATCGCGAAGATCAAGGCGCTGCATGATTTCGACAATTGTCTTTTGCTTCTCCTCCATCTCGGCACGAAGCATCTCGACCCAGTGCCGGAAGAAGTCATTCATCCGGTCTTGCTCACTCTCCCCCCAAGCGCCTGCGGCAGCGGAAATCAGTCCACCAGCGAAGGGGATGAGCCCACCCGCCGCGTTGAGCGCGCCTCGAATATACTTGCCGCCTCTAGCGCCTTCTGGAAATTCTTCTGGGAAAGCCGTTTCTGTCATCTTCTCACCGCGAATCAACCACTGCGATTATTGCACCGGTGCATGAATTTTGAAGATGGCCGCTGAAATTTCCCCGTCTACCGTCTAGACGGGAAATAGGGGGCGCAGGATTGCTGGCGTTTTCAAGCCGCCTTCCACACTTCGTTCAGAATTCTCGCCGCCAACGCCGCCTTGTCCTCCGGCAGGAACCGACCGTAGTGGTTGCGGATCATTTCTGGCGTGTCTTGGATTGCGTAACTGGCCTGCTCGTATGAACCGGTCTTCTTCAGGATGTGCGTCGCCAGCACGTCCCGCACGTTGTGCGGCCCATGAGGAAGCAGGCCTTTGATCGCGCCCCGGTCTGTATATGGATTGTAGATGCCGTATCGCTGGATCGTCAGCCGCCAAGCCTCGTAGATGGAGATTTGGTCGTAAGAGGCGTCCTTAGTGTTGACCTTTGTCGTCTTGACGAAGAACGTGCCGGGATCTGCGATGTCGCCTAAGAGCGCCGCCCTGTGTCGACCCACATAGGCGTCGATGTACTTGTAGAGATCCAAAAGGTTGGGAAGGACGAGTCGAAAAGGTTTCCGACCGAAGAATGACGAACTCGCGTTCTTGAACGCATTTGCCGGAATCAATACCTCCCACCCTTGGTCGCGATCGCTCCATCGTAGCTCGCCGCGCCTTAAATCCTCGAGACGGCGCTCTGACGTCGGGAACTGGCCGCGGGGGCACACGAGCAACTGACGCAGGTTCTTCTGGCGAAGCCCGAGGTGCAAACCAAGTCGCAGCAGCAGAAATGATCGCACAGCCTCAGCGGCCGCTCGCGGGTAGCGTTTCTCATCGGGCATCCGAGCGACGATCTCGTCGGTGATCTTTCGGTATTCCGAGAGTGGGCTATCCGTCTCAAGCACACACATGATCGGTTCAAATGGATCGCGATGCACGCGCGCGACGCGCTGAATCTCCTTAGAACGGCTTGTCAGATGACGGTAGAAGGTATCGCAGAAACCATCCCAGTCGTTTGATGCCGCAGCAATCTCGCTTTCAGAGATAAGGCCGGGGATGGGGCGTACGCGTGCGAGCAACTCCGGGTGCTGCCGCAGCCATCCCGTTTCGCGCCGCGTTAAAGCGAGCGCGACCGCCAGCATGTTGACCTCCCAGATCGTGTAGAACCCTCGCCGACGTTCGCGCCAGCGCAGATACCAATCCCAAACCCCAGGGAATGCCAGAAGGCCGAATGTCAGTCGCGTGATGGGGAGGCCGTAGCCTTGCACGCCTTCGTTAGGCGCCGCAGCCAGTGCCCCAAGCATAAGTCCAAGGTGCTCGATCTTTTGCGCCGCCGTTTCGTCTCCCCATATGCCGTTGCGCTGGAAGCCGAGGTCGGTGAGAGTCGATGTTTTAAACCGAACAAGATCATCCATCTCCACTGCCAGGTTCGTCGGCGCATCCAAACTACCGGAAAGGAGGTCAGGATCATCGATGTCGGGATCCTCGTCCTCGGCTTCCCAAACCGGCGATGACGATCGTCCCGTTAGAGCAGGGAACCTGATCGCATAGCGCTGTTTGCTCGCCGCAGCTTGGAACCGACGGTATTCGGTCGTGCCGCTGATGATGACCCGCCGCACCCATCCAATGATTTCTTCTCGTTTCTCAAATGGAAGTGAGTTGAAATCATGGGGCAGATGCCAAGCCAGCCGCCGGCGTTCGGCATCCCCAATGTCGTCACCCACAATATGTCCTCTTGCTGCACGCGCTGTCGGGGGTAGCTTGTTCTTGAAATAGCCTGCGGGAAGTCGATATCGGCGCTCTATACGCCCGAGTATCTCCAGGCTCTGGACGCTTCTAGGTGGCTTTTCGCCGTTGAACCAAACCACTATCGTTTTTCGGTTGAATGCTTCGCCGGGACGGACGATGGAGCGATGCAAGTGCCAGCACGTGTCGCCGTGTCGCCGCATATGCAGTTGCAGTGCTTCGGCGAACGTTGGAGGGTCTTCCCACTCACCGAAGAGAGGGTCTGGGAATTCCACAATCGGCCGCGGCTTCTGGCCGCGCTTCTGTCGAGCGTCTGCGGATTCGGTTAGAGCTTCGGCATGCGTCTGTGCCGCTGAGCGGTCTGGCTCGGTTTCCCGGATAGTCTGTTTTGTCACGGTGGGGCGTCTCTCGCGATTCGTGGAGGCGCGGTGATTGATCTATCTGACCCTACTGGTCAATAGGCGTAAAACGATATTTTTGACAAATTTGTAAAACAATATCAATCGCTTGGACGTTTTCTTCATCCGGGCGAAAGATATCGACGAGAACAGTGACTCCGCCGTGGATGAACTCGCCGACGAGTTCGGAATGTTCAAGTTCGTTTTTTTTATGCGCCGTGAGTTCCTCACGATTGACGATCACGCAGACGGACGCCGGGGCCGCCTGACGTCGTTTCGCCGTCAGAGAGGAAGATGACATCCTTCTCCAATGCTGCCCGCAACGCGTCCAAAGTCGATTGCTTCGCGTCCGCGCCGTTCTCGATGCGGGTGATCGTATTCGCTGTTACCCCTGCCAACTCGGCAAGTTCGCGAACCCCCAAGCCGACCGCGGCGCGCGCCATCTTCAATTGAATAGGCTTCATATTTGGTACCCTGTACAAATGTATGTTGACACTGCACCAGAATCGGCTATTGTGTCGGTACAGTGTACAAACACACTGCTACAAAAGCAACAACGAGGAGCCAACCATGACCGCGAAGATTGCAAGATTAAGACCCGTGCCCACGATCGCCTTTGAGCCTGAGGAAGGCGAAAGATTAAGATGCCAGTCCGCTGAGACTGGCCGCGAACAGGTGCAGGGCGCTGACGACAGCAGCCCGCACCGCCCTTGGTCGCAGGATGCCTACGATCTCCAGATGCAGGCGAAGGTCGCCGTTACCTTGGTTGGAGAGCTATTCAGCAACTTGCACACCTTGGAAGACCTCCTGGAGTTCAAGCTGCTGGAACAGTCGGGCATCGAGGAACTGGCCTTTCAAATACATCACATTCAAAAAGCCACGGAGCGGCTGCAGCCCTCTTAAGTTACAGGCATGCCGACATGCGGCAGCCGAGACCAAGACTCGGCGCCGCCGATGTATGAGAGCGCGGACTAAATGGAGGCAGCGATGGACACCCGCGCTGCAAGATATTTCAAATGGCTTCTGTTCTGGCAGCAGCAAGGGCGCTGCTGCTACTGCGGAGAGCACGTCGTGTTGACGTACCGACCATACGAGGCTGTGCGCCCATACGCCGCTACACTGGAACACCTGCAGCGCCGCGCTGATGGCGGTACAGGCCATCCGTCCAACTTGGCCATGGCGTGCAAGCGCTGCAACAATACGCGCGGGGAGCGTGACTGGCTGAGTTACGCATCCTGGCGGCGCAATGAGTTTTAGGACACCTATGGCCGGCGCGGTCACCACCTGCGCTTACATCAGCAGCGCGCCGGCCGGTTGTACCATTCTTCTGTCGCGGGGGGGCTTCTAGCGCCAGTAACTCCGCCCGTTGTGGACTGACGAACGGCCCATAAAATAGCCGATCGCGAAGGCGAGGGCGCCGACTGTGAGCGACAACCCAGCTGCGGTGTATGGGTGGTCCGCGGCCCCGATCACCACTGCATTCGCTTCGCGACTCACTGCGTCGGTGGCTGTCTTCGCTACCTTTCGGACACCAGTGGGTGGTTCGGTCGGCGTCCCGGTGAAGCCGGCGTTCAGTTCGTCGTTAGCCATGTTGTTTCTCCTGCTGGGGAAGGAGGAACCGACGACGGGCGGGGAGGTTCCGGATATCAGTGCACCGGCCGCGCCGCCGCATTGCTCTTAGCAGGTCAACATCAACGGCAGATGTTCATCATCAGTTCAGCCTGCATCGTGCAACCTTCTCGGCACCGAGGAGGAGTCCACGATGGAAAAGCTCTTATCCGCCCTCACGGGCGTGGTCCTGGCTGCGTCTTTCGCCTTGCCGGTGAACGCTGCCCCGATCTCCGTGCCTCAGCCCGCACAAGTGCTGACGGGCGCGCTCGAGCAGGTCAACCACCGACGAAATTGGCGAGACAGCCACTGGAACAGGCGCCAGGCATGGCGTTCATGCCGTTACTACGGCAGGTGTTTCCCGCGACATGACTACAGCCAGAGCTACGGCTACCGCGACGACTACCGCTATAGCGGCCGACAAGGGGTCGATATCTATTTGAATTTCTAGCCGGCGGCCGAAGCCGCATTGGCAGGGGATGCAGGCGGGGGCCGCTGGTTGCCGGAAAGCGAGGAATTCAGATGCCGGAGCCCGACAAACATAGACCTGACCCAAACGCCCCCATGCGTCTCAAGGACATCATCCCGATCGCATTTTCCGCACGGAGGGATTACACCTGCTGGACTTCGCCGTGAGGCCAAGCGCGGCAGGCTCAAGCTTATGCGGATTGCCGGCAAGGACTTCACGACGCTGGCTGCGATTGAGGAGATGCAGCGACTCTGCGTGGTCGAACCCGATCGGAGCGAGGCGCCGTTACATCCAGATGACGAAGCAAAGGCTTCATTGGCGGCGGCGCGTGCGATCGTCAAGGAGCTCAGAGAAACCGGGAAGATATCGACGTCTCTGAATCGGAGAAGGCGCTAATTCTCTCTCCTTTCCACCATTTCAAAGTCACCCAGGGCCGGCGCGATTATTGCGACTCTTCTCTCTGCCGTTTCCGATAGGACCATGCGCCTGTTGCGCCCCACAATCACAGGAATGTGATCGACCGCGCGCGCGTCATGCGCCCCCTTAACGTCGAAGACGATCAGCATCCGATTCGATGCGAGAAGGAAATATTCAGAAATTGGCCAGGTCTTGGGGCAATGGCGCTCATCCACTCCTGCCAATTCCGCAGATCCAGAACTGGATTCGCGCCGATTAGCGCGCCTTTGAAAGAAGGGAGGGAAAGAGGGGAAAAAGTGTCTGTTTTCAGATTTCTCTACAAAAACAGACACTTATTCCGAAAACTGGCTCCCCGGGCCGGATTCGAACCGGCGACCTATCGATTAACAGTCGAGTGCTCTACCGCTGAGCTACCAGGGATCATCTGCGCCGCAGAAGTGAGGCTGCTAATACAAATGCTTTTCCGAT
>Ga0209282_1000118_pt1 | contig 50974 bp, 55 predicted proteins | sample Mtrugardesep15_FD_187529 | JGI IMG/M metagenome (GOLD analysis project Ga0209282, IMG submission 187529) | Root nodule microbial communities of legume samples collected from California, USA - M. trunc garden sep15 (SPAdes) (version 2) | ecosystem: Host-associated > Plants > Roots > Nodule...
AACGGCAGGACTTCTTCAATCGGGCGACCTCGATGACCTTCATCTGCGCAGCGATCATGTCGAGGATTTCGCTGGCGTCCTCGCCGACAAGGCGCAATTCACCGCCGCAATCGGGGCAGCAGGTACCAGGATCGAGTTCTTTGCGCTCGCGCGCTGCCTTTTCCGATACCCGCGGACGGCGGCGCATGGTCTTCTCGGGCCTGCTTGCCACAGGCGCGGCAGGCACTGCCGCATCGACCTCATCGAGCGGCTTGGTGCTGTTTTCCGCTGCGGCGATTAAAAGATCCTCCAGCGCCAGTTCCAGCTGCTGGATTTCCGTTCGATCTTTTCCGAGGACTTGCCGAAGACCTGTTTCTTCAGCTTGGCGATGCGCAGTCGCAGTTCCCCGATCAATTGGTCGTGCGCCTGCAACGTCGCCGACATCTTCGCGTTTTCCGCCTGCAAGGCGGCGATCATCGCCTTCAGGAAGGCCGGATCGTCGGGAAGATTTTGGCTCGCGTTTGACATCATCCTGACTACCATAGGTCAGGACGAGTATCCATAAAAACAAGCAGATTCAGTGAGATAAAATCAACCGACACGCGCCGGCGGAGCGCCCCAGTTGGGCCGTCGCCAATCAATCCCTTCCCAAAGCATGGCCAGTTGCGCGGTTGTCAGCCGGGCCGTTCCATCGGCTGCTGAAGGCCATGGAAAACGCCCCCTCTCCAAAATTTTATAGTACAGGCAGAAGCCCTGGCCATCAAAATACAGGAGTTTCAAACGATCGCCCCGTCTGCCTCGAAACGCGAAGACTGCACCTCCCGTCGGCTTCTGGCGCAGCACATCCTGCGCAAGCGCAGCCAAACCTTCTACCCCTTTGCGCATGTCCGTGGCTCCGCAAGCGAGGTACACTCGAACACCGGTTCCTGGTCCAATCATGCTGCTTCAACCGCCCGGATGAGCCGAGTGAGGACGGCGGGATCGACGCCACTGTCGAAGCGAAGGCTGCGCCCATCGTTCAACCGCAACTCGATCATTGCAGACACGCGCGCAACGTCCTCACGCACCAGCGGGGCGCCATGCATGGCGGCCATGTCTACGGGAAGGAAGACCGTATCGGCCGTGGACGGCAACAAACCCTTCTTCTTCAGCTCATGCCGCCAGGCGTAAATCTGCTGCCGGCTTACATCGTGCCGATGGGCAACCTCCGTGACCGTCGCACCGTCGAGCCCAATCGACATGACAACGTCGAGCTTCTTCGCGTCACCCCAACGCCGCCGCCGTTCCTGACCAAGAATTTCGACACGCATCCCATACCTCGCCTAAGACACGTCGCTAACGACGTCGTTAATGACGTGTCTTAGGTCATCAAGGCGCTATCCGGCAGGCGGTGCCAATCGGGTGCTTACGTTTCAGGGCACCCTCCGGCCAGAGCTCGGAGATGGCATCCGAAATGTCACAAAACATCGGGCCATTTTCTACTTCGAGGTTTTGGAAGAACAGATAAGGGTTCTGGCAATATTCTTCGGAGGACAGGACCATCAGGGCCGGATGCTGCTAAGGATATTAGGCAGCCCGCAAGCCTCGTGAAGCTGGTTGCCATGCACTGGCCGGCGGCGCGCCTTTGCATAGGTTTCGTGGATGACCGGAACAACTGAAATGGATTTTGAGTTGCTGAACTCGGGGTAAGGCAATGATCAAGACCGACTTCCGAGCTCGCATGGTCCGCTATGACCAGCAAAGTGGCCGGCCACACAAATAGGCTCCCGCTTGAAAGCTATCGCCCAATGAGCCGCCGACGCGGATCGCACATATACCCATTCTATTCTTCGCTATCGCCCCGGCGTCAGCGGGATGAGTTCCGACTGGGCCTGGTAGAGCGGAAGACCGGAGGCATGTCATTGGCGGCGTGACCGCAACAACAAGGGCAGCCAGTTTGGTCGGGCCTTTAAAGTTAATTCCTCACCGGAAACATATCTTCGCCGTAGTGGTGAAGCCTCGTGTGATGGCGTCGGCATAACCACCGTACCCTTAAAGGCTCGTCGTATTGATCATGATGGGCATCGACCGCTTCGACCCCGCAGACCTCACACGTTTGCTTCTCCAGCTCGCCTGCCTTCACTGCTCGCTGCACAGCAAGATGAGCATCATATTTGCTTGGATTGGCACGACGCCAATTCGCTTGGCGGGTATCGGTTTTCAGCATCGCTGCATCCTGCCCTTGTGTAAGTCTGTGCTCTCGTCTGATAATTATATCTCGTTATTAGCAACGCGGTCGAGCAATACGGGCGCCCCGGGAATGGCTCGAGGCAAAGACACAGCTCGCCTCATCTTCTGCGAGCGGTTCTTCAACTGATGAAACCGGCCCACCGCACAGAATTCCTGACAGTCCCCGGGTCGGTCCTCTTCCAGACGCAAAACCATCTCGTTCAGCGTGATGTCCGTCGACGCCTCGATCATGCCGATGATGAAAGCCTCATGATCGAGACGCGAACCTCCAGGTCGACCCTGCTTGGCAGCGCTCACCTGATCCTGCCGGGCGCTCGCGATCCAGGCAATCGCCGTCGAACCCGATCCCGAACCGCGCCGCAGCCGACCGCGCGGACATCCCACCAGCCGACGCAGCCAAAACCCGGTGGCGAAGATCATCACGCAATGCTCGGGCCATACTCCCTCCGACAAGTCAAAGACAGGAGGAGGAAATCACACTCTGAAAAGGAATCCCGATTCCATGAAGGGCTCAACATTGTTGAAAACTGGAGCGCCAACGGCTTTGTCTTCTTCGGCAAGGGTGGCGAGATTGCCACGAACCGGATCGATGAACAGGAAATATCTGCCTTGGCTTTACACCTCCTGCAGGCGTCACTGGTCTATGTGAACACACGCATGCGCAGACCGTCTTGGTGGAACCGAAATGGGCAGCACGGATGACGCCGGAAGACTATCGCGGCCTCACGCCTCTGATCTACAGTCACGTCAATCCTTATGGCCGTTTCGATCTCGACTTGAAGAGTCGGATCGATTTTGATCGGCTGGCGGCATAATTTTTGGAGACTATAGTGGTTAAAATTGCTGAAACATGCCTGAATGTTCTCTACCAACATGGGCTGTCGTCGGCGCAGTTCCAGTTTTGTTTCGAGAGAGCAAAGCACGATCTTCTGGCCAACGACATGGCCTGCGACGCCATCGTTGCGGAGGTTATGCAGTCCATGGACGATCATCCGGATGCGGCAACCTTGTTCCGATTGTTGTTGGCTGAGGCCCGAATGGGCATCGAGAATGACAGCCCATATGGAAAGGCCTTCCTGGAAAATGCGGAGAAGGCGATCAAGGCTCGCATTGCTACCGGTACTGGCGAGCCACTTCACCGTTTGAAAATTGCTGGCCTGTATCGGCGTGCCGGTCTGCCCGTGCCAGACATACTGATGCTCGACCCGGTTGGCGAAAATCCCGCCGACGAGATCCCGATGCCGGATCTTGATGGCGCGCTTGCCGCTTTAGCGGCGGACGTTGAAGCTGAAGGCGGCGGTGCGTATGAGTTCTTCAGTGGCCTGGATGAGATGTCGGCAGGAATGCCGGAGGATGCCAAGGCCGCGTTTGTCCATCAACTGTTGAGCCTCGACAATCCCTTTCTGGAGCGCTGTGCGCTCTATTGGCTGGTGTCCGGCGCATCATTGACGCGAGAGGCCGTCGCCGCCGGCCTACGAGAAAGGCTCATGCGCGGGAAGCTGGGGCCTGAAACTTTATCCTATCTGCCGATCATTCGCGGCTGGTTGCCAGCGAGCTCCGGCCGGGCGGTTATCGATGACATTGGCAAGCTGGCTCTACGACAAGGTCTCGCCGCAGATCCCCACAACAACAGGGCGGAGCCGATAGTCAGCGACATCATGGCGACCACCGCTGACGGTGTTGGGGCGCAAGGCCTAACGATTGTCGGAAGACTGCAAGCCCAGACATTTGTCGCGATGATCCTGCTAAAAACCGGGTACGGCATCAAAGATGCCTTTGTCATTCGCTGCCGCTCAAAGCGTGAAGCAACCAACATCGTCTCCTATGCCCGCCAGGAAGCAAACAGCGTCCGAATAGATCGAATGACTGCCGAGCTTCTGCTGGAGGCGGCTCTGGCGGATGGGATAGAAAACGGCCATCCACCAGCGCCAGGCTTCATTGACGTCATGGAGGCTTGCAGCTTGAACCAACTGCGGCCCCAGGAAAGGGATCTGCAGGCTTTGCTGGATCACGTCGATCCGCATAATGAAATCCAGAATGCGACAGCGGCACAACTGGATCGGATGCTCCGCAATGAGCCCGCACTGGATGCGCTCGTCCCGTTCACCGAGAGCTGGTTTGAAGACACAGGAGAAACACGCAGCATCATCCAAGGATCTCGGTCGGCGCGGACTGTTGAAAAAAGGATCTGGGCCTTTCTCGAAGGCCGGCGAGACATCTGGGCAAGGCGATTTCTGCAAACCGCGATCATTCTCAAATCGGCTAAGAAGGAGCGGCTGTCAAAAGCACTGGCGGCCGCTGCCTTCGCGCTTATGCACAAGCATCCTCTACAGGACATCCCGCTCGTGGAAGATATCGTTGTGACCACACTGGACGCAGGTGGCGGATCTCTGTGGTGAATATTTAGAGTATACCCGTCGTGAACGCTATCAATGAACAGGTCGAGACCGTGGTTTCCTGTTTATTTTGGGCCCAAAGTGAGATAATGAACAAATCGACACGATGGCACACCCAAATTGAACAGTTCAATGGTATAGGACATGGCTCGTATCGGATATGCCCGTACATCCACAACAGACCAGAACCTTGCCGCGCAAATCGCGGCGCTCAGGAACGCCGGCTGCGAGGTCATCCGCGAGGAGCAGAAAAGTGGCGCATCGCTCGAAGGCCGGCCGCAACTGATGACCATTCTCGACTTCATCCATGCCGGCGAAACTCTTGTCATCACCCGCATCGACCGGCTGGCCAGATCGTTGCGAGATCTTCAGGTGATAGTCGACCGCCTCAAGGCCAAGGGCGCGCATCTGGTAGCCACTGAGCAGCCCGTCGATACCTCCACAGCTGCCGGGAAGGCGTTCTTCGACATGCTCGGCGTCTTCGCAGAGTTCGAAACCAACCTGCGGCGCGAGCGGCAGGCTGAAGGCATCGCCGCCGCCAGGAAACGTGGCATCTACAAAGGCCGCCCACCGAAGATTGATCGCGCAGAAATCCTGCTTCGGCTGCAACAGGGCCAGGGCCCGAGCAAGATCGCTCGCGATCTCGGCATATCGCGTGGCACGGTCTATCAGGTCCGCAAAGGTGTCTCCGAATGACCGTGCCAAACTCCGAGGTTCCCTAATCGTTCTTCAGCTTGGCCAAAATCGCATATGTGGAACGGCCCGCTTGGCAAGATCTTTCCTCGTGCATTTCCCAAATAAGGACGGTGCGGTCATATGTCCGGCCTGTTACTTGGCTTTTCAGCCGTGGCCACGATGAGACCCGCGGAGCAAATCGCCTAATCAGCTTCGCGCGCTTTCATGCGCTTGGGATTTTTCGGTCTGATTTGCTTCGGGATGTCGTCCCGTTGGGTCATCACAATTGGCACCTTGCCTCTCTCTCCGACTGGTTGGCCGGAAAGCTCGTATGTCTAAGCCTGGACGATCATCTTCGCTCCCCGATAGGTATCGCCACGAACGAGAAGAGCGCCGATAATGCGCGCGATCTTGTTTGCGAGTGCGACAGCGACAACCTTGAACGGGCGGCGCAACATCATGGCCGCTATCCATGGTGATGCCTGGAGGCCACGACGAGCGAGCTTGAGGATCGACGTCGCTCCAGCGACAAGTAGCGTTCGCAGTTGCTGGTTTCCGCTTTGAGATCGAAACTATCCGTTCTTTTCCTCCGCTGGAATGCGCGCGTGGGGTCAACCCAATCCAGGCAGCGAAATCTCGACCGGTTCGGAAGCCAGCGGGATCCGGTACAACTGCTCGAATGGTCGCGGCAATGATCGGCCCCACACCGGGAATCGCTGTCAGGCGTCGAGCGCTGTCGTCTTTTCTCACCGCTTCAAGGATTTTTCGATCGAGCCTTTCAATGCGTGCCGTCACGGTCTCGATTTGCTCGACGAGCTCTTCCAAAGCCATTCGCGCTTCACCGGGCAATCTCAGGTCACTGTCGTCGCGCACTATGGCGGCAAGGCTGATGATTCCGACCAGACCGGTCGCCCTGACAATGCCCAGTTCGGCAAGATGAGCTCTCAAGGCATTGATTGTTTGAGTGCGCTGACGGATGAGCAGATCTCGTGCTTTGAGCACCATTCCGGCAGCCTGCTCGTCCTGTGTTTTTGCCGGCACGTAGCGCATGGTCGGCCGCGTGACTGCTTCGCAAATAGCCTCGGCGTCTGCGGCGTCAGTTTTATTGCGTTTGACGTAGGCCTTCACGTATGCGGCTGGCATCATCCGAACCGTATGCCCCAGGGCCTGAATTTCCCGAGCCCAATAATGCGCGCTACCACAGGCTTCCATCCCTACGAGGCAAGGCTGCAATGTGCGAAAGAAGTCCAGCACCTGCGATCGACGCAGCGCGCGACGTACGATCACGACTCCTTCTTCGGCTATGCCATGAACCTGAAAAACGGATTTGGCCAGATCGAGCCCGACTGTGGTAATCTTCTTCATGGAGCGGTCCTTCCTCTTTGTGGCGTTTCAACACGACCACGTTAGGCACTTGATGCCGTTTGAGAAGGGCCGTTCCACCTCATCAGCTTCGAGCCGACAGGGCCATTTCCAGGGGCGCGGCCTCGGCACCCTGCTCTTCCGTTTCGTCGCCGGCGAAATCGCATCCACCGGCGACATGGCCTATCTGCATGCCTATGCGGCGAATACCTCGGCCATTTCCCTCTACGAAACGCAGGGCTTCGCTCTGCGCTCGGAAATGAACATGCGCATGGTCAAACGCCGTTCGTGAGCGGTGCTCTCCACCTATCGTACCGCCGCCGGAAGCACCTCGAATTTCCAGAATTTTTCCGGGCTGAAATAGGTCGCGGCAAACGCGCGGATATCACCGGCGGTGACCTTGCCGTAGCCACTGAGATTGTCGCGAATCCGGTCCAAACGACGCGAGTCCGTCTGGGCGTGGTGCAGATATTCGATCCAATATCCGTTGCTCTGCTGCTGATGCTTCAATGTCTCGACGATGGGTTCCCGAGCGCGAGCGAGCTCGTCTTCGGAGACCTCATGCGACCGCAGATCATTGGCGATCTCGTCGACGAGTGCGTAGAAGCGCGCGACCTTTGCCGGGTCTGTCTCGGCGTAGAAATATGCGTAGCCGTAGCCGGGAACTTCCCTTGACAGGTCGACCTCGCCCCGCGGGGCATAGCTTGCTCCTTCTGCAATGCGAAACTGGTCGATCAACCTGTTTTGGAAAATCTGGGTGGCAATATTGGCGGTGAAGGACCGCGGCAGATCGGAGAGCAAATCGCCGATGGAAGCCCCTACGGCGGCGGCGGCATTATCTGCCCTACCGCTATGGGTCTGCAAGACGGGTTTCTCGGTCGTTGCCGGAAAATGCACGTCGTCCCGATCGTTGCTCGACGCCGTCTCCGGGCGCGGCGGCAAAGCGCCAAAGGTTTCAGCCGTCAGCCGGATTGCGTCATCCACGGTTACGTCGCCGACGATGGTGATGTCGATCGGGCCATTGGAAACCATGGGCCGGAACAGCGCCTCGAATTCGTCTGGCTTGGCGGCGGACAACTGCGCGCGGTCGGGGAAGGTCCAGCGCGGGTCGCCCGAATGCACGAGACCTGCGAAATCGCGGCTGACAACGCCGCCGGGCGACGCGTCATTCTGATCGAGGCCGCTCAAATAGGCCTGCTGCACACGCTTGAACGCCTCGGGGCGATAAGCGGGATCGGAGGTGTATGCGGTCATGAGCTGCAGTTGCGTCGCAAGATCTTCAGTCCGTGTATGACCGTCGAACCTGAAGGAGCTGTCGCCGACCGAGAAGTCGACGCTGAAAATGTTGGCCGTCAGCGCTTTCTGTATATCTTGGTAATCCATGGCCTTCACGCCGGACAGCACGACGGCCGGCGCTGCCCAGATCGCGGCGGAACGGTCGTGCGGCAGGTCCAACCGACCGCGGCCGATATCTTCGCGCACCAGCACTTCGTTGACACGCAGCCTGGTTGGCTTGACGGTAAGCCGTATGCCGTTGGAAAAGCGCACCATGGTCAAGCCGAGATCTTCAACGGCACGGCGTTCGACCACAGCGCCCGGTTCGCCGAAATGGGTGTAGGGCCAGGCGACGTCAGTTGCGCCGGATGGTGCCGAGACGGCAATGGCATTTGAAGCGTCATAGACTTGCCGAACCGTGTCGGCTCCGCCCTCAGGTGATTGGTCCGCCTGTAGCACGACCTGCGGACCGTTGCCGGAGAAAGCACGCTGCAAGGCCCGATTGACCTCGTCCGCCGTGACGCCGTTCATCATCGTCTCGAACATCGAGAGGTCTTCGGCGGGCGAGGTGAAGACTTGATCGTCATCGACGCTGCGAGCCAGCATGGAAGCAATGTCGGTGGTCATCCGCGTCGCGGCTCCGGCCGCAGCAGCCTGCAGGGCCGAGCGATATTCGCGGATTTCGCGATCGATCTCCGCCTGCGCAACGCCGAACTCCTGGATCCGGTGCTGTTCCTGGTCAATCGCCGTGAGCGCCGCCTGCCATTTGTCCGGCTCCGAATTGGCCGCGACCAGGACGACATGGGCGGAATCGAGGAGATCCTGGGAGCCGACGTCCGCACTGATGAAAGGGGCATCCGCCTTGCTGGCGATGGTGCTCACCCGGCGATTGAGCACCCGGAGACCGAGATTTTCAATAAGCTCAGCGCGGCGCTTGGCGAAGGTGTCAGGCGCGGCGTCATAGGGACGCGTCCAGGCGATCTGTATGCTGGTCATGCCGCCGGGAACGACGATGACCTCGGCGCTTTCACCCTTCGTCACAGGCGCGCCAAGATCCGCTTTTGTCGGCGCCGGACCCACGGCCTTCCAGTCGCCGAAGCGCTGCCGGATTTCGACTTCCATGGCGGCCGGGTCGATATCGCCCACCACGATCAGCGTTGCCCGATCGGGTCGGTAATTGGCCCGGTAATAATCACGGACGAGGTCCACGGGCGCATTGCTGATGATGTCGGCTTTACCGATCGGCGCGCGCATGGTCGCGCGCTGGCCGGCGAGCAGCGAATTCATGATTTCGAGTGACGCGCGATATTGCGGCGTGTCGCGCAGCCGCTCCTCCGACAGGTTGACGCCGCGTTCGCGATCAAAGGCGCTGGCATCGAGGGTCAGCTCGCTCGCCGTTTCTCGCATCAGCATCAGGCCCGTCGAAATTGTGTCAGCATCGACCTCGGGCAAATCGAGCGTATAGGCGGTCTCGTCATAAGAGGTAGAGGCGTTGATGTCCGGCCCAAAGGCCAAGCCCTTGCGCTGCAGGATACGGATAATGTCCCCTTCAGCGACATGCGTCGAACCCTTGAAGGCCATGTGCTCGAGAACATGCGCCAGGCCCTGCTGGTTGTCGTTTTCGTCGAGCGAACCGGAGCCGATGCGAAAGCGGATCGCTGCCTGTCCGGGCGGCGTAGCATTGCGCATGATCGCAAACCGCATTCCATTGGCAAGTGTGCCGAAATGGACGTCGGTGTCGGCCTTAATGTCACTTTGCGTTTGTGGCCATGACGTGGACGAGGTGTCCGCAAAGGCCGACGACGCGAAGCTTGCGAGGGCGACCGTCGCGAGAAACCGCCAGGCGGCGGAGCATTCCATTTTATGAGACATTCTTGTCCAGGGATGAGCATGAAGGGTATGGATGACGCGGTTTCGTGCAGCTTCTAGCATTTGCTTGCTCCTAGATATTCACCTGTGAGGTGATTTTGCATGTCAGCGGTCAGATGCCGTTCGGCCGATGTAGTCCAAGGCGCTTGTCTGATTTCTTTTGGTGATCCATGTCGTCGTGTTCCTTGTGGAAGCCTCCCGACGATGATGTAACCGCGTCGGCAAGTTGGCCGAGCGTCAATGGACGAATGGGCGCACGCACAGTTGCCGGTGGAGGCGGGGATTGTCCACGTCGTATTTTTGGTGCGATCATCGCAGTAGCTGCCATTGAGCACATTTGAGCACGGCAAGGTCCCATGCCAACACGGGTTTGGACCTTGAGGTGCCGAAGACCCGACGCTCCGCATGAGCTCGCTTCGGCAATTTGGGCGGCTGTGACTTCCTCACACCGGCAAACGATCGTGTCGCCGCTCGGTATCAACATCGTTTCTGGTGTACGAAAAATCGTATCGATGAATGCCCGTGCGGCGGCAAGTCGCTTAATGGCGCTTTGTAGCGGCGCGGCCAGCGTTCTGAGTGATTGATCGGAGATCCGGCCCAACCGATGGGCAATCCGAAGAATGCTCAATCGGCCGGACATCTCTGCCGCCTCGTCGCCGAGAATCCCCCCGCTGTCGCCGGCGACCATTAGGTTTTCAGCGGACGTCTCCTGCCATTCGTCTACTACGGGTTGCCAGCATTCCTGAGAATCATTCCAGCCATGGGCCACACCAGCAAGTCGGGTAAGCTGAGTATTAGGAACCACACCGAAGTGGAGCAGAACAGTATCGCATTCAATGAACCCCGAGGCACCCCGAGCTTGATACTTCACCCCCTCAACGCGGTTGTCGCCGATGATCGTGGCCTGTCTCAGCGAAAACACTTTAGGCACGGGTGGGGTTTGCGTGAGCAACCGCAACCCTTGTTTGAGCAAAGTCGTCGACCTCAAGGCGGCGGGCAGATAAGGTATTGCGCGAAGGAAATCGGCAGGCCCTGTCGTTTGAAGTAAGCCAACGACATTCGCACCGGCATTGGTCAATTGCCGGGCGGTCAGAAGAAGCAGGGGCCCGCAGCCGAGCAGCACGATCCGGCCCTTCACCGGGTGTCCGGACGTTTTCAACATCGTTTGCGCTGCGCCGGCGCTCATCACCCCGGGTAAGTGCCACCCTTCCAACGGAACAGGCCTCTCATAGGCGCCTGGAGCAGCAACCACGGCGTTCGCTGGGATGGTGAAGCTCTGGCCGTGACGAAGATAGCTAATCTGCCGTCCGCCGGATGAGATATCCCATACCGAAGCCTGATCGAGAAAACGAGTTTCGCTCTCGCGAAACCGGCGTGTGAGGTCAAGACCATTTTGCTCTGATGGGGGAAGGTCGTTTCCTGCAGTACGAAGGCGCCGATATTGCAGTTCAATCGCGCGGAACCGCTGCCCGCCGGGAGCCGACTGCTCGTCCAAAACCAGTGCCTTCAGTCCAAAGCTCGAGGCCTGAATGGCTGCTGCCATTCCGGCAGGTCCGGCGCCAATGATCACGACATCATGGCTCACGTGGTCCGTCCTCCTCCGTCAGCCGGCGGAGTCCCGTCTGCCGACGGACCTTCATGTGTTGCCGCACTGTTGTGATGCACGCCCGCTGATTAGCAAGCCCGTCTATCTCAACCAGACACTCGTGACAGACGCCAATGAGACAATATGGTCCCCGAGTGCGACCGCTCGTTCGCATGCCGGTGATCATCACACCCGAAGCCAGAAGAGCCGTCGCAACCGTTTCGCCTTCGCACGCCTCGATTGCCTCGTCGTCGAACTTGAAAGAAATTCTAAGAGGGGGTTCGTGCAGATCATGCGGCGGACGCATTTTGCAGCCTCCCTAACCCGAAGGGCTCCAGCAATGCATCTTTTCGCCCACCCAGAATCCACTTTGGCAGCAGGCGCTCGTGAAGAGCTGCCAGCGTGATCCCGCTATGACAGGTGATGACGAATGCGCCCGGGTATTCACGCGACTCTTGATAGACGGGGTATCCGTCCTCTGTTCTCGGCCGCAAGGCGGCCCAGCACCGATTGATTTGCACCGAACGGAGAGCTGGCAGGCGTTCTACGGCTTTCCTCGCCAATGACTTCAGGACAGAGACGGTGGTGCGGTCATCATATCCAACCTCTTCGGTGGAAACGCCAATCATGATCGTTCCCTCCGGATTCTGGCGCAAAAGCCCGCTGATTGGGTAAGGGAAGGACTGCTCTACGCGTTCGGTGACCATCATCTGACCCCGCTGCGGCCGCACTTTGACCGAAATGCCAACTTGTGACGCCAGGTCCGGCGTTCCCAGCCCCGCGGCGATCACCAGTCTCGGGGCCGAGAAGGAACCCCACTGGCCATGGGCAGTGAACATGCCTCCTTGGTGCTCGATGCGGTCGACGCGGTGATCACGAAGAATCCATCCCCCATGACGTTGGATGGCGTTCAGAAGGCCCGAATAAAGCCTCAGTGGCTCAGCGAGCCCGTCAAGCGGGCTGAAGGAACCGCCGGCCACGCGCTCACCGAGTCGCACTTTCCCGAGCATGTGTTGAAGATCGGCTTGATTGAGAATGTCATGCCGATAATCCGCGCCGACGCGTCGGGCATATTCAGCGACTTTCTCGGTATGGGCTGCGAACTCCGCATCTCCGACCGAGAGATAGATCTTCCCTTTGAGGTCGAAGGCCGGATCGATCCCGGTCTGCTCTCTCAGCGTACTGGCGAATTCCGGCCACAGCCGGCTCGACGCGTATGAGAGCCGAAAGTACGCAAGATTGTTGAAGCCCTTGTTGGAGATCGAAATCATTCCGAAATTGCCACGGCTGGCGCTGAAATCGGAATCCTCGGCATCGAGGATCCCGACGCGTGCGCCCTCAGCTGCCAAACCATAGGCGATGCTGGCTCCGACCACCCCCCCGCCGACAATGAGCACATCGGCCTCGTGTTGATTGCCATTCGTCATCGGTTCAGCTTGCGTTTGACCAAGGGTGCTCTCCACGTCGCGAATAACGGTGCGTGAACAAATCGGAGGACCTTTAAAGCAATGTCGGCGAGGGGAATCGCTGTACCCTCTCAACTACGGCTGTTTGGTCAATCTGTCACAAACTCACGATAATCAATATTCTTTAAACACACGGTCAATGCAAGTTGAGTGGTGAATATATGCGAATATATATTCCCGGGATACATTTCCGTTGTGTTGACAGAGGCAATCGCCCAACGTATTTCGTTAATACAACGTTCACGCTGGGAAGGGAATCATGACTGTTGAGTTTCCCATAGAACGTGCGCCGGGCGTTGCTCCCGGTAGAAGTTCGGCGTCGTCTTATGGCGGATTGGTCTGGACGGTAGCGACGGCGCTCGACAAAACCCTCGATTTCAAGGGTCAGATCGCGGCAAGCTTTGAAAAGATCGAGCGAGTGCTTGCCCAGTTCGGAACGGATAAGCGCTACCTGCTTTCCGTTAATGTCTTTTTGTCTGATCTGGGCAGCAAAGCTGAATTCGACGTCGCATGGAGGCAATGGGTCGGTGACGATCCCGACCACTGGCCGCAAAGGGCCTGCATGGGTACAGTGTTGTCACCTGGAACCCTGGTCGAGATTGCCGTTGTGGCCGCAAAGCCAGAATGAGCGGCGTCTAGCGCAGGAACGCTCGCTCGTTCACCTTGGTTTCGTCGGTGCGCTGTAGCCGGAAGATCTCCTCGACAGGCGCGATGTCTTTATGAACGTTCTGCACGCCGCCATCGGCAATGATGCGCCGGAAAGCCGATTGCATCGCCGCGGTCGCTGCGCGCACGCCGTAGTTTCCGTAGATCACCATTCGAATATTGCCGAGCGCTTCTATCCTGGAAGCGTCGAGCTCCGGATAGGCGTTCGGAACGACGGTCAGCGGCACATTGCCGTCCCAGGCCCGCGCGAAGGACTCGATCTCGGAGGGATCCTTCTTTTTGGAATGGATGAGGATCATATCGGCGCCGGCGGCTTCATAGGCGCGAGCGCGCTTTAGCGCCTCCTCCTCTCCAAGGCCGGCGATCAACGCCTCGGTGCGAGCGATCATCAAAAAATCCGGATCCTTACGGGTATTGATGCCGGCCTCGATCTTGCCCTGGAACTCCTCGATCCGGAGCAACTCCTGACGCCCGCCATCAACGAGACTGGTCACCTTGGGAAAGGTCTTATCCTCGATGACGACAGCCGATGCGCCGGCGCGTTCATATTCGCTGATTGCGTGGATGACATTGATGGCATTGCCGTAGCCGGTGTCGATATCAGCGACAATCGGCAGCGACGACCGACCGGCGATCGCACGCAACATGTCGAGGTGTTGCGTCATCGAGATCAAACTCATGTCGGGCACGCCATAGAGGGCCGAGAGTTCGAATCCGGAGGCCCACAAGCCGTCGAAACCGGCTTCCTCGGCGAGGATCGCCGAAAGTGGACTGTGGGTTGCCATGATGTGAACGAGGCCGTGCTCGGCCACGCGTTCACGCAATCGCTTTGACTTGCTCATGGGTCTGTACTCCTTCGGAAAGCGCGACACAGGCGGCCAGGATGCGCGAGCAGGCGCGCTCCAGCTCTTCGACTGACGAGGCATAGGAAATGCGAATATAGGGCGAGGCCATGAAGCCGCTGCCGGGCACGACGGCAACGCCAAAGTCCTCGAGGAGATACATGGCGAAATCCATGTCCGATTCGATGACCTTGCCGCTCGCCGTCAACTTGCCAAGGACGCCGGCACAGGAGATGAAAACGTAGAATGCTCCTTCGGGTACGCGGCAGCGTAATCCGGGCATTTGTCTCACCCTGTCGACGACCAGATCCCGGCGTTTCTTCAGTTCCGCAACAAAGGCGTCCAGGTAGTCCTGGGGGCCGCCTATGGCCTCGATGGCAGCGTACTGGGAAATCGAGCTCGTGTGCGACGAGGTCTGTCCCTGAACGGTGTTCATCGCCTTGATCAGAGCTTTCGGGCCGGCACCATAGCCGACGCGCCAGCCCGTCATCGCCGTAGATTTTGACACGCCATTGATTGTCAGTATGCGCTCGCAGAGGTCAGGCGCAGCTGATGCCATTGTGGCAAACGGCACGTCGTAGACAAGCTTTTCATAGATGTCGTCCGACAGCACATGCACATGGGCGTGCCGGCGTAAAACCTCGGCGAGAGCGGCGAGCTCCGCCTTGGAATAAACTGCCCCCGTTGGATTGTTGGGGGAGTTGAGCATCAACCATTTGGTTCGCGGCGTGATCGCTGCCTCAAGTTCCGCAGGCCGGAGCTTGAAGCCGTGGCGTTCCGCAGCTTCGACAAGCACGGGCTCACCACCTGCAAGCCGTACCATGTCTGGGTAGGAAACCCAGCAAGGCGTCGGGATGATCACCTCGTCCCGCGGATCGAGGCTGGCAAAAAGGGCATTGAAGACCACCTGCTTGGCACCGCAGCCGACGGTGATCTCGTCGATGTCGTATTCGAGACCGTTGTCACGCTGCAGTTTGTGCTGGATCGCCTCGCGAAGCGGCTTGACTCCGGCCACGGCAGTGTACCGCGTCTTGCCATTGCGGATCGCGTTGATGCCGGCAAGCTGCACGTTATCCGGTGTGTCGAAATCCGGCTCGCCCTGGCTGAGCGTAACAACGTCGTTGCCTTCCTCGCGCAGAGCCGCGGCCCGGGCGGTCATGGCTTTCGTTGCAGAGGGGCGAACGGCAGCCAATCGTTTAGAAATCAGTGTCATGGAAATCTCCTCGCCGGCCCTGTCGGCCGATCGTCTTGCGAACCTATCCAGGAAATAGTGGTCTATCGGGTAGACGAACCGTGGCGCAGGGATATGACATCAACAACCGTTGATATCGTAAAAAGCGATGAATTCTATCGCGGCGTTCGATCTTAACCTTCTTCTGCGGTGACAGCGGTCCGACACAATCGTGCCAGCCACCGGCAAAATGATCGCGCCAGGACGATGTTGGGAGTCCGATCGACCACGTAGGCGCGATATTGCATTCCGCTCGGCGTCTGGGATCCCGGAACGATCTGCAAGACGCCATCCCGAACAAGTCCGCTTACGATGATCTCCGGGGCCACGAGCAGGCAACGTCCCGTCGTAACCGCAGGCAGCGCCAGATAATGATGGTCATAGCGCGCGCCGAGATGGATCTGATCGGGTCTCATATCCATCGCATTCAGCCAATTGGGAAGAATGTCCGGCCGTGAGGTGATTGTGAGGATCGGCATTGTCCGCAACGCCCCCGCCCCTTTCTTGGCGACATGGCTTGGCGCGCCCACGCAAACGAGCCGTTCTTCGTGAACGTCCCAATGCGCGCCGGGTTCGGCGAGATCGAGGTCGCGGGTCAGCAGAATGTCGAAACCGTCATGCGCCGTCGGTGGCGCCATCGATGTCATAACATCAACGAGTGCGCCACCTGTTTGAGCGCTGAAGGACTCCAGATTGGGAATCAAAATCGTGTAGGCGAATGTTGAAAGCGACGTCCGGACAACGATGCGGTTTGAGGCTGATTGCTGACTTCGCCGCATGCGTTGCGCTGTGAAACAGACCGTATCGAGCGAGTCGCCGACGACTGACACGAAGGATCGCCCAAAGTCGGTGAGTTCGCTGGTGCGGCCTCTCCGAGCGAGGAGCTGCTCGCCGAGATAGTGCTCAAGCACCGACAGATGCCGGCTGACTGAACTTTGTGTGGTTCCAAGCGCGCGGGCCGCACCCGACACCCCGCCATGCCGGGCGATCATCACAAAGGCGCGGATGGCGTTCAACGGGACGTCCTGATCCTCTTTCGACACGGACGGGCTCCTACCAACCACATTTTTCATTTCAACATCGTCATAACCGAAGCGCCCCATCGCAAAATACGATATCTGTCACGTCTGTGTTGCAATGCACCGCTATTCGGTCACCTAGCGAAAAAAGGCAAACAAATTCGCGGGGGAGCCAGTATGAAGTTCTTAATCGCAAGTTTTGATGGGTTGCGGCCCGACCTGATTTCCAAAGAGCTCACGCCGAACATTGCGCGCGTCCAAGAATTGGGTGTGACACTTGCCCGACACAATACGGTTTATCCGAGTGAAACGCGCGCTGCCTTCCCAAGTCTGGTCACCGGAGCGGCTCCTGTCCGGCATGGCATGGTCGGAAACAAGTTCGTCGACCGGAAAAGCACTCCCGAGCGTTACATTGATACGTCTGACGCCGTTCTGCTCGATCGGTTAAACAAAGAAAGCGGCGGCCGCCTGATGACGGCGCCGACGCTTGGTGAGCTGTTGGCGGCATCTGGCAAAAGCCTGGCCGTCCTGGCGACCAATACCCCGGGGACAACCCGCCTTTTCCATCACAAGGCGGAAGATTTCGGTCATATCCGCCTTTCGGGTCATTTCCCGGAAGCATGCACGCCGGCCGATGCCCTGGCTCAGATCGAAATCGAGTTCGAGTTCGGCAAGCTGCCTCCGGCTCCAGCGATCGGGCAGCCCGATTTTTCCGGGCAGGAGTGGATCACGTCGGTTTTCCTCAACTACGTCTGGCCACGGCTCTCACCAGATGTGGCAATCCTCTCCTACGGCGAGCCGGACACCACCTCGCATTTCCACGGTACCGGTTCCGCGACCACCCGCGAAATCATCGCCTATTGCGATGCCCAGTTCGGTCGCGTGCTCGAGTGGTGGGAAGCAGAGGGACGCTCGGCCGGTATCCAATTGATGCTTGCATCCGATCACGGGCACATCACCGCCCATACCCGCGTCTCGGTCATGGATGATCTGAGGGCGGCGGGCTTTGCTCCGGGACGTGCGCCAGACCCCGATGTCGACGTCGTGGTCGTTCCTGGTCAGGTCGGCGCTCTTTATCTGCGAGACCGGTCGGTGGACCAGGTGTCGCGGTTGGTCGAGGCAATGATGGACCAGCCCTGGTGCGGTCCCATCTTCACGTCGCCGCGCAATGAAGTCGAGGGTATTGCCCCCGGCAGCTTTGCCAGCAGCCTCGTTCTTTGCGACCACGATCGGGCGCCAGACGTCTATTTCGCATTCCGCGCCGACGATGGATTGGACCAATTCGGTCTCGCAGGCGGCACCTTCTATGACAACGACCGAATCGCGGGGCTCGGCGTCCACGGCGGCCTGCACGCCAAGGAGTTGGCCGCAGTCGGGATCGTCGCCGGCTCGCATTTCCGGGGGGACGGGAGCGTGTCCGCAATCCCCTCAGGCATATGCGATCTTGCGCCTACAATTTTGCACGGGCTGGAGCTCGCCGTTCCCTCGACAATGACAGGCCGTGCGCTTCGCGAAGTTCTCGCCAGCGCGACACAGGACAGTCTTGAGCCTCATGTCGAAACGGAGGAGTTCGAAGCTGGGCTTGGGTCGTTTAGGCAGACGCTTCGGCGCAATGTCATCGACGGGACGGTCTATCTGGTGGGCGGTGCTGCCTCCAATGATGCGACCGCGACCCGCAAGCTCGAGGCCGCCGAATGAGCGCGATCACATTTGACCGGATCCGCAAGTCCTACGGCGCCACCCAGGTATTGCGCGATGTGTCGCTTTCGATCGAGAGCGGCGAATTCCTCACCCTGCTCGGCCCTTCCGGCTGCGGAAAATCGACACTCCTGAGGATACTGGCCGGTTTGGAACGGCAGGACGGCGGCTCGGTTCGCATCGGCGAGGGCCTGGTCGACGATCTGCGCCCCAAGCGCCGGGACGTGGCAATGGTGTTCCAGTCGTACGCCCTCTATCCGCACATGACCGTCGCCGGGAATATGGCCGTTCCCCTGCGGATGCGCCGGCTGAACTCGTGGCAGCGTCTGCCGCTTGTCGGCAAGCTCTTGCCGGGCACACGCCCTAGCCTCGCAGAAATCGACTCCGAGGTCTCAAGGACTGCAGCCGCCCTCGGTATCGATCACCTGTTGGCGCGCAAGCCAGGACAGCTCTCCGGTGGACAGCGCCAGCGTGTCGCCGTCGGTCGCGCGATGGTCCGCGAGCCGGCGGTGTTCCTGATGGACGAGCCGCTCTCGAACCTCGACGCGAAACTGCGCGTCCAGATGCGGGCCGAAATCAAGGAGCTCCATAAGCGGCTTGGCGTCACGTTCATTTACGTGACCCACGATCAGGCCGAAGCCATGACGCTGTCGGATCGAGTGGCGGTCATGCTCGACGGCGAACTGCTTCAGGTTGCGCCGCCCCGCGACATTTATGCCGATCCTCATGATCGGCGCGTCGCTGAGTTCATTGGATCTCCGAAGATCAACATGCTGGACGGCGCGGTGATCGAGCGCGGCCTGATGGCGACGTCCGGAGCGAAGCTATCCGTGCCGGAATCCATCGCTCCCGGTACAAAACTCACGGTCGGCATCCGACCGGAGGCTTTCAGTCTGATCACCCAGCCTGATACCCCGAATGTGATCGAAGGATCGGTGCATCTGATCGAGCATATGGGCTCGGATCTCTTCGTCCACCTCCGCGTCGAAGGAATGAATGAAGCATTGATTGCCCGGCTCCACGCCGAACGGGCTCCTCACATCGGGTCGGGCCATAGGCTCGTCGTTGGCGTCAAGCCGGCCCAGATGATACTCTTCGACGAGACTGGGTATCGTCTGCAGACCGCTAGTGTCAGCAATCGTGTCACACCCATCCGGGAAACTGCGTGATGGGAGACGTGATGTCCCTTCCCAACCGCAAACGTGAGGCGCGCGGACGCGGCGCCTCCCCGGCTTCGGCCAATGGTCGATCGACCAGGCTGAGCGACATGATCGCGGCCTGGACGCTTGCCGGACCGGCGCTTTTCCTGCTGATCGTGCTGTTCTTCCTGCCGGTTCTCGCTGTGTTTGTGATTGCGCTGACCGACTGGCAGTTTGGGGCCAGCACGCTCTCTTTCGTCGGCCTTGCGAACTTCGAAGAGGTCTTCGCGGATCGGGGCTTCCGCGCCTCGCTTTTCAACACGGTGGCCTATGTCGCCATCGTCGTGCCAGGTACGATTGTTCTCGGCCTCGGGGTCGCGCTGCTGATCGAGAGCGGCAAGTCTTTTCGCGCCTTCTACCGAGCCATCCACTTCCTGCCCTACATGGCGACGCTGGCTGCCATGTCGATCGCATGGGAAGCGCTGCTTCACCCGACGATCGGCTTGGTCAACCAGACGCTTGCCGGACTTGGTTTGCCCACGGCGAACTGGCTGCGTGATGAAACCACCGTGCTGCCAGTTCTTGCAGCCATCGGCATCTGGCAGAACCTCGGCTTCGCAATGGTGCTGTTTCTCGCAGGGCTGAAGTCGATCCCTCAGGACCTTTACTATGCAGCAGAGGTCGATGGCGCCGATCTTTGGCTCGATCGTCTGCGCACAGTAACCCTGCCGATGCTTGGCCCGGTGTTCATGTTCGTCTTCATCGTCGTGGCCCTCAAAGCCTTTGAGACCTTCGACACCGTTCATGTGTTGACGCAGGGTGGCCCCGGTCATGCATCTGAAATGCTTATGTTCACTCTCTATCGCGAGAGCTTCGAGTTTTTTCGCACCGGATACGGCGCAGCTGTCACGGTCGTATTCCTATTGATCGCGGTTGCTCTAACCCTGTTCCAGGCCTCGTTCATGGACAAAAAGGTTCACTATCAATGATGAAGAGCATGGGACTGTCCACGCCCTCTGCAATTGTCTGCCAAGCGCTGCTTCTGTGCACCAGTGCCATCATTCTTCTACCATTCGTCTGGATGGGGAGCCTCTCCATAAAGCCGCCAGGGGAAATCTTTCGGGTCTCCTTTGCCCTATTGCCTGAACATTTCTATGGCATCGAAAACTACAGCCAGGCGCTGACCGCGGCGCCGCTGACGCGCTACATGGTCAACGGTCTCCTCGTTTGTTCCGCAATTCTGACGCTGCAAGTCCTGGTCTGCGCGCCGTGTGCCTATGCTTTGGCGAAATTGCAGTTCAGGGGACGCGACATGCTTTTCGGCCTCGTGCTAATCGGACTACTCATTCCGCATCAGGTCCTTGCTCTGCCTCTGTTTATCTTCGGCTACCAGATCGGCATTCTGAACACTTACGCTGCGCTGATACTCCCGTTCATCGTGTCGCCTTTCGGGATATTCCTGTTCCGACAGTTCTTTAAGGCTATCCCCGACGACGTCGTACATGCTGCGCGGCTCGACGGCCTTTCTGAATTTGCAATCGTTTGGCGCATCATTCTTCCAATGGCTCTTCCCGCGGTCATTGCGTTTTCCATCTTTTCGGTCGTCGGCCACTGGAACGATCTCTTCTGGCCGCTGATCGCGGTCAGAGACCAGGATCTAATGCCGCCGTCGATCGGGATTGTGACGTTTCGCGACGCCGAGTCCGGATCCGATTATGGCCCCCTTATGGCAGCGTCGGTCATCGTCATCGCGCCACTTCTCATCTGTTTCCTGGCCGCGCAACGATATTTCATCGAAGGGCTCACGGCTGGGGGCGTCAAGTAATTCCCACCATCCATCCCCCACGAACTCGCGGATATTATCAAGTCCCAACTCGAGAGGAGTGCGCAGTGCTCAAGACGATCGGCGCTCTGGTCGCCCTTTTCATGGCAGTCATTGGTTCCTTGCCGGCTCTGGCTCAGGATCCGGTTACGCTCAGCGTTCTCTATTCCGGGGCCTATGTGAACAGGGCTCCGATGGAACAACTATCGGCGCAGTTCGAGGCCTCCCACCCAGGCGTCAAGATCAAGCTTGAGGACGTGAAGGGCTATACCGAAATGACGCAGTTGATGCTTCGGACGGCGGTTACCGGCGACATGCCGGACGTCGGCTTCCAGGGGCTGAGTTTTGTGCGTCTCTTCGCTGAACGAAAACTCGCCTTACCGCTCGACGAGTTTATCGCCAAGGAGCCGTCATGGACGGCGCTCGGATATTCCGAATCGGTGATGAACACCGCGCGCCAAGGGCAGGCGACTTATGGCATTCCGTTCGAGATCTCTGTTCCCACTATCTATTTCAATGCAAGTCTAGTGACGGAGGCGGGAGGCGATCCTGACCATCTTCCGACAACTTGGCCCGAGATCGTGTCGCTCGCCAGGAAGATCAAGGCCAAAAGCGGTGCCATTTACTTCGACTACACGCCGACAGCCAACTGGACCTTCATCGCTCTTGTCGAGTCGCAGGGTGGACGGATGATCGCCGATGACGACCGTACGGTTGCCTTCGATGGTAAGGAAGGCTTGCAGGCTTTGCAAATTCTCAAATCGATTGGTGAAGCTGGCATGACCGACATGACCAGGGACCAGGCCAAGCAGGCCTTCGCAGAGGGGTCGCTCGGCATCCTTGTGACGTCGAGTTCGGACATCACACTTTACACTAAACAGGCCGGGGGTCGCTTCGACATAAGGGTCGTGCCTTTCCCGGTTTCGGAAGGCGGTTTGCTTCCGGCGGGCGGCAACGCGGTGATGATCCATACCAAGGATCCCGCCAAGCAGCGTGCCGCGTGGCAGTACGTCAAATTCATGACAGGTCCCGACGCTCAGACGACCATGGCGAAGCTAACTTCTTACATGCCTGTGAATGATTTGGCGATCAGCGATCCGAAGTACCTTCAGACCTACTATCAAGATCAACCCAATCTTCTTGTCCCAGTGAAACAGCTGCCAGTCGTCACCAGCTGGTTCTCTTTTCCCGGTAGGAATTCGCTCAAGGTTACGCCTGTCATCGAAAACTCGATGCGCGATGTCCTAATCCTCAATAAGCCGCCGAAGACGGTGCTCACGGACATGGCCAATGACGTTCAACAGCTTCTCGACTGAAATCCATTCGGTTCAAGAATCCAGCACGGAGTTGAAGATGAGTATCCATGTACAGGCCCAGAATCGCGAACCGATCAGCCTGATCAGAACCACGCCGCCGACGCCAAACTGGATGGGCAAGGCTGTGTCGGAAACGCTGTTGGAGATTTCCGGACGCGAGAACCTCGATACTCTCTTGCGGTACCATCGTTTCGCCGGGACCGAAGCCGATCGTCTTGCCGGCGCTGGCTGGTTAGCGAAGAGGTTCGGCCAGGCTCCGGACATCGACGGGGTAATCGTTACAAACGGCACACAGAATGCTTTGCTCATCGCGCTGGTCAATGCTGTCGGTAGCGGCGGCCTGCTGTTGACCGAAAACCTCAGCTACTACGGCTTGAGGCGGATCGCTGGCTTCCTCAATATCGATGTCAAGGGTATCGAGATGGACGAAAATGGCGCTTTGCCGGATGCCTTCGAGGAAGCATGCCGGACACTACGTCCGAAAGCCCTGTTTCTTACGCCGACCGTGCATAACCCCACGACGATGATCATGTCGCTCGATCGCCGGTTGGCGCTCGCCGACGTTGCACGGCGCTATGGCATCTCGATCATCGAGGACGATGTCTACGGATTGCTGCCGAACGAAGCGCCGCCGCCCATCGCCGCGCTTGCGCCCGATGTAACCTGGTATGCTGCGGGGTTGGCGAAATGTGTCGCGCCCGGCTTAAAGATTGCCTATCTCCTGCCGCCGAGCGTTGAAGCTGCCGCCGCGGCCTTTGATCGTTTTCAGGTCACCTCCACCTGGCATGTTGCTCCTCTTTCGGCCCTGGTAGCGCAAAGCTGGATCAAGGACGGTACGGCCGATCGGATCCTGCGTGCCGTTCGCGATGAGGCGTCGGCGCGCCAATCCATCGCAAGATCACTCTTTGCCAATGCAACTTACGTCAGCAAACCGGAATCGCTGCACATGTGGCTCACGCTGCCATCTCGGTGGACGCAGGCAAGCTTCATTGCGGCGGCGGCCCATGTGGGCGTCGTCCTGCGTCCGGGAAGCATGTTTGCCCTTGACGAGGAAAAGGCTCCGAATGCGATCCGAATCGTAGTCGGCAGCCCGGAGACCCGCTCCGCCCTTGAGGAAGCGCTGACAGTGCTGAAGCCGCTCGTCGAGGAATAAGAGGACCCAATAAGAGCGGGGATGCGGAAGTCAATCTTTCGCAGCTCTCAGTCGGTCGATTACCAGCGTCATATGTCCTCTATGTCGGAAATGGCGACTTTAATAGGACTTGCACGGGTGGACCGCCCGGCGTGGAAACCGGTGCGCCGCAAACAGCGGCGGCCGTCAACAGAAGAAGGTGAGAATCATGATCTCAATACGCACCATGATACTTTCGGCTGGTGTGGTTGCGACCGCAGCGCTGTCTCCGCATGTCGCGGTTGCCGACAAGGTCGAAATTCACATGGCCTTCTCGCGGAATCCCGAGCTTTACGCCGACCTCGCGAAGGAATTCGAAGCGCAGCACCCCGATATCCGTATCGTCATGCAGTCGGGTGGGTATACCTACGATGATCTCACACAAGTCGTCCTGCGTGGAGCCGTGGTCAGTGATCTCCCCGATATCGCGGTCGGCAGTGTAAACCAAATTCGTCTTTTTGCCGACCGAAGGCTCATCCAACCAATGACGGAGCTGATCGCGGCCGATCCGGAGTGGCCATCGCTCGGCTATATGAAATCGGCCGAGCAGGCAGGGCAAGTTGAGGGACAGCAGTTCGGCCTGCCCTTTGGTGTCGCCGAGACCGTCGTCTTCTACAATGCCGACCTTGTGCGCAAGGCGGGGGGCGATCCAGACCATTTCCCAACAGACTGGGACGGGATCCTGGCTCTGGGCGCCAGGATCAATGCCCTTGGCGGTATGACGCAGGGCTTCTACATGAGTCATTACGAACATACATCGTTCTGGACGTTTACGACGCTACTCAACAGCGCTGGCGGTGAGCTTCTTTCTCCCGATGAAAAAAAGGTTACCTTCAACGGTCCTGAAGGTGTCTGGGCTCTTGATATGTTCCGCCGCTTCGCTTCGGAAGCTGGGCAGACCGATATGTCCCTGGAGCAGGCCCGGCAGTCGTTCAGCGCCGGGACACTCGGCATCTTCGCTAGCTCGTCGAGCATTCTGGGGGCCTTTGAAAAGAACATCGGCATTTCGTTCGACTTCCGCATCGCCCCGTGGCCGATCCCGTCTCCAAAGGGATATCTCCCTGGAGCAGGCAACGCAATTATGCTGTTTGCTAAGGACCCTGAAAAGCAGAAGGCGGCATTCGAATTCATCAAATTTGCCGTCGGCCCTGAGGGCCAGACCCTGATTCCTAAGTACACAGGTTATGCTCCCAACAACGAGATCGCCATCAGGACACCGGAACTCCTTGGTAATGTTTATGCGAGCAATCCGCGCCAAAAGATCATTCTGGAACAGCTGAAGAATACAAAGGGCTGGTTCGCGTTTCCCGGAAACATCGCAACCCGCGTTGATGAGGTGATGCGCGATGGCATTCTTGATGTGACAACATTGAAGCGGACACCGGAGGAGGTCATGCCGGAAATGGCGACACGCGTTCAGGGTATGCTCGATAATCAATAAACGTTTGTCGGGATTCGGCGCCGCCCGAGTCCCGATACCTTCGAATTATTTCGCATGTACTTGCGCGCGCTTTTGGGGCGCAGAATTAGGAAGGCTTCCGATGAAGCTGGCAAGCTTTAACGTCCACTATTGTGTTGGGAAGGACGGAAGGTACGACCCGTACCGTATCGCCGAATTGATGCGGGATATCGATATCGTGGGGCTTCAGGAAGTGGAGGTCAATTGGGACCGAAGCGGCAACAGCGACCAGCCCGCAGCGCTTGCCGCGGCCCTTCCGCATCACTTCACAGCCTGGGGACCGGGCGTCGATATGCTGAAGACATCCGACGAGCCACTCACGCCCACCTCCGCTAGGCGTCGCCAGTTCGGCAACATGATCCTTTCGAAATACCCGATACTGACCGTTAGAAACCTGTATCTGCCACGCCGCGGCGCCGTCGATGCCCTGTATTTTCAGCGCTCAGCTCTCGAGGTGGTGGTCGATACACCGAACGGGGCGATGCGCGTCTATTGCACCCATCTTTGCAATCTTTCGACGAACCGGCGGATCGATCAGTTGTCTTATCTCCTGGACATGTGCGCCAATGCGAACCGTGAGGGGTCGATGTTTGTCGGGCGTCATCGTGACCTCAGCTGGTCGAGCGAAGGCGACGCCCCGAAGCCCCCCGTCGACGCCGTGATCCTCGGTGACCTGAATTTCACCCCGCAGGAGCCCGAATACGAGTTGATCGCGGGTGACTATAATCCGTACGGCTTCGGCAGGCTCCGTTTTGTCGACGGATTTGCCGATGCCTGGACAGCCGCCGGCCATCCCGACGATTCCATTCCCGGCGCCAAGACCATACCAGACGCCTGTACGCATTTTGCTGCGGGCGACCGCGATCGCGGCATGCGCATAGACTATTGTTTCGTGAGCTCGTCCCTGTTGCCGCGTCTTCGTTCGGCAGAGCTCATTCAAACCGACATTTCCGATCATTATCCGGTCGTTGTCGAGCTTCAACGCTAGATCAGAATAAGCAGGCATCCTTCATGTCCGACCTACTACCCTGTGACACGCATGTGCATCTTTTTCCTTCGAAACACGAGGTGCCGGTTCCGGCGAATCGACACCCAGAGGCGGCAGCGACGATCAACGACCTGCGCAAGGTCGCAGAGCCGCACGGAGTGGCTCGTTTCGTGCTGACACAGCCGAGCTTCCTCGGCTTCGACAACAGCATCATTCTGTCGACGATTGCAGCAGATCCGGATCGATTGCGCGGCGTCATATGGATGGAACCGTCCACCCCTCCGAAACAATTGCACGATCTGCCCGCCAAAGGAGTCGCGGGACTGCGCTTTCCGCTGATGTTCCCGACCGGGCAGGGTGCGCCCCTTGCACTCGCTGCAGCTCCACCAGACTGGAGCGCTTGCCGCGAATTGCTCCAGGAAGCGCAGCGTATCGGACTTCATGTGGAACTGGGCATGGAAGGACACCTTCTCCAGCAGGCTGTGGAAGAGATCAGCCCAACTGGAGTGAATATTGTTATCGCCCATTTCGGTATGTTTGATCGCACACTCGGGCCGGATGCCGACGAGACGTTTCGCTTCCTTCTCGAAGCGGCTCGATCTGGACACGTGTGGTTCAAATTGTCCCAATCATACCGCAGTCAGCCGGGATTCATCGGTCGAGCATTTGAACTGCTGCTGGAAGCGGCCGGCCCGGAGCGACTCGTCTGGGGCTCAGACTGGCCACATGTGGGCAACAGGCTGGATCGCCTCAAAACCTATCCTTCCGCTGTCCAGTGGATCGAAAAGATGATCAGCGATTCGTCCCTGAGACGGCAGATTTGGTGTCTGAACCCCGCTATTCTCTACAATTACTGAACATCTCGAAGGTCGATCGTCAGTACGCATGCTTTGCAGTCTAGACGTCTACTATTTGCTTTAACCAATATGATGCGAGCTCCAATGTCACGCCACACAAACGTCCTAGTCCGAAACCTTCGCCCGATTGGTTTTGATGAAATAGTGTCTCATACAATGATCGACGTTCTTATCGACGAGAACGGCCTGATCGCCGGTGTTGGTTCTGATCAGCTGACTCCGGTGGACACCAAGGTCATCGACGGCAAGGGCGCCTATGTTTGCCCCGGCTGGATGGACCTGCATGTTCACGTCTACTTTGGAGCGACCGATCTTTCGATTCGCGGCGAAGATTGCGGTCTCAATCACGGTGTGACGACCCTTCTTGATACTGGTTCGGCCGGCGAGGCAAACTTCCCGGGTTTTCGGGCGTTTATCGCCAAACCGGCGCCCGAGCGAATCTATGCGCTGCTGAACATTGGCTCGATCGGTCTCGTCGCGGCAAATCGTGTGAGCGAGGTACCGTGCCTTGCAGCATTGAGTCTCGACAGGACATTGGATTGCATCGAAAGCAATCGCGATTTGATCTTGGGGATCAAGGTGAGGGCGAGCCGTCAAGTGCTCGGAGCACTTGACATGCTCCCTGTGAAATTAGCCAAGAAGGCCGCTGAACTGACTGGCCTGCCGCTCATGGTCCATATCGGCGACCCACCGGCATTGGTCGAGGACATTCTGGATATTCTGACGCCTGGCGATATCGTAACCCATTGCTTCCACGGAAAGGCTGCAGGGACTTCGTTTGCCAACAACAAGCCGTTGCTTGAGCGCGCCCGTCAGGCTGTCCGCGATGGCGTGATATTCGATGTCGGACACGGCCGATCATCGTTCTCATACGAGGTTGCGAAGGAATGCATGGAACAGGGCTTCATTCCGCAGACCATTTCGAGTGATCTGCACGTCGGTAACCTCAACAAGGGTGTGATTGACCTCGCCTCGGTCATGTCGAAGATGCTCGCTCTCGGCATGCCATTGGAAGACGTGATCACAAAGACGACGGTCGCGCCTCGGGCCGCTGTCAAACTGCGTGACAAGGGGTTTCTTTCGCCAGGAGAACCGGCCGATCTCACCCTATTTGATGTGGAGAATGAGGACGAAGTCCTTATCGACAGTCACGGGCAGTCTTTGCGGGTAGAGAAGATGATCTCTCCACGCTTATCGATCCTCGGAACGAATGTTGTCCCTGCAGCGCGCAGGCTGGCAAACCGTTAGATGTTTTGCGCGCGAGACTCCGATCGGCGCTCGGACGAATGAGGGCCGCATCATTTTCACGACCCAAAATGCCAGCTCATCCACCATGCCAATCCGATGAGCAGGCTCCCGAAAATCGTGTGAATCGCAATCGGTTCGGAAAAGAGCAGGGCTGCCGTCGCGCTTGCGAGGAGAAGCCGTGCGAACTCGATGAGCGCGACCGATGACATCCGTGTGAGGCGATAGGCCGAGAGCAGCGCGATCTGTGAGACTGCGAGCAATGCCCCGGCGAGCGCAAGAAGACCTAGATCTTCCCCGCCCGGAACTTGCCAATGAAAGGCAAGAGGTACGGCCGCGAGAGGCAACATCAGGATCGGCAAGACAAAGGCTGAGTTGATGGTAGATCCGATTGAACCGACGCGCTTGATCTCGACTGACGCCATTGCCGCCGTCATCGCGGAAACGAAAGCGGCGATCAGACCGCCAGGTGTGCCATAGTCGAATTCGGGGCTTAGGACCAAACACCCACCGGCCATCGCCATGGCAAGCGCAGCCCATTGGCTACGGCTAATGGACTCCCCGAGGAACATCCATGAAAATATGCTGATGAATAGCGACTTCGTCAGAAAGATCGTCATGACAACTGAAACATTCGAGGTCGCCAAGGCAAAAGTAAGCGACGAGTTCGCAACGAATGACAGAAAAGCCCGGGGGATATTGCCGAGGATCTCCGGCCCGCTGACACGGAGGCCGTGCGGCAAGGATGCGCCGGTTGCCTTATAGGTGGCTGCAAACGGCGATAGTATGATGATACAGAACAACAGCCTGTAAAATACGAACGTTGTCGGTGCCGTAGTTTGCGAACAGTATTTAACGGTGATCACGCCGGCGGCGAAGGCAACAAGCTCGAGCCCAATGAGCGCGCGTGGATTTGCAATGGAGTGGACTATCTTCGTAAGCGTCATAGGGTGTCATATCATTCCGATTGAAGCTCTCGTCAAATCCGACGGACAAATCGCAGATGTAGACCGGTACCGGGGTTTTCGAAGGCAGGCCCAAACGGTTCGAAGCCGTGGCGACGATAAAATCCCTCGGCCGAAACTCTGCCGTTGCACCAGACGAGGGCGCCGCCGCGCTTCATGATTTCCGCGATGCCGAATTCAAGAACACGCCCGCCGATACCCTGGCTCCGATATAAAGGTTCAGTGGCTATTGCTCGGAGACGCCAGTGCATTCCAGCTTCCTGCGCGATGATGTCCTCAAGGTTCTCGCGCATGAATGAGGCCGTGCTGATGACGTCCCTTCCACAGCTGGCAGCGACGTGAAAATGGTCCGAATCCATGTCGCAGTCAGCCAGCCAGGCAGTGTCCTTCGAACGAAGGACGACGTTGCGTAAGGTCTCGCCCGCTGAACGTCCCACGAGCCGCAATATCACCGGTTCTGATACGGGCTCGACGTCAATGATCGACATTGTCCTGATCCTTTTTCATCTGAAGGTTCAAGCCGGAGATAGCTCCGATCGGATGATCGAGAGGGCCGTCTGCAGCTCAGTGCGCGTTTCGGGGCTGCCGACGACAACCCGGACGCGACCGGCTCTGCGCTTTGGGTCAACCAGGAACATTTCTCCCGACCGCAGTACGACGCCCTTCTTCAACAGGGAGGAAAGCAAGGCTTCCTGGTCGAGGCCTGTTGGGAGCGCCAGCCAAAGATAGACGGATTCAGGATGGGTCGAAAAATCGAGGCCGGCCAGCTGCTTCCGGGCAATCTTTTGGCGCTCCGCGATCTCGGCGCGCACGGCGTTTCGCACACGCATAAGCGTTCCGTTGGCAACCCAGCGCTCCATGATTGCAGCCGAAAGAGGATTGGTGTGCCAGGTTGAAATTGTGTCAAAGGCCGAGGTTGCATGCTTGGCTTCTTCTTCCGATGGGGCAACAAGATAACCAATTCTCAGCCCTGGTCCCATGCACTTGGCCGGCCCCGTCGCAAACCAGGTGAGCTCTGGTGCGATCGCGGCCACTGGCGGTGGTGCAAGTGACGGTAGCGAGCCATAGACATCGTCTTCGATGATCGCCACACCGTGCCTGCGTGCGACCTCAGCGAGAGCTTTTCGCCGTTCGGTCGACATTATGATGGCAGTCGGATTATGGAGCGTCGGCTGAAGAAAGATCGCCCGCGGCGGATGTTGGCGGCAAGCCTTATCAAACGCTTCAGGGATCGCGCCGTTGGCGTCCATTGCCACGCCTGTTGCAGTGATGCCCAGCAACGCGGCCAGGCGTCTAAAACCATAATAGCTCAAATCTTCGGTGAGGATATGATTTCCGGCGCCTACGACAGTTCTAAGTGTGAGGAAAAGAGCACTTTGAGTGCCGTTAGTGACAATGATTCTGCCGGGATCGACACGCTGTCCGAAACGCTCCTCGAGCCAGAGGCTGGCGGTGGAGCGGTCGGCCTCGCTTCCGGAGAACGTATGATATCGCAACAGCGTTGCAATGTTGCCGCTGTTCTCGATGTCGCGCAGAACCTCGATCAGCGCCTCTCCTAGCCATTGGGGCGTTGGCGGGGTACTTCTGATCAGGCTGATTGGCTGCTCAACTAGCGGCCCACAGTCTCCCTGGTCAAGGTTAGTCTCCATGTGTTGCCTCCCCGGTCTTATCTGATGCGTATGGTCGATGATCTCGCACGGTTTCAGATCGTGCCGCGTCTGGTAAGTTTCGACGGCTTGGACGGTAGCGGCACAAGTCGAGAGTGGTACTGTCGTAGAGTATTTCGGCTGCCGCCAATCGCCCGACGTGCGGCGCCAGCCTGCCCAGATGATAGGCTATTGAGGTGCCGACCATACCGGGGCCAACAACGGCGATTCTCATTACCTTCTCCTTTTTGATGCATGACATCAGGCACTGGCCGTAAGCCCGCCGTCGACGTAGAGGATTTGGCCGGTTACGAAGCGGGAAAGCGGTGACGCAAAGAAATGTACTGCTCCGGCGACGTCATTCGGCGTCGCCAGACGCGCTAACGGAACGTCAGAAACAGCTCTTTGAAAGATCTCCGCGTCTTGCAGAGCCTTAGTGTTCTTGTAAGTGCGAACCATCCCCGGTGCCACGCCGTTGACGGTGATGCCGTACGGCGCCAATTCGGTCGCATGCTGTTTCAATAGAATTGCCAGCCCTCCTTTTGCTGCGCAAAAGGCACTGTATCCTCGGTCTCTGAAGCCTAGTGATGAACGCACCGAAAGAATGTGGATCTGGCTGCCGCCCCTTCCGAAGGCAATCTGGTGTGACGCGACCGCTTGCGCTAGGAACATTCCAGCGCGAAGTGTCCTGGAATAGACCTCATCGAAAGCTTCTTCCGTCACCTCGAGTAGCTTCTGTTCCTTATTGAAGCCGATGCAGTTCACCAGGATGTCGATCGACCCATGGCGCTGCGCGAGAGAGGCTGAGAGCTCTCTAACCGCTCCTGCGTGGCACGCATCGACTTCAACACCTTCGGCGGCAAGGCCCTTTTCGGTCAATGCGCGGGCAAGCTCGCGTGCCCGATCGCCATTTCGTCCGGCAATGACGCTTGTCGCCCCGGCTACGGCCAGCATTTCAGAGATTGACGTGCCGATCGCTCCGTAGCCGCCGACCACCAATGCCAGCTTACTGTGCAAATTCATCGAACGTCGGACACCCGTATTCTCAGTGGTCATTCCAACCTCCCCCGGGTTGTCGCTGCAGTCCGCCTGGGCTCGGTTGGATCACCCCGAAATACGGGCACGCGTATTCCATGCCAGTCAGCGGAACCAAACTGCCCCTTGAAAACCGGCCCAAGATGCTCCTTGGCGGTGCCGCCTAAACGGACGGTGCCGATGAGCGATCCGTCGTCAGAGACTTCACCGTCAAAGCTGTAGAACAGCCAAATCGGTATCCGCTCGTGCGCGGCCTCGAACCGGACCCTGCGCCCGCAGACTTCTCCCGAAATAATGCCAGTCGTCTCGCCGGCCTTGTGAGTTCCCTGAAGCACGTGTCCGGTTTGCCGAATGTCGAATTGTTGGGTGGTCGACCCGTGGAGGAACGTCATTTCCACATGCCAAGCGCCGGAAATGTCTACTGCAGCTTCCTGTGGCGGAACTTCCCGTGCGATCGAGGCCGGCCGGCGAAATGGGTCTGCCAGCGCACGGCCGACAATCTCCGCCTCATCGTCCGAGAGGTTCACCGGGTCGACGATGATGGATGTCGGAGTCGACCAGAAATCGTGCAGCAGGATTCTCGGGCGTTGCTCGAGCAGAGCCAGACGGAGCATCTCGGCATCAAATGGGATGGTGGCTAGGTCCCAGGCGATCTTCAAGCGGATAGCGGTCACTGAGCCCGCCCAGGACATTATTTCCGTGGTAACCCCAGCGATGTCCGTCAAGTGCCTTTCAATACGGCGCAGACGCGGCAGCCACTGATCCCGTTCATCCTTTGCCGATTGAGCATTGATCCATCTGTCGAGCGCGACAACCGCCCCGACGACCTCTTCCTTACCGACTTTCATGGAACGGCCGAAGGCCTGGTGGGGTGCGCCGTTCCACCAGATCGCCTGGCACAGATTCTTCTTGCCGAGAACGATCGCGGTCGATTGCGGGGCTCGGAGATATTTGCCACCGGCATAGACAACGAGGTCGGCACCGCTTTCGGTCCACCGATCCGGCTTGCCTGGCGAGAGACCAGCGGCGTCAACCAGAATAGGGACTCCGGCCGCGCTAGCGATCGAGGCGATTTCTCGGAGCGGCACCGGCGATTTCCCATCCAGCCGGCCAACCAGGCAGATCATCGCGACGCTGCCATCCAGCGCAGCCGACAATTCTTCCACAGTTGCCACACTCACGATTGCCGCGCCTGCAATCCGGATGGACTGCTCGTAGGCGAACCGCTGATCGGCTGGGACGATCACCTTGTTGGCCAAGCCCGTGGTATCCGGCAGGCGGAGCATCAGCTCCGGATTGTTTCCAGCAATGCAGGCGGCCGTTGCTAAAGCGAGCGTCGCTGCCGTTCCGGCGGTGACAACGCCCCATTCCGCCCCTGTAAGGGCCGCCATTTTTGCGCCGACAGCGTCGGCGAGTTCATCCATATCGACGAAGGCTTCAGCAGCCGCATTCATGGCGGCAATGACTTCGTCGCTTGGGTTGCTAGCGCCATAGATCGTGCGAACCCCGGCACATTGAATAAACGGCTCGACGCCGAGTTCGCGGTAGATCCAGCCGACCTCTCTCAGGCCTGTTGCAGGCGCCCGGTTTGAACTGCAAGACGGTTCTGCGCTCATGTCAGCCCCCTGGAAGCTAGAATGACGGACGAGGCAACGCAAAACAGCGTAACCACGATGTACATGACACCTGCGGTCTTCGGGACCCGAAGTGGGGAGACATGTAGAATGGCGATCGCGCCGATCCCGAGAGCCAGGACATATGGAAAGATCTGATTCGGAAGAACGGGACGGGCTAGGAAAATGATTGCGGTCAGCGGCACCGCATAGGTCGTCGGTACGCCGATGAAGCGGCCTCCAGGAGAGCCGAACACATTGAAATAGCTCAGTCGAAGAGCGCTCGCGCCGGCGAGGAGTGCAGCGACCGCAACGAACAGGGCTGCACTGCCCCCCACAACGAGCAAAGCGATGCCCGGAAAAACGCCAGCACTCACGAGGTCAGCCAAAGAGTCGAGATTCTTGCCGACCTCCCCTGCCCTCTCCGCGCGGGTCGTCAAGCGTTGCGCCACGACCCCATCGAGATGATCCGCGAGCAGCGCCCAAAGCGCGACCGCGACACCAAGTTCGACCCGGCCCGAAAGCGCCAGGCTGATCGCTATCACGGAAAGCACAAGGCCCGCTGCCGTGACTGCATTCGCGGGATCAAACAATTGACGGATCATCGTGATTGCTCCTCGCTGCTTCCGCCTCTAGTGGGCCACCCGGAGCTGCGGCCCACGTGCATCCGCAAAAATCCTCTCGGCGATCCTGAGATCGTCCGCGCTGTCGATCTCGTACCAGCGCAGTTCATCACAGCGCACCGCCGCCAACTGCAGTCCGTGGCAATCGATGAGATGACCCAAAAGCTCTTCGGTGTAGGCCTTGGTCGCACCCGAGCCGATCATGTCGTTCAGCACAGGAACGATGACACCGCGAAGAGCGGTTGCTGAGAAACGGAGCAGGTTCAACGTCTTAAAAAGGGCAGGACCCGGAACGACGAGGTTCTCGGCAGTTTGCTTGAGCCGGACCTCCGAGATGAAGCCCTCTGACAGGACGACAGCGGAGCCCTCCATGGCGGCATCGAACGGCGCCACGGCGGCCGCATTGGGCGCGGGGCAGCGCGCGAGCTCCCTAAGCGCCTGCTCTTCGAAGAAGACATCGCCTTCAAGAAGATAGCAGTCGCCGGAAATCAGGGTGTCGCGGGCCAGCCAGAGCGAATAGGCGCTTCCGGTCCGGTCGAACACCGAGGATTCGACATAGTCGATCTGGAGATTGCCGAACCGGCTCCCGCAAGCATATTCAATGGCGTCCTTGCGATACCCGACAACGATCGTCACCTCCGTAACACCGATCGCATCCAGGTTTCGAAGCGCGTTGTGAAGAATTGGAGTGCCGTTGACCTCCACCAGCGGCTTCGGGCGCAGATCAGTGTACGGACGTAATCGGGAGCCGAAGCCGGCCGCAAGAATTACTGCACGCGTAGGCATCGTTATCATTATAAGTCTCCACGCAAAGGGCCCGCTCAAATACCCTTGTTCAAAGTGACGACGAGCTCGCAAAGCCCGAGCTCGAGCTTGTCCCGATCTGCTCCATAGGACAGGCGCATTCCGGACGGATCGCCGAAGGCGCTCCCTGACACGGCGGCCACCCCAGCCGAACTGAGCAAGGCAGTGACGACGTCATCGGCCGTGCGCGGCGAACCGCCATTGGTTGCTGCTGCCAGGACCTCATGCAGATCCAGATAGAAATAGAAGCCGCCCATCGCGGTCGCAAAAGGCACGCTCTTAAGGTCACCGAGAATTTCGAGTCCCGCCTCACGGGACGCGATCAATTGCGATTTGAGTTCGGCTTCATAGGAACCGTCACCGGTCTGAAGGTGATGAAGTACGGCGTATTGCGCGATGACATTCGGGTTCGATGTCGAATGCGACTGCAGCGCCTTGACCGCGGAAATCACCTCCTTGGGTGCTGCGAGATAGCCAATGCGCCACCCAGTGAGCGCCAGACTCTTGCTGAATGCGTTGATGATGACGGTTTTCGATCTGACCTCGGGCACCAGCGAGACGATCGGATGGTGCGCACGACCGTCATAGGTGAATGGGCCATAGCACTCGTCGAAGATCACCCAGAGGTCATGTTCGATCGCGAGGCCTGCAATCCCGATGAGGGTCGCTTCGTCATAGACGACGCCCGTGGGATTGCCTGGTGTGTTGACCACGATTGCCCGCGTGCGACTGGTAATCGCGTCTCTGATATCCTCGATGCGAGGAAGATAACCATTCTGGCGCGTCTCGATATGGATCGGCATGCCTCCCGCCACGAGCACCTGCGCGGGGAAGGTCGTCCAATAGGGTGCCGGAATGATCACCTCGTCGCCTGGATCGAATAACACCAGAGCGGTGTTAAACAGCGCCTGCTTGGCGCCGGTGGTCACAGCGATCTCCTCAAGGCTCCAGCTTTGCCCGGTTTCAGACGCAACCTTTATTGCGATCGCTTCCCGGAGTTCCGCCAAGCCAACCGTATCGGTATAGCGATTGACACCACGCTCGATTGCTTTGATCGCGCCGTCGCGGATCGTCGGAGCGAGGTCGGCCCAGATTTCTCCGGCCGTCAAATCGATGATTTCCTTGCCGGCATCGGCGGCTGCTTTCGCAGCCGCACGGGCCGCGGCAGTCCCCGATGACTTGAACAGACTCGTCCTGTGCGCAAGCATGTGCGCCTCCTTATCAATCCGACTGGTAGCGTGTTCTAGCAGCCCTTGCGGGTCAGCCGTGTTTGGGTAGATATCGCTCTTCTGCGGCCGCGAGCTCGTCATATCCGAGAAGGCGGAAGACCTCGTCGAGCGTTGCAACGTCCGATTCGATGCCGGCGACGCTTTCCTCGGCGATGATCCGGGCGCAAATCTGACGCATGCCGGCAACGGCGGCGCGCATCGCATGGTTCGCCCAGATAACCGTCGAGATGCCGGCGCTGCGATAGGCCGCGACCGGTGTCTTGTAATACTTCGTCGGGACGATCACGACCGGCAGCTTATTCTGCCATCGGTCCGTGAAAGCCAGGATCTCGTCGGGGAGGCTTTTGCGCGAATGGATCAGGATCGCATCCGCGCCGGCTGCGGCATAGGCCTCGGCGCGCAGCAGCGCTTCCTCGAGGCCGTAGCCGGCGATCAGTGCCTCGGTCCGCGCGACCAGTATGAAGTCGTGTCCGGTTGTATCCTTCACGGCCTTGAGCCGTCCCGAGAACTCATCAATGTCGGCGAGGGGATGACGATCACCGACGAACGAATTCATCTTCGGGAAGCCCTTGTCTTCCAGGCACACGCCGGCGGCACCCCGCTGCAGGAGCTTGGCAGCCAGCAGACGGGCATTGTTGAAATTGCCGAAGCCGCTGTCGCCATCGACCAGGATCGGCAGCCCACTGGCATCCACCATGCGGCTGACGACCTCGACGACGTCGGTCCAACTCGCCTCGTTGGCGTCCCGATAGCCAAGGCTTGCCGAAATCGAGAGCCCTGAAGCCCACAGTCCTGCAAACCCCGCCTTTCTTGCAATCGCGGCCGACAGGCCATCGTGAGCTTCCATCAGGAATGACAGGTCTGGCGATGTGATCAGCTGACGCAACGCATCGGTTGGATCGTCCACGCGGCCGATGCTCTTCGGGATGAACGCAGCGATCCCCGATGCCGGTCGCGCATGCCTTTCCTCCTCCGCATGCGCGACCTTCGTTCCCTGTGACGGAACCTGTTCTGTTGAAGAATCCAGCATTATCCACCTCTCCTTCGATAGAGGAGACATCTAATACAAAATTATAAATACGCAAGATGTTTATTAGAATATATCGCGAAATATACATGCCGCGCTCGGAGATACCGGTAGAGTTTATGCTAATTAACGTACTAGTATGTGCCCCTATTTCGGTATATAAATCAGAATATATTTGTATATATTTCCAGAACGGCGATTTTTGCCCTGCTCCAGCCATTCCGTCGCCAGGATTATGCCATAGCGATTCCCATTAAATGCATCGCAGGCGATCGCATGGCTTGGGCCGGAACACGAACACGTCACCACAGAACGGTTATGTGGTGCGGAAAGATGCGACCGCCAAACGGCTTACAGCAACCGGCGCCGAGTTCGTGCCGACGTTCTCGCAGGAGTTCGGCGGCTTTATAAAGCAAGAGACGGCCAAGTTCGCCGAGATCATCAAATCGGCTGCCGTCACGGCAGAATGCCCGGCGGGTTGCCAAGAAGTTGCGGCAACCTGCGCAAAGCGACTGGACAGCTATAGTGAGAAGCAATTTCGCTTATGTCGGATGCCGCACGACGCGTGAGCGCAACGCGCGCGGAAAGGGAATTTCGGTATTCCGCATAGATGAGACCGGTCAGTGGCAACTGGTCGCGGTCGAGGAAACACGTCCCAATCCATCGTTCCTCACCGTAGAGGCGACCGGCCGTTTTCTCTACGCGGTCCACGGTGACGGCACTGAAATGTCTTCGTTTCACATTGGGGAAGATGGCCGCCTCCAGGCCATCGGCCATTCCACCTCGGCGAGCCTGAACCCTGTCGACGTGGCGCTCGACCCGACCGGCCGCCACCTGATCGTGACCAATCATCTCTCAGGTTCGCTTGCCGTTCATTACTTACTCGGTGATGGCCGTTTTGGACCACTGACGGATTATGCCCAGATCACCGGTCGTCTCGGACCGCACAAGATAGAGCAACTTTCTCCGAAACCGCATCAAGCGGTTTTCCACGCGGACGGAAAACGGCTTTTCGTACCGAATAAGGGAGCAGACAGGGTTTCAGTGTTCGACTTTGATGCAACAGCAGGATCATTGATGGAGTGTCCTTCCCTCGCCGCCCAACTGCGCGAGGGTACCGGCCCTCGCAATGGAGTTGCACATCCCGCAATGCCCATCCTCTTTGTCGTCGGCGAGTTGGACTCGACGGTTTACGCCCTCCGGATCAGTCGGGAAGGCCGTTTGGACCCGTTCCAAGTCGTTTCGTGTTTACCGGACAACTTCATCGGTTTCAGCCGTGCCTCGGCTGTCGTGCTTTCTCCAGACGGCGCGCGCCTGCATGTTTCGAACCGCGGTCACGACAGTATCTGTACGTTCGATGTTGTTGACGTGGCCGCCTTGCCTCTCCGAGTTGGACAGGGAGCGACGGCCGCACGCCCCGTTTCACCTGTTACAATCCAGAGGGCACAGGTCTCCTGGTAGCAAATGAAAAATCCGCTACGATCGTCAGTATCCCAAGCGGCGGCTCCGGCCCGGCAGTGCTGGTCGCGCGCGCAGCGAGTCCAACCTGCATCGCTTTTCGAGATAGGACCCCCAGGAAAGCTCTCGGCCCCCCACTCGGCTGAAGCCCATTGAAGAAGGAGGTCATGACAGCCGTATCAACCCGGCGCCCGGCCCGGGTGTCGATCATCGTCGGCATCATCCTGCTGGCGAGTGCCATCGTTGTCGCGTTTAATGCCAACCGCATCCAAGGTGGCTTCACTTACGGCATCAGTCCCGCCACAGTTCCATACGTCGTCGCAGGATTCCTCCGCTTGCTGGGGATCAGTCACTTTATCGCGGCATTTCGATCCGAAACCGCTGAAGTCGGACCTGCGGATTGGACGCTGTCTTGCTGATGGGGGGCGGCCTGCTGGGTCTCATGGCGTCGATAGCGGTCGAAGGAGACTTCATCGTCGGCTCGGCGTTGCTGTTTGCATTGACGGCACGCTCCTTTGGGCTACGCGCACTTCCGGCCGATCTCGCGATCGGAGCTGGCTTGGGCTCGTGATCTTCCTACATTCAACGAGCTTCTATCGCTTGCCCTTCCCATGGGGCCGATCGAGCGTCGTCGGCGTCCTGCCTGGTATTGCTCTGCTGCCTCGCTCATTGCTGCTTCTCCGGAGCCGGCACGGTGACGGTGCATTTCTGGTCTTTCCCGGTCTGCCTGGCCTTCTCCAGGCACGCCGAAATCTCCCCGCCGCCGGCATCGTAAAACTGCCCGCCCCATTTCATTTTCTTGACTGTAAAGGGATCCACGGCCTCGATCATGGCATGACCGGCGCTGACGCGATCGCGGCCCATGACGAGGCTCGCGACATGGCTGTCGGCGGAGAACGGCAGGAAGCGTGGCAAGATGAGAAGCAAGGACATGCCCGCGATGACTCCAAAGCCCGCGGCCGTCCACATCCGAATGTCCTGATCCTTTCTGAGAAAGGCGCTTCTGCTATGGGAGGCGAGAACGCCGCTGATGCGCTCGAGATCGGACGCCTGCCGCTCAAGTTGCTGAACGGCGTTGCGAACCAGCCCGTCGCCGCTACGCTCGAGAGCGCGGGCATAGTGCTCGGCACCCTGCCGCAGAACAGGGGATTGCTCCACGGCCTTTAGCCGCTCGCCCACCGTGGTGAGGCTCTGGACGATGCGCCCGAGCTCGGCGCTGTAGTCGACTGGCGTACCCTGCCGCTCGATCTGGTCGAATGCGGTTTCCACGCCCTTGCGGATCGTCGTCATTTCTCGCGTTAGATTGGCGGCAAGGTCTTCGACCGTTTCCCGCAATGCCTCGAAGGCGGCTGCCGGATCGCCGGCGTCATCCTCGGGTGATGTGTCCGGCTCGAGATCGTCCCGGCCGTCCAGATCCTCGTCGCGGTACTCTTCCGCCATGTCTCCTCCTTATCGTTCCAGCCCGAGGCTTTGGCTCCGGCTCTGGGTTATATGGCGCTCCATTTCACGGGCAAGATTCTGGCTCTGACGGATATGACTGATTCCGAGTTCCTGAGCGCGATTGCGCAAGACCGATTCAAGCTGTGGATCGCGTTCAAGGCTTTTCGTAAGGCCTTTCATTTGGCTATCGATCTTTGCCCGTGCTTCCATATGCCAACCGGTTGTGAGCGTCCGACGCTCAGCCTGTAGTTCCTGCCAGCGCTCGATAAAGCGATCGGCCCTCACGTTAGGGTCTGCCAGCGCCGCCCGCTCCCGGTCCATGCCCGCGACGAGCTCGCCGACACGCTCGCGGCCGGAAAGCTCGGTCATCGCCGTTGCCGTCTCCGGATCGTATTGCAAGGCCGATTTCATCAACGCATACGATCCCGGCCGCGCCTGATCGAGGCGCTCGGCTGACGTGCGCAGTTCCTGCTTCTGCGTTTCGAGAACGGGCAGGTCCTGCCGAAGCTGCTTGTCGGCGGCGCTGAATGCGCGCGCATAATGATCGACGGCCTGCTCAAAGCCCGTTAGAGGCCGCACCCGCTCCGCAAGCCGGTCGTGCGCCGGCGCCGGCCGCAAGCTCTCTCCCCTTCCCGGCCGTTCCGCCTGCGAGGCCCCATCGCGCTCCCGAGCAGCTCTACGGCCCGCATTGAGCTTGAGGCCGGCGAACATGCTGCGCTTCTGCGTCTCGGATCTCTGAGGACGTTTCTCGGCCCGCTGATGGTCGGGTGGCGCAATCGCATGTTCAGGCCTCCGCGGTGGCTGATCCAGATGCAACCTTTCGATCGCCTCGCGGCTGTAGGTTGGCTGTCGCGGATCCTCGCGCCCGCCAACAGGGCCGGCCAGATCGTCGGCACGTTCCTCGTAAACATGCTGACGTTCAGATGGCCGGTCCTGTTGCTCCTGTCCTGGATGGCCCAGACGGGAGGTGATGTCCTGCGACAGTTTCTGGGCCGGAGCAAGCTCGATCTCGCTCTTGACTCCGAACGCCTCCGCGATCCCACGCCGCTCGGCAAAGTCTTTGGCGTAGTCCAGCGTCGTTTCTTTCACCCCCGATCGCGACAGGCGGCTTTCGAGTTGGGCGTAGGCCAGCTCGCCAGCGTCCATCACCTTCCACGAATGCCGCTCGACCGTCTGCCCGTCCGGCAGGCGAACCGGCTCCGATCCCTGATGCCGAAGGCTGATCGTCGCGCCGATCTCCGGCTTGGTCTCAGCCATGGCGCGCTCAAAGTCCATGCCCCAAGTGGTGTGACGCTCGCCGGCTGCGTTTTCCAACGTCACGAAATAACTCTGGCTGTTGCCCTCTTTGTGCTCGTAGGGCGCGGCCCCATGCTCCACCAGTTTGCCTTGGGCCAACATTTGGTCGGCGCGGGCGTTGGTGAACTCTTGTCCGTCGACATAGAGCTGCGCCCCATCGCGATGCCGGGTCATGGCGACATAGGTCAGATGCCGGTCCATCGTTCCGGACGCCAGCACAAAGGCGCGATCGACCGTCGCCCCCTGGTTCTTGTGAATCGTCGTCGCATAGCCGTGGTCAACGGCTTGGTAATCATTGACAGGTACATCGACGACGCGCGGACCGTCCGTCCGCGGCGCATTTCCGTCGAGCTGAACTTGTATTGCGTGCGGCTCGACGGACTGAACGGTCCCTAGCATGCCGTTCTTCACGCCGAGGTCGCGGCTGTTCTCCAGAAACACGATCCGGTCGCCCGGTGCAAAACTGCGCTTGCCGTCATTGGTCTGGAATGTGAGCTCTCCGCCCTCCGCGCCGCGCCCCAGCCGATGGCTGTCCTGCAGCTCGGAGCGGATTGCCTCATTGATGGCCCGCACATCTGCCCGACGATGCGCCATCGCAACGCGGGTGCCGTCCGGGCGCTGATCACGATCGGCAAGGTAATCCCGAACGATCTCGCCGCGCGCGTCTTCCCGGGTCTCGCTGAACCGAATATCGCCATGCTCATGATAAGCGGCCAGGCCCTCGGCCGTCCGGTGCGTGGCGAAGGCAACCGACGCCTCCCGCTGCCAGTCCACCCGCTGCCGGCGTATCTCCGAAAGCTCCGCATGGCCGATCTGCTCTGCAATGGCGCGGAACGGTGCGCCGGCCCCGATCGCCTGGAGCTGCTCATGGTCGCCGACAAGGACGATCTTCGCCCCACGTGCCTCGGCCTCGTTGACGAAGCGGGCGAGCTGCCGGCTTCCCACCATGCCCGCCTCGTCGATCACGAACACATCGCCGCGGCTCAAATTGTGTCTGTCGTTCTCCCAACTGCGGGACCAGGACGCCAGCGTACGGCTCTGGATGCCGGAACTTTCCTCAAGCCCCTCGGCCGCCTTGCCCGACAGCGCCGCGCCATGAACCGTATAACCCTGCGCCTCCCACGCCTCGCGCGCCGCCGCCAGCATCGTACTCTTGCCAGCTCCGGCGAAACCGACGACAGCCGAAATCCGCTCCCGCCCGGTGATGTGCTCAATCGCCCGCCGCTGCTCGTCGGACAGCCGCGCCGTAGCGTCGCCCGCGCCTGCCTGAATGGCGGCATCCTGGCGCTCCATGGCGCGGTTGACATGCCGCCAATCGACACCATGACTGTGCGCCTCACGCATCCGCTGCGCCAACCGGATCATGCCGGATTCTATCTCGACCATTTCGCGCGTCGAGTAGCGCGCAAGCGTGACCTCGCCCGTCGCCTGGTCGATCCGTTCCGGCTGAAGTTCGGTCAGCGCCGGCGAAGCCATCACCGATGCAAAGGCGTTCTGGAATGTCTGCACATCGTCGTTGATGTAGCGATGCAGCGCCCGGGCAATGTCGTGCCGATCGAACACGCTCTTTTCCGCCGTGATGATCGAAAGCACCTGCTCCGGCTTCTCGCGGATCAGCTCCGCATTCCGCTGCGCCGCATCCTGATCCAGCCGCCCGCGCGATCCCGCCATCCCGCGTCGCTGCATCTGCGTGGCATGCACGCCCATATGTTCGGTTGGTTCGATCTCAAGCCCGAGCTCGGCGTGGCTCCGGTGATCGATCTGGATATCCAGCCCCTCTTTTTGCAGCTGCCGGTTGGCGATGCTCTCCCAAGATTGCCGGATGTCGCGAAGCTGCATGTCGGTTGTGGCAAGGCCGTTGGACAGCAGCCATTTATTCTCGCGCTCAAGATAGGTCTTGTCGCCCAACCCGTTCTCCGTCACCTGCCGCGTCGTCATCATCACATGCGCATGGTGATTGCGAACATCGCTGGCCTCATGCGGCGTATGGATCGCGAAATCCACCGCCGCGCCATAGCGATCGGCCAGATCCTGCGCGAACGCCCGCGCCGCCTCCAACCGCCCTTCCGCCGACAGCTCATGCGGAAGCGCGATCTCGAACTCACGGGCGACACGCGCGTCCTTGCGCTTCTCCGAAAGCTCCGCCGCATTCCACAAAGCCGAACGGTCCAGAGCCCAATCGGCGGAAACGCCTTGCGGCAAGACGATCTCGCAATGCTCGACGCCCTCTTTTCGGGTGAAGTCATGCACAAGCCCGTCGCGCTCGTTCGTCAGCCGCACCGCGGCACGATAAGCCGCCGAGGCAACGGCGCTACGGCCCTTTGCCCGCGATATCGGCTTCATGCTGCAATGGTAAATCGCCAAACGCCGTTTGCCCTTCACTGATCCTCGGATCGCGCATCTGAGTTGCGCAGCAACTCGTAAGTGCGCCCTTGTGACTCCTTTCGCTTCGCTCAATCGGCCACGGTGTGGCGCCTGTGGCGACATCGATTCAACAAAGGTGAGTTCGCGAATGTGCAACACAGGGGATGCATTTTCAAGCGGATAACGCAACTTCTCCGTGAAATGACAGCAACATTCCTGTAGTAGCAATCGTATCGGAAACGAGATGGAGCGTCACAATGAGCGGACAGGCTGATGACAGGGTCGTAATCGGCAAGCTGAACGAAATCAGGACGCGTCGCCCGCCATGGCAATTGCTGATGGTCGGAAACACCGATGGGATGATCGCGTTCAGTGCCGAGACCAACAACGCCCTGATGCGCATATTCGATCTCCTGCCGCATCTCGGTGGCGTCACGATCAAGACCACGAGCGGCGACCTGAGTTTGAGCCGCGACTTTCCCGGCAATTACGTGAACGAAGTCGATGCGCTCCTGGCGGGCATTCTCAATAGCGAACCCGAAATCACCGGCATCGTGTTTCCCGCGACCGGCACGCGTCCCGAACATATGGCCACAGTCGAGGATCCGCATCTGCTACCGGAAGCAAAGGAGCTTGCCGCTGCTGAAGCGGCGGCCGAAACCGGCGAGCCGCCGCATGCACGTACCGAGAAGTAGACTATGGCTTCCGACACACTCGCGCTTCTCGCGAAGATCGTCACCGGGCTGCTCGCGGAAATCGCCAACTATGGCGTGGCAACCGTCAAACGCATTAATGGCGACTGCACCGGTCCGAACCTGAAAGGCTGGAAAGACTGCCTGCTTGAGCATTCCATTCAGCGGGTCCAGCAGTTCGCCTACACGACCGGCAAGAACGCCACCGATGGCGCCATGATCATCGAAGCCATGGACCTGCTTTATACGGGTCGATTTTCCGGCTTCTGCATCGTCTCGAGCGACAGCGATTTCGCCCGACTGGCGGCGCGGCTCCGCGAACAGGGCGTGACGGTCTGCGGTATCGGTGAACGCAAGACGCCGCACCCCTTCGTTACCGCTTGCGATTTCGACGTGCTCAGTGGCGCAGCACCGGAAGCAGAAGCGCCGGTCGCCCCACAACGAACAGTCCGCAAGCCGGTCGCCGCAGCAGAAACCGCCGCGCCGATCGCCAGACCAGCTCCGGCAAAGCCGGCGCTCGATCGAGCTGCCCTCGACATGCTCGCCAAAGCCGTCACCGGCTCGGCCGACGAGGACCCGCGCCAACCTCGTCGGCGTCGGCGCGCACCTGGCCAAACAGGCTCCGGACTTCGATGCCCGTAATTACGGCTTCGCCCGCTTGTCCGATCTGGTCGCGGCTTCCGGCCTGGTCGACATGGAGAGCACGGGCGATCACCCGAAAATCATCATGGTCAAGCTCAAGGCCGCGCCCGCACCGAAATGAAAGGAACAAGCATGGCACGCAAAACCATCGAACAGCGATTGGCCGAACTGGAGGCGCAACGCTCGGCGCTCAAGGCGCGGCTGTCGAAACAGGAACGCGCCAACGATACCCGCCGCAAGGTCCTGCTCGGCGCGCTCGTCCTGCATCGGCTCGAGAACGCCAACGATCCCGAATTCACCAAACGCCTCGGCGACTGGTTGCGCCGCGAGCTGCCCGGCTTCCTCACGCGCGACAACGACAAGGCGCTCTTTGTCGATCTGCTGAAAACCCCGGATGGGACAACGGAGGTTCACAAAAGCGAGGCGGGTGAATGAGTCAGGCGACCTTGGCGTGGGTCGCCTTCAAGAACATGATGCAGGCGGCGGCGCGCGATCCGCTATGGGCTTTCGTCGCACTGCTCTCCGCACCTTTTCGGATCTGGAAGCCGCTGCTCGGCCTTCTCTTCTTCCTCATCATCGTCCTGTTCGTGATCGGCTTCGGCGGCCGGTTCGTCCTCGAGCAAATGGGCTTCGGCGTCGGCAGCAGTCCGGTTATCGCCCTCGATCTCGTCACGCTGCTGGTGCTTGCCGCCCTCGCCTTCCGCTTCATCACCAATCCGCTGATCCTGCATTTCGGGGACATCGCCGACGACACTCACGGTTCGGCCCGCTTCGCTACCAATCGGGAAGTGGCTCCCCTCACCCGCTCCGGTTCCGGCCTGCTCATCGGCCGCGACGGCAAGACCGGAAAGCTCCTGCGCTATGACGGGCCGGCGCATCTCATTACCATGGCGCCGACGCGCACCGGCAAGGGCGTCGGCGCCATCATCCCGAACCTGCTGACGGCCGATCGCTCGGTAATCTGCATCGACCCCAAGGGCGAGAATGCCAATATCGCCGGCCGCGCCAGAAAATCCTTCGGCCCGGTCCATATCCTCGATCCCTTCGGCGTCACCGGCCTGCCCTCGGCCGCCTTCAATCCGCTCGACGGGTCTCGCTGGCTGCGCCTCATCGTCACCCAAAGCCTCATCGACATGGCCCGCGATCCGGCGAAACCGCAAACCCCGGTTCTCTACCTGCTCGACGAGTTCGCCTCCCTCGGGCACCTCGCCCCCGTCGAGCGCGCCATGGGCCTCATGGCCGGCTACGGTGTCCAGCTCTGGCCGATCCTGCAGGACGTCCATCAGCTGCGCGCCACCTACGGGCAGAAGGCCGGAACCTTCCTGTCCAATGCCGGCCTGCTGCAGGTGTTCAGCGTCAACGATCACGACAACGCCCGCCTCGTCTCCGATCTGCTCGGCCAGGAGACGGTGGTGTTCCAGACCATGGCCCGCGCGCTTGATTCCGAAAAGTCGGGGATCTCCTACAGCCATCAGCACCGGCAGGCCCCTCGCAGAGTTCAAGGGAGCGTTCGATCCGGCATGAACAAAGAGGTGGAAAGCTTGTCAAAGACGCTAGCTTGGGCCGTCGACTCAATCGCGCAATGCGGACCTGATCACCGCAAACACATTGCGCTGGCCTATTGGCAAGCGCAGGAATCGGTCGCCAACATCCCGAAGGACGATGACGGCGATGCCAGACCCCGCATTCTCGCCTGCTTCGAACGCTCCGATGCCTGCAGGGCAGCGAATGATATGGCCTGTGTCGGTTGGATCCTGACGGCGATCCAGGAGCGGGTGAACGAGCGCAACCTCCCGGACTGGCGAAAGCTCCGCAAGGTCATAAACAAAACTCTGAAAATGCTTCCCCTGTCGGAGCCGACGGTGCACTGAAGGGCCCACTATGGAGAATGATCGACCCACCCATTTGCGCCGAACGGCTCGGCACCCCCAATTCAAGCGGCGCAGAGGCGGATAAATGTCATAGCGCTGTAACGTGCTCCCAATATGGCGTTGTGCATGAAGAGGACGATGCTTATTACCGGGGCAGGACGCGGAATTGGACGCGCACTTGGCGTGTTTGCTTCGGAGCAAGGGATTGACGTCATTGCGTTAGTGCGCGCCCACGCTGGTGGCCCCGGCGAGGTCATCAACGGAGTCGATGTCACCGGCAAGGACGCGCTTGACCGCGTAGCTGCCATGCTCGGGGACCGTCCAGTCGATCTTCTCGTCAACAATGCCGGGATTATCGGCCCGGAGCGCCAGTCCACCCTTGATATGGACTTCGACGGCTTTCGCCACGCACTGGAAGTGAATACCCTCGCGCCGCTGCGCGTCGTGCAGACCTTCCTTCCCAACCTACGCGCTGCGAGAGACCGAGCCGGCATCGCCCGGATCGTCACGATCTCCAGCCAGATGGGAAGGATGAACTATGCGAAGTCCGACCGAATCGCCTATCGCGCGTCCAAGACGGCTGTGAACAAACTGATGCAGGGCTTGGCGACCGACCTCGCCGCCGAGTCGATCGCGGTCAGGGTGGTCGATCCCGGATGGGCGCGAACGGAAATGGGCGGACCCGACGCCACGGTAAAGGTTGAGGACGCCGCCGCAGGAATCCATGCACGGGCATGGGAGACTGACATGGATTCGACCGGGACCTTCGTAGACTATCTCGGTGCGGAGGTGTCCTGGTAGCATAACAAGTGGTCCCGGCTGGAAGCCGCCGGGGCATTGTCACTGGACGGCCCTCCGGCTCTCTACGGCGCAACGAGGAAGCGCGTTCGCCTCCGGGCCCGCGCGGCTTTCGCCGCAATCAGGCGATTGCCTGAAGGCCCTTCTTTTGCACGACCGTCAGGAGACGTAGCGCTGGTCCGCCCGGCTTCTTGTCGCCGCGCTCCCAACCGGACACCAAGCCTTTGCTCACATTGAGGTAGCTGGCAAAAACTGGCTGTGAAATATGCTCGCGCGCTCGAATGAAACGGATTTCCTCGGGGGTCATCGTCTCGACCGCGGTCAGGCATCCTTCATCGAATTCACGCATCGTCTGCTTGTCGATCGCGCCAATCTCAAACAGGCCCTCCATCGTTTCATGGATCGCGGACAGAGCCTCGCTCTTGTAAACCTTGGCCATTAAATCACCTCTAGCATCCGACCCGAAGCGACTTCTCGCTCTTCCCGAATTCAAATGCCAAAAACGCCCCGCGTTCCCGCCTTGAAGAAAACCACAGTGCGATGCCCTCCATCTGTACTTCAGTTTCAAAAGAGCAAGTGCCCCGTCAGGTTTCATCTTCGTCCGACGGGAACATCTCTATTATTTCAGTTGCTCCCGGAGTGCTGTTTTCATTAGATTTTCGATTTGGGCCACCCGCATTCCATGGTCGGCAAGTCTCAGTACCAAGCTAGTAATCTCGTTATCGCGTACCTCATTATGCGCCATCCAGTTAGAAAGCGCCGTGTAATCGGGTGCGGTTTGGATTTTCCGTTCACCATAGGCGTCTCCTACCGCCGCTAAGCGGCAATGCCCCGGCCGGCGGATCAACCAAGCGATTACTGACATAGCGATGCGCATTAGTGGTCATCCCCAAGATCCGCCTCGTAGTCTTGGCCGCCATAATAGACGCCGAGAATATTTACCGTGTCGCCCGCCACTTCAAACGCGATCGTCACACGCCGGCGATATCCAAGCGTCCGGAGGCCTGGCCGAATGTCATCGCGCCGCGTACCTCGATGCGGGAAAGTTCGCAGATTCTCGCAGTGGGCCACGATGGAATCGATGTATCGAGCCGCTTTGATGGGCGACCCTTCCGCGGCTATATGGCTTTCCAATTCGTCCAGCTGGTTAAGGGCTTCCGGCGCAAAATGGACGATATGGCTCACGCTGAGGCCGACCGCTTACGCTTGTCGGCAAGGTGTTGCCGCACCTGGTCTACGCTCAGCGCACGGCTCGGATCGGCCTTCAGCTTGTCATACGTGGTGGCGACTTCCGTGCGCAGCCAGGCTTCTAGGGCCTTGTCACGCGCCTGTAAGGCGCGCAGGCCATCGCGGATAACCTCGCTCTCGCTGGCATACTCGCCCGACGAAACCTTGCTTTTGACCATCTGCGCCATATCGTTCGGCAATGTGACGCTGAATTGTTGCGTGGTGCGCATGGGGAATCTCCTTATTTCGGATCGCGCTGAATAGGATTAAACACTATCACAATATAGGCCAGAGTGGGAATGCGACAACTGCTCGGCGGGCCTTTGTGATAGCAATCACGATAGCTTGCCTGCGTGATATCAGTCTGCTTGCAATCACATTGCGCTTTAGACACCGGCCAATCGCACCAGCGCCTGGCGCGGGTTGATGATCGCGTCCAGACAGTCGCGAAAAAGATCATTCTTACCGGAAGAGGGACGACTTGGCCGCATACCAAAAACACCAGAAATCAGCTACATCACCGACGATTTCCGCCAGTTTCCAATACTTCAAAACAGATGGGAATCCCTAAATCGAAGGCGTTGAGAGGTTTTTCAGCCCCGACCATCTACTTCGGATGGGACCATGCGTCTGCCGAGCACGGAGGCCTATGCTCCGATTTTCTCTCTGGTCATGAGCGTTCTCGATGACGAGCCAGAACGTGGGACCGTCGACCTGACCGGGCTGCAGTTTTTGAACTCGTCCGGGATCAACCTGCTCGCAAAGCTGACGATCGCAGCCCTCAAGGTGGGTGACAGGCTACGACGAGGCCAAGGCGGTACTGTCCGACTCGGCGTTCCGGCCCGCGGGAATACCGCCGGAGGAATTCACCCCGAATTCGGTGATTCTCGGTTCGCCGGGGTGGCTGGTCTCGCACGAGGGGAGCGAGCATGCCAGGCTACGCACGATAGCACTGTTGCATGGATCAGACTTTGGGCGAGGCAACCCTATCCACTGCATTTTTCATGCAACGCGCTCGAACTTGGGCCGGCCAAATTCTGTCATCCGGTTAAGAACACGGACGCCCGGCCAATTCGTCACTTGATATTTCTGCTTGGCAATCTTGTCCCGCCGATCGGCATTGAACTTGTGCGGCATCGTCGAAATCCGGATCAGGAGACTGAAAACAAACCGCTCAATATCAGTCGCCGGGTGATCCACGCAACAACGCCACTTCAATCAGCCTCGACCTGGCCAAGTCGATCTTTCAAGTACATGCCATTGCCGAGGACGGAAGTATTGGAACGCGTCGCGGTTTACGGCGATCGAATGACCGCTATTCCATTCGCACAAAAGCATCTTCTCGTTGCGAGGGCGCAAATCTCGATCTCGGATGAAAGACGCTCCCGCGATGCATGCCCAAACCGAGAGCGAATTGTGATCGGCAATCCCCAGCATGCGATCGGCCTGTGCCGTCGGGAATTTGCCTGACACGCCCGCATCGGGGACAAATCGCAGCCACCGAGCTAGCACTCTCGTGTGAAGAGTGCTAACAACCACCACCGGGTCGTTCAAATATCCGTACCATCAATGATCGAGGGATTAGCAATGCCAAGCACCAATTTCCGTCCGCTGCACGACCGCGTCGTCGTCCGCCGCGTCGAGTCTGAAGAAAAGACCAAGGGCGGCATCATCATTCCGGACACCGCGAAGGAAAAGCCGCAGGAAGGCGAAATCGTGGCTGTCGGTTCGGGTGCCCGTGACGAAAGCGGCAAGGTTGTTCCGCTCGACGTCAAGGCTGGCGACCGCATCCTGTTCGGCAAGTGGTCCGGCACCGAAGTCAAGATCAACGGCGAAGACCTTCTGATCATGAAGGAAGCCGACATCATGGGTGTCATCGGCTGATCGCCGGCAACCCTTCAAACTTCCGCAATTTGAAACCGGACCCGTTCCGGAATTTCGAAACCAGGAGCTTT
>Ga0209282_1000119_pt1 | contig 50382 bp, 67 predicted proteins | sample Mtrugardesep15_FD_187529 | JGI IMG/M metagenome (GOLD analysis project Ga0209282, IMG submission 187529) | Root nodule microbial communities of legume samples collected from California, USA - M. trunc garden sep15 (SPAdes) (version 2) | ecosystem: Host-associated > Plants > Roots > Nodule...
CACGAAATCGTCTACGAGGAAACTCTTTTCGCTGATGGCAGCCGTCTTCGGATCGGTATGGATGCGCAGAGTCCAGGTGCCGCGCATGGCATTTGCCTGCAACGGCAGATCGACCGCATGGCCGCCGAGCGCCTTGCCGTCGCTGACGAAGCGCCGGTCTTCCACGCCATCGGGACGCGAGAAGATGAAGGTAAGCGGCAGATCCTCGATTGCCTTGCCATCGACATCACGGGCAAGCGCTGCGGCATGTACGGTCTCGCCGGCACGGTAGATACCGCGTTCCGTCCAGCTAAACACATCGATGGCACCGGGTGCCGCACGTCCCGTCACGCCACGATCTGAAAGATCGAAGCCGGCGCGGGTCATGTCGAGGAAGACGTAATCCTTGTCGCCATTGCGCGCGGTCAGGATTGCAGGCGCCTGCGCAGCGGTGCCGCGCATCAGGCCGGCCGAGAACACCGCGCGGCCATCCGCGTCGGTCTTTGCCGTGCCCAGCACCTCGTTATTCTTGGCGAGCAGCTGCAAATCCACATCCGCAAGCGGCTTGGCACTGCCGAGTGCACGGACAAAGACGTTGAGCCCGTCGGTGCCGGCATAGGTCGTAATGCCGGTATCGGAGACCAGGAACCATTGCGTGGCGCGCGAATCCCATGTTTCAGGTGCTACGCCCGGAGGCACGGCAGTCAGCACATAGATGCCGGGTTTGCGCTCTGGTAGGGCCTCATCCACCGGAAAACTCGTCACCACATCCTTGTTGAGGTCGGGCTTGATCTCGATCGAACCCTGCCAGACGAGTTCGCCGATCTCGTTTTCGATACGGTCGGCATTATAGCCGTCCATCTGCGTCAGGAACTGCGAGTTGGAAAGAAGTGAGGTGATGTTGCGGTCGCCGACGCGATAGAGCTTCAGATCGGCCTTGTCGGCATTAACAGAGACGATCGGGATACCACGGCGAGCAGTACCCGGGAGAACGAAATTCTCGCCCGTGAAGCGCACAGTCGCGGCGCGGTCGCGCACGTAAATATCGAGATTGACCTGCTTTTCCAGTGGCTCTTCCACGGAAGACGGCAGGCCGGCGCGAAACGCAATCTTGTAACGCTGGCCATGGGTCAGGCCTTCGACACATATCTCGCTGCCCTTCGCTTCAATGGCCTTGGGGGCGGCACCATCGAGCGTGATGAAGGAGGAATAATCGACGCCGTTCTTCACCAGCGGTTCGGAAAACTGCACGCAGGCGCGCGGGCTGACACTATCCGTATCCACCGTGTTGTTGATGACACGGAAGCCCTGGCGGGTGCGTAGATCGGCATAGGCCGCTTTTGTCTGTGCATCGTCGGTGAGCGCGAGGCTCTCCTTATAGGCATTGAGTGCCGCGCGATAATTTTGGGTTCTCTCAAAAGCCTTTGCCAGCCGGTTCAGGGCCTCGGTGCGGGCGCTGACCGTGCGGCTCAGCTGATAGGCATTGATGGCGGCAGACGCCGCCTGCCCGGCAATCGAATAATTGTCGGTGACCTGCGCTGCCTTTTCCGACAATTCCGCCCAGAGCGCACCGTCTTCAGGCGTGATTGCAAGGGCCGCCTTGTAGGTCGCGACCGCGTCAGGAATATTGCCGGAAGCCACTTGCTGCCGCGCCGTTTCGACCAGCGCTTCGACACCCTGTCCGGTCTCACCGTCATTTGCCGCAAGGCCGGATTTCAGCCGGCGCGCTTCCTGCTGCAGGCTGTCAGTGACGAAGGACAGGCGCTGCGGTGCGCCGATATCGGCCTCCGTCGCCACTTCCACGATCTTGCCGGCGACAGCGCCGGGGAAGGCGTTCAGCTGATTGAAATCGGATTTGAGAAAGCACCATTTCACCTTGGGATTGTAGGTGAAGGCCTTGCAGGCTGCGTCGCCCACACAAATCTCGCCGCATTGTTCCAGCGAGACATTCTGCTCCGTCCGGAGATCAAAGCCGAAATAATCGCCGTTCTGGGTGGTTACCACCTTCCGCGAAGGTTCTGCTGCCGTGGCTGGAAGAAAAATGAAGGCGGTAGAGACCGCAACCAACGAGACCCGGACAAGAGCGCGCAACGACATCAGTATTCTCCCCGCAACAGACATGTCGGGCGGGACTCTGGTCAAATCCACGCATGGTTGTCAACGCATCTTCGTCAATTCGCGACATGACAATCTGTGGAGAGCGGAAGAAGGGAGACTATTCTTCTATTTTGCGCGCTTCTGAAATCAGCATGATCGGCACGCCGTCACGGATCGGATAGGCGAGCCTCGCGCTTTCGGAGATGAGCTCGTTGTGGGTCCGATCATAGGAAAGCCTGCCCTTCGTCAAAGGGCAGACCAAAAGCTCCAGCAGCTTCGGATCGACATTACTCATCCTGTCGTCCATAGCGGAGGTCCTATTGCAGCACGGTGCCGCCCTCGCCCGAGCCTTGGGCAAGAACGATCTCGGTGATGGCGATCAATGTTTCCGCCCGCGTCTTCAGGTCGGGCGCTTCCAGCAGCGCCTGTTTTTCGGCCGGACCGAAAGGAGACATCATCGAAAGGGAATTGACGAGAACACGATTGCCCGCCCTTTCCACGCTTTCCCAATCCGCCTCCAGCTGGTTGGCATCCAGAAATGCGCGGAATACCCTGAGCAGGTTTTCGCGATCCACCGCTTCTTCATCATATTCGCCGGAAAGATCAGCGATGAACGGCGCATGCCGGAAGCTGCGATAGGGCTCGCTGCCGGCAACCTCCTCCAGCAGGCGGAAGCGGCAGACACCGGTGAGCGAGATGACGTAACGGCCATCACCCGTCTCGGAAAAGGAAGTGATGCGGCCGAGGCAACCGACGGCGCTCAAAGGCCCGCCTTCGATCCCCGCCTCGATGACATGAAGGGCCGGCTGCACCATACCGATGAGACGGTGGCTCGCGAGCGCCGTGTCGATCATGGCGAGATATCGCGGCTCGAAAATATTCAGCGGAAGATGCCCTTCCGGCAGAAGCAGTGCGCCCGGCAATGGAAAGACCGGCACGGTTTTCGGCAGGTCGTCGTTCTTCACGTATCTCGCATTTCCGACATGCATGGGATCAAGCCCCCTGTTCATTGCTGCCCGGCCGGCGGCTCAGCCGCCAGGGCCGGGATATGCCCGCATTACGAAAACAGTATCGCCGAAAGCTTCCGGCGGCCGGCAATACTTGCCGGATCCTTGAAACCCCAGGACTCGAAAAACTCCAGAAGCTGGCGGCGCGCGCCGTCATCATCGAAGGTCCGGTCCTTGCGCATGACGTAAAGCAGATGGTCTGCCGCTTCATCACGCCGCCCCTGCGCATTCAGCACCTTGGCGAGCTTCACCCGCGCCTCGTGATGATCAGGATTTTGCGCGAGGTCTCGCTCGAGTGCGACCGGATCACCGATTTTACGGGCTTCTTCATATTGCGCGATCTTTTTCGAGACGAGCTGAATGCCCGCATCGTCATTGAGTTCGGCAGGAAGGGAGGAAAGCAATTCGCTGGCCCGCTCATATTGACCGGCGGCGATCATGCATTCGGCGATACCGGCAATCGCCGCGGGGTTTTCCGGATCGGCCTGCATGACGGCGCCGAAGAGCTGCGCCGCGCCATTAAAATCGCCATCGGCCAGAAGCTGCTTCGCCTCGGAGAGAGCAGCCTCGATCTCGGCTTTCGGATCACCGGCATCCGGGCCGGCGATCTTGTCGATGAACTGCCTGATCTGGCTTTCCGGAACGGCACCCATAAAGCCATCCACCGGCCGGCCATCGGCAAAAGCGACGATGGCGGGAATGGACTGGATGCCGAGCTGGCCGGGAATGGACGGATGATCGTCAATATTCATCTTCACGAGCTTAACGCGGCCATTCGCCTCGTTGATGACCTTTTCGAGCACCGGCGTCAGTTGCTTGCACGGGCCGCACCAGGGCGCCCAGAAATCCACCAGAACCGGCTGGCGGCGCGATTCCTCGAGAACGTCCTTGGAAAAACCCGCCGTCGTCGTATCCTTGATGTGGCCGGAGGCCGCGCCGTTCAGCTCGCCATTATGATGCGCGCTTGCGGTCATCTGCCCGCCATAAGAACCGCCGTAGGGGTTATTCGTGTCGCTCATGCCGGTCTCCCGTAATCTCTGTCGCATGTCTCAGTTGAAGCAAAGATCGTATCTCACTCGCTGACTTTCAAGACAAGCGGTGCATGTCCGGTTGCCTCGAGAAAGCGAATAAGATCCTTGGACGCGATCGTTGTCGTCTGGTCGTTGGAAAGCGGATGGCCATTGACCAGTTCGTTTTCCAGGAGATCGCTGTCGAGCACGAAAGTGACCTGTCTGGCCGTGTCATTGATGGCCCCGAACACGGTGACGGAGCCCGGCACGACGCCCAGATATTCCAGCATTTTTTCCGGCCTGCCGAAAGAAACGCGGCTTGCTGCACCGATGGTCTTGTGGACGCTTTTCAGGTCCACGACGGCATTTTCCTCAACGGTCAGAACAAAATACTGGTCCTTCTTGTCCTTCACAAAGAGGTTCTTTGTATGACCGCCGGGAATGAGATCGCGCAGCGACTGGGATTCTGCGACGGTGAACACTGGCTCGTGCTGTTTCGTGGTGTGCGAAATGCCAAGACCGTCGAGAAACTCGAACAGCTCCGTTGCCGTCTTCCGGGAATTTTCCGTCATATCCTGCCGCCCGCCTCCGCCGATTCCGTTGTCGTTCTTTCCTGATTAAGGGGGCGGCCAGCGCTTGGCAACGCAGGAAAAACCGGCGAAGTGAAAAATTCTCAATCATTTCCGCCGCTTGTCGCATTTCTCAAAGAAATTTTCGCGTTTTTGTCATTTCTCTGTTGCATTCCAAAATCGATTGAGCGATATAGCGCCCGTCGCCGCTTGGTGGCCCACGGTTCAGCGAACTACCCCGGACCGGTGGATTTGAGCGGGTGTAGCTCAGGGGTAGAGCACAACCTTGCCAAGGTTGGGGTCGAGGGTTCAAATCCCTTCGCCCGCTCCAAATTTCTCCAAGAAAATCGATATTTAGACGATTGTCATTCAAACTCCGCGATTTTTGTCGTGGTTCGGTTAGCGATCGGCGTTCTCATTCCATGCTGCCGAAGACCACTCTCCATCACCCTCTCGATATTTACACTGACTGCCTGTGCAGCGGCACCGTTGACTGAACGCCCCGCAAGGCGGAGGTTGCTCCTGGAAATACGGACCTCGTATGGAGACACAGGATGTCAAATATCGAAACAGTCCCCGCTTCTATAGAGATGAAGCCGAACCCGACGATCACCGTTTTTGAACGCTCTCCCGATGGCGGCCGCGGTCTCGCGCGTGATATGCCGGTGCGATGGGCGCTCGAGGAAGTGGGCCAGCCCTATCATGTCCGACGCCTGTCGTTCGAAGCGATGAAGGAAGCCTCGCACCTCGCTTATCAGCCTTTCGGCCAGATACCCTCCTATGAGCAGGGCGACCTCATTCTGTTCGAGTCGGGCGCGATCGTGATGCATATCGCGCAACATCATAGTGGCCTGCTGCCGGAGGACCAGTTGCGACGAGCCCGGACCGTTGCCTGGATGTTCGCTGCATTGAACACGATCGAACCATCCATCCTCAACTTCACTACGGTCTGGCTCTTTGAGCGCAACGAGCCGTGGCACGAAGCCCGCCTCGCCCGAACCAAGGAACAGCTCCTGAAACGCCTTGACGAGTTGTCCGCATGGCTTGGCGACCGGGAATGGCTCGAAGGCTCTTTCAGCGCTGCAGATATTCTGATGATCTGCGTCTTACGCCGACTGGAATCGTCAGGCATATTAAAAGACTACGGGAACCTTTTGGCCTATGTCGAGCGAGGCAAGGCCCGTCCAGCTTTCAAGCGCGCGTTTGACGCCCAACTGGCGGTCTTCACCGCGGCCTCAAAGAACTGACCCAGGCACTGCTCAACTTCTGATCTAAAATCAGCCAGAGGCGACGATCATCGCAAGAATATACTCGCCATGATCTTGCCATATTTTATTTTACGTGCTTTTGTGCAGCCGCCCTTGTGGGAGGGGGTAAAGGTTGAGACCCGCTGGCTGTATTTTACAGTGAGCGGGTTTCCCTTTTTTTGGGCAGCCCTCAGATACCGTGCAGCAGATACGCGTCAGCCATCATTGTGATGGGACGCACAAACGCTACGCTGTCGGTCGATTTGATGTATATTTATGTGAGAAATGGTAGCGGGAGTGCGTTCTGTTAACTACAGACGACATGACGAAGAGCTTTTTAGCCTTGGAACATGGCGAATTGAAATGCTTCGGGCCATGAAGAAGTATGTTGCCGGGGAGAAAGGACGGCAAACGACGAAACCTTCTTTTTGCGCAACGGAAGCGAAGCCGAAATCGACAGGTCAAAACCAGTTGTAACGCTTGCCTTCCGATGCCAAAGGTCACAGGTCCGAATCCCGTCGGGTGCGCTATATTTCTCAGAGTTTTCCATGGTGCATGCGAGACCCAAAATTCCTAAAGGTAGCATCTTATCATAATCCGACTCGGACCACCTGCGGAAATTAATCCCTTGGCCCACTATCAGCGGCGCGTATTGAAGCGATCAATTTTTCAATCGTAGGTGGCTTGTGGCGAATTTGCGATATCACAACGGCAAGCAACCATACCCCGGAACCCAAGGTACCCATTATGAAGATGGTTTTAACTTGGTTAGAGTCCAAACCAAGAAACCCATTAAAGGTCGCGGTTAGCAGTGTCGCTATGAATGTTAAAAAAGTGCTCGCAGCACCGTTCCACTGTTTACTCTTTCGAACTTGGTCGGAGTAATCACGTAGCCGGAGTTCAAGGCGATCCTCCGTGATGTGGATCAAGTCTTGCACTGTATTTCGAGAAATACGTGCGACCGGCACTTCCGTTGCTTCAACTCGTAGGTCTGTTGGCTTTGTCGTCATGAGTTTGGCCGCAACATAAACTGCATCTCAATTCGATTCAGCGAGCCGACGCGCCATACCGCAGCCAGCAGTAATAGCTGAAATTTGTTGTCGGCTGTTGTTCCAAACCTCTGCTCCTGATTTAACGCGTAGCCTAGAGGATTGTCCCAGTTACGGAAAGTTATCGTGACCGTTCCCGGTTTTTTGCCGGTAACTTCTAGTGTTTGAGACCCGCCATCATTTTGAACAAGTACTTCTGCCGTCAGCCTCGATCCTGCATTGTCCAGATCGAACTCCGCAATTTTTCCGTCCAATAATAGCAACGAGACCGTCTGAAAAACCTCACTGTCGCCTATCTTCACTCTCATGCGATTTTCCTTAAATACAGTTGTCCAATACGTACCTGAGGTAGCGGTAGCTTCCTACGAAATTCATTTAGCCCTACGGAGTAATGTCCCAAACCGGGCCGCTGATTTTTAAGAAAATCAGCGGCTTACTTGATTCTTGGACTTAGTGGATTCCCACCTCATCATTACACTTTTTGAAAATGTGTCCAACGCTGCGGCTCCGCCTTGTTGCTGACGATAGTGCCGTCCTCACCCTTTGACGAGATGCCGGAGCGGCTACACGCTTCTGGACAAGTTAATCAAAGTCTAGAAAATCATGCACGGCTTCGGCACTAGTCGTCGACCTCGTTCCTTCCGCTATAAAGAGTGCTTTCTTTGTACCCACGTTCGAAAATTCGATAGCGCCATTTTTCTCCCAATGCATCAAGCGAAGAGACGGGTTTCCGGTCGTGATTTGTGTTCTGTGCCCAGCAGCTTTATCCCAGCTTCGCAAGGTTTGTTTTGGCCTCCCCATGGTCCCCACAGATATCGCGTCGATGTTTGCAACAACTCTACAGCAGACGTCGAAAGCCACAGACGAGAACCGCTGTGTCCCTCCACATTCGTGGGCAAGAAGACTTTCTTGAAAGGCGCTTCCAATGGAAAACGACCTCAAGCCATCAATCGTGGCGTTAGGTATTTTGGCTCGTCGTAAATGAAACGATCCAGATAACACTGCAAGGTAGAGGTCATCTGGAGTCTCCGCTTTTGACCAAAGCTCAAATGCGGCGTTCGGATGGATAAGTTCATTTAGGTGCTCAAGCGTACATACAGACCCGTCGATCTCAACCGGAAGGTTGTCTAGTAACTGATGTCCATTTTCTGTCGCTGCGGTGACCTTTGCGTTGACCGAAAAACTACAGGAAGCGGTGCCCGTCATCGATGACCCGAGACGCCAAAAGTCCGGCGTCCGTGTTTGCGCCGCGACAGTGGCAAAAACTCTTTCTGTTTCCCTGAGAAGCGAAGCCGGGCCAAGTCCTTCTCGGAGTGCGGGTTGGGAACTGAAGCCATGGATTTGTTTCGGCTCGAAGATTTCGTACTCTTGAGGCCTCATAGCTCGATCCATTATGGTAAGGTATTGGGTGTAGAGGTCGTTATACGAGTAAGTGTGATCAAGGCCCTCTGACTTCAAAAAATCCTTGATGCTTTCAGGATAAGGATAATCGACACCCAATGTCTGCTCTGCATCACTCGCTAGTAGCAGTGTTACCGGTACAGATTCCTCGATAATCAATCTGTAGAAATAATTGACTCGATCAATCAGGTTCGAGACCTTGTCGGGACTTAACCCGAACTCGTAGTTCGGTATAGCGAGCAGTGCTGTATCAAGATGGATATTAATCATGGGACTTGCGGACCTTATTCTTCCGCTTGCGTGACGCGGCCTGAATTATCCGTCCTACGTCTTTCTGAGACTGCTCGAAAAAATCGGCCGGCCAGTTAACAATCGACCCAAATTCGCTGATCTCGACAGGCGTGAGGGTGCTGCAGCCACCATTCCGCTCCGAAAATAGTATATTGACTAACGGTCTAACGTCATCACGTTCGGATGTTGCGATCCTTAGCCGCAGCCGATCGACAAGGTATTCACTATGAGTTTCAAGAAGCGTTTGTTTACCTACCAGCGCCAAAGCCAAGAAAAAGTCAGCGAGACGCGCCTGCACCTTTGGATGAAGATGAAGTTCTGGCTGCTCAAAAATCAGCAGGCTTCCTTCCGGGGCCAAAAGTGACATCACTACGATTGGAAGTACCTGACTTACCCCAACACCCACATTAGTGAGGTCGTGTAGCGGAGTGTCACGCTCCAATGACACCTGCATCCGATTACCATAAACGCCTGCGTCAACTGTATCGACAGTGGCCGCAACACCAAGGTATTCCAGCCAAGCGGCGGTAGCGACCTCAAGAGGATCAACGCGGCTCTCGCCGGCTGATACGTAGTTGTCTTCGATATCGCTGTTGGGCGGAATGAAGTATGTCACGGGCAAGCGTTTATTCATCTCGAACACTGCTGCTGTGTGTTCGCCGCGATACCCTACGTCCGTCGTACTCTCAAGAGCTTCCGGTTGATATACTGGCCTCGGGCTGTCCCTTAATGGCCCAAGGTACCTAACCCCAAACTTGAAAAAATCTATAAGATATGTGCAAGAGTAAGCAATACCCGTGGGCCGCCCGCCACCATGACGCCATACCGTCTCTCGCTCATTTAAAAGTATCGTAGCCAGCGTCTCCTTTAATTGGTCGAGATCATCCGGATACGGGTCAGAAGTGCCAAGTCCGAGGCCCAAGCCAAGGCCAAGGCCTCGAACAAGGTTTGCCGGAGTGCGGCGACGCTGCTCAAAGGCTTTCTGGACATCGGAAAGTAGCGCGGTTCCGTCATCGCTTTCTTTTACCGGTTCCAGTTTGTTTTTAGTAAGCCACTGGTTGATGGTGGCAAGAACATCGCTCGATACCCGCTCATCGGAATTTGTTCTATAAAATGAGCCCAAAATTGAGCGCGGCCGCACTATGTCAGTGACAAACGATTCGACGTCCAGCAGGGTTTGATTGTATCTAACTATCGCAACGTCCGGAAGGAAGTAGTTAACGAAACCGCCTCTCACAGTCCCAGCGGGTCTACCTACTAGGATTTCTTCAAGACTGCCGTCGTCTAAGCTCGCATTGTAATCGAACGGGTTTTCCTTGTCCGCTGTAAGAGCGAATTTCTGATGGCGAGAGGCTTCATCATCTTCCCCGGCCACGCTTAAGCTGGTGCTCAATAACGCCGGCCTCAGAACACGACCGCTTACGTGCGCCGCAAAAAGTTCATCGTTCTCTTCGGCGGCCCCAAAACTTAGGGACAGTTTTATCTTTTTCCAAACGACTTGGTTCATGCCGCCGAAAGAATAGTTCGTAGAACGGCCCCAATGTGGTTTTCCGTCACGAGTTTCAGAGTCTTTGATGTCTATGCAGAGTTGAATATCCAGGCTGCTGTCATCGGAGGAAAAGTTTTTAATATCATTGAAAGAACCCAAGCGAAGCATCGGGCCGTTTAGCGTAATTGGGCGATCCTCCGTTCCGTACTGGAGAGTTTGCTTTAGCAGCAAAATGCTCTGTATGAGCGTACTTTTCCCGCTACTGTTTGCCCCGGCGAGAACGTTCACCATAGAAAGCTCGATTGGCGGCATTGCCTTGAAGGATTTAAAATTTTTAACCGCCCAGTTCTTAAGCATGGCTCACCCTCGATTACTCCGTGCAACTTATTATAGAAATGCGCAGGTCTCAACCACACGCTTTCGGCTAATTCAACAATCAAATCAATTTATTTATAAAGTAGAAGGCACTTCAGTAGAACGCGCTTCAGTTTAGTCCAACAGAGAAAATCAGCATCGCGTAAACCAGTTTGACGCCAGCTCTATCCAAGCGATGTTTAAGTTTTTGCCCGAAGTTTCCAATGCTTGACTCTCTCCGCAAATGAGAACATTTATAGAACAAACGAGAGAGTAAGAGACATGTCTGACGCTGAAAAAATCATCGTGGTGCAGTTCAAAAAGGGGCGGTACGGTATTGTGCCGGGCGATATGCGCCCCGCGACCAGCCAAGCATCCGCCGAGAAAATCGCGAGCGCCATGGCACCACGTCACATCGGCGTTGCGGCGTATGCCGTTACCGTAGACGAAGAAAGCGGCAGCATGGCAAACCCGCGCCTATTAGCCTCGCATGGGCAGATTGCGGACTTGATGCCAGACTGATTAACCCGGCGCGGGGGGCGCGCGCCTTTTCTTGACAGGGGTAACTTTGCGGCTCTGAAACAGGAGATTGGAAACGTGCGCCCGAACGCAATCAAACAGCCGGACGATATCGCGGCCTATGTCATCCAGTGTCATGACGGCAATGCTGTTGCCGCCGTGGAAACGCTGCTGGACGAAATCCACCATCTGCAAAATCAGCTATCCATCGCCGTGGCGGCGATGGGTCGGGGATATACACGCGGATGGAAACCGAGCGCCGAGCGGGAATGACATGCGCCATCGTCGCGGTATCGATCTGACCGGCGGCAACAACGACAATATGCCGCCGAAGCCGACAGGCATTTTTGTGCCGCAGCGGGACCACTCGGCGACCTTGGCCGATTTGCCACAATGGTATGTCGTCGGCGCGCAATGCTGGCGCTGCAAACGCGTCGGCATGCTGGACAGGTGGGAGCTACAGCGTCGTTACGGCAAATTCCGGCCCATCATATCCATGGAACAGCTATTGCGATGCCTTGGCTGCGGCAACCGTGAGAAAAACAGTTTCGTTCTGGCGCGCGCAAAAAGGGACTGGCCATGAACTATCAACCGACGCCCGGCACCTACGGTTATTTGTGGGCAGAAAGCTATACGGTGACGGCCTATTGCGACCCATGCAATCGCGTCGTCAAAGTCGATCTGGAGAAGATGCCCGCCGAGCAAAGCTACATTAATAGGCGCTGGCGGTGCCAGTATTGCCACGGGTTAGGACAGGCCAACTTAAGCCCGGATCATTCGCCGCGCGATTCACCAGCGGCCAAACAACGCGATATCGAGCGCACCCGCAGGATAGAAGTGTTGGCGGAGCGGGTGCGGCCACAAATGCAAAAAGCCGCCCGGCGCGACCCGAGCGGCTTTTTTGATAGGGAAAAATAACGTATCGCTGGGGAGGCATTAAAAATATGGCTATCGAAATCAGCCCCTTACAAAATTTCATAGTCCACTAACGCCCTTGTTAATTGACCATTCATCACTAGATAGGTATCACCATGATACTTACAGCGGTCTAGACCGGTCGGAGGATGTGTGAAGAGTAATGATCCTTGGCTGCCTAATGTGGCAACCGACAAATTGAGGGCAATAGCCCGAGACCCGAAATTCACCATCGCCTACAAACTACATGCCAAAGAGCGACTTGCAGAGCGCAACCTTATCGCGTCTGACGTATTGTACGCTTTGAAATACGGGTTCGTCTACGAACAGGCGGTCCCGGCGACTAGGCAAGGATTCTTCCGCTATCGCGTCGAGTGCAAAACTCCGAATAGCGGGAGCCGAGCCATAGGCGTTGTTGTTATACCCAACCACGTCGGCTGTTACATGAAGATTGTAACGGTCATGTGGATTGATGAATTCGAGCGCAGGGACGGCTCGATAATTGGAGAATGAAAATGAGTGTTGTTGAGCATCACTACACAGAATGCGGCTTGATGAACGTGTTCATCAGCGGAATCGAGGTCCAGACCGACGATGACGGCGATGAGGTAATCATCGTTCCCGCTGTGAACGAGCTTCATCACGTCATTGCTACGGGCATCGTCAATCACCCGAAGGGCATCAGCGGTGATGAATTGCGCTTTCTGCGTACCGAAATGGGCCTGACACAGTCCGAATTGTCTGGTCTCGTTCACCGAGACAAGCAGTCGATTGGCCGTTGGGAACGCGGCGAAGTCGAAATCGACAGCCCGTCTGAAACGTTGATCCGCCGCCTTGCCATCGAAAAGCTTGGCTTGCAGGAAGTGGCGATTGAAGAACTGTCCAAGCGCAGCATTCCTACTGCGGAAACGCAGACAATCTCGATCCGTAAAGTCGAGAACAACAATGAGCCTTACGAACTCATTGCTGCGTAACGTAGTTTCATAGAGATGGAAAAGCCCGCGTTGCGGGCTTTTTTATGCGTCAACCGGCCATGCGCCGGTCAAACCATTTATGAAAGAGCGCTTCGACACCACGCGGCCCGAGATAGGCCAGAAGCGCAATCAACCCGGTTGATGCAGGTTGACCAAGATCGGCATAGGCGGCGGCGCTTTCGCCGATGACCGCCATGCCGAGCGCGACTGGCAGTTCCCAAAACAGTTCGATGCCGAAGAACTTGCGGCGACCTTTCCGCGCCTCGTTGCCGTGCCACATGAAGCGACCAAGCAGGGAGGCGATAATGGTGGTGAAGGCACCACCAACCCATGCATTCATCAGTTCGATGAAAGAGGTGTACTTTTCCGGCATCACTCGGGCTTTCCGCAATAGAGGGCATAACGTCCGCGATGCCGGGCAATATCAACGGCAGCGCTCCGGTCGTGGGTGACAAGGTAAGTGTTTGTTTCCGGGCGCGGGTTGATCGGCACAAGCAAATCGCAAGGCTCAATCGCCTTCACGGTCGGGCTGCACGCAGCCGCCGAGAAGCCCGCACAAATCAAAATCGTCAGCCTGCAAAGCGCCTTCATCGATCTTCTGTCCGTCTTTGAGAATGGTGATACGATCGTCCTGGAGTCCGACCGCGACTTCGGCTTTCCCCGCACCCTTGCCGATATAGTAGGCGGGCGCGGCCATGAGAGCGGCACCGATAACGATGCCACCCCCGATCAATGCGGCGTCAAAAATCCGCATCAGAGTTTCCGCCATGCCAGATAGACGGATACGCCGACAACGAAGATGGCGATTGCCATCCGCGCCCATTCGCCGGACGAAAGCTCGCCCTGCTGCGCCGAGACAACCTCAACAGCCTTCGTCAAAGGCTCCTGTCCGACCGGAACGGCGGTGCTGAAGCCACCGCCCAAGATGGCCAGCGCCTTGGACTTGGCCTGTGTCTCGGTTTCGGCGGTATATTTCTTGCCAGCAACTGGCCCCGCTGAAGGGTATTGTTTCCAAGGCAACTGGAAGTGCGGGCCATCTTTGAAGGACTTCCAGTCACCACCCCATTCAAGCGGAATGCCGAGTTCCTTTGCCGCCTGTTTCATGGCCTTGGCGAGCTTGGCATAAAGCGGCCAGTCCCAAACCACGCTACCGCCGACCAGCGCCGCCAGATCGACCGCATGACTGTAACCGTTCGCGGCTTTCAAATGTCGGCTGTTCATGGTCTTGGAAGCGCCGCGCGCAACCATGTCCTTCTGTTTTTCCAGCGTCCGCACACCTTCGGTCACCACGAAATCAATCTCGGTGATCTGGATGGCGCGCTTGACGACGCGCACAAGGTCGGGATGTACGCCGTCAAGGCGCGCAAGGCTGCGTTGGGAAAGCACGTAACCCATTATAGTCTCCAAATTTTCAGGGGGATTGTCGGCTGGATGCCGGTTAGTTTTCGTCGGTCCGACCGAAGCGGCGCGGCGTCAGGAAAGAGGACGGCGTGGCAGGCGTGCCGGGCGCGCTGTTCGGAGCGACCTTGCCGGTTGATTTGGCATCATCCGGGGCCGCGCTTGAATTGTTGCCTTCCTTGCCGGCCGATTTTTCGGTTGCCGATTTGCCATCGTAGAGCCTGCCCGAAACCGCCACTTCAAGACCACCGGTTTTCGTGTATGCGGTTTTGGCCGTCTTGATGATGTAAGGCACGCCGTCCACTCCGGGCCGGATATCGGCGAAGAGCAGCGGTAAGCCCGCATCAATACCCGCATCGCCAATCACAGTGACAGACACCGAGCCTTCGCCACGCTGCAACTCCTTGGCTTTCGCCTGCGCCGCCTTGTCGGCTTCGGCAGGTGATGCAAAAGGTTCCGGCAAACGGTAAATGCTATCGCCATCCGCATCCGCATCCGCGTCGATCTCCACGCGTTCAGCTTTGTCGGAATCCTGATAGTACGCCACGACCTTGCTGTATTTTGTGCGGTCGTTGATTTCGACTTTCAGGCTTCCGACCTTGATTTTCTCAGGCGTCAGGATGATGGAGCCGAGCGGCGCACCCGACGCAGAAAGACCGGAGCCAAGCCGCGTGAAAATCAGGCGCTTTTGCTTGACGGCAAAGAGGCCGTTATGCCGCTCTGCCAACCGCCGCATGAATTGAATGTTGCTCTCGTCCTGTTGCGCCAGCCAGTCATATTCAAAGTCCGCAAGGTCATCATCAACGGCAGGGGTTAAATCGCTTTCGCTGGCGATCTGCGACAGGATATCGCCGAGCTTCGTTTTATCCCATGACCTTTCCTGCCGCTCTTTCAGCTTTCCGCTGCGAAGGTCCGCAGCCTTGCCGGAGATCGACATTTTATAAGGGAGGCAATCGACATTAACCTTGTCCGCAGTGAAGACGCCTTTCGGCACGAGATCATCACCGAAACCCATTTTGACCGAAATGATTGCACCCTTACGCGGGATCGCCAGAAAGTTCGGCGGGCCGTCATTCAGTTCGATATCCACCGTGTCGGATTTCATGCCCTCTTCGTCAGTGACGGTTAGGGAGAGCAAACGTTCATAAAAATGGCCTGCGACCGGCACGCCGTCGATACTCACTTCCACGCGCGGTTTCATGGTCAGTCCCAAAGGCTGGTCAACGGCTTGGCCGTGCTGGTGGATGGAATGTCCGGCATGGTGATTTTCGTGCCGAGCGGAAGGACAGGCCCGAGGGCAGCAAGACCCGGATTAGCATCTATGACGGCTTCGACCACTTTGGTCGTGCGCCCGTAGAAAGCGAGGCAGGCAAGATCAACTGTCTCGCCTTGCCGCGTGGTGTAAATTGTAGCCATTTTGGTCACCGGAACAGTTCAGACAGGAAGGATGCAGCCCGATCCACCAGACCGCCCGTACTTGGCAACGTGCCAGAACCGGAGCGTTTGAGCGAGATGGAATAGGCGTTGCGCCCGGCCTCGCCACGGCGGTTAATGTAGCTGCGGTCCTCTTCCACGGACTGCACGGTAAACATGCCTTGGATGACACCCTGCGCCGCATCGCCTGTCACCAGCATCATTTCTGTTCCGGCTATGGATGCGGCAATAATCCCGTCAAGCTGCGATTGCCCGCCGAACTCTTCGGGAAAAAGAACGCCCGAGATCGTCACTTCGTCGGAAGTGGGGCCAGTCCACTGCTGCTGGTTGAGAGTTTGGCCGACAGGCATTTCTACCCAAGGCGTGTTAACCTTGCGTTTGACACCCTGATAACCAAAGCCCAGCCCCTCGAAGGCGAAGCCCCCGAGCATCATTGAAGTTACGCCCGACATGAAGGGACTCCAAATTTTAAAGTTTCCGCGATAAGTATCGGCTTGGGTAAACCAGAAGGGGAAATAGATGCGCCGCACATCTTTAGGAGGGCTCATTTTTCTGCTCGCAGCCACGGCAGCAAATGCGGATGCGATTATGTGTTCGGATTTCGTGAATGCGTGGAAGGCGAAGAAATATGTCGGAATGTCCGACATGCCGCCCGCCGTTGTTGCCTCCACCTATTTCTTGTCAGGCGCATATCTCGCGACAACGAAGCAGTCGGTCCAAAACTTTGATAACGCAGATTTCGGAGCATACCTGTCGGCGGTGCTAGAGAAATGCAAGGCAACCCCAAGTGCAATCATCATTGATGTAGCGCTGAAAGAAATCTCCGCTTGGAAGCCGAAGAAGTCCCGGTATCAAGAAATCAGCTTGATTGATTTAAAGCTCGACATCAGCAAAATGACCGGCAAGGAAATCGAGACCGAGGCGACGGTGCAAATAGTCGGAGAATTTGCGATGCTGCATAGTGGAATGATGGACGCCAACCCGGTATTCCTTGACTACAAAAAGGTCCCAAGGGACCAGCGTAAAAAGATACTCGAACAATGCAGCCTTGGATGCCCCGCAAGGATACAAGGGAAAGTTGGAAGCGTGATGTTCCAGAACGGCATCATCGCAGATGCCGTTCTGCTTGATTAATCGCTAAACGCAGCCTCAACCGCTTTTTGAACTTCGTTTCCAATCTGTGCAACGGACGCGTTAGCCGCAGCTTGAGGATCGGATGTTCCGGTAATACTGACCTGATTGTGTACCGTCACGCTTACGGGCTGCGGGTTCGTAACACGGACATCCTGCGTCCCTGTTGGCCTCACCATTTCCGAAATCGAAGAAGCGTCAATTCGCATCGTCTTGATACCAAGATCGTCGGCGGTCTTTCCGGGGAGGTTTTCCGTGCTGCCGCCAAAACCGTTCGCTCGCGCAGCCCTCGCCGCATCCAACGCAAATTGCGTTGAAACAGATGGCGGGGCTGGATCAGTCGGAAGCGACGAGAAAAAGCTACCCACAGCATGAAGGGCATCTTCAATTCCCGGAAGGACAGCCTTCCCTTGGCTGTAGGGCGTATCACCAGTGTACGTGGCCTTGCCAAGTTCGTAGGCGCCAGCAGCAGCCCCACCATAAATGCCCATGCGGGCGAGCCCTAAGAGGACGGAGGACCACCCTCCAACAGCGCCGCCCGCAGCTGCGGCGGTAGCCGCCGTCGCAGCCCCGGTTCCTGCTGCCGCAGCGGGCGTACTTCCACCAACGATCGCAGCAATACCCCCGACAACCTTGAGCGCCCCGAGTAAGGTACTCGCGCCGGACAGCACAAACAGCGCTGCCGCCAGCTTTCGGATGGTGCCAGCCAGCACGGAAATCCCCATACCCCATGCAAAAAGCTGGAAGCCGTAACCGGACATTTCCGCAAAAAACTTGGCAATAGGATTACCCTTTATCGCCTCGTTCAATTCGCGGATGGATGCACCCCATTCCTTTGCCCGCATGAAGATTGCCCCAATGCGGTCGGCGGCGTTCGGATCAACAGGACCAAGCAACAGGTCACCGAGATCATTCATGAATTCCTTCATGCCCCCGGTATAACCAAAGCCCTGCGCAAACCCCTTCGTGAAATTCGTGATCTGGTCGAAGATCGTCACGCGGTTGCCGAGCGTGTCCAGCACCTCGCCGATGCCCTGCGCGCCCTCGCGGATGGTCGGCAACATGCTGTCGCCGATTTCCGCGAAGACGTTGGAAATCTTGTTCCCGAGCAGGTCCAGAACGTTTTGCGTTGTGCTGGCGCGCTGGATGTACTCATTGAATGCCGAGCCTGCGTATTTCGTGCGGTCGGCTACGCTATCCAGCGCTTGATCCAAAAGCTTGATGTTGCCGACCAGCGGCATGAAGGCGCGCGCTTCGTCGCCGAAGAATTCGGACAGCAAGGAAACCTGCTTATCCTTCGGCGCTTTCGCAATCGCTGTCAGCACCTTGCGCATGGTGCCTTTCGCGTCTTTCTGCATATCCTTGGCGATGGACGGCAGATGCAGCCCGAGCGCCTTGGCGGCGTCCCGCTGTGACTTCTTGGCAAACTCGCCCTTCGTCAATGCGCGGATGACGTTCAACATGGCGGTTCCAGCCGTGCTGGCATCCGAACCGGCGGAGATCATGGCGCTACCCATGGCCGCAAGTTCTTCTTTTGCAAAGCCGCCCATTTCACCGAAAGAACCGACCCGCAACATGAATTCGGTCACGTCCTTGGCCTTGGACGCCATATTGTTCGACAGGTGGTTGATGGCGTCGGCCATATCGCCGGTTTCGGCGACCGTCAAACCAAGCTGCGTTTTAAGCTTGGCAAGGCTTTCGCCCGCCTCACCTGCGCCAAGATCGAAGGCGATGCCGACGCGTGCGGCCATCTCCGCAAAGCTCTGCAAGTCTTCGGTCGCGATACCGCTTTCACCTGCGGCGGCGAACAGTGCCGCAATGTCATTTGCGGCCAGCGGGATTTCGCCCGACATGCGCCGGATGCTGCGGCGCATGTTTTCAAACTGTTCGTCATTGGCTTCGACAACCTTTTTCACGTCTGCAAATGCAGACTCGAAACTGATGGCCGCGCCCGCCGTCGCCTCGAAGCCACGCGTGACGCCGAAATAACCAGCGCCGAGCGCGACAGCCTGCCCGATCAAACCTCGCATGGGTGCGAAGGCAGAAACAGATTGCGCCCGCAGGCCGTCCAGCGACCGCGTGATATGCTTCGCGCGGGCCGACACATCATCAAGAAGGGAGACGCGAAGAGTGCTTTGCTGGACAGCCATGGTCATTCTCTCATGATCTTCCGGTACTCCTTGCAGGTGTTGAAATATGCAAGGAGCTTACGGGCGGGCCATCGCTCAATGACATCGAGCGATGTATTCGCAGTATCGGCAACGCAGACGGCGACTAGCCGCCAGTCGTGTTCGTCGGGTCGTTTCCCAAGAGCGGTTTTGTCTTGGCGACGATAATTTTAAAGTCGTTGCCCTTGATCTTTTTAAAGGCCGGCAGCGGAACATCAGAAATGAGAGCCAGCAGCGTGACCATCTGGCCGATGCCAGGAGAAGAGCTATCCGCCAACAGGAGGTCGCCGACTTCCGGTTCGCGGAACGTCAGTTCGGCATAAGTCTTGCCATCGTGCTCAACGGGCTTGGCGAGCGGTACATTTACGGAATCCATTGTGTCACCTGAAAAAATGGCCCGCAGGACGCGGGCCGGATCGGAAGGATTGGAGAGAGAAAGAAGCGCCAGCCGTTACAGCAGCAAGGCGTTGCGGATATCGCCGAACTGCGAGACGCCACCGACCTTGAAATCAAAATCGTCCATCTCGTAGATTTCTTCGCCGTCGATTTCGAGCTTGTAATAATCCACGTCCGCGCCGTAGTCGTTTTCGGAAAGCTCGCCCGCCTTCCACGTTCCGGCATCGCCCTTGAAAACCCTCGCGCGGATGGTGAGGACAGCACTATGCGTAGTGCCATCTTCGTCCACCAGCGCGCCAGTAATCATGAACTGGGTTTCGGAACCAATCTTGATGCCGTGCAGCTTCAAAATCTGCGGGTCCATGCCCGGCATTTTAAAGCCGAGTTCCAGTTCATTGTAACCGAGGTGGACTTTACGCGGCTTGATCATACCGGCATTGCGAACGCTTTCGCGGGTGGCTTCGGGAACCGGGATGGTCATGTCGCCGATTTGACCGAGCTTGCTCACGCGGTCAGCCCACAGCATGCAGTTTCGAAGGATGAAGCCGGGGAGTGTTTTTTGCGTCATCTGAAAAGCTCCTTAAGCGGCGACCGAGAGCGCGCCGATTTCGATTGCCCCGTTCACCTCGTCCAGCAGCAACTGATACCGAACGATATTGCGGTGCGTGGTGATGTGGATTTGCTCCATGAGGCCAACCGGCTCGAATTCGACCCCGAGCAGGGTTTTGCCGTTGACCATCAAGGTCGGGTCGTTCTGGTTCGACAGCCAGACGCTACCACCCAGAATGTCCTCGTTCCTCGTGAAGACACGCATTGCGGCGTTGCCATCTTCGATGAGCATCTTGAAATTGCCCTTCGTGGTCTTGCGATCCACGTAGAGGAAATAGAGGTCTTCAAGAGACTCGTTGATCATGTCGGCGGTGGCGCGCACGCTGTCGAACTGCCACAGCGGATCGTCAATCGCGAGACGGCTACCCCAAGTCCTGAAACCGCCGCGCTCGTTGATGATCGTGGCGACCTGATTTTCGTTCAGGTAGTTGCTGTCATCGGGATAGGAGATCGTCCGCGCCACGCCGTCGATGGTGCGAATGATCTTGTTCGACACCGACCCGGAGAAGCCTTCCGCCGACGCCACGACACGGGCGCGGACGCCAGCGAAGACAGCGGCAACAGGCTTCGTCACCGGCACGCCGTTGACGTTCTTGATCACCTTTGGGTCGATGATGAGGATGCGACCGCCGTTGACCGTCTGGCGGAAGCGCACGGCTTCGGCGTCGTTCGTGTTCGGCCCCGAGATATAGGCGCGAGCGCGGATTTTCGGGATGACGGCATTGAGTGCCGAAACAAAGGGGTTCGCCACGTCGCCGACATTGGCGGTCGCGGTCGGCAGCACCTTGCCAGCATCAGCCCCGCCGCCCGTGAAGGTCAGGACGGGCGCTTGCGACATTTTCTTGCCGGGCGCAACGACCTTGACGGAAACAACCTTGTCGGCGTCGGCCCCGGTCCCCATCACGGCCTCCAGCGTCGGCAATACCTTTCCGGGATCATTGCCGCCGCCCGTCGCGGTCACGACTGGCGTTTCCGTCAGGTTATCGCCCTGCGAGGTCAGCGACACCGAAACCACGCCGTCCTCAATCCACGCGCCCGTGTCCCCGGCGGTGATGATGACGCGCGGCTGATAGCCGGTCAGTGCCTTGGCGCGGAGTGCGGAATAGATGCCGGTCCGTGCCACGGGATCGCCGATGAGGTTGTTTTGCAGTGTCGCGGGGTCAGCGCTGTCGGGGACGCGGTTGACGATGCACCAAGAGCCGCCTTCATCGAAAATAGTGGTAAGGTCTTGCAGCAGCGTTCCCGCCGCGCCGAGCGCAGTTGCCGCCGTCAACGACCGAACAATGGTCGGATAATCGAGAGGAAAGGCGGCAGGGTCCGCGTCCGGCGCGATGCCGTTGACGAAGGTAATGCCGCTGCGGGTCACGCGTGCGATTGCCGGAGTATCGGCACTTTCGACAAGCTTGACGCCATGATGATAGGACAGGTCAACCATTCGGCTGGTCTCCGTTGAAGGTTCCAAATTTTTGAAGGGAGGGTTCCGGTTCATCTCCGGAATGAGGAAGCGCCCCGCCCGAAGGCGAAGCGCGGTCTTAGAGATCAGGAAGAGTTTCTGCTAAGCGATTTCGGCCTGCCGCCACATGGCGTCTACCTGCTCCTCGGTTAGGCTGAGCGCATTGGCGACCACAAGGAGGGTGGGATGTTGGCGATTGAACTCGCTTGTCTCGGCCCACTCAATCTGAGCCTCCTGCTTAGCAAGCCCCTCAGGCATTGCCGCGATGGTTGCCTCCACGGATTCCAGTGAGATACCATTCCGCACCAGCGTTAGGCGTAGCTGTCTACCGGTGACCGGAGCGAACGGGGCCGGTTCAGGCGCTGGCGCGGAGAGAGTACCGTCCTGATAGATCATCCCTTCGGCTATATCCTCCGGCTCGGCGTCCATGCCCAGCACTATCCTATCCATAGGTACGATGCGTGAGGGGTCATATTCTACGTTGGTTACCCTGAGCGTGACAGGGTCAATTACCGCCCATGCACCATAGATTGCCGTCAGGAAGTTTCCCCGCTCGTCCCATGTGGTCAAGCTCTTACGGAGGTCGTACCAGTCTTGGCCCTCCTCATTCGCAAAGAACATGATGCCGGTCGTGCTGGTAGGCTTGAAGTGTCCAAAATTAACAATTTCCATGCATCACCTCAATCATACCAAGAGGAAGTCCAGCCCCGAACGGGGTCATACATCTGGAGATACCTGTAAAACAAACCAACTATTACGGTCCCGCCAGAGTTGATCGAATGATAGCCTGTTATTACCGTACCACTCGGCCCCTCAAACTCACCCAAGCCACGGAAATTCAGCTCGCCCCTGCCGGTCAGGCGAACGGCCATGGCAGCAACGCGGTTATTCGCCCACGCTTGGCTGCGCTCCTCGATCTTACTATTGAGGTCTCCAAACTGTGCGGTCCAAACAGCACCACCCGGCGTCACCTGAAACTTTGGAGCCTCATTATAGGAGACCGTAAAGTAGGCATTTCCAGTGTCGTGGTAGGTCCACCACTTGTCTGTGCCCGTGCCTCTGTATTCGATGAGGGGGAACGTCTTCTGGATCGTGAGATTGCCGGTGAGAGCGCCACCGACCAGCTTAAGGTAGCGCCCGTCGAACAAGGTCGTGAGAGCGGCCTTGATGTTTCCCCATGTCGTTTTGAACATGGCGGAAGAACCGGCTGCAACGCCAGCAAAGAAGTCGCCGTCGTCTGGCGTTGACTTTCCATTCGCCCCAGCGACAGCCGCACCGACGGTGGCGGTTGTCGTCAGCGCTGGAAGATTGGCCTGCGGCACCTTGCTGTCGGGGCCGAGCGGTGCCACCCCATCAGCGACGTTCTTCTGGTCGGCACGCAGATAATCGGCGAGCTTGGTGTCAACAGCCTCTGAAGCATCCTGCATCGCGTTCTGCACGGCCTGCGCTGACGCGTACCATGCGGCGTCTTTTCCGCCGAGCTTGAGGGCGTTCGGCGCGGTACCGCCGACAATGATCTGGTCAATCTGTTCCTGCGCGAGCGAAATTGATTGCTGCAGGGTTGCAATCTGCGGCGCAACATTGACCTGAATGTAATCAAGTGACGCCTGAACACCCTCTGCCATGAGGCGTTCAAACGATGCTTCCAGTTGCTCGCGGGCAGTCAGACGGGCATCAATGTCGCCCATTGCGGCATTCCACAATGGGCGGTCGATCAGAGTCTTCGGCCACGAGGGAATTTGATAGCCATCAGACCTGTCTGGCATAGTCCAAAACCTCCTCGCCTTCCTGCTCGATGATCGCCGTTACCAGCGAACCGCGCATGTTGATTTCGTTCAACGGATAGAATGTGAAACGCCCGCGCTTAACGATGCGCGAGAGTTTCACATCATAGGATTTTTCCGGGTCGATCTTGGAAGCCATGGGAACTCCTTAAAGCGCAGCAATGAAGGCGTCCTGCACGAACGGCACGGACGCGACATTGTTTGTGGTGGCTGCAGGGCGCATGCGGGCGGCATTCGCCGCAGCGCCGAGCGTGTAGGTTGAAAGATAGGTCCGGCGAGCAGGCATCTGCGGGTCGATGGTGATTTCGGTGCTGTCCGGGTTGACGACAGTATTTCCGACCATGATAGCGGGCGTGAACGTATGCCGGTCAGGATCGAAGAAATCCAGCGTGTATTGCGTCTGGATGCTTGTGGTCGAAAACCCGAACGGAAAGCTTTTGCTGACCGCCCGCATGCTGTTGCGGTTGCGGGCAACACGCGAAACCGCTTTCTGGTCAAGCTGGATCATAGGCTGCAAGTCCGCCGTACCCATCATGACCATGCGCAATTCCACCGACGCCGGCCGCCCGACAAGCGGGTTAGTCGCCGGGTCTCCATCGTCCAGTTCGGTCCAGACGGTCGAGCCTGATGGCCGGATTTCCCAACCGAGTGTGCATCCGCCCGGCACCCAACCCGCAAACAGCATGTCGATCTGCGTCATGCCGTCCGCGAGGTTGAGAGCCTGCATGGGAATGATCGTGCGAGGGCTGCGATAACGAGCGGCATTGAGCCGGAAGCAGATATCCGTCTCCGTTGACCCCTGAGCAAACGCGCCGTCTGTCGTCAGGAATTGCGTCCCACCCGTATACTTGTTCGACCCTGAAATATGCAGCGCGTGTGCGCCGGTCGTCACAGTGACGAAAGCATACCGCTTTCCGCTTTCCAGCAACGTGATGGGCAATTCCACCTTGTTCCAGCCAACGGTAAGCTCCGCATGTTTCAAAAGACCCTGCGCCAGCACCGCATCAAAACGTGGCATGCCACCGGTAGTGGTTTCCACGATGAACACATGAACATCGCCATCGACACCGACGCGCGCGAACGACAGGTCGAGACTTGTGACCTGCATAGGCTGGGCAACGAGAAAAGACTGCGCGCAAATTGAGCCGTTGATGCCAACCTCTTCGGTGACATACTCCCAATAGGGTTCGCTGTAGATTTCATAGCGCACCTGACGAACGCCGTAAGTTTGGTGGCCGGGGCCATAGTTGCCGCCGACATAGACCACTTCGAAGGTCTCGCCGCCAACATTGAGCATTTGGCCCACCCTGGAATCGCCGCCGAGGCCAGCCCACCCCGCCGCGTTTTCACACGCACCCATTGTCGGGCCATAGGTCAAGCGCGCGCGGGAGGCTTCCTTGCGAACCAGCGTCGTCTCGGTATGGACCAACTGCGAGATGTTGAGCGTGGCATCAAGCGAGGTGTTCGCAATTCGCGTCACCTCGTCAAAGGCAGGCACCATGCGGCGTCCACGAAAGTGGATCTTCGGATCGTCTTCGGCCTGCACTTCAAGCCGCGCCTGTGCTTCGGCAGCAAATCCGAACCGGACGCCCTCTTCAATACGAGCGAGCCAATCGACGTGTGTCATGTCCCAACGGTCGGGAATGAGCGCATCATCGAAAACATAGGCGCGCGCCTCGTCCGGCAGATCGACTTTCAAGCGGGCCGCGCCGATATCGCGTTGCATCTGGCGAATGATTTCACGGCGGGGGATTTCAGTCAGCTTGGCCGTGATATTGACGATCTGCGTTTCAATCGTCTCGGTTCGCATGAAGAGGCCGTCTAGATCGACTTCGAGCGCGGCAACGCGGCCTTCCACTTCGAACAGGGTTTTCACCCGGTCGCCATTGCCCGGCTCTATGGCGTCGATACCGGTCGATTTCAGCAGCACGAACGCGATGCAGGCGTCTGTCGAGTCTACAAGCGGCTTGACCGGAACCGGGTTCGCTTCACCCGGCTGCACGATCAACTCAACGACGCGGCGTATTGTCTTCGGCGTGGTGCGGTTGACGATGACGCTGGTTTCAGGATCGTCGGATGTTTCAAACGGGCGGTTTGCCGTATCCGTCACTTCTTTGCCGCGCAGGAGAATGGCAACCCAACGCTGGTCGGAAGCTGCTGCCGGGATATAAATCTGGAGGTTCATATCGTTCGGCGCTTCGTGCGCATAAACGATTTCCCCGGCAACATAGCGGCCAGCCGAGACCGTGATTTCCTGCGCCGATTTACGTGCAACCGTGAAGGCGGCCCAATGGGCCGGATAGCCGATGGCGTCCAGCCAGAGGCCGTCCGTCGCGGCCTGCGCCTGCAAGCCGATGGCTTCGAAATCCGCGTGATCGGCGATTTCAGCTTCTGCAAAGGAAGTGCGCTGCATGTGTCGTTACCCTCAATCCAGCCGCTTGCGATCCATGTAACCGCCGATGGCATGGCTTCCGTCGATGAAAATATTGTCGTTAAAGGTGATGCCGCGCCGCCATGCGAAGGAAACGGAATAGAGCGTTTCCGGCGTCTTGGCGGTGGCCATGGCGCGTTTGGCGCGCCGGATCGGTTCGAGGTTGATGGCCGTCATTGCCGCTCGCCCGAAGGCACTGCGGCCTATCTGAAAGCGGTTCTTCGGCGCTGTCAGCGTCACGCGGACAAGGTAGTGCGCAACAAATGGTTGGTGCGCTATCGTTGTCCGACCAATCACCGCCCGCCCGAAGGTGAAACGGTCGGGATGGGCGATGCGGTCCACGATTTCCGCGTCAACGAAGGCAAGGTAGCGTTTCAGCCCGGCAAGCGTGCCTTTCAGCGCGCCCAAGGGAGACGCGGGATAGAGCGTCGAAACCCCGGCGCACTGCGCAATCATTTCCCGCTTGCGCTCTTCGGTCCAATCATCAAACCAGAGATCGACCGAATGATGCACGGCCAACCACGGCAGAAACCGTGCGGGCGTCTGATAGGGGTCCATCAGAACCGCGTAAGGTATAGGCAGGTCATCCGACATACCGGCGGCAAGCGCCTTTTCGAACGGCTCCGCCGATGACGGGAGCAATACACCTACGTCACTCATGCCCGCACCTCGACAGTGATGTTAAGGCTGGTCATCACCGGCACCTTGTAGGCGTCGGGCTGGATGATGACCGGCGCGAGGTCGCGCACCCTGATAACGCCGTCACCGAAGGCCGCACCCGAAAACAGGGCTTCTGGAATTTCGCCGCCGATCAGGATGCGGGCGGTCGCCGCAGTGGTGACACGCTTTTCCGCTTCCTGCCGGACGATATCCGCAGACGGCCCAACCGCCGGAATTTCGAGAACAAGCGTGACCGCGTATTCCGTCCGCCCGGCGGCCATGACCGAGATAGCTACAGCTTCCGGCGCACGGTTCGGGTTCGTTACCGACGCCCGGACCGTTTCCAGCTCCAAGGCCGTCGGGAGCCTTCCCATCGGGCCGACGACAACAACATCCGTATCACCGCGACGGCCATGGATAGCCCGGCCATTTACCCGCGCATCCCAAAGCCCAAGGGCTTTGTCGGCAGATTGCGGCCACGCCGTCCACGCATCATAAAGGTAGCGACCGGCAGAACCGGCGGACGGCAGATCGTAAGACAGAAGATACCGCCGCAATAGCGCGTCATCGCCTTCCATAATCGCCGCTGCATTTGCGGTTGCGGGAACCACGGTCAGGCGGACAATATTCCGGTTCGCGGCGATGGCGTCCAGATTGGACCCCTTCGCATATGCCGCCAGAAGTGACCGGAAAGTGTCGTTGACATTCTGCCGGTCCAGAAGGCGCAGGTATGACCAAGCTTCACCGACAACGCCCGCCGGGTCCGTTTCGAGATCCTGCACGTCATATTCCGGTAGCGACGGATTGACCGCCCGCAGCGTGTTCCAGAATGCGAGGAAGCGCACCTTGAATTCGGTGTAAAGTTTTTCGAAATCCAGCGGGCTAATCGCATCGGGCAACGGCAGGCGGGAAACATCAATTGTCGTCGGTGCATAAATCGCCATGGTCATCTGCCCGGATAAATGACGCGGACGGTGGCACTCTCCGCAATGGAGTAATCGCCACGATGACCGCGAGGGTAATAGGTGCCGAAGATATCGAGCGCGATGACGCCACCGGCATCCGCTTCGGTTACGCGCCCCGCAGTCATACGGAAGCGCGGTTCCCATTCGAGGATTGCGGTTGCGGCGGCAGAGTAGAGTGCAAGCACGTTCCGCCGCGTCATCTTGCTGTCGATGAAATCGGGAACATCGCTACCGAAGGTCCGGCGCATGACGCGCGAGCCTTTCGGCGTTTTCAGGATTTTACGGATTGATTGCTGCGTATGCGGCCAATCATTCAGCGGTGCGCCGGTCTGACCGTTTACGCCGGTTGAGCTTGCCATGGGCGCTATCCTCTTTTTCAGGGAAAACGACATTACCGAAGGGCGGCGCAAGCTCGCGGGCTTCGTCGTCGGTCAGGGGGATGGTTTCGCCAGCCGACCGCCAGCGCCCGGCGATTTCGCAGCCGGTTCGAACCTTGTAGTTTTTCATGGGGCGTTCCTCAGTCCACGGCGTAGACTTGGCTTGAGCCTTCGACAATCGGCCACATGCCAGCGGATGAACCGCTAGCGACATGCACCCTGTCCCCGATTCGGGCGACAGGACTGCCGCCTTCACCGCCAAGCCGAACATCGGGGGATTCAACAATCACCTTCGGCGACGTGACTTTCGCCTGTCCCTCCGACGCTTCAATGACGGTATCGCCGATCTTGATATGAAGCGGCGTGTCGCTGTTCTCGCGGGCGTTGTCGTCGCTATAGGTGGAAAAATCTATCTGCGCGTCGGTCATGTCGCCGTTTTCGGAAACAACATCCACCTGTTCGCCGACGCTGTAGAGGACATCCACCTTGACGCCACCGGCAGCAAGCGTCCGCGCCTTGATCCAAGGCGTCAGATATGGCTTTCCCGCCTGTTCCGACAGTTTGACGCGGTATTTGGATTTATCGTCGCTGACCTCCGCAATCGTTCCCTTGCGCCGCCGGTTACGGTTGCGGCGCTCAAGTTCGGCCATGCGAACATACAGGTCTGTGATCTGCTCCACCAAACTAGCCATCAGGGCGACCCCTCATAAGGCGTGATCAACATGGCGTCGGCCTCATCATGGATCAGACCGTATCGCCGCATGGCCGTCTGCAATTCGCTGGCATCGCCAGAAAGATGCGCCCGCATGAGCGCAACCTTTTCCGCCATGGACGGATCAGTCGGAACAAGATCGCTTTCGCATTTGGCTAGGAACCGGGCGAAGGGCGAGCCGGGCTTGAGCGGTTCCCCGCGCAACGGTTCGGCGACCATGTTGGCGGTGATTTTCAGTTGGTGCGCGGCAAGCCGCATGCCGTTCGTGTCGCCGCTAATGCGCGACCGCGAAGCGGATTGAAAAGACAGGCAGAGAGAGCGGAAGATTTCCGCCCATTCGTTTTGCGGGTCATTGAGGGCATCGCCGGTCTGGCGAAGCGCCATGTCAAGATGAAACTCAAATGTCGCATCCGTCGCAGGCATGCCGAGAATAACGCTTTCATCAGTCTCATCATCGGTGACCGCGTGCGCCGTGGTCACGCCAGCCTCAAAGACGATATCGAGTTGCCCCGGCGATGCCAGCGAGCGAAGCTCAAGACCCTCCATAAGCTTCGAGCCGTCAGTGTAAACCGAGATAAAGGGCTTGTCCTTGTCCGTCCGCAAGGAGCCATCGGCAGCGATATCGAGCACGCCTATTTCGCTGTCCAGCACGTTGGAACCAACGACCGTGCTGCCCTTAGTCGCCTCCACGGCAGAGATGCGTGCGGCGAAGCGGATGAAGGACATGGAAGCTCCTAAAGTTCTTTCAGGGCGACAGCGATAAGGTTGCTATGCCGGTCACTGACAAAATCGACCAACCAAACCGGTTCGCCTGCCCGATCCATCGCCCGCACCTTGTCTCCGGTTTTCAGCGCCGGGCCTTCGTAGGTAGAGCGGTCAATAAAGAGTACGGCATCCGCAGCAGCGAAACGGACGCGATGCGGACCGCTAGCGGCATTGCCCGCCGGTCGCGTTGTGTCGTCTTCCGTGTGCAGAGCCTCGCAGCGGATGACAATTTGCGGGCGGTCCGGGTCCGTCTTGCCGTTCACCAAGAACGACAGACGGACCGTCTCGCCAAAAGCGCCGCCAACCTTCCGGTCAACGGCAACTTCCAGTTTTCGCCAGTCCACCATCTTACTGATGCAAGATGAGGTCGCCGGTCGCCGAAGGATTGGCGGCGACGACGGCGGCGTAACCGACTTTGGTGTTTGCACCAGCATTATCGGCGGTGGTCAACTTGGCACCATCCCAATAAAGGACTGCGCCCTCGGCCCATGCCTGCGCGTTCGTCTTGGGCAGGGTGAAAATGCCCGAGCGGGAAATATTGACGCGCTGGCCAGCCTTGGCGGAAAACTCCGCTACGCCGAACAGCTTGCCGACAAGAACGCCGTCGCCGGAATTGACATCGGCGGGCGCGGTGACTTCCACCGTATCGGCGGGGCCTCGATAGTTTTTCATGGTGATCTTCCTTGCGATCAACGTGACGAAGAAAGGGAGAGCCGGGCGGCTCCCCCAACGAAGTCAGGCAGGCGGCTTACGCTTGGCCGGGGTTGTGATAGCCGAAGCGGAAATCGGTCGCGCCGCAACCGAAGTCGTGTTCCACCGACATGCTGAAACCCTGCGAGCCGAAGGGTTCGTCCATGCGAACGCGCGGAGCCTCGTAACCTTCGAGGTAACCCCAACGGTAATTGGAGCCGGTCGAAGGATCGGCGAAGAGGTCCCAGGAATTGTCCGCGATCTGCGACGTTTCCACCAGTTCGAACTTGCCGGAGAAAATATTGACCGTGGAAACCGTGGCGGGCGTGATGGATGCCAGCAGCTTTTCCGCATCGGTCAACTGGTTCGGGCCGACCAGCATGATACGCGCCGGGTTTGCGAGCAGCGGCTTGCCATCAAGAGAGGTTTGCCGACCCATCGACTTGCGGCCTTCGCCGACGCTATCGACAGTAATCGCAGAACCAGCAGCAGCAAGGTTCTTGTGCTCCGCATGGAAGACAGTTTTGCCGTCCGCAAGCTTGCCGTTGTATGCACCGCCGTAGAAGGTGACTTCTTCGAACAGTGCAACCGAAGCGCCATAGCTCGTCAGCAGTTCGGCGATGGCGCCAAGATCGTCATTGATGAGCATCTGCCGGCTGATATTCAGGGCGATGGCGTAGCTGAAAGCCTGCACGGCTTCCTTGCCTTCGCCGAACGAACCGAACTTGATCTTGCCGTTTTCCAGAATCTTTTCCAGCATCGGGAAATCGCCGGTCTTAACGATCGTATCCGGGCGGAAGTCGCGGAAATTCTTCTTGCGGGCAAAGCGCTTGAAGGTCGGCTGCGCAAGCGCGTAGCGCTGTTCCAGCGTGCGATTGACTGCGCCTTCAAAAATCACCGGGAAATCAGAAGTCGAATGCGCGGCACGGCTGAAGATGTTGTCGATATCGCGGGCATTCAGCATGCGGCGACCGTGAAAATTCACGCAATCGGCGGCGATATCAACCAGACCTTGGCCCATATACTGGCGGGCGGCGGCAGACGGACCCGCCTGCGGGACCGGCGCGCCGAGACCATAAGCAAGCGCTTCGACACGGGCCGAACGGATGGTATCGGCTTCGTCGTTACCGACATGGACGCGAACGCGGCTGTCAGTGGGCGCGGCGCGCTCACTGGTCACCAAGTGATCCAGAAGCAAGCCCCGGAAGCTATCCAGAGAAGTGCCGGAGCGGATATGGTCACGACCAAAGCCCGCGTGCCCGGCACGCTCTGCCAGTTCTTCGATAGCGGTTACGCGCTCGCGTTCGGCACGAACGGCGCTCTGCGCAATGGTCTGCGGGTTGGTTTCGGTGGGCGTGGGCGCGCTCCGCTCCGCGTTTTCAAGCGCGGCAATCTCGGCACGGACGCCGTCCAGTTCGGTGAGGATCGCAGAGTGATCCTTTTCTATGGCGCGGGCGGCTTCATCGGACAGCCCTTCCACCAGTTCCGCACGCTTGCTTTCCGCGCGCGTCGTCAGGTCGGTGGCCTTCGCCCGGAGTGCGAGCAGTGCCGGGGTGGCCTGATAGACATGATCGAGCATGCCGCGCGTCTGCACGAATGCATCGTGACCGAGCAGCGAGGCCGCGTGGGAAGGGTCGGCGGAAAGAATGGTGAAGGCGAGACCGAAGCAGACGATTGCGGCGACGGTCGCGAAAACATATGCAGCCTTTTTCATGGCGTGCGGTTCCTTTTGTATTACCGGGCAGGACAAGCGCCGTCGCCCTGTATCCCCGGTGGAAGTCAGGCGGCGAACTGAAAAATTGGAATGAGTGTCAGGAGAAGCGGCGGGCCTCTTCGGCCATGCGCATGCGTGCGGCCCGAAGGTCGAGACACGCCACAGACTGGATAGAGAGTGGGAACGTGGCTTCGCTGGATCGAACCTGCGCGCCCGGATCGGCCGGAACGGTCACAAAAGAAATCTCGTTTGGCGTCCAGCGCTCCACGAAAATCTTTTCGACCTCGCCCTTCTTGGCCGCTTCCTCCACCCGGATTTTATCGATGGAGTATCCTACCGACACATTCTTGATGATCTTGTCAGAGACAAGCCCGAACATGCGGTCGGCGGCCAGATCAATTCCGGCCTTCGGGAAACGGATGGTCGCCCATCCTTCGCTCTTTTCGATCCACGCCCGTTCAACAACAGCGATCTGCGAAAAGGTGGACCACCGGGAATGACTGTCCAGAACCGGCGCACCCAAATTCATGCGCGACAGGTCCAGCGCCCTTTCGCTGACGACAAGGATTTCATCGAACGGGACAGCCGTGTCCCATCCGGTATAGCGCAGGCGGCGCACCGCAGCACCGGTCGTGAATACCAGCGTCACGGTGCGCGCCTCTTCATCGATAGAACCGATATTGAGGTCTTGCCCGCGAACCTGCATCGGCAGGGACGCAGGCGCTTTGCGCAGTTCAAGTTTCGTCATCGTCGGGTTCCTTATCGTCTTCCGACTTGTCGTCGGGCGGGTCGTCTGTTTCGTCCCGCTGCTGCACCTGCCCGGCCTGAGACATCCGCCGGGGGTCGCTGTCGAGAACAAGCTTGCGCTTGTCGATCTTGGCGGCGTCAGACGCGATTTCGTCCAGCACGTCATCCGGGTTTTCACCCATCTCGGCAATGACGCTTGACAGGGATCGGAAGCCAGCACGCACTTCCTTGACACGGGCGTTCACGTCTTTCAGTGGGTCAGCTGAATAGAAGCGCGGGGGCGACCATTCAACAGCGACCTTGGGCGTATCGATGATGCCAGCAAAGTAAGCCGCTTCGCAGAACCAGTCCCAAATAGGCTGCAACAGCATGGGAATGATGATGAGCCATTGAACGGCGGAGATCGTCCGGCGGAAACCTTCAAGTCCTACCTTGCTGGACGAATAGTTCACCTTATCGAGCCGACCGGACAGGATCGCATGAGGAACCCGCCAACCTGCGGCAATAGTGTGCAGCATCGAGTTCTTGTACGGATCGTAGCTGTCCGTCACTGCCGGTTGCGAAAACTCGATGCCCCGACCACCAACAGCATTATAGAACATGCCCGGCTCGAATTTTTCGACACGCCTGCCGTTCACGTCATAGATGCCGGGCTTGGTGGGCTGGCTATCCGTCACTGACATGCCAAGCTGGTCGGCTTCGTCGCCGCCCGTCATCACGCCAACGATACAGGCTTCCAGCCGCTTGCGTATCAATTCCGATTGTTCGTATGACGCCAGATCGTAGGTATCGACCATTGCTGGCGCTCCCCACGGCGCTCCCATAACCTGCGTTCGCTTCTTTTCGAAAGCGTGGGCAATATCGGACGCCGGAACCGGCTTCGAAACAATCGTGGACTTCGGGTCAAAGAAGCTGTTGCCCGGATGTGAACCGAACATCCAATAGGCGCGCTTCCTGCCGATGGCGTCAAATTCGATGCCTTGTATGATCTTGCCGCCATCGGAAAGAATACCTTCCCTTGCGATGTCAAGCAGGTCAACTTCAAGCACCTGCAATTGCAACGGGACCGGCAGACCATCTTCCAGCCTGCGGCGGCGGCGGCGAACCAGACCGTTACCGCTTTCAAACATTCCGCGAGCCGTCAGATTGACGATACCGTTGAAATCAAGATCGCCGTCCGCATCGCAAACCTTGCTCCACTCCGCAAAAAGCTCGTTGAGCTTCTTGTTTTTAGAACGGGGAATGATGCCGTCACCGATAGCATGGGTGACCAGTTCGTGAATTGCCTTTTCGGCATACGGATTGTTGCGGGCGAGATCGCGCATGCGGTCCCGAAGGTTTCGACCGGCGCGCGCAATTTCTGCGTCCGCCGATGTTGATGGTGCACGCCTGCCGGATTTCAGGCGGCTGGTCTCTGCACCAGCGTATGCACGGGACATAATTTCCAGCGCGGCGCGGTGCTTTACCCGCCGAAGGCCAGCTTCGGGCGAGAAATAACCAATGGTCCGGTCAAGAACGGTAGCGAGGCCCATCAGTCGAGCGCCGCGTAAATGGTACGGGAGCCGCCCGACCGGGTGGATTTCAGCGCGGCGAGTGCCTCCCGCATGTCTTTGAGAGAGTGATATTCCACCTCGCGGCGCGTGCCGCCAGAGTGGAATATCACCTTTCGCGCGCCCATTGCGATTGCATCTTCAAGCGCAGCAATTTGATCGTCTGTAGTCGCCATTATGCAAGCCACTCCGGTTTCGCGATTTCTTGTGTGTAGGTAGCGACCGCCGGTTCCGGCGGTGTCGAAAGCTCGCCCTCGCGGTGCGCCCAATTGGCATTGACCATCTGGCGGGCAGCGAAGGCGTATACTGTGCAGTCAAGCGCTTCATGGCGTCGGCCCGGTACCGGAACGAACTGGCGGCTTGGCTGGCCTCGCAGATAGCGGACTTCCATCTTTTCGCCCGCAAGCTGCTCGTACCAGACTTCCGGCAAGTCCTTCGAAAACCGAATGGACTTGGGCCGGGCCAGCCTGCCGAAAATGTGGCTCTTGATGCCGTCCACGCCGACGATGAAAAGGCGTCCGCCCTTCACGTTCGTTTTGGAGCGCTCAATCCATGGCCGGTTGCCCGCAGCACCCTTGATAGCCAGAACGCGGCGATTGAAGCGCGGGAACGCGAAGCGATAGACCGTTTCCATCGTCTCGCCGTCCGAACTATCGACGCAAACGGCATCGACCTTGATCTTGCCGCCAAGCGGATGGTCCCATTGCGTCGTCAGGACAACGTCCAGTTCGGCCCATGTGGTATGGTCATCATAGCGACCCCACACAACGGTATGGCCGAGAACATACGGGATGCCCTCTTTGTCCCAACCAACGAAGGTTGCTTCCAGACGATCATCCTGCACGTCCACGCCGACCGTGATAATCAGCACTTGGACCGGGATATTTTCCAGTCCGAAATCTTCGGCGCGGCCCGCAAGCTCGATATCGTCCAGTTCGTCGCCGTCCTCTTTCCACCCTTGGGCAAGGATGGTGTTGACGAAGGTTTGCAGCGTCGAAGGATCGTTTTTGACCGTGACGAATTCGCGCGCCAGCCGTCCCCAGGAGGCGTTAGGCAGAAGCGATATCAGGGCGTTCATGCGGAAACCGGCATGATCCTTGATTTCCGGTCGAAGAGCGCGCCAGCGGCCATTCGCCACCATGCCCGGCTTGTGCCGCTCTTCCACCACAGAGCCGCATTCGACGCAAACATAGTACGCCTTTTCCGGCTCACCTTCGGGCCAATGGATATCGGCCCATGTGATTTCGTGGAAGTGACCGCACTCGGGGCAAGGCACCTCGTAGATGCGCTTGTCCGATTGCTCATAGGCCCGCAGCACATGGCTGGTCGCCTCGTAAACAGGCGTCGAACCCATGACAATTTTGCGGTCCGCAAACGAAAGCGTGCGGCGTTCCGCCAGCAGGATCGGCGAACCTTCCTTCGTCGCATCCATGCCGTCCGCCTCGTCAATGAAGAGGATGCGGACATTGTGACGGCGCAGGTTGCGCGGTGCCTTGGCGGCGATGACTTTCAGGAAGCCGCCGGGAAAGCGTCGGGCAAGAAGGGTGTTGCGTCCGCCTTCGCTGGTATCGCCGGTCAAAAGCCCGCGAAGCGCTGGCGAGGCATCGAAAATCGGTTCAACGTCCGAAACCATATAGTCGCGGCAGTCGGCCTCCGTCGGCAGAAGCGAAAGGATCGGCGACGGGTCGTTCGAACAGAAGCTTGCCATGGCGCTGGTCAGCAGCGTCGTGAAGCCGACGCGGACCGGCTTGACCAGCGTTACCCGCTCAATCGCACTATCGCCAATGGCGTCGGCAATTTCACGCTGCGGAGGCCACAGCCGAACCTTGCCGGTCAGCGATGAAACGCCTTCCGGCAGATGGACGGTATGTTCAATCCATTCCGACAGCCGAAGTTTCGGCGGCGGTAACAGGCTGTCCCATACCGCTCGCCGCAATGTCGTCAGCGCCGTTGTCATCGTCCTCGTCACCAAGTTCGGTAAGCGCCGACCGGATTTCTTGGCCGATCAGGTCCACATCGTAGGTCGTGAGATGCGGGAGCATCTGCCGACAGCGCGAAGGCACCGACAGAACAGCGTTGCGGATGCGTCGGCCTATCGAAACCCACTCGTTCCGCACGTCCGTGATCGAAACCATTTCGCGGCGCATGGCGGCGTTTTTCATGGCCGTCTGGTCGGCCTGTTCTCGCGCCAGTCTGGCGCGTTCTGCGGTCAGAACATCCGCGCCGTCACCGCCGCGACCGGCGGCAACACCACGCAAATGCTCACAGTAAAGCTGGATGGACTGGCGAAGATCAAAGCGATTCCGTTCTGTCTTCACCACGATTCCACGCTCCACGAAATCCGATACCGCCCGCTTCGAAACCTTCAGCAGTTCCGCCAGTTCGGACGCGGTGATTTCAATATCGAGCGACGGCTTTTCCGGTTCGGCAGGTGCCGTTTCGTTAAGCAGCGGAAGGCTTTCGCCAGCTTCCGCATGTTTCTTGTGCGATTTGGCCGCAAAACTCGGGCTCACGTTGAACTTTGCCGCCGCTTCCCGAACCGTATGGCCCTCGTCCATGAAGGCCACGACCTGTTCACGCAACTCGTCAGGATAGCTCTTTGCCATCTGATTCCGATTCCACTGAAAGGGCGGTGGAACCCCCCTATAATTTTCTTCACAGAGCGAAATCCCGCAGTCGCCCACACCCGCTACTTGGCCTCTTTTGGGGGAGGACCCGACCGAGGGGGGGTATGGGGCGGGTCGAGATCGGGGGTCGGGGTGGCCGGTCAGGGGACCAGCTTGGCAAGGGCGGCTTCGACCCGCTCTTTCAGCAAGGGCGCTGCAATGCGCTGGAATGCTTCGGCTGTCGCGCCGCTGGTCATTTCCTTCGGGATGAAAACCCCCGAGCGGGCGAAGGTGATCTTCGTGCCGGTGCGGTTGAGCCGGTAATAGGCATGGCCGTTGAACTGCGCCACCGGCTTACGGTCGGGGAACTGTCCACCCCGCAGGAACGCGCCGGGATAGAGCGTCGGCTTTCCGAATGGTCGAGCCACGATACCGGCTTCGGTTTCCTTCGGGCGCAGATATTTGAGGCGAATGTTTCCGCCCCGCGTGGTCATGTCGTAGACGTAGCGGCCCGGCTTCGCGGTTGCCGGATTGCCGATGGCCTTAACGATGGTGGCGCGCGGCAAGCCCGTCTGTTTCGTCAATTCGCGGATGACAACGGTTTTCGTCCTGTTGCCTACCTGATTGACGATACGCGGCAGAACTGTCGGAAAGCGCCGTTTCAGTTCCGCTATTCGGTTGCCGTATTCCGCAAGATTGCGGTCGGCCCACTTCATGGACAGAAGAGGCGTCATCATATTTTCCCGAAAGTTGCCTATACCTATGCAAACGAAAAAGGCGACCGGGTTAGGGTCGCCTCTGCTCAAGTCCGCCGATGATATAGCTGTCGCACCGGCCTTGAATCGGTCTCTCTGGCGAGAGGGTCAAGGCAGGGTCCGCCCCGGCTTACCAGCGTGGAGGTTTTGGAACCCCACTCGCCGGTCGAAACCGGCGCGCCTGCACAGGATCAGCAGATCATCCTGCGCTATGCATAGTCACAACTGTTCGAGCAATGCAAGAGGGGCTTCGATGGTCGAAACCTTGCCGAACACGTCCACCGCCACCACAGCGCCGGTAGCAACGCGCTCGCCGTCAACGGTCCGATCCTTGCGCAGTTTCAGGATGGTGCCGCCGAAACTGGCGAAGGGGCCAAGCACGAAGCGAACCTTATCACCGCGCTTGAACTGTTCGCAGTGCTTCACGTCCGGCGCAGTCTCGTCATCGCCGAAAGCCTTGAAACGATTCATTTCCTCGTCTGATACACGATGAGGGTGAACCATCCCGCCAACGAAGCCCGCGACACCTTCCAGCCGGGCAATACCGCAGACTGCGGCAGGCGAATAGACGATGTTGACCAGTACATAACCCGGCAGGAGAGGACGCGTGACAGCAGGGATAATGCGACCGCGAACCACCGTTTCACCGATGGATTCGAGCGGGAGAAAAACTCTCACACCAGCTTTCCGAAGAGCGTCTTCAACAGCTTTTTCCGCCTTGTGCTTCGTCTCCACGACGAACCATTCGTGTTTCCCCGGCTGATTCTCCGCCGCCATGGAAAGCATGGTGACGTTGAGTCGCTTCGTGTTCTGCATCTGGTCGAACAGAGACGCAAAACGCGACAGGTCATAAAGCTCCGGGTTGACCGGCTTGCTGGCGGCATAAATCTTCACGTTATGCATCATTGGTGCGTCCCTCGCTGATGGTGGAAAGAAATTTGGAAAGCGCGGCATCAACTGCCGCTTCGAGATCGTCAGCCCCGTCATCGACCGGGGGGAAGTAGACCCATTCGGGCGTATGTTCGATAAAGGGCCAGCCGTTGCGTTCATGCAGGCGCTTCCAAGCCGCGAACACATCGCTGTCACGATGCACCTGCCGGAAGTCCTGCACCAACGGGAGAAGCGAGAGCGAAGTGTTAAAAGGCTCGCGGCGACGGGCAAGGTCGCGCATGGTGTTGACGAGTGGCCAGCCATTGTCACGGCGCTTTTCGAACATAAGCTGTTCGCGGGAAATCATGCGCTTGGCGATACGGGTTTCGTCAAAGCTGGTCACATACAGCAGGCCGGTCGGCTCTTTAGACAACGCCTCAAAGCGCGTTCCCATCCAGAGCTTGCCGCAGACTTTGGCAATGCCATGGGCGTTGATCGGCTCAGCAAGAACGTGTTCCGGCAGGTCGCGCCAGTGACGGTTTTTGAGGTAAACTGCTGCGGCCATCAGGTCGGCAGGCTTGGCCCAACGAAGATAGGCGGGCGTCCGCTCTACGCACTCGGTCCTATCTTCCGGGGAAAGAGCGAACCATGCGTTGCGGGCATATTCGACATCGCCCTTCTTCCAAGTCGCAAACCAGAGCGTGAAGGCGTGCTCTATCTTTTTTCGATCAACCTTTTTCAAAACTCCCTCTTCCGCGCCAGCGGTTGGAGAGTTTTCTGGAATGTTAGTTGGAAGATTCTTATCTTGGTGGAACTCCTCCACCACCTTCCGGTCGTCATTTCCACCACCTTCGGGAACGATTTCCACCGCCTTGGCGACAGAACGCGGTGGAACTGTTCCACCACCTTTGGAGGCGGGTGTGTCGTCGGAACGTGGTGGAGGATTTCCACCACCTTCGTTGTCTTCGTTACTGGCAGCATTGCCGGAAAGGTCGCGTCCCGGCCAGCGCGCAACATATTCGTTCCGCTTCCATTTCTGGCCGCGAAAACCGTGTTGCGTGACGACAATCCAACCGCTTTCTTCGGCGATTTCGAGGTGTTTCAGGACGGTTTTCTTATCGAGTCCCGTCAGGTCCACCAGTTCCGAAATAGGCGGATAGCAGGAACCGCCGGTCGCATCCATTTTCAGGCCAAGCGTATGCAGCACAAGGCGCGTGATAGGCGGCAGGCCGGATTTACCGACCGCGTGCCGCCAAGACCATGCGCGCGACATTGCGCCGTGATCCGGTTCCATCACTGTGCACCGCCTTTCCGCACCACATCGCGCAGGAAAGAGCGCACGGCGTGGACGCCGAGAACGACCGTATGCGGCAATCCGCCGTCAGGCAGGCGCGTGGCGTTGATGGCTGCAAATTCCACGTCCAGCGCGTCCACGCCGAGCGTGAAATGCGCTTCCTGCAAAACCCGGCGGATAGTGGTGTGGTCGCGATAGATGACGCCCTGCGGCGCGCGCAACAGCCAGTCCGCGCGCGCCGCGTCCGTCTGGCAGTCCGCCAGAATTTCAACGATAGGCATAAGGTCGGTCATCGGCTGATTTCCCGCTCTACCTTGCGTGCCAGAGCGCGATAGCTGTCCATGGCCTTGCAAAGATCGCCGTGCGCCCGGCGCTGGTCAGCAGTAGCCTTTTCGGCGCGTGCGGTCGCTTCCTCGCAGGCGAGGAACGCACCTTCCACCACCTTCGTCTCTTTCAGAAACTCATCATAAAGCGGGTTCGAGCCAGCCGGACCGAAGAACTGGTCGCGGACCTGCGCCACCCAATCGCGCGGTACGCCCAAATCCTTTGCCACGGCAGAATCCGTCCAGGGGGATTTATAGGCGTCCTTGGCGTAAACCTCGTCCAGCTTGTCATTGATAATGCGCCGGTCATCGCGGCTCATTTCACGGGGCTTGTCTGCAATCTTCGCTACCGTGTCCACCATGGCTTTTTGTCCTTTACGCTTGGCCGGGGTGGCGTGGATCGGGCAGAAATCCTTGCGCGGACTGCTGCCGACCACCCATCCCTTGTTCTGAAAGTGCTGAGTTGCCGCGATTGGCGGCTTGCGATTGACCCCGGTTTGATGCGGGAAATAGGCGACAGCGCCGCAGCAGGCGCATGTGATCTGCATGGCCCTTGTGGACTTGTCGCCGTAGGGGATGGAAACTTCTGGAAAGATGCGGTCGCTCACCGGGAACCCCCTCTTTTCCACGCTTCGAAGTCCTTCCGAAAATGCAAGAAGGCAGCTTGCGCGCGCGGGTCGTTGTCGATTTCTTTTTTGCTGGAAATGGCGAGGATGCTTTTCAACCGGGTGTCCGCCTGCGCCTTGTCGCGCACCGGCCCGCCCGCGCCCTTGATTTCAAGGAAGCGCTGGAAGGTGCGGTCGGAAAGCAACATCGCGGCCTGCGCCGCGTATTTTTTCCGCACGGCGGCGGCTTGCTGCGCCGCCACCTGCTTTTTCAGGTTCCGAACGGCATCAGATGCCCGACCAATAAGGCCCAAAAGGAAGGCGAGGTTTTCCGCCGCCCCGCAAATCAGGTCGCGTTCGTCCGGCAGTGCGTCGGCATGAAGCGTGCAGATAAGTGCTTCGTCACCCGTTGAGCGGCGGGCGATGACGGCGATGTTGTTTCCGCGCGGCTCGAATACCCAAACGTCGCCTTCAATGCGCGCCGAAAGGTAGCGCAAGCGGTCAACGGCTTTTAGCTCGCGAGCGCGGGCGGGATCGACAATCTTATTCATCGTTCAGCCCGCCATCATCGCCAGATACATCATGCTGGCACCAAGGGCGCCAATGGCGAAGCAAATCGACCCACTGACCAAATCAAGGCGGCATTCGTTGAACCGGACGCCAGCGCAAAGGCAGGTAAGCAAACCGACCACGAAGAAAGCGACGGCCATCATGCGACCTCGCTTTCCGCCGTCTCGGCGGGTTTCTGCGGCTGGAAATCCTTCCAGTCCACGCGGCGGACAACGGTGGCGCTACCGTAATTTCCGACCTCGTCACGCTCCCATACAAACCACGCCGTATTCATGCGGCTACTGGTCTTGTTCCCTTCCCACCCGTCGCGGTGCATCATGGGCAGGCGGCGCTTGAAGACGTAAACGCGCGCAGGCGGGCAATCGTCCATGACGAAATTGCGGTCATCATCCGCAAACCCGCAAAGGAAGTTCAGATTGAGCAACAGGGCCATCTTGCGCGGCTGATAGACCCGCAGGGCATGGGCCACGAAGGAATTCAGCAGGTCGCCATAGGGCGGATTGGTGACGATATCGTATGAACCGGATTCGTCCGGCTGCGAGGTCAAAAAGTCCTGTACCGCCTGCAATTCGCCGTTGCTGTCCGCCGTGCCGTAATCGTTGATATCGGCCAGCACTACGCTGTAGTGAAACGCTTCCAGCATGCGCGAGATGGCACCGCGCCCGCAGGCCGGTTCAAGAACGCATGCGGTGAACTCTTCCAGCGCCAGCAGCGTAAACATCGCTTCCGGCGGCGTCTCGTAAAGGTTCGCCCCGCGCTCTTCTTTCGTGGCGCTGGCCGTGCCGACCGCCGCGCGAAGATTGGCTTTCGTCGGCTCCAGCCCGGCGGCAAGACGTGCCTGAATGGCCCGCTCCACAATGCCGGGTTCGCGATGTTCTGCCGCTGCGAGCTTGCGGGCTTCGTGAATTTCCTTATACGACAGTCCGGTGTCATCGACGGAAAAACCCTTTCCATCGGAAAGGGTTTTCGGCCTGCCACCCTTCGATGCTTCGCCAGCCGCCTGCGCTTCGTCCCATTTGTCGGCAATCAGGATTTTCGCGCGGGCTTCGATCAAGAGCGCGTCGGCCTGCATGCGCCGAGCCTTGGCAATCAGTTTTTCCGTTGCGCCGATCTGTTCCGCAAACTGTGCGGCGGTCTTGGCCTGATTATAGGCGACAGACGCGACGATGCGGGCGTTGATGATATCGCCATCGTCCAGAAGCGCCCGCGCCCGTTCCACCGTGGCGACCAGCCCCGACGCATCGGCGACCGGCACCACGGCAGTTTCTGTTTTGCGTTCCGGCATGTCGCCCGGCTCCGCAATGCCTTCCAGCATGGCAAGCATTTCGCGGGCGCGGTCGGTCGGGTAATAGGTCTTGCCGTCCTTCTTATCCCGCGTCAGGTAGCCGTTGCTGACGGACTTGTTTGCCGCAACGCCCTGCTGTTGCGATTCGACCGTCACCACACCGTCGCGAACGGCGGCGCTGATGATGACAACGGCGCTTGGGCCGGGCTTGGGGAGTTTGACTTGCTTGTAAGGGGCCATCAGTGCGCCCTCATCAATCGATCAAGATATGCCTGCCCCAAGCCGGTAAGCTTGGCAGTCTCTCCATCGGCGGTAATGTGGAGATAGCCGCAGTTGCGGCATTCTTCGGCGACGATATGGTAAGCGAGGCCAAGAGCGGATAAATCCAACTTGCCGCCCTCGCATTTCACATGCCGCAAAAAGCCCCTTGCACGTTCGGACAAGGGGCGATTCATCAGTTTGGTGATAGCCGGATCGGTCTGGCGCTTCATTCCGCACCCCCGACGACGCTAAGCCCGACCTTGTGACCGCCCTTGGCTTTCACACTGGCGAGCGCCTTGCGAAATGCGGCCAGACCGGCTTCCAGTTCCGCCGCGTCGCGGTCCATTTTGGTCGCTTCGGCTGGCGTCACCACCATGTCGGCAATAGCAACCGCGCCGCCGGAAATCAGATCGCCAGCCTTGCGGACCATTTCGGAATAAGTGACGACGACGCACTGTTCGGCGGCGCGCTCATTTTCCGGGTCGGCCAGCCGCCGCCCGTTAAGTTCCGCCATCGCAGAGGTGACGACCGGCACACCACATTCACTTTCCAGCGCGTAGACGGCATGCAGCGGCATCAATTCCGGGTCGGTCGCGTTGTTCATGCGCCCGATGTGGCTTTTCGAGATCGAGGAAATCTCCGCCGCTCGCTCAATACCGCCGACGAGGCGGATAAGGTCACGTTGCGCGGCTTTGATGCGGTGAAACCATGCGTTTGAAATCATGAGACAATACCTTTCCCGCGCCGGGAAAATCCCGGCGTTTTTCCCGTGGTGGGAATTGATTGGAGATGAGAGTTTCAGGGCGTCAGGAAGTTACGGAGGCCCACATGCAAAACGAGAGTTGCCCGCGCCGGGCGAGAAGAAGGAAAGCGCACCGGCGCGGGTCGCAGCAGGCCGGGAGGATTGGCCGCGCGAAAGGGAAGCGAGGGCGCTCATTCTGCGGCCTCATGAAAAAGCTGCGGGTGGGCATTGCCCCTCGCCGCGAGATTTGCGGAGTAGATCGTTGCCACATCCAGATTGGTAAGCGCGATGATGATTGGCCAGTGACGATCCGGAATCCCGCCTTTGGTCCACTTGTAAACCGCGTCCTTTGAGAAAGGATCAGCGGTCATCCGGCTCGCGTCAGCAATTGCTTTCGGTCCGCCAGCGCGGCTGATGATTTCAGCAATTGTGAGAGTCGTTGTCGTGCCCATGCACGCAGCAATAATGGATTTAAAATCCAATTACAAGGTAAGAGAAATCCAAAACGGAAAATAACTCCGGCTCTATGATGGCGAACATGAATTGGTGGCAAAGATTACAAAAGGCGATGGACGCCAAGGGCTGGAAGATGGCGGAGCTTTCGCGACGCTCTGGCATCCATTATGACAGCATAAATAAATACCTGCGGGGAGACATCAGCCAACCTCGCGGCGACACGCTAAAAATCTTGGCGAAAACATTGGGCGTTTCCGATCTGTGGCTCACTCACGGGATTGAGGCAGCAGCCGAACAAACCGTGACGCCAGTTACTAGCCAACCCGTGGCGGCTGCGGTCATCGGGAGGGTGGAAGCCGGTACATTCAGGGAGGTGGACGCCTTTGATCAACGGGAACGAGAGCTAGTCTCAGTACCGCCCGATGACCGGTTCCCTCATGCGAGACAGATGATATTCGATGTTTCCGGGGATTCGATGAATGACCTGAAACCTCGCCCAATCCTCGAAGGCGACAGAATTGTCGCCGTATCCTTTGAAGATATCGCCAATGAGGTAGTGCTGCGGGATGGAATGGTGGTCGTGGTCGAGCGGTCAAAGGACGGCGGCATGACGCGCGAATGGTCCGTCAAACAGGTGGAAATCTATCAGGACAGAACCGAATTCCATCCGCGCTCCACGAACGCAAGACACAAGCCGATCATAATAAATCGAGATTACTCGGCAGACGACGGCACACAGGTGGAGATTATCGCGCTCGCGCGCCGCATCATAAACGACCTAACGTTCTAGGACAGCCAACGGCGTTTATTCGCTGTGAACTCGCGGCACGCCTCGCTGATTTCACTGAGAATCCAAGGCTGGGGCGGCTCGCACATCCGCATATTCCCCCCGTCATCGAGAAAGCTCATAACGGGGATGACATGAAAGCTATCGTCGTCATCTGACCCAACAGGCGCAATCCCCGCCACCTTGAACGAGTACCCCCGGAAACGCCGCTTCAGGAAGTCAGCGAAATGGGCCTCCGAAGCCGCGATTTGGTGGCGCTTTGGGTACGGGGGAACAATAACAAATTCCAAAACTTCGGTTTCCCGCATGGCTTTACTCCTTCACTCCGATCAGTTGCGCAATCGGGTTGCCGCAAGGGCCACAAGCGAACGGGATTTGCGCTAGGAAGCCACTTTCAAGCAACTCGTCCACGTCGCGCGGGCTGTCATCCCCAGGAGGGATTTCAACCACCCTAGTGGTCTCCCGAAGGCAGTTTTCACACCGCAGAAGCAGCGTGAACGTCTTATATTTCATCAACGCATAACCCATTTTGTTCTCCTTCCGTTCTAATATTTGCAAAAATGCGAACAGAGTCGAGTCGTTTTCGCAGATTGGATTTTATTTCCATATACAGATTGACAATCTCGCAATTGGATTTATTTTCCAAGTCATCCAAGCCGCTCAACCTCGTTGCGGCTCGGGCAGACTGCCGGGCGGCGCACCCTCGAAATGTGAACATGCCGCCCGGCTCCCTCAACGAAAGAAGGATGGAGCCTTATGCTTGCAATGTTCAAAAGCCTCGTCGGAGACAAGGCAAAGAAGTTTTCCGGCAAGACTGATTTTCTGGAAGCGGTTTGCGCCGCGTCCGCCCTCGTCGCCACAGCTGACGGCGAACTTGACGACAAGGAACTTGTGGCCGCCGTCGCCGCCGTGAAGTCCAACGCCGCCCTTTCCGCCGCGTTCGATGCCCGCGGTATCGAAACCACGATGGACAAAATGTGCAGCCGCGCGGTGGGCCGCGTGGGCAAGGCCGGTCTTTTCAAGGAAATCGAAGACATCAAGGCCGACCACGACATGAGCGAAACCGTGCTTCTGGTCGCACTGGACGTGGCAGACAGCGGCGGCATTTCCGACGACGAAAAAGCAGTGCTTGCGAAGATCGCGTCCACTGTGGGGCTTGATCTGGCCAAGTACCTCTAACGATGGCGACCGCGAAGAATATCGCCTTGGCGACGGCGGCGGGCTTACTCGTCACCATGCAGGCCCTCTTCTTTTCCTTCGCCATGGACCTCGTTTCCAGCGTCTTGCTGGTCGCAATCGGCTTCGTCGCAGGCCGCTTGTCTCGCTGAAAAGCCCTCCCGAGCATGAGGCAAAAAGGCTCACCCCACCCCAATCAGGAGATACCGGAATGCGCATCAATACCGCGAACGACACCGAACTGACGCAGGCGATGGCGGACGCCATCCAGCGCGTGGGCGAAGGCTGCACGAAAGCCGACCTTCGAGAATGGTTCACCGCCAATGAAATACACCGCTGCGGCGATGCTGCCATCGCCCGCTTTCATGACATGCGCGTTCGTGACGCGCGTGCTGCTGCCTGATGCCGTTCGGCGATGGCCTTCGGGCCATCATCCAACAGCATCACTGGAGAGCAAAATGGATACCGATATCAAGAAGCTTCGCCAGCGCGCCCAATATCTGCGTCATTGCGCAGAAGTCGCGGAGCGCAACGTTGTCCCACCGACCATCGCAGAAGACGAAGATGAGGACGAAACCCCGAAGCCGTTGCATGTGCGCCTGCGCGAAGCTGCGATCGAGGCAATTGCGGCGGCAAGCGCCCTCGAAATGGCGAACGACCTTTGGCAGCACGCCGACGACTTGAACCGCGCCGCACTCGCCGAAGCCAAAACGCTCGATTGGTACGATGACGCTTATACGGGTTTCTGTGACGGCATGGCCGCAGCCTGAAACGTCCGCTCCGGTTTCCGCCTCACGCGAGGCGGTTTCCCGAACGGATGGAGACAGCCTTGATCCAGATTTACCCCATGATTCCGACAGAGCGCCCGCAGCAAGCAACGCCGCCCTATGGCCGGTTCTTTCTGGCCTGCGCTTGCGCCGTCCTCATCCTCGCCATCATCGGCGGCGCGGCGCTTTGCGCCACCAACCTCGCCGAGATCAAACGCCACCACGTCGCCGCCGGGCGCGCGTGACCTTCCTCCAAACCACAAGGAACCATCCGCATGAAGAAAATTCGCGATGCCTCAACCATCATCGGCATGCTGGAAAACGGCCAGCTTAACCCCGCCTTTTCCGCCGAGATCGGCCAGACGCTGGAAAAGCTTTCGGACATGTCCGAAGCCAACCCCATGCAGAGTTTCAAGGGTTCAGTCACCCTGAAACTGTCCCTGTCCGTCAAGGACGGCATGGTGACGATTGCCGCCGACATGGAATCCAAAACCCCGAAGCTGCCGCGCAAGAACTCGGTCTTTTGGGTTGTCGAAGACGGTGCACTTTCGACCGAGCATCCCCGCCAACACGACATGTTTTCGCCGCGCGAAGTCTCCGCAGGCTGATTTCCCAACTTTAGCAACCGCGTCCGGCCAGTGACCGGCGCACGAACAGAGGAACTAAAATGGACCAACTCACCCACACTGCCGTCGCCGAGATCGCAAAGCTTGCGGCGCAGACCAACGCCGCAATTGTGCAGGTTCCGGCACCTGCCGACGCCAAGGGCATTCCCTCCACCGTCCCGGCGCTGCTGGACCCGACCAGCGGTAAGCTGTCGGACGTGTCGGCAGTCTTCGCACCGTGGCGCACCCGCCCGGAGCGCAAGCAGGGCACTGCCGTCGCCGAGACGCTGGAATCCTTTGTCCAGCTTGTCGAGCGCCACCAGACGGAAAACAGCGTCATCTTTGCGGTAACGGATTGGCGCAACCCCACGTTCACCGCTGTCATCGACTATCACGGCGACGACCCGGACAACGGCAAGCACTGCGTGCACTATGCTTTCCCGCTTTCCGAAGAGTGGAAAGCTTGGCAGGGCATCAATGGCAAGGCCCTGACGCAGAACGAGTTTGCCGAATTCATCGAAGACCATATCGCGGAATTGGCCTCGCCGGACTCTGACGAGACCAAGGACCTCGAATTGCTGTTCAAGGCCAAAGTGGCCTATCCGAACGAACTTGTAGTGCTTTCGCAGGGATTGCAGATCAACGCCGAAACCCGCGTCAAGACGGCTGTGAAACTGCAAACCGGTGAAAGCCAGATCGTTTTCGAGGAAGACCACAAGAACGCCAACGGCGACCCCATCACCGTGCCGGGCGTCTTCGTGCTCAACATCGCGCCGTTCTTCCAGGGTGAAAGCATCCGCTTGCCCGTGCGTCTGCGCTACCGCCTTCGCGAAGGCAAGCTTTCGTGGACCTGCATGCTTTACCGGCCCGATACCCACATCACCAAGGCAGTAACCTTCGCCCTGCACGAAACCGCCGCAGAACTTGGCCTGCCGAAGTTCGCGGGCAAGCCGGAAATGTCGGCCTGATTTCACCCGGAGCGCGGGCGGTCGCCGCCCGCCTCCATCCAGCCGGACGGAGCGAGAACATGAAACAGCAGCAAACCACCAGCCAGACCGAAGCCAGACAGCCGCTTTTTCGTGTCCGCTTTTATGACGGCTTCACAATCACCACACCCGCCGCCAACGTCCTGCGCGCCGAACAGAAGGCCCGCCGCCAGCGCCCCGGCTTTGTCGAATCCGTCCGCATCATTAATGGAGTTCACTATGCAAAGTGATGACGTTGCCCGCTTTTTGACGGCCACGCTGGACGTGTATTGCATGACCGCACGTCGCACGGGCCGCACCACGGCGATGCTCGCAGCTGCGCAACCGGGCGACTTGATTATCGTTCCGACCGAGGCCGAGCAGTATCGCATCATGCGAAAGCTCGCCGTCACACACAGAGACAGAGAAATCCAAGTGATTGCCATGGACCCGATGCGGCTTGAGCATCTTGGCCCCATGCGCAGGAACTACCGGGCTGTACACTTCGACCACAGTTGGCTTGAGCGCTTCTATCAAACCGCGTTCCACTCCGCAGCCGCGACCCTGTATTTTTTCACCCAAGAATGCACGCTCCCGGCCAGCCCGCCGCCGAAGCCGCCGCGCGATGCCACCTTCGAGCTTTCGCGTTTCAAGCTTTCGGTGCGCAACTCATCATCAAAGGGCGCAGCATGACGCCCGAACAGCTTTCCGTTCTCTCCGCCCTGCCGCAACTGGCGTTGTCGGTCCGACAGCCGTGGGTTCACTGCATTTTCGAACTTGGCAAGCCGGTCGAGAACCGGACGTGGGCGACGAAGTATCGCGGCCCGGTCTGCATCCATGCCGCCAAGGGCATGACGGCGGATGAGTGGCTTGACGGTCTTTATGTTGCCCGCGCCGCCTTGCCCGAAGGCCACACCGGGCCTGCATTTCCGGGCCGAAAAGACGAACGCCGCCTGCCGCGCGGCGGCATCGTCGGAACAGTCGAAATCGTGGATTGCGTCACGCGCCACAACAGCGCGTGGTTTTTCGGCCCCTACGGCTTCGTGCTGGCAAATCCCCAACCCTGCGAATTTATCCCGGTCAAAGGAGCGCTTGGCTTTTTCGACTGGCGGAAAAACCTTGAGGTCACCCCATGACAGATATCGTCAAAGCAGCGAAGAAGCTTATTGATTGCGTCGAATTCGACATGAACGGCGCTGGCGGCAAGGGTGGCAACGGCGGTTTGCTGTCCGACACCACTTTGCGCGCCGCCCACGACCTACGGGTTATTATGAGCCGCGAGGTTTATAGCCCTGCCGTGCAAGCCATTGCGGCCGAACGTCGCCGCCAGATCGAAAAGGAAGGATGGCTACCAGAGCACGACGACACCCACATAAATGGCGAACTGGCGCAGGCAGCAGCCGCTTATACCCTTGGACTTTACGCGGTGACCGGCGCTGTTCAGTCCGGCAAAAAATTTCTGCCGTGGGCTAGAACACTCTGGCCTTGGGACTTGAAGTGGTGGAAGCCGAAAGACCGGGAACACGATCTGGTGAAGGCTGGCGCGCTTATGGTTGCCGAACTTGAACGGCTGTACCGCGCCGCATCGTCCACCACACGGAAAGGCGGCGCAGCATGACCACGCCGACCGCAGAATCAGAAAACCCGCTTATTGAACTCGCAAAGGCGCTCGCACGCCGTCGCGCAAGGCTTGACGTTGCAGCCGAACCGGAAGCAATGTCTAACGAAGCACCCGCGCAACCCGCAAAGAGAATGCAATGAAACGTGCTGTAGTTTACGCCCGGTACTCCACCGACCTGCAAAATGACAAGTCTGTGGAAGATCAAGTTCGCCTTTGCGAAGCCCATGCCGAGCGGCTTGGCGTGCGTATCGTGCGCTCTTTTCATGACCGTGCGAAATCTGGCGCTTCCATGTTTGGCCGGACGGGCCTTACGGAAATGATGCAGGCCGCCGAGCGCAACGAATTCGATATCCTCATTTCCGAACACACCGACCGCATATCGCGCGACATCGCCGATCTAGCCCACATTCACAAATTACTAAAGTTTCGAGGCATCGAGATCAATTGCGTAAACGGCGGCGCAATCGATACCGTCCAAGTTGGCATGTATGGCGTCATTGGCCAGATGCAACGCGAGGAAGGTGCGAAGAAGACGAAGCGCGGCATGGTGGGCGTCGTGCGCTCCGGGCGCAGCGCAGGCGGCAAAGCCTACGGTTACGAACCCGTGCCGGGCAAGCCGGGAGAGCTTCAAATCATCCCCGAGGAAGCGAATGTTGTTCGTCGAATTTTCCGCCTGTACGCAGCAGGCGTTTCCCCCCGGAATATTGCGGGCGGCTTGAACGCCGATGAAATCGCCCCACCCCGTGGAAGCCACTGGAATGCATCAACCTTGAACGGGAGCGGCGCGCGCAGCTACGGCATCCTGCGCA
>Ga0209282_1000123_pt1 | contig 49245 bp, 43 predicted proteins | sample Mtrugardesep15_FD_187529 | JGI IMG/M metagenome (GOLD analysis project Ga0209282, IMG submission 187529) | Root nodule microbial communities of legume samples collected from California, USA - M. trunc garden sep15 (SPAdes) (version 2) | ecosystem: Host-associated > Plants > Roots > Nodule...
CGCGAAGGAGGCCAGGCGCTGCGAAACCCTGCCATCTCCGCGCCCGGCCTCCTTCGCCCTAACCCGGGAGCAAAATGAATGAGGCACCGTGGTAATATCGGGGAGCATCGTTAGGTGCGGCAATACGTGATCTCAGCCAGATTGTCGCTCTACAGGGGCGAGTGTCTCGGTATCCTTGCTAAGAGATGAACGTGTTGTCGCATGTGGCGTGCGGGCAGCTAAATGATGGCTTCCTGGCGTATGTGTCTGGGTCTTTCACAGAAGCCATGCTGAGTAGCCGACAGGAGATCGCTATGACTTCCATTCTGAAGAGCATCGGCGCAGCCGCTTTGTTCGTGCTTTGTACCCTCGCCGCCAATGCCGCTTCGCTCATGATTTCGCCATCCTCCATCGAGCGTGTCGCACCGGATAGGGCAGCGGTTTTGCACCTCAGGAACCAGACGGACCGTCCAATTAGCATAGAGGTGCGGGTCTTCCGGTGGAGGCAAAAAGGCGGAGTAGGGAAACTGGAGCCGACCAGCGACGTGGTCGCAAGCCCGAAATCAGCGCAGCTCTCGCCGCACGGCAGCCGCGTTGTCAGCGTGGTTCGCGTCAGCAAGGAACCGCTGCGCTCTGAGGAGAACTACCGAGTGGTGATCGACGAGGCTGATCCGGCGCGGAACGCGCCAGACACCGAAAGGCTTGCAATGCAGCACGTTCTGCCAGTCCTTTTCCGCACGTCGGCTGGGCCTGGGCCGCAGGTTGATTTGAGTCTAACGCGCTCCCGCGGCTGGCTTGTGCTCGTCGTCGAAAATAAGGGGGCGAGAAGGTTGAGACTGTCTGATGTGATGCTGATGCAGGGCGGTGAAGTCATCGCCCGTCGAGAAGGGTTTGTCGGTTATGTGCTGCCGGGCCTGACGCGGCACTGGCGAGTTGGCAGGGACGACAGTTATTCTGGCGGCGTCGTGACGCTTTCAGCGAATAGCAGCGGCGGCGCGATCGGCGAACAGCTTGTGGTTAGCGGTCGCTAGGGCTTTCGCGCAGGTTCCTGTCGGCTATTGCGAAATGCATAGGTGCCTTTGTTGATCGGCCGTGCAGTATAGGTGTGCGGTAGCCGGATACCAATACAGCACGAAAACGGCTTAGTTGCCGGTTCGGGCGCTTTCGAGGAACTGAGATCCTCCTACGGCAATCCCCAAATCGCCGATGTCAGCGAATCCATCCACAGGCATAGAGAGCCTGATCACACTGTTCAAAAACAAAGTTCCATAAATAGGCGTTCCGCCACAGTGATATCTTTTCAGTAGCTTAGCTAATTGAATAAGAGGCCTACGGTTCACATCCCTTCAAGAGCGACCAGTAAGACCATTTCGGCTGGCTCTTGCATTTATGACGCCCTGGGAGAGTTACCTTGGCATTGCCGAAAATGGTGGATGCTGTTTCGCAAGGGTGGCTTCGGGCCACTCCGCGCTCGAGGCCACCGCTGACATGGATTTTTGCCGTATAGAGGACTTTGGATAGCTGATCCAGTTTATGCTCCTCCAGGTTACATTAGGGAAGACGCTCGGCGTTAGCCGAACGGGGGTAACGTCGTTTATTCGGGAGCAACCGCAAGGGCTCCCGCGGAGGCAATCGCCTGTAGGACCTCTTCTGTAGAGATGATGGCGTTCGCATAATTCGGCATATTGATCTCTAAGGCGGCGCGCATCATCTCATCCGAATAATCGGCTACCGCGTCGTTTATGACAGTCACATCATATCCTAGCTCAGCCGCAAACCTGACCGTTGCCTCGATACATGTGTGCGCGATAAGGCCTATCACGATCACGCGCTGTATTCCGCGGCGCTTGAGCAGATTGTCGAGATCGGTGTTTGCAAATCCGCTCGAGCACCAATGTTCCTGCGCGACGCTCTCGCCAGCGGCAGGCACGAATTCCGCCCTGAACTCACCGCCCCAGGTGCCGTATGAAAAGCTCTTTCGGTGCCAGGCGGCACGTTGAATAGGCGCGATATATTTCCAGTTCTCGTAGTCGCCCTCGCGATAGCGATGATGCATGGCGAAGAAGACGGGCATCTTTACCTCGCGCGCCGCCTGCAGGATCTGCGCCATATGCTCGACGCAGTTGTTGGCTTCTGCGACGGACTGGATCCGGGACCAGATCTTGCCGCCTTCGGAGATGAAGTCGTTGTAAGGGTCGACCACCAGCAGCCCTGTGTTGGTGACATCGAAGGGAACGGTCAGATGGGTCATGACGGAACTCCAGGATTCAGGCTGCCTTCGCGGGGGTCTGGCGAAGTGCGAAACGCTCGATGCTTGCTGCGAAAAGGGGGGTCTCGCCCTTGTTGTGCGCGATGGATATCGGCTGGCGCTGGGTCTTGAAGATTTCGAACGGAATACCCTGGCGGTCCAGCCCAGCGAGCATCTCGTCGGTAGCGAAGGACTGAACCCGGTTCGTGAATTCGCAGCGGTTCTTGTCCAGTGCCTTGACGCTAAGCTCCCAGGTCACATGAATGACAACGCGGCCCGTCGGGGTGAAAACGTCGGAGTCCGAGTCGAGGATCAGATGGGTCTTCTCGCCAAGTGTCTCGTGATAGTGTTGAACCATGAGGCTGCCGCCGATCGTCTCGACGTTGATGGACATCCGGGTGCCGTCCGGCGCAGTTGTGAAGCCAGCAGCGATATGAGCGGGCGAACATCCCTGGTATTCCTTTTCGGGCAGCGAAAAGCACCATGCCGGGATGTCGATCTTCTCGATCGGCGCGTTGATGATGGCAGTGAAGCTAGAGTCTACGATCTGCTTTTCACGCATAGTCGTTCTCCTTGTTCAGTCGGCGAGGATGAGAGGTCGGCGCGGAGCGCCCCGCGCCGCTTTTGAGATTCAAATGTGGTCGCGAAGCGACTTGAATGAGGCACGGAGTTCCGAGGTGAAAAGCGCAGGCTGCTCCCAGGCTGCGAAGTGGCCGCCCTTCGGCAGGCGGTTGTAGTGGATGAGCTTCGGATATGCCTTCTTTGCCCAGCTCTGCGGCGCCTGGTAGATTTCGTCCGGAAACGCACTGACAGCGACGGGGATCTTGATGCCGCGGGGGTCGAAGAAGCCGCCGCTCGGATGATGGGCATTGTCCCAATAAAGACGCGCGGAAGAAATTGCCGTGTTTGTCAGCCAGTACAGGGAAACGTTGTCGAGGACGTCGTCAGGGCTAAGGCCCTCTTTTTCTCCGTCAATCGACCTGGCGATCATGCGGTAGCTGCGGATGTCGTGGTCGAGCATCCACGCCGCAAGACCGATCGGCGAGTCCACGATGCCGTAGAGTGTCTGCGGCCTGTTGTTCATCTCGATAGCGTAGCCGAGGCCATTCTTGTTGAAATCGTCGAGCTGATCCCACGCCCGCCTTTCGTCGGCAGACAAGCCTTCCGGGGGCGTTCCTGCGGCCAAGGACTTCGAAATCTCGGCCGGAACGGTGGCGGCCATGTTCGTGTGTATGCCGAGTAGGCCAGGGGGCTGCTGGACGGCCATGAGTTCAGTCACCGCGTTACCCCAGTCGCCGCCCTGGGCGACGTACTTCGTATATCCCAGACGCTCCATGAGCACGGCCCAGGCCTTCGCGATCCGCGGCGGGTTCCACCCGGTCTCCCGAGGCTTGCCGGAAAAGCCGTAGCCGGGGAGGGACGGAATAACGACGTGGAAGGCGTCTGCTTCGGTGCCGCCATAGGCGGTCGGATCGGTCAGGGGCTTTATGATCTTCAGCTGCTCGATCACGGAGCCTGGCCACCCATGGGTGATGATGATCGGTAGCGCGTTTTCATGCTTCGACTTCACATGGATGAAGTGAATGTCGAGTCCGTCGATCTCCGTCGTGAACTGCGGAAACGCGTTGAGGCGGGCCTCGACGTTGCGCCAGTCATGGTGTTTCCAGTGCTTCGCGAGCTTCTTCATCGTTTCGAGACGCACCCCTTGGGAGTCGTCTGCTACGTTTTCCTCGTCCGGCCAACGGGTGGCTGCCACCCGGCGATGGAGATCAATCAGCTGTTCATCGGTAGCCCTGAACTTGAACGGCTTGATCACCGGAGCCTCGGTGGCGGCAAAAGCTTGGGGAACCATCCCCACCGCGCCTGCGGTCGCGGCCGCAGCAAGAAGAGTTCGACGGGTCACCTGTGCCTGTATCTGCGACATGGATCCTCCTGGATGTTGTTCGTTTTAGCCAGGAGGAGCGTCACATCTCTGAAGCGTTGCCACTATTGCACGATGGTATGGACGACACTTTGGTATCTGTATTCTTCCCAATGCCCGTTAACGAAATCAACGTGTCCGTCTGCGCGGACGGTGAAGACGATGCTTGGAATTGCATTCAACACTTTGCCGAAATCCGGTTCCATGATCGATCCGACCCCATCTCGATACCTGAACTTACATCATTCCGAAGCAGGAGGCCTACCGCTGAACGTTTCGCGGCTATCACTCCAACACTTGGCGAACGTAACAACTTAGTCTATCGCGGCCAGTGCCACTTGAAGTTCCTCATCGCCAAAAGGTTTGAACAGGCACTCTACTGCACCGTCCTTCATCAGGCGGGTTCGCAGGATCTCATCCTTGAGCGCAGTGACGAATATCGTCGGAACCTGGTTTCCCCGTCTCGTAAGCTCCTTGAACAGCTCGGGTCCGGTCATGCCGGGCATGGCAATGTCGAGTATCATTCCATCGCTGAATGCGAAGGCACCCGCATGCAGGAAGGCTTCGGCCGAGTCGAAGGTATGGACATCAAATCCGAACGAACGGAGAAGGTCTGGCAGCGCCTCTCGAACGGACTCGTCGTCATCGACCACGGAGATTTGTTTCCGCTTCGTCATCGCTCCCCCTTTCTGGGCTTTATCTTGGTGCCACCGAGCCATCCGTCTGAAAGGTTTCAGCTTGCCCGGGCGGGTGGATTGGCACGGAGAAACCGACTGTTGCTCCATGCAAGGCATTGCTCTGCGCCCAAAGGCGACCACTGTGACTTTCAATAATCGAGCGGCTAACGGACAGCCCGATGCCCATTCCATCGGGCTTGGTTGTGTAGAAGGCGTCAAAGATCCGCTTTGTACCATCCATCCCGAAGCCGATCCCGGTATCTTCGATGATCAATCGGACCTCTGCGTCTCTGGCCTCTGTTCTGATGACGATACGGCCCGGGCGCCCTTCGACGGCTGATGTTGCCTCGATAGCGTTGCGAAGCAGGTTCATGATCACCTGTTGGAGCTGTACGCGCGCACCTGCGACGGAGGGGAGTGCTGCGCCGAATTCTGATACGACCGAAACGCGAGCTCGCTGGATCTCACCGAACGCGAGGGCAATCACCTCTGTGGCGACCTCGTTCATGTCTATGGGTTCGATCAACGGCGGCTTACGACTGAAGAGTGCCCGCAGCCGTACGATGACATCGGCTGCACGGTTGGCGTCGCGGATCATGCGGCGAGCTGTATCCCTAGCCACTTCGAGGTTGGGCGGCTCGGTGTCGAGAACACGAAGACATGTGCTTGCGTTAGTCACAATTCCAGCCAGAGGCTGGTTGACTTCGTGGGCAATGGATGCGGTCAGTAGCCCAAGGCTGGTTATACGTGTCACATATGAGAGTTCAGAACGGACTTTGTTTAGTGCTTCCTCCGCCTCGCGGCGCTCCGTGACATCCTGAACCGCTCCGGCTAGCTCTTGCTCGCCATCCTTGTTTTTTTTACTGTGTGCAAGCACGCGAACATGCTTGACGGACTGATCCGCCATAACAAGCCGAATATCGTAGTCAAAGTCGCCATTTCCTGCGCGAGCAGTTTCGATCACGTTGCAAACTTTGAGCACGCTCTCAGGATCCAGTCGCGAGAGTACAGTCTGGATGGTCACGGGACTGCTCGGATCGACGTCGAATATTCTATAGGTCTCGGCGGACCAGACAATCTCGCCAGTTTCCAGTCGCAGCGAAAAGCCGCCAGTCTTGCTTAACCGCTGTGCATCAGCCAGGAATGCTTCGCTTCGCCTAAGTTGTTCCTCCGTTCGCTTGCGATCATCGATATCGGTCAACAATCCATACCAGCGGATAATCTCGCCGTCGGTATTGCGGAGCGGAAGACCTCTGAGTTGGAACCATCTCCAAATCCCGTCATGGCGCAGGAATCGGGTTTCATAATCGTATGGCTCGCCAGTCGCGATCGAACCCATGAAGCTGTCGATGCATAGCTGTAGGTCGTCTGGATGAGTGATCCCGTTGGTTGCCCAGTTGTCGAGTTCATCAATTGGACGCTGGAAGTAGTCGATTATCTGTTGGTTGCCGCCGACTAGCTTCGCATCAGGCGAAAAAATGGCAATCATCCCGGCAATGCCATCAACGATGAACCTTGATTCCCGCTCGCGCTCCGCAAGTGCCTCCTCGGCGCGCTTGCGGTCGTCGATGTCAACGTGCAAGGCGTACCAGCGGACGATTTTTCCCTCGTCGTCGATGAGCGGCGAACCCGTGACCTGGAACCAGTGATGGACCCCGTCTGCTCTTCGGAGCCGAACCTCAAGATCGTACGGTTGTCCGAGTGCTACGGCACGATCGACTGCATCGATCATCCTGGGCATATCATCGGGATGAACGACGTCCGTGCTACCCCAATCCCGAAGCTCTTCGAGCGTTCGTCCGTAGTAGCGCAGAAGCGGACCGTTTATCGCCTCTACCTCTCCACCGATGCCGATAACGCCGATGCCAGCGGGAATGCTTTCGAGGACCACTCGTGCTTCGCGCTCGCGCGCTGCTAGCTCCAGTTCCGCGCGCTTGCGATCGTCGACGTCGACCAGGAGATGAAACCATCTCAAAATCGTGCCGTTCACATCTCTAAGGGGGAGACCGAGAACATTGTGCCAGCGATACATTCCATCGTGACGCAGATGTCGGCTTTCGACGTTGTAAAACGTCCCAGCGAGATGCGCGTTTAGTTGGTCCTCAATGGTCGCTTGGAGGTCCTCCGGATGAACAACCTCCGTCGCTTTCCAGTCCTTCAGCTCCTCCAGTGTCCTGCCAAAGTATTCGAGAGCCGGATTGTTGAGAGCCTCGACATCGCCACTCGGTGTTGTTACTGCCACCGGCACCGGAATGCTGTCCACGATACGTTGAAAGTCGTTTTTGTCACGGGGACGGCTATCCACGGTAGACTCAGTAGCGATGCCGTACCATCGACGTTCGGCCGCGCCATCATCCATCGGGTTGCAGCGCAGAAGAAGCGAACGGCCAACCCCATCTGGGAGGCTGAGGGGAATTTCCATCTGGAACGGCTGGCTCTGTTGCAACATCGATCGGAGTTTCGAGTGGAATGTCGCGCCATCGGGACGCTCGATGGCGATCGGCCAACTCCAGTCCCTGTCGCTTTGAAATTGAATGCCAACGTAATCCGCGAGGGCCCGATTGACAAAGTCGATGACGCCACCGGGGTTGATGCTGAACACCATACCCGGCAAAGTGTCGAGAACTCGAACGAGCCCCGCTTCCATGACTGTCCTTTCGAGCTCGGCTTGCTCGGACAGCGTACGTTCTCGACAACTATTCGAGTATTATCCTAAGGTGTTGGGTGTGGTGGCGGGCGCCGAGCAACCTGCGGCGTTAGCGCAATGCTCGATCGAGTGCGTCTTGCAGTGCAACGTCGCTGAAGGGTTTGAAGAGGCAGTCTACAGCGCCGCTCTGAAGCAGCGGAATGCGCTCGCTCTCATCTTTATGCGCGGTGATGAAGATTATGGGAATCTTCTCGCCTCGCCGGGCAAGTTCTTCCTGCAATTCCGGGCCGGACATGCCAGGCATGGCGACGTCCAGAACGAGGCAGTCGGTGTCCTTCAACCATTCGGACGCAAGGAACTCATCAGCTGACGAAAACGCACGGACGTCGAAGCCAAATATGCGGATCAGGTCGGGGAGGGCTTCTCGGACCGACTCGTCATCATCCACGACTGAAACGAGCGGCTTTTGCGTCTTCATCATGTCTTCATTTCCGGGGGCGATGGTCTGTCGACCGAGTCCTTGTCGAACGGCAAAGCGAAGCCGAATATGGCGCCACCAGAAGGTCTGGGCTCCGCCCATATTTTCCCTTTGTGTGCCTCGATAATGGAGCGGCTCACCGACAGCCCTATTCCCATACCGTGCGGTTTCGTCGTGTGGAATGCGTCGAACAGCCGCTCCACGTCCGTTCCTTCGAGACCGACCCCATGGTCCTCGACCACAACTCTGACCTCGCCAAGGCCCACGACCGTGCGAACGAATATCTTCTTCTGCGTTTGGGCAGTATCGGTCATCGCATCGATCGAGTTACGAAGGAGGTTCATTATTACTTGCTGGAGTTGCACCCTGTCTCCGAGGACAAAGGGCGGCGGATCGGCAAGTTCCTCAATTAATAGAATTCTTCCTCTTTGCAGGTCGCTGGCGGCCAGCCCTATCAGCTCTCGAATGGCGTCGTTGAGATCCAACCACTCGACGGTCGCCACACCCCGTTTGAACAGGTTCCTCAGTCGCAGTATGACGTCCGATGCTCGATTGCCGTCTCGGATAGTTCTTTTTGCCGTCTCGACGGCCCCAGTAATATTCGGAGGATTTGCGCACAACATTCGCAGTGAAGCGCTCGCGTTCATGATGATGCCAGCCAACGGCTGATTAACTTCGTGCGCTATGGATGCTGCCATTGTGCTGAGGCTCGTCACCCTGGCCAACTGGCTCAGTTCGGAGCGCAGCTTGTCGCGACCCAGTTCTGCTATCCGCTGGGCCGAGACATCTTGGACTGCCCCTATGCATTCCATCGTGCCATCGAGGTGCCTGATTATCCGTCCAACCACCCGGACATGTTTGATTTGGCCATCGACGAACAGTCGTATCTCGTAGTCGGGATTGTCGCCTCCCTGCCGAACATCGGCCATTTTAATTGCAAGAAGCGGCAGATCCTCCTCGTAGACTCTCTGGCCAATTGCGTCGAAATCGACCACGCGGCCACTTTCGAAACCGAAGATGCGATTCAGTTCTTCCGAGAAGGTTATTTCGTCAGTCTCCACCTTCCAGGAAAACGTACCTGTTTGGCTAATTCGCTGCCCTTCGCGTAGCAGGACGTCACTCCGGCGCAGTTGCTCCTCAGCGAGCTTTCTCTCGGTGATATCTGCGACCGCACCGATGAACTCCGGATCGGCGGGATTATTGCCGATGTTTTGAAGGACGACATGGACATACTTTACAGCACCATCCGTCATCAAAAGCCGATGCTCTACATCGACATTCTCTCCGCGGTTCATCGCATTTGAGATCAGTTTTTGGATTCTGGGTAGGTCCTCGGGATGGCAGCGATCCAGCATCATCTCCACGGAGGGGGTAATTCCCACGTCCTGCCCCGCCACACGGTATGCCTCATCGGACCAGTATATGTCGTTGGTTGCGGGCCTCCACCAGACGCTGCCTGTCACTGTCAGGCGCTGGGCCTGGGCCATCAGCGCCGCACTACGGCGCATTTCTTCTTCAAACCGTTTTCGGTCGTCTATGTCGGTGTTGGTCCCGTACCACCGAACAACCGCTCCTTCGTCGCTGTAGACTGGGTTGGCCCGGAACAAAAACCACCTGTATTGCCCGTCCCATCGTCGAAGCCGCGCTTCGGTTTCACCCGGCATCCCTGAGGCGAGTAGCTCCATCCATACGCTTTGTAGCGCCCGAGAGTCGTCCGGGTGGATCGATGCAGCCCATCCCCATCCCGCCGCTTGCTCGCTCGATATCCCGAGAAAAGTCAGGAAGTGTTCGTTGAAAAAATCGGCTCGGCCGTCGGGAAGTGTCGACCAGGCCATGACCGGGATGGCGTCCGCGATTCTATTAAGTTCGCGTTCCGCAACGGCGCGTGTGTCGTCCCGAAAGCGGATTGCTTCCGTGATCGCAAGGGCAGCCTGACAAGCTGCGACGTGCAGGAGGATGCGGTCCTCTTCGGTGGGAAACGACGATACCGTCGATCCGGCGACGAGAACGCCCACTTTTCCATTCACGCCAAGCTTCTCGATCAGCACCCGCAGGTCGGACTCACCGTGCTCGACGTTGGTTTCGCGGGGCCAGACAGCTATGTTGGCCCCCAACGTCCTCACCAAGTCGCTGATGATTACGGCACCTGCGTCGACGAAGTTCGTCCTGGAACGCTCCTTGAGCACTTCGGCTTGATCGCCGCTCCCAGCAACGTTGACGACCAAGAAGTCAACGTCAAGGATCGATCTCAATGCATCAAGCAGGGCGCTGCAAATCCCGTCGACAGTCCCGCCAGTCCAAGCTGCCGGAAGAGCCGTGACACTCAGGATATCGTTCATGCAGCGCCGAAGTCTTTCGTTCTCCGACGCGACCATGACCATGTCGGGCATGTCGTTATTCAGCAGCTGCCGACTGCTCCTCTCGCCCAGAACGCCTTCCATGCAGTTCCGCTAGAAACTGCGCTGGCGGGATGTAAAATGGATTTTCCCGGAGGATGCCGCCAATCACCACGACCGGGTGTGTCCTTAAAATGTCAACGATCGTGTCGCCACCAAACCTCGTCAGATCATAGACGCAGATCACAACGTCGTCGTGCTGGTCCCATAGGTCGTTAATCCGGGATTCGAATTGGATGAGATCTTGAAGATGCTGTTGGCTTTCGGCGGCCCAATCCATGTCACAGACAATACGGCTGAGCGGAAAGCCCTGCCTGTTGCCGCTCGCCATAGCCGAGAACTCTTCCACCATTCGATCTTGGTCGAAGACGCCGTTCTTCAGGTAGGCGTCGACCGTAGTTCGAACTTCAAGCTGGCCGGAGCCCTGCAAATCTTCGGTGTCGATTCCTTCGCAGCGCAAACGGGCGACGTGAGCTTCGCGCTTGTCTGCGCCGACCAAGTGGATCGCCCTATGGCCGCACAGAAAGCCATCATGGATGAAAGGGTCGAGAACCTCCGACGCGCCGCGGGTGCCCTCGAAGAACGCGCAAACGTGCCGATGGCGCCCAAGTTTCACGCCAGCAAAGCGAATGTCGTCGGGGCGCATCTCCGTCATGCGACACCGCTTTTCAGCCCTGCCGATGCTATCTGGCTATATCCTTTTTCCATCCGCACGTCATTCCGAGCCCATGCAGTAGACGCTGCATGATGAGCATTCTGTCGTCTATTGTCCAATGGTATTGGGAAGAGACTTGTTGCGGCAGCTGGCTTTGCAGCGGCATGTTTCTGCAAGCATAACGCTGAAGACATCACTGGAGTTTGGCTATGGATCGCATTGATGCGATGAAGGTCTTTGTCACTGCCGTGGAGGAGGGGAGCCTAGCCGCTGCCGCCAGGAAGTTGAAGCGTTCGCCCACTGCGATCAGCCGGGCGCTCGGTCTTCTCGAAGAGCGCGTGGGTGTCGAACTTCTCCACCGCACGACGCGAAGCCTGAAGCTCAGTGAGGCGGGGCAGCGTTACGTGGAAGTGTGCCGCAGGGTTCTCGTGGACCTCGAAGAAGCAGATATCATTGCCGGAGGCGAGCGGTCGTCGCCACGCGGCGTGCTGACAATCTCCGCGCCTCCCATCCTCGGGGAGGAGGTGCTTCGGCCGATTCTCGACAAGTTCCTGAAACAGCATTCCAGTGTGTCCGTCCGACTGTTGATGCTCGACCGTTTTGTCAATCTGGTCGATGAGAGGGTTGATATTGCGCTCCGGATAGGCAACCTCACGGACTCAACGCATATTACGACCCGGATCGGCGGCGACGTCCGACGTGTCGTCGTAGCGTCACCTGACTATCTCGCAAATCGTAATGCAATTCGAGAACCAGGTGACCTCCTGCAGCACGACATTATCGCATTCTCGAATTTTGGGATCGGTTCCTGGGCCTTCAGCCCGGTCGGCCAAGGTACAATCCCCAGAACCGTGCATTTCTCACCGAGGCATGTCGTGAATAGCGTGCGTGCGGCCGCGGCGTCGGCCGCTGGGGGGATGGGCGTAACGCGACTCTATTCATATCACGTCGCTGAACTTGTCCGAGATGGAGCCTTGAAGATAATACTCTCCGAGTATGAGCCGTCAGCGCTTCCCGTCCACCTTCTGACACCGCAGGGAAGAATTTCCGTACCGAAGGTTCGGGCTTTCATCGATTTTGCAGGTCCGAAACTAAAAGCAGCGCTTGCGAAAATCGCGGCAGAGTCAGGAGCCTTAGCGCAAATTATGCCGAAAATCGGTTGATTGTCGTCCTTGCGGTGACAATTCTCTCGAACACCGACTGCATCTAAATCTAACGCACCGACGCCGAGAGCGCAGGCACGGCCAGAAAAGCGGCCGAGCACTTGGAAAGGATGCGTATTATGAGCAGTCAACAAAAGGTTGCCATTATCACTGGTGCCTCACAGGCATTGGCGAAGGATTGGTAAAGGCATATCGCGAGCGCGGCTACAACATCGTCGCCACATCCCGCTCGCTCGGCACCCCTCTATCGCCGACAATCGATGAAGGAAAGACCAATGCCTATCGTCACGGTTCAGGTTACCCGGGAAGGCACGACGCCCGACCGCATGTCGGTAACCGCCGAGGAAAAAGCCCGAATTAATCGCCGGAGTGAGCCAGATCATGCTCGATGTTCTGAACAAGCTTCTCGAGTCGACCTATGTCGTTATCGAGGAAGTTGATCTCGACAACTGGGGTTGGGGTGGCCTCCCGACGGCCGATCACCGAAAGCTCTTCGCGGAGTCCGCTAACGAGCGAGATCGCTCCTCGAAGTAGGTATCAGGTCGGCAGCTCTGAGCCGGACTGCTCTGCGATCATGTACTGCGAGTACCAATCCGGCCAGTTCTCGTCGTGGTTCCCGCCAGTTCGCTTCTCATGTTCGCCATGAGCGGCGGCGGCACGGCGAAGTGCGCTCGCGAGATCAGCGGACGAGACGTAGACCGCGCCCTTTGCGTCTATACGGCCGGGAAGACGGTTCGTGACTTCCTGGAATATCCAGCCGTTCCCGTCCGGATCACTGAATGAGGCAAAGGAACCGTAGCTGGCACGTGACGGGTGCGGGCCAGGGAGGCGGTTTTCCGTTTCGCGACGGTGAAACACACCGCCAGCATCATGGAAGACGCCGCTCATTTCAGCGCCGCGGGAGGCAAGCGCCGCATGCGCCAACTCGATGTCGGATACGATCAGGTGAAGTCCCTGAGCCGAGCCAGGCTGTGCGGACGTGATCCTGGATCCGAAGATGACGGAGCAGGGCGATCCGGGTGGCGTCACCTGAACCACCCGGAAGCCGTCGCTACCGGAAACGTCCGCATCCAGCCGCCAACCGAGCCCCGTATAGAAGGTCTTGGCGCGGTCGACGTCGGAGACTGGAATGACGACTACCTCGAGCTTCATGTCGAGATCACTCGCTGCGTCGATCGTTGGCATGATGCTTTCCTGAATGGTCATGTTGCTCTCCCTCGGTTGCATTCGTGGCGCGGGAGACGATGAGCCTGCGGTTGACGCATGTCCATTAACCGATGGTGTCGGCTTCTGGACGAGTTCGGCCGATCCATAGGTATTGCCGATACCATGGTGCAATAGCGCCTGAGCGGCGACCGACGAACCCTAGACGAAGCTGATAGCTGTCAAATCAACGGAGCACGTCATGTCAGAAAATGTTGAAGCCAACTCCATTTCTCTCGCGCCGACCCGGCGGGAACTTCTCGCTGCTACTGCGGCGACAGCCGCACTCAGCCTTCTGCCGGGGCACCTTAGAGCCGCAATTTCTGGAGACGCGATCCGGCCCTTCAAAGCGGCCATTCCGCAGAAGGATGTTGATGAGCTGCGTCGTCGCGTTCGTGCAGCTCGCTGGCCCGCAATGGAAACCGTCTCGGATCGTTCGCAGGGCGCGCAGCTCAAGAAGTTCAAGCCGCTCGTAGAATACTGGGGCACGGACTACGATTGGCGCAAAGGCGAGGAAAAGCTCAATACGTTTCCGCAGTTCATGACCAAGATCGACGGGCTCGACATTCATTTCATCCATGTCAAGTCGAAGCACGAGAACGCGCTGCCGCTGATTATGACGCACGGTTGGCCGGGCTCGGTCCTTGAACTGATCAAGACGATCGGACCGCTGACGGATCCGACCGCACACGGCGGCGCATCGGAGGACGCGTTCCACGTCGTCATTCCGTCGATGCCGGGATACGGTTTCTCGGAAATTCCCTCGGAAACCGGATGGGGTCCCGATCGTATCGGCCGGGCATGGCACGTGCTGATGACGCGCCTCGGCTATGACCGCTACGTGTCCCAAGGTGGTGACTGGGGCGCCGTCATTTCCGATGCGATGGCCCGACAGGCCCCGGCGGGACTACTCGGCATCCATACCAATATGCCTGCTACTGTGCCTCCAGATATCGCCAAGGCCCTGACCAACGGCGAACCCGCTCCGGCGGGGCTGTCTCCCGAGGAGAAGATCGCCTACGAACAGATGAACGTGCTCTACACCAAGGGTGCGGGATACGCCTGGATGATGGTCACCCGTCCCCAGACGCTCGGCTATGCCTTGACGGACTCTCCGGTCGGCCTGGCCGCATGGTACTACGACAAGTTCGCCGACTGGACCTACAGTGGCGGCGATCCCGAGAAGTCGCTCACGCGCGACGAGATGCTGGACGACATCTCCCTGTACTGGTTCACCGGAACCGCCACTTCGGGCGCGCGGCTCTATTGGGAGAACAATGCCAACAACTTCAACGCGGTTGATATCAAGATCCCGGCCGCCATCACCGTCTTTCCGGGCGAGATCTACCGGGCCCCGAAGAGCTGGGCCGAGAAGGCCTACCACAACCTCATCTACTACAACAAAGTCGACAAGGGCGGGCATTTCGCCGCGTGGGAAGAGCCGGACCTTTTCAGCTCCGAACTGCGGGCTGCGTTCAAGTCACTTCGCTCGGTGTAGCAGCACGGCCTGACGAGCCTCGGAGCGGGATCCGGCAACCCGGATCCCGTCGCGGGCCAGACCAACATATCACTCAAACATCAGGAGACCTGAAATGACCATCATTGGGAAAGGAACGGCGCTCATCACTGGTGCGTCGTCTGGCCTGGGAGCCATTTACGCCGACCGCCTCGCACGTCGTGGCTATGATCTCGTGCTGGTGGCGCGAAATCAGGATGCCCTCAGCAGGGTCGCGAAGGACCTTTCGAGCTCGACCGGACGCAAGGTGACCACAATCCGCGCCGACCTTGCGCAGCGGGATGATTTGCTGAAGGTCGAAGGGATTCTGCGGAGCGATCCTACGATAACGATGCTCGTCAACAATGCAGGTGTCGGCGCCGTCGAACCTCTCCTGATGTCCGACGTCGAGGCAATGGAACGGATGATCAAGGTCAATGTCACGGCACTGACGCGCCTGGTATACGCGGCGGCACCATCGTTTGCCGCTCGCGACAACGGAACCATCATCAACATGGCATCGGCGCTCGGGATCGCGCCCGAAATTCTCAACGGCGTCTACGGGGCAACCAAGGCATTCGTGATCGCCTTGACCTTCTCTCTGCAGAAGGAGTTCGCGGACAAGAACATCAGGATCCAGGCTGTGCTTCCTGGCGCCGTGGAGACGCCTTTCTGGGATGCCTCGGGCGGGTCGTTGGATCGCCTTCCGACCGATATCGTCATGAAACCCGAGGATACTGTCGATGCAGCATTGGCCGGGCTGGACATGGGTGAGCTTATCACGTTGCCGTCGGTGCCCGACGAAAATGACTGGAACGCTTACGAGGCGGCCCGGCAGAAACTGATGCAGAACCTGTCGCGCAGTATTCCCGCTTCGCGCTACCACGTGCCCGCTGCGGCGCACTAGCGGCGGTCAGCAATGGGCTGCCGTGGTGCGAGCGAACCCACGACGCGGCAGCCGCACTAGCGATAACATTTGACGGGGGACGATGATGACCGACCGAGATCCTTTGCAGAGCTTTCCCCGTGAGCGACTGATGAAAGGTCCAACGCCGATCCAGCGCTTGGCGCGTCTCGAAGAAGTTCTGGGCGAACGGAGTAGGGGCGTATCGATCTGGGCCAAAAGAGATGATCTCATGGAACTCGGCGGCGGCGGCAACAAGCTCCGCAAGCTTGAATTCCTCCTCGGGCAGGCGAAAGCGGAGGGATGTGACACCCTCGTCGTAACGGGAGGAGTTCAATCCAACTTCGCACGATTGGCCGCCGCAGCGTGCGCCAGGTCGGGGCTCGCCTGCGAGCTCGTTCTTGCTCAGATGGTACCTCGGACGACCGAAATTTATCAGGACAACGGCAATGTGCTTCTCGACCGTCTGTTTGGCGCCAGCGTTCATATACTGGACCCGGATGAAGATGCTGGCGCGTATGCGAGGCGTCGGGTCGATGAGATCGCCGAAACTCGCAGGAGAGCTCTTCTGGCGCCTCTCGGCGGCTCAACGACAATCGGTTGCCTCGGTTACGTGGATTGCGCTTTCGAACTCGCCCGGCAATCGGCTGAAACGGGTGTTGCGTTCGAGCAGATCATCATCCCCAACGGCAGCGGCGGCATGCATGCCGGGTTGGCTGCTGGCGTGGTCGTTGCGGGGTCTCACCCTTCTCGGATCGCCGCATACACCGTGCTCTCGCCTGCAGACAAGTGTCTCCTCGCAACTGCGGACAAGGTCAACGCGGTTCTTGAGCGACTGGCCAGCGACGCTCGCGTGACCGCGGACGATCTCCGGATAAGCAGTGCTCAACTGGGCGAAGGATACGGCATGCCGACTTCCGGCATGATCGACGCGGTCGAACTTCTCGCGAGATCAGAAGGGCTTCTCGTCGATCCGGTTTACGGCGGCAAGGCCTTGGCAGGGTTGCTGTCCGACGTTGAAAGTGGGGCAATCGCACCGCAGTCTAACGTGCTCTTCATCATGACCGGAGGTTCGCCCGGACTTTATGCATACGCCGACGTTCTCACTTCCAAGTAGTTCTGACCTGATCCAAAAACAGGCAAAGAGGTTACCATGTCAAAGAAGCCTAAAATCGCCCTCATAATCGGCTCCACCCGTCCGACACGGTTCGCGGACAAGCCTGCCCAGTGGATGCTGAAGCAGGCCAAGCAACGCGGCGATATCGATGTCGAAGTCGTCGATCTGCGCGATCATCCGCTGCCGTTCTTCGATGAAGTGGCGTCGAATGCATGGGCGCCCAGCAAGAGCGCCGATGCTACCCGGTGGCAGGAAACCGTAGGGAGCTACGACGGGTACATATTCGTCGTTTCCGAATACAATCATTCGATCACCGGGGTCCTGAAGAATGCGCTCGACCAGGCTTACATCGAGTGGGGCCGAAAGCCGTTCACTGCAATCGCGTACGGAAGCATGGGCGGTTCGCGCGCACTCGAACATCTCCGCGGGATCGGTGTGGAGCTGCAGATGGTTTCGACCCATGCCGCCGTTCACATCGGCGCCGGCGATTTCTTTGCTACTTCACCGCTCGGCGGCAATAAGCCGATCGAAGAAATCGAGGCCAACCTCTTGCCGTCGGCCAAGACCGCGCTCGACGAGTTGGCCTGGTGGGCGAAGGCCACGATGGCTGCGAAGGCTTCGCAACAGTAACCAGCAGGAATCATCGAGCGTCAAGGAAATGCAAGTTTCCTTGACGCTTTCGCTTCGCGGTCAGCCTTGTAGCCGTCAGAAGCTTTGCCGTTCGTGGCGATTGCATACTCTCGCTCTTGCTGCAGGTCCTCCACTGTTCAAAAGCTGCTCTTTCGCCTGATATCGCCTTCAACCCGCCGACGGCCGAACTTCGCTTGAAGTAGATCGTTGTTCGTGCGTGTAACCGCGTTGAAACCTTGTTGGTTGCTGCAGTACCCTCGCGCGTACGGAAGCGGCAACGACTAGACGAAAGTGCAACTCTCTATGAGTGAGTGAAGCAGCAGGTCCCGATAACATTAATCGGCCGTTTCCGCGATGCGGGACTTAAGTACCAACACGCGCAGAAACATCTCGCCGCATTGGTCAGTCTCATTAACGAATTGCTCGGTAGGCGCTGGTGGCGGCCCGAGAAGATTACGGGCGGCAGACACGACGGTTCGAATAAGAATATTGAGCGAGCCCACGGCCGAATGGAGTTTGGTCCTCGGAGACTATGTGCACAACCTCCGCAGTTGCCTCGATTATGCGATGTGCGGTGCCGAGGCCGCGGACCCGGCGGGTGACCTATCGAGGGTTTAGTTTCCGTTTGGACGTCTGGGGCAACAGTTGAATTCGAACGAGCGCAGAAGCATTGATGGGTTAGCCCCAGGCGCCATAAAGCAGATAGAAGGCATACGCACGAGATTTGGCGCCGATCTGAATTTCATCAATGAGCAATCAGGACGAGCACCGACTGCTCATTCCCGTTTCTGTCAGGCAAGTGCCAATGAGGCTGCAAATCACGAGGCCGAAAGCACGGCCTCGATCGATGACGACATCGCTGGCACTGTGGAGGTCTGGACACGCGAGATCAAAAACCGCGATCTCTCCGTCTGGAGGGCGTTTATGGCAATCGCTCTCAATGGAGCGCTCTGCGTTGGCGCAATAATCTCGCACCACGTATGCGGTGGCTCCTTCGACGTCGTTTGCATCCGCCAGGCTTGATGACCTCTGTTGAGCAGCGCGTGGGCACCACGGTGCATCTGATGGTTTCAATCCCGGCCACTCCATTCCTGACGCGGCCGTCCCGCTGAAGCGAAGGTGACATGATGGCGAACGTCGGCACCCACGCAACCTGCCGGGCTCATGGCGGGTGCCGTCTTGACCTACTTTTCGGCCAAGGTTCCGGTGTAGTGCCCCAGACGGGCTTCGATGTCCGTGTTCGTCTGCAGCCCCATCTCCATCAGGCGGCCGATATTCTTCTGGGCAACCGGGCGCTGAACAGAGGAAATAAAAGCGTCCCATCCAGCGCCGATTTCCGGGTCGCTGGGAAGGCTGGCGAAATCAACCAGGCGCTTGGTGTCGGCGATCGCCTGCCTGTCGAAACCGGAGATGCGGGTGGCGAGTGCGTCGACGAAATGGTCGAGCTTATCGTCATCGAATGAACGGTTGACGTAGCCGTACCTCTCGGCGAGATCGCCATCGACGTCGTCGGAGCCGAGAAGAACCTCGAGCGCGCGCCCGCGTCCCATCAGCCGCGGCAGACGAGCCATAGGCCCGCCGCCCGGTACGAAACCTGCGCCAACCTCCCACTGCGAGAGGATCGCTTTCTCGCGGCTGGCGAAACGCATGTCACTCGCCAGGGCGAGCTCGCTGCCGACACCAGTGGCTCTACCGCGGATGAGTGCGATTGAGACGATCGGTGCCTTGCTGATGCGGACGAGCATGTCGGGCAGGGGATGCAGACCCGTCTGCCCTGCAGGGAGGCTGGTCGACTGGGCGAGAGGCGGCGTGAAGTTGTAGTGTGTCAGGAAGAAGCCGGGGACGGCACTGTCGAAAACGACCACCCGGAGCTTGGAATCCGCCTCGATTTCACCGACCACCTTTTCCATCTGCGGGATCGTTTCCGGGCCGAAGATGTTGAAGGGCGGGTTATCGAAGGTCACGCGCCAGTAGGCGGGCGTGCGCTTCTCGACACGGATCTGCGGCCGTTCGCTGCCAAGTGTGGTTGTGATGTCTGCAGGCTTACTGCGCGTCTCCGCGACCATGGTCTGGCCGGAAAGTGCCAGCTCCGGGAGCATGAGCAGGGCGGCGGCAGTCAGGAATTTCGACGACATCGCGATCCCAATGGATCGATTTGAGTTCGGTTTCATTGCGGTCTCCATTGCTGTTGAGGGGATTGCTATCGGGCGATGTCGAGAACGAGCTCGACCTCGAGCGGCATCCCCAGCGGAATACTGGAGACGCCGAGCACGATGCGCGGCGGAAGGCGGCTGTGGCCGAAGACCGAAAGCAGCAGCTCGGAAGCTCCGTCTGCGACCTTGGGGTGTTCGCGAAAGTCGTCGGGGGCGGCTATGTACACACCCAGCTTCGCCACGGTGCGTATGCGATCAAGGGATCCGAGATGCGCTCGCGCGGCCGCCAACCCACTCAGGCACGCGGTCCTCGCGGCGTCGTAACCTTCGGCAACGGACAGCTCCCTGCCAACCCGTCCAATGTACTGTGGCGCGTGTCCGACGACGGGGAGCATGCCACTCAGGAAGAGAAGCGAGCCGACCTGAACAGCTTCGACATACGCCCCGAACGGAGTCGGCGGCGGTGGCAGTACCAGTGAGGTCTCCAGGATTCGCGCCTCAGAGCTCACCGTTACCATTTGCCGAGATGTGCGCCGTTGTCGACGTGCAGCACCTCCCCAGTGATATTGGACGCTTCCGTGAGATAGATCACGCCGTCCACGATTTCCTGCACCGCCGTGATGGTGCCCATCGGCGACAAGGATCGAAGATAGTCCCGTGAACCCGTAGCATGGAGCGGTGTGTCAACAACACCAGGCGAAACCGCGTTTACTCGGATGTTGTCGCTGGCGAACTCCAGCGCCAGGCTCTTGGTGATCGCATTCAGCCCGCCCTTGGTGATCATCGGCAGGGATGCCTTGACGCCAGCGATCGGATGGTCGGTCAGCGACGACGTAATCGTGACGACGCTTCCACCGGATCTCTGCCGAAGCATCTGTCTGACAGCGTGTTTCGTGAAGTGGACGAAGCCTTCGAGATTGGTCGCCGAGAGGCGCCGGAAGTCCTCGATCGTGTACTCGAGAAACGGCTTGGTGAAGAAGACGCCTGCATTGTTCACGAGGGCGTCGATGGAGCCGAACTGTTCGACAGCTACCTGAGAGACGCGCTCCGCCGTCTTGGGATCGCCAATGTCGCCATCAATAAGCTCAAGCCTTCCCGCACGATCGAACGATGTCGCCTCGCTGATCCGCCGGGACGTCGCGACGACGCTCCAGCCTTTGTCCAGGAACGTCTTCACGAGCCCGGCGCCGATGCCCTGCGATGCACCGGTAATCACAACCGTTTTATGAACACTCATTCGTGCTGCCTCCATTTGTTTGCTTTCGACCGACAGCGGCCAGCGAACGATCGCTGGAGCATTGCAGCTGTTAAATTTCAGGGGCTGCCCAATGGGGCGTTGGTGGCGACTGTCGCGCCAAAGAACGTGCAGACGCTATTGTACCAAGGTGTCTCCGATACCTTTGGATCGGTAGGGATGTTGAAGACACCAAGGTCCAATAGACTCCCTTTGCCTGTTCAAATACCTCTTGAAGACCAGCGCATCGAATGGAGCCTAAAATGAGAACGTGGCATGACCGCCGAATCCTCGACCTTCTGGGAGTGGAGATTCCCGTCATTCAGGCGCCGATGGCCGGAGCGACGACGGCAGAAATGGTGATTGCCGCTTCTGAAGCTGGCGGCTTGGGTTCGTTGCCGAGCGCGCAATATTCGGTCCACCAATTGCACGAGGCGCTCTCGCAGATTACTGCGAGAACAACCAGGTCAATCAATGTAAATTTCTTCAGCCACGTGAAACCTGATGCTGATCCTGCTGGTCAGATGAGGTGGCGGGCACTCTTGGCGCCGTATTTCGTCGAACTTGGCCTTGACCCCGCTGCCCCGATCAGCGGCCCCGGACGTGCGCCCTTCGACAACGAGTTCTGCGAGGTCGTCGAAGAGTTCCGCCCCAAGGTGGTGAGCTTCCATTTCGGTCTTCCCGATCGAAGACTCGTTGATAGGGTAAAGGCCGCGGGGGCCAAAGTGCTGTCGTCCGCGACGACCGTCGCCGAGGCCGTCTGGCTCGAGGCACATGGTGTTGATGCCGTGATCGCAATGGGTTTCGAGGCTGGCGGGCATCGCGGAAACTTTCTTACGCAGGACATGACAACCCAAGTGGGAACGATGGCGCTCATTCCGCAGGTCGTGGACGCGGTTAAGGTTCCGGTCATTGCTGCCGGGGGTATCGCAGATGGCCGCGGAGTTGCGGCGGCGTTGATGCTTGGAGCGTCAGCGGTGCAGATCGGTTCTGCTTACCTTCTAACTCCAGAGGCCAAAATTCCGGATCTGCACGCCGATGCTCTGGGTCGTGCCGGCGACGCCAGTACCGCCATCACCAATGTCTTTACAGGAAGGCCCGCGAGAGGCGTCGTAAACCGACTGATGCGAGAACTAGGTCCGCTTTCGGACGTGGCGCCCGCCTTTCCGACCGCCGGAGTGGCGCTCGCCGCGATCCGCGCGAGGGCGGAGGAGGAGGGACGCGATGACTTCACCAACCTCTGGGCGGGGCAGGCCCTTGGTTTGGCGAGGCGGCTTCCCTCAGCGGAACTCACCGTGAAGTTGTTCGAGGACGCGATGGCAGCCCTGGGGGCGGGTTCGGCGATCAGGCGACTGTAGCGGTGCGCGGCAGACTGCCCCCCGCAGCGCGTCAATTCAAGACAGATACCCGAGCGCATATTTTGGGTACGGCATAGACGCCAAACCTGCGGAGCTTTTCAAGGAGCTCCCGAACAAGTCACATCAATTTAACAATCAGACCGTCTAACGCCGGAGGAATCCGCATGTCGCGACGAGTGGCCGATCAACTCACAATCGTTCTCGCAGGATCCGCTTCTCTTGCTATCGCAATGGGTGTTGGTCGTTTTGCGTTCACCCCAATCTTGCCGATGATGCTGCACGACGGAACGGTCGATCTCACTGTTGCCGGAAGGCTCGCAACCGCAAACTACGTCGGGTACCTCGTGGGAGCGTTGGCGGCGATGCTAATACCGAAGGAGTGGCCGCAGACGACGATTATCAAATCGGCTCTTCTCCTGACCGTCGTGCTGACTGCCTTGATGGCGCTTCCGTTCCCAACGACATGGACAGGACTACGATTTCTCGCAGGCGTAGCATCGGCAATCGGCTTTGTATTCACGTCAGGTTGGTGCCTGGCGGAGCTTACCGGTTCAACCGCCTCGATCGGCAGTGCGATCTTTACCGGGCCCGGAGCGGGGATCGCCGTTTCTGGTCTAGCAGCCAGCGTGATGGCAGCATTGAGCTTCACTGGGCAGGGGGCCTGGACGACATTTGCCGTGATGTCGGCGGCGATCAGCGCACTTATCTGGCGTGTCTTTCGAAAGCCCGGCAGAGACGTGGAGCCATTTTATGTTGGTAAAGCGAGGACGTCGGGTCGGGTCCCGCGAACCGAAATGCCCATGTTCGCCGTTGCGTACGGGCTCGCTGGCTTCGGTTACATCGTGACTGCTACATACCTGCCTGTGATCGCGAAGAACGCAATACCGGATTCCCCTTTGCTGACCGTCTTCTGGCCGCTGTTTGGCATTTCAGCCGTAGTGGGTTCACTTCTGGCATCGCGTGTGCGGAAGAGCGCCGACGCTCGCCTATACCTCATTGGTTCGTATCTCGTGCAAGCGGCAGGCGTAGCAATGTCTGTCGTGTGGGAGGACGCAGTCGGTCTTGCCTTAAGCAGCATTCTAGTCGGTGTCCCGTTCACCGCGATCAGCTATTTTGCCATGAATGAGGTCCGACGGATCCGATCAAGTCATCACGCCCGCTACATGGGGCTGCTGACGGCGGTGTTCGCCGTCGGCCAGATCATGGGGCCGCCGGTCGTAGGCGCAATATTCGCCCGCCAGGTGAACTCCGACAGTGCGTTTGCTCTCGCCCTGGGCATTGCAAGCATAACGTTGGTCGTAGGGGCGGTGATCCTGGTGGCGATGATCGTGATGTTCCCGGCCAGGGTTCATCACAGGCCTCAGGAGCGCTAGTGGATCTCTCGACCGTCGTCGATCCTGAGCTTTGCCGCCATATTCACGAGATCCGGTAGGGACCGGGCACTCATTTTTCGCATAACCTGGCCGCGGTGCGCCTTGACTGTGATCTCGCTGATATCGAGCTCGAACGCGACCTGCTTGTTCAATAGACCCTTCACCACCCCCGACATGACCTCGCGTTCCCGCGGGGTCAGGGCATCGTAGCACACTTGAAGGCGCATCAGCTCTTCCTCATCGCGAATGAGTGCCTCGCTCTGTGAAAGAGCTGACTGTATAGCGGCAAGGAGTGCCTCCGCGTCGATCGGTTTCGTCAGGAAATCGAGAGCGCCACCCTTCAGAGCCTTTACGGTCATGGGGACATCGCCGAAGCCCGACACAAATATAATCGGGGTTCGATTGCCGCTCTTCGTGATCAAGGACTGGAGATCCAGGCCATTGAGCCCGGGCATGTTCACATCCAAAACGAGGCAGCTCGGTCCTGCATTTGGTGTGGCGCTCAGAAATGCCTGAGCAGAGTCAAAAAGAATTGGCCGCCACCCTGCCGACCCGATCAAGAGTTCCAGAGATTCCCGCACAGAAATGTCGTCGTCAACCACGAACACCGTCGGTCCACTCAGAGTGTTCAGAGGCGCGGTAGTCGCATGATTCATCGCCGAGGTCATCCGGTACATGTGCTGCCTCCTTAAGAGGGCGCAAGCTCATCGAGTGCAAACACTATATCATGTGTGGGCGCGGGCACTATTGCCCTGATGATCGATATCCCGCTGCCCCTCGACGCAGAGCATGCGAGTTTCCTGGCGAAAATCCATTGTACGATGGTATCGGCATCCGTTTCGACCTGTTTCCACGACACCATCGTACAATGGCATACGCCCCGTCACCTGAGCATGCTCATGAGGTCGATCGAGCGCGGCAGCTCAGTTCAGCGAGCTGGCCACTGTTCGCCAGACCGGACAAGACGCCGAACGTCTTAACTTTTTCAAGGAGATAACGATGAGCAACATCCTGATGGTTCTCACTTCGCATGATCGGCTTGGCAATACGGGCCGGAAGACCGGGTTCTGGTTGGAGGAATTTACGGCTCCCTACTATGTCTTCAAGGATGCAGGCGCCAGCATTACCGTCGCCTCTCCGCGGGGCGGGCAACCGCCGATCGATCCCAAGAGCGACGAGCCCGGCAATCAGACAGCTTCCATGACCCGGTTCAAGGGCGACAAGGATGCTCAGTCCGTCCTTGCAAACACGGTGCGCCTCGCGACCGTAGATGCCAAGGATTTCGACACGATCTTCTATTCGGGCGGGCACGGGCCGATGTGGGATCTCGTCGAGGACCGGAAGTCGATCTCCCTGATCGAGGAATTCTATGGCTCCGGAAAACCCGTTGCAGCGGTTTGCCACGCGCCTGCCGTCTTCCACCACGTGACGTTCCAGGGCAACCCGCTGGTGAAGGGCAAGCGGGTGACCGGATTCACGAACTCTGAGGAAGAGGCGGTACAGCTGACCAAGGTCGTCCCGTTCCTGGTCGAAGATGATCTCAAGTCGCTGGGGGCGCATTATGAGAAGGCGGGCGACTGGGAAAGCTTCGCGATCGTGGATGGCCACCTGGTCACGGGCCAGAACCCCGCCTCGTCGACTGCAGCGGCGAGATCGCTGCTCGGCCTTCTCTGATCGGCGAGGACTGTCATGAAGACCCAACTTTCGGAGATTGAAGGCGTCGAGCTCAAATCCGGAGACGGCGGCCCCCTCGATGTCCTGATCGATTTCTACCGGGCCTTCAACGCCGGCGATCTTCGGGGCTTGGAATCCGTGTGGCTTGCAGGCGAGGCCCCGAGCATGGACAACCCGATCGGCGGCATCCGTCGGGGCTGGATTGCGATCGAGGAGGGCTATTCCAAGCTCTTCAGCGGACCTGCAAAGGTCCACGTCACCTTTCATGACTTTACGAGTCAGGGAGGACCCGATTGGCATCTCTTTGTCGGAAGAGAGCGTGGCAAGTGCGTTACCGCGGACAAAGAGCTGGAGATCGCATTTCGAACGACGCGTTGGCTCGTCAGACTTGATGGTTCCTGGCGGCAGCTCCATCACCATGGCTCGGTTGAGGACGCGGATATGCTTCGCGATTACCAGCGTCTGATTTTTGGCTGATAGGCAGAGCGAGCGGCGGTGCAGATCGCCCCGCTCCTTGCGCCGCGTGCGGTCAGGCCCGCTCAAGATAAACGGACAAATATTTTCGCCACGGTGAATCCTGCCGAATTTTATTAATTCTCGTTGCTCACAGGAGATTTTGATGACCGTCGTTGCCGACGCCTCGCCGCTTTCCCAGATGCTGAACAAGGCTTTCGCCAAATTCGACAGGGACGGGAACAACAAGCTGACGGGGGACGAACTCAATAACTTTGATCAGATTCTCAGACCGGGTGTAGCACTCGATGATAACGGCCGCCCCACGGTCGATATGAAGCAGAAGCTCGACCACAACGGAGACGGCGCTGTTGACCTGGACGAAATGAATTCGACCGGAATTCTTATGCCCGCAAATATGTGCGACACGGACTTTTCCTCTCTCCTCGGATATCTGCGCGCGAAGGCAGACGATCCGGCGGCGCTGCAAGCCGCGGCCATTCTGGGAATGAACGACAACAAGGAGGCGTAGGCGCTATCTGCCGCGATCTCGCTGATTTTCAAGGCTGCCCCTAGGATGGGAATAGGACAGCCTTGGTCTCAAGAAATGCGGCGAGCCCCTCGGGCTCCACCCTCGCGGCCAATCCCTGAAGGCTTGATAACGCACGTTCATCCGGCGGCAAGGGCAGCGCTCAGCTTGGTCATCAGGATCGGAAAGGCCGCGTTACAAGGGATTATGATCGCTGCCGGACCAACTGGCTCGGAAGGATCCGCGCAGAGCCAAGCGTCGCGTTACGCCCCTTTTCGAACTCCGTAGGTGAGGGCGAGGCCTGCGACGTACCGCAACCGAGCTACAGCGAGCGGTGCCAGCCGACTTGCCAGAGCGACGGGGGCGCCGACCTGTGCGGCCCAAAGCCTCGGAAAAGGGGCATGCGTCGTTCGAGCGCTTCGGCGAACGTGGTCATCAGTGCTGCGCGCTCGCTCGGGTGGGTCCTGGGCCATGGCCCATGCTCGAAGGCGTTTGCCGCGGACGCGATTGCCAGATCGATTTCGTCTGCCGTTGCTATCGGCACGTCGGCAAGCGTTTTGCCATCAGCGGGACTGACAAGCTCCTTCGATTTCGATCCAGTAGCTCTCACCCAGTGGCCCCCGACAAAAAGCTGTCGAGGATGCGTTTTGGGTGTTCGTGGGCCAGATCTATCATTGTGGTGTCCACTTCTTCAGCTAGGACCACGCATCCACGTCGATGACCGCTTGGGCAAAGGCAGCAGGTGCCTCCTGGGGAAGATTGTGACCGATGCCGCCCGAGATCAGGCGGTGCTCATATTTTCCGATGAACTTGCCTGCATAGGCCTTCGGATCGGGATGCGGCGCGCCGTTGGCATCGCCTTCCATAGTGATCGTGGGGACGGACAGTTCCGGTCCCGTCGCGAGCTTTGCCTCGTATTCGTCGAACCGCTTTTCTCCCGAAGTCAGCCCGAGGCGCCATCGATAGTTATGGGCGACGATTTCGACATGGTCTGGGTTTGTGAACGCGGTCGCCGTCTGGTCGAAAGTGGCGTCGTCGAATTGCCATTGAGGGGAGGCGAGCTTCCAGATCAGCTTGGCGAAATCGTTCGTGTACTTCGCGTAACCCTCGCGCCCACGTTCAGTTGCGAAATAGTACTGATACCACCACTGGAGCTCGGCGGACGGGGGTAGGGGAACTTTTCCGGCAGCCTGGCTGCCGATGAGATAGCCGCTGACCGAGACCAGTGCCTTGCAGCGCTCGGGCCACAGCGCGGCCACAATATCGGCGGTGCGAGCGCCCCAGTCGAACCCGGCGATGGTGGCGCGATCGATCTTGAGGGCATCCATCAATTTGATGGCGTCAACGGCGAGCGCCGACTGCTGTCCGTTTCGTTTCGTCTCCTTAGAAAGAAACGTGGTGCCGCCATAACCGCGCAGGGACGGGACAATCACCCTGTGGCCCCGTGCAGCTAGGATCGGAGCAACTTCTGCGAAACTGTTGATGTCATACGGCCACCCATGAAGCAGAATCACGGGTGATCCATCCTGCGGGCCGACCGCTGAGTATGCTACCTTGAGGTCGCCAGCATCGACTGTTTCGCTGGCGGCGAGAGGAAGTGCCGTCGGTTTCGGGCTGCTGGTCTGATCCGCGCGTGCAGTACCCACGATGGCGCCGAGGATTCCCGTGGCAGTCAAGCCAAGAGCAGCGCCACTGAATGAACGACGGGTCAGGATGGCAGGCTCGGTGGTGCTCATGATTGTCTCCTCGATATGGCGTAGGACCCATCCGCTATCGGGGGGTGTCCAAGAACGAAGTCGATAGGACTTTGGAGAGATGAATCGCTTGCCGCTACTAAACGAAGGTGTTGGTCATACCAAGGTCTCGGCGATACCTATGTTCAATCCCGCCCAAGACGGCATTCGACATACTCGTTCTCCATGACGGCGTTCAAACGACCGAAAGGGAGAAGATTATGTCGCAAGACTACCGCCCCCCGGGGTCCGGCTTTCCGGGCTTCGTTATCCTGGTGGCCATCGCCGCCTTGATTGTCGCGTTGGTGTCCGTGAGGCAACCGACGCAGGCCGCACGGGTTTGGGTTCCTGCCTCGACAGGCGCCAGCAACTCGATCCGGAATGTCGGCGCGACCTGTGCACCACAGTGCAGATCGATCGACCCGGCGTAAGAGCGGTCAGGGGCGCGGATGCACGAAAGCTTTTCGATAGGTGGGCGGCCGCTTGGCGCCGAAGAAATCGCGATGATGCGCAGTCTGGTGAGGGAATACTGCTCTCAGCGGCGATGCGACAGACAAGGAGACGTTGCCGAGGAGGCCGCCAGGTACTTGGTCACCCTATATCAGAACGGCCTGAGCACCGAGGAGGAGCTCAGGAGGCGACTTTATGAAAAGCGGAATTGGGGTGGCCAATTGATTTTGGTCAGGCCACCCACGGGATAGCGTCTTACCGCAGGGCTTGGGGAAGCAGTATAACAGGGAAGTCCTGATACGAGACTGGTCTCAGAAACCTGTAGATCGCGAGCGTGCCTACGGAGGTCGATCTTCCGTCGGAAGTCGCCGGGTAGGGACCGCCGTGGACCATCGCAGGGGAGACTTCCACCCCCGTGCCGAACCCGTTCACGAGCAGTCGTCCAGCAAGCAATTCAAGCTTTGGAATGAGGGAAGTCACTGCCTCCTGATCGCCGTCATCGATGTGAAGCGCGACAGTGAGCTGTCCTTCCAGCGCATCCACGACTTCATCCAGCTGAGCCAAATTCCTGCAGCGCACGATCAGGCCAGCGGCGCCGAACACTTCGTCTTGCAGTTCGTGGTGGGCAAGGAAGGCTTCGGCCGAGGTTTCGAAGAGTGCGGCCGCACCTTCGTACGCCGATCCGGTTTTCCCCGACGCGATGGATCGCACTTCCGGGTGCCGCTCGAGCTTTGCCACTCCATCACTATAGGCCTTCGCAATCGAGGGTGTCAGCATCGGCTGCGCGCTGATCTCGGCAAGCAGCTCCGCAGCCGTTTGGGTGAATGTATCGAGGTCTGCTCCATCGAGAGCCAGAAGCAAGCCTGGGTTCGTGCAGAACTGCCCAGCTCCAAGGACAAGAGAAGCAACGAACGCCGAGGCGATTTCACGCGCGCGGTTTTTCAAGGCATCTGGAAAGAGGATGACTGGATTGATGCTGCTCATCTCGGCGTAGACCGGGATCGGCTGTTTCCGACGCGAGGCTATCTCCATCAGAGCAGTTCCGCCTCGGCGGGATCCGGTGAAGCCGACTGCGCGAATTCGCGGATCTGCGACCAACTTCTGCCCAGCCTCGAATCCGGTATCGAAAATCAGAGAGAATGTGCCGGGATGCAGGTTCGCTCGCGCCACGGCGCGTTGCACCGCCCGGCCAACGAGTTCGGAAGTTCCCGGATGCGCCGAGTGAGCCTTCACGATAACTGGGCAACCAGCGGCGAGAGCCGAGGCCGTGTCGCCGCCGGCGACGGAGAAGGCGAGGGGAAAGTTGGAGGCACCGAATACCGCCACCGGGCCAAGTGGGACGTTTCGCAACCGAAGATCTGGTTTCGGCGCTGGTTTGCGAGACGGATCGGCACCATCGAAACGCAGCTCCTGGAAGCGCCCATCGCGAACCTCCTTGGCGAACAGTCGAAGCTGGCCGAGAGTGCGCGCACGCTCACCTTCAAGCCTTCCACGCGGCAGACCAGTCTCTGCCATCGCTCTGACGATCAGACTGTCGCCAATGCTCTCGACCTCTTCCGCAATTGTCTCGAGGAAAGCTGCCCGAGACTCGAGATCGGTCTCCCGATAGAGCTGGAAAGCCGCCCAGGCTTTGCTTGCAGCACGTTCGACATCCTCGGGCGTTGCTCCGCCGAAGGACACCGGAAGCGGGTTGCCAGTGGCTGACTCGATTCCGTGGAACTCGCCGTTGGTGCCGCGTTTTTCCGATCCCGCGATAAGCAGGTTTCCAATGATCGTCATGCTCGAATTTCCTTATTGAACTACCGAGCTTGATATAGGAGTTCCGGCGGCTCGTGTCACCGTAACGGATACCCCATATATGAGGGTGTGTCCGATTGCGGAACGAAACGAGATAGCGACATCACCGGGTTCATTTCCGGATGATAGCCTGCGACGGAGCCACGTGGGATGTCATACGCCACGGCAGTAAGGCTGCCTATCGAGTGCGATTCTTCATCGCCCAAAAGCCCGCAGATTTCGATTTGACCTCCGTCGGCGAGCCCACGATTGGCCAAGTCCTCCTGGCTCATGAAGACAATGTCGCGTCGGCCAAAAACGCCTTGGCAGCGATCATCAAGGCCATAGACGGTGGTATCGTACTGATCGTGGCTGCGGATCGTCGTCAGGAAGAGCGCTTCTTTCGCTGCGAGTGCCGATCCTTGCGGATTCCGGGCGCGATCAGGAAGGTAGCTTTGCCGCTGACGGTATTCCAGCGACGGAAGGAGGCCGCAACGTCCAATCGGAAACCACCCGGATTGCAAACCCGGGCATTGAAGTCGAAGAAATCGGTGAAGACCGCCTCGATCTTGTCGCGGATGCGATCGTAGTCTCCAACAAGGCCGTCCGAGTCGATGCCGTGACGATCACCAAACCTAGCCTTCGCTATTCCAGCTATAACGCAGTTTCGGATCTGACCATGTCGCCAGCGGCTTCAGGAACCCTCGTGATGCGTGCACCATCGACGTCGAACCCTCGACAGTGACCGCTTGGGGGCCTGACTCTTGAGTATCGAGATCCGTTCGACCAAGGCAGGGCAGGATAAGGGATGTCCTCGCGACGAGGAGGTGGGAGCGATTCAGCTTCGTTGCGATGTGGAAAGCAAGATCGAGCCTTCGCATTCCCGCAAAGGTAAGTGATCCGACATCGCGACCGGAAGATTTCCGACGAGGCAGATCAATGCCTTTGACTCGCCCGCGATGATAGCCTCCATGGCCTCTACCGCGTTGTGTCCCTTGTCCGCGTGGGGCTGGAAACCGAAAGCCCGTTCCATGCCTTTGAGGAGTGCCTTGCCTGGGATCTCGGTGATGCCGACTGTCCGGTCGCCCTGGACGGTGGAATGACCGCGAATCGGAGTAACTCCGGCGTCTTGGCGGCCGATGTTTCTCGCAGCATGAGCAAATTGGTGATCTGCTGAGCATTCGACATACCTAGAGCGTGCTGGGTGACGCCCATCCCATAGCAAACGATTACGTTCTTCGCATGGGCGTAAACCTCAGCGGCGCACTCGATCGCCGCTTGTGACAAACCGCTTGCCGACACTATTTCATCCCAGGTGGTCGCTTCGATATCAGCCTTGAGGCGTCAATGCCCGTCGTGTGCTCAGATATGAAGGCGCGGTCCAACACGCCCGGCTCTTCACCAGTCAGACTTTCAGCATCAAGCGTGAACACGGCCTTCATGATGCCTTTGAGTGCCGCGAGATCGCCGCCCACCCGCACTTGATGATACGCGGACGCGATGCGGGTGGAGGAAAGCGTCACCATCTCAATCGGGTCTTGCGGCGCGGCAAAGCGTTCGAGTGCGCGCTCCTTCAGAGGATTGAACACGATGATTGGAACGCCGCGGCGTTCCGCGTCGTGAAGGGTGGACATCATGCGCGGGTGTTTGGTGCCGGGGTTGTGTCCGAAGCTGACGATCGCGTCGACGTGGCCGAAATCTTTGAGAGTTACGGTGCCTTTTCCCACTCCAAAGCCGACGCTGGTGGCCTCGTGGCACATATTCGAGCAGTCCGGGAGGTTGTTGGTCCCGTAGGCCCGACCGAAAAGCTGAGATAGAAACGCCGCCTCGTTGAGGCTCGTCCCGACGTGTAGAATTCCGCTCTGTCGGGATCGTGGAGCGCGTTGAGTCCAGCGGCAGTCAGCGCAAACGCATCCTCCCATGCGATCGGCTCATAGTGATCAGTCTCGGAATTGTAACGCAGTGGCAGTGACAGTTGGCCAGCGTCTTCGAGTTGATGATCGGACCACTCCCATAGCTCCGAGACTGTATGCTCGCTGAAGAAAATCGGCATCCGTCCGCTTGGCGGTGGATTCCCAACTGATGGCTTCGGCGCCGTTCTAAGCAGAATTCGAAGGACGAGTTATGTTTCGGATCCGGCCAAGCGCAGCCTGGGCAGTCGAATCCCTCGGGCTGGTTTGCCTTCGGCGGATTGTTGAATGTCGCCCGTACCAAGCCAGGAGCGGGAAAGTTCGATTTGCTTGCTGATATGGATTACCTCTCGTCGCTGCTAGGCAACCACCTAGCCGCGCCTAAGGCTTGAATCCTACTGCACAATGGTATCGCCCGCTGTCACGGGTAACGTGAGCCCGAACGAAGGCCGCCTCCGGGCGGGTGGAGACGGCCTTCAGCGGACCGGGAGGATCCGCGCGCTCCGGCGGAGGGGAGGACACGGGAGCGCTGTTGCTGCATCAGCGTATCGCCATAGGAGGAGGAGGCGATGATCAGAGAATAGCCATCTTCGAGCCGTTGCAAAACCAGACTTAGGTATCGGCCATCTGGCGCGCGCTTCACGTTGCCGATCGGTCCGTCGGCTTGCCAAGGCTCGGAAGAGAGAAGGCAAAGGTTGCGCCTGGTCCGTCATTCGACATCGCCCACATTCGGCCGCCATGATTTTCAACTATCGAGCGGCTGATGGAGAGGCCTATGCCCATCCCGTCGCGCTTGGTCGTGAAGAACGGTTCGAACATCTTGTCCGCAGCGTCAGCAGCGATTCCGACGCCCGCATCCGAGATGGACAACGTGAGGATATCCTCGCTCACCAGTGCAGTGCGCACGAGCAGACGGCGAGGCCGCTCCTCGGTCTCCGCCATGGCTTCGATCCCGTTCAAGACCATATTGAGAATGACCTGCTGAAGCTGAATGCGATCGCCTGTGACAGGCGGCAACTCTGGCGCCAGCCTGGCCTCCAGGACGATAAATTTCTCACGCATGTCTCGCGCCGACAATGCAATGACCTCGCGAGCTATCTCATTGAGGTCGATCTTCTCCATGGGTGGAGACTGTCGACTGAACATAGCCCGAAGTCGCTTGATAACTTCGGTCGCACGCATCGTGTCTCGGATCGTCCGCCGGGCAGTGTCTGTTGCGGAGGCGATGTTCGGCGGATCGAGCGCCAAAAGACGGACACATGCATTGGCGTTCGCGAGAATGCCCGAAAGTGGTTGGCTCACCTCGTGCGCTATGGACGTCGTCAGAGCACTTATTGTCATCACGCGGGACACATACGCGAGTTCTTCTCGGGCTTTCGCAAGTGCTTCCTCGCCGCGTCGGAGAGCATCTTCCGCTCGTCTTGTCTCGGTGATGTCCTGTACCGTTCCCATGAACACTGGGTGATCGCCGATGTAATGTGTAACCCTCGCAAGTCCTCGAATGAACCTGAGGGTCCCGTCTGTCCTGATGATCCGGAAGACGAAATCGGCATCCTCGCCAGCAAACCCTCTCTTCATCTCGAAGTCAAAGAGATCCAGGTCTTCTGGATGAACCCGTTCCCTGACCGCATCGATGCTGGGCTCTAGCTTCGGGTCGAGGTCAAAAATTCGATAGAACTCTTCGGACCAGATGTTCTCATCCCGCTGGATATCAGATGTAAAGCTGCCTGTTGAACTAATCCGTTGAGCGGCGACGAGCTGCGCCTGGCTCTGTTCGACCTGCGTCTCTCGCCTGACTAGAGCTTCCTCGTGACGAGTCCTGTCTATCGAGATAGCTGCGATGTGCTTGGCTCGATCGACTATTTGCTGCTCGCGAGGTCCGAGGTCTGCTTGCTGATGTCTTAGGATTGCAAGTATCCCGGCCGTGTTCCCATACGGGGACAGAATGGGAATGGCCTTGCAGTAATTCAGACCGTTGGCCAACATGATCTCGCCCATCGAGGTCTCGCGCTGGTCGCTTTCGACCATATTCGCGATCTCGACAGTCCTTTTTGTCAGAGCGGCTGTGGAGCAGGGGTTCTTGTCCGAAATCACGCTCCTGCCGTCGAAGATCTCCCTGAACTCTCCTGCCAGCCTGGTAGCCGCGCCCATGCGGAAGAGCTTGCGGTCAAGCGAAAGCTCGAGGAACCCGCAAACGAGGTCCGGAACCAGATCCGCGACAACGTCGCAGAGCCGTTGAAGAACACTTGCCGACGGTGCGCCTCGCGCAACCATTTCGAGTATCTCCATTTCCTGCCCGAGCAGGTGGGAGGAATCCCGGCTGTCCTGAACGTCGGTCTGAAGGACGCAATAGCCCGCCAACTCTCCGTTCTGCATTCGAATTTGTACGACCTGTGCCTCCAGCCAGCGCAGCGTTCCGTCCGCAGAGAGCGCTTGATACGACACGACAGCTGAGTCATTTCGGCCCTGCCCGGCCTGCGAATGAAAAGCGATCTCTTTCAGTTTGCTAAGATTGAAGTGGACTGATCTGTCTTGCACCTGGGCGCCTGGTGACAAGCCGTACCACCGCAATGCTGCCTCATTTCCAAACTCAAGTTCCAGGGAAGGCGTTAGTAGAAGCGCCTGGAGTGACAGGGAATCTAGGAAACTCCGAAAGTCACGATCGGCGTTGCCAAACTGGTTGTCGATCCTCTCAAGACGCTCTGTCGCAAGCCAACAGACCTCCCCTCCGAACCCTTTCATTGGCGAAGCAGAAAGATTGAACCATTCGAATTGTCCGTCCCGTCGCCGCAAACGGGCAGCGAAGAGTTGAGCTCCACCCTTCTGCGCCGGAACGACGAGGAGATGATCGTCCGGATGGAGATAGCTTGCCCACTGCCGCGAACCACCCTGATCGATCATCAGTCCAGTGAACTCTGTGAAGCGCGAGTTCGCGTAGCACAGGGCGCCTGTTTCGTCCGTTGTCCAGACCAGGCCGGGAAGGCTGTTCAAGATTCCTTGGCCGTCGTTGGACCCATACGTGCTTGCGTCCTCGTCAAGTGACATTGACATCAACGGTCATTCCGTTCACTTCGTCGCCCCGCGGTCAGGGCAGGGGCCGTCGCTAGTTCGGCGCCGCCACTGAGGCGCGTCTCGGACAACCGCCGCCCAATGATGAAGTCCTTCGAGAGAATTGCGGCCAGCGCGCAAGCAAGTATCCATATCGAAGCGGTCAGGGCAAACGTGACAGAAGTCCAGCCGAGCGTCGCCGAGGCTAGGATAGTTCCCAATGAAGTCGAAATTTTCAGCACGGAGAAAACCTCAGCCCTCATTTCTGGCGTCACCAGTCTGTTGAGCTGCAATGAGTAGTGGATGCCGAGCGAGGGGGCGCATATCCCGACAAGCGCGCAGCCGAGTATCGATAACCCGAAGGAATTCTGAAGTATCAGCGCCATGCCGATAATGATCGAGAGGAACATCGCCGCGACATGCTGCTTCGAGTAGGCTTTGTTGAGCAGGCCGTTTCCCACGGATCCGACAAGCGACGCCGCACACAGGGTTCCAGTGAATATCGCGCCGTACCCTGCTTGCAGGTCGAACCCCATCGCAAGCGAGACCGCGCCAACTTCGATGCCGCTGATCGCGGCGGAACTGGCACAGGCGCATCCGAGCCAGAGAAGGACTTCAGGCGTCAGCGATCTTGTTCGGGTTTCCACCGCTTGCGGCTCCACATTGCCTCTTGCGGACGGCAAGATCATTGCAGGCACCGCGCCGAGTATCGCGATGACAGCTATCGAGAAGGATGCGGACACCGATCCAAGACTGGCTGCCAGAATCGGGGTGACGAGGAAGGTGAGGTCCGATGCAAAAGCTGCCAAGGCAAGGGCCCTTGTCATCTGTGACTGCACAACGAGATAGTTTGCGCTGTCACGCAGATAGCCGAAGGCCGCACCTTGCACGAGGCCAGCGGCCACTGCCGAAGCGATGAAAACCGCGTACGGCGCACCCACTCCACATGCAGTAGCGCAAGCGAACAGTGCTACCGTCCGAATAAAGATGAGAGCCTTGAAGAATGCGATTGAGTTCGCACCCCGCCCCAACCGGGCAATTGGCAAGGCTCCGACAAGTTGCGCGGCTGTCATGGCCGCGAGCGCCGTTGCCCCACTGGCGGGGTTGCCCGTGATCGAGAGTGCTGCCAAGGCGAAGGCTATCGACGCTCCTGAGCGGGGCGCGCCGAACAAGCCGTAGGCGACCGCCCAGCGGATAGTCTGATGACTTTGTAGACCGCCCCAGTTCATTTTTCCGTCAATTCTGGCCGTATCGTCCGCAGGTAAACCTTTCGAAGTATTTTCAGCACAGTTGGTGGGTGCACCCCGCGTGCGGTGACTTGGAAACATGGGTGTGACCCGCCATCAGGAAGCTGAGTTTATCGCAAACTTGCACCAAGCACACTATACTAAGGTATTGGCTCTGATCTCTGTTGGCAGAACGTCGGACGAGTTACATCATGGTGCAAGGGACGGCGTCGAGGGCGACTGACAGCAGTCAGCTATCCCGAATGTACCCAAGAGATCTTGACGGATTATCCGATCGAAGCTTCCGATTTCCTCCTGCTGGCGTCAGTCGCTTTCGCATCCTCTGATTCGGGGAGGGGTTGGCAAATGACCTCGTACCGGGTGGCCGGCAACACAACCGCTGAGTCCCTGTCTTGAAACGGCGGGCCCGCGATAGCATCTAACGTCTTCCACCGAAAATACTGGCCGATGACCGCGACATGATCGTCGCAGGTCGCGGCCATCCGGTGACGAGGGCGCTCCGTCATGACGACGTCGAGCGCCCTCTGTGTGTCCAACGACAGGTTTCCAATGCCAGAAAAGTCGCTTGTCATCTTCCTGCACGGCACGGGCGCGTCCGGAGCACGGCTCATGCCGCTGGCGTCGTCATGGCGGTCTCGGCTGGCGGCAGCGCGTTTCGCGGCGCCGGATGCGCCTATTTACCGACGCGCGTTTTCTGTAGTTGGCTTGAGCAAATGAATTCGGGCGTTCACAATACACGCTCAAGCGCAATCATCGCCGCGTTGTTGACGAGAAGGTCAAGCCTGCCGAATTCCGCCCTGATGCGGTCCGCCGCGGCGGCGATCGAAGCCTAGTCGGTCACGTCGATCTGGATGGCAATCGCGCGGCCGCCGATCTTTCTGGTCGCAGCCTCGCCCTTTTCGATATCGCGTGATCCGAGAAGGACGGTGCCATCGGCGGCGAGTTCCTTGGCGACCGGAATCCGACGCCCTGATTGGCCCCTGTGATCAGGGCGATACGCTTGCGTCCGACATGGCTTTTCCTTTCGTCGTTGGGCCAATCAGATCTAGCCGGAGCCCCGCCTCGGGTTGAAGCGGGGTCGCGTGTGCTACGGTATTTGACTGGCAGGGGAGATTGACAGCAGTTCGCCGAGGCCGGTTCGATGGAGCATTTCGCGACGAAGACGATCCGTCACTGCAAATCCGACTTCGGCACCTCTCAAGAAGTAGCTTAATGGCTTGATGTCGGGCCAATGATTCGATTCCGTTCAAGACCCCGCTTCTTTCATTTTCGTCTGTCAAGGCTCTTTCCGTGCTTCGGAGCAGGCCCCGATGATCGACGCTCAACGAAGGTAGATGCAATCAGAATGCGTCTGGCAGGCACGGTGTTGCCTTGTGTTTCAATGCGCTCTAGCAGAAGCCGCAACGCTGTCGCCCCCATTTCAAGTCCTTGCACTTTGATGGTGGTTAGCTGTGGCGATATTTGCGTTGCGGCAGAAAAATCACCGAAGCCGACAACGGACATGTCTTCCGGAATGCGGTAACCCCGCGCTAGGAGCTCCGAAACGGCGGTGAGAGCCAGTCCGTCATGCGCGCAGAACAGCGCCGTTGGCGCAATTCCCGTCGTCTGGAGAGATTGAAGCGCCGGAATGAAGCCCCCGTCCTCCTTGAAGTGCAAATTGTGCAGCCGCGCATCGGGATACTGTTCGATACTTTCGCGCAGACCGTGATATCGCTCCATGCGGCCGCGATACCCTTCCTCCCCTTGGAGAAAGGCGATGTCCCGATGGCCGAGGCCGATCAGGTATTCGCCAACTGCAATCCCTGCCTCGTGGTCGGTGCCGCCGACATGATCGGCCTGTTCGAGGGGGGCGACCCAGCCGAGACGCACAACGGGAACGCCGGAGGCTCTCAGGATGTCGAGCGTTTTCTGTTCGTGAGGACCGACCAGGATGATCCCGGCACTATCCTTGACCATGGCTTCCACCCGATTGGCATCATGCGTCCATTGAAGCCTGACCGGCTGGCCGAGCCGATGCGCTTCGCGCTGCATCCCGTCTTGCAGCATCGTTCGCAGCTCATAGCTGACACTGTCGACTTGATCATGGAAAATCAGGGTGACTTCACGCCGCTCTTCTGCGGGTTTTAAGCGTTGATAGCCGAGTTGTACGGCGGCATCCTGCACGCGTTTTCGCGTGGTGTCGCTGACCCCCGGCTTTCCCGAAAGGGAGCAGGAGACAGCGAATTTGGACAGGCCTGTGTGATCAGCGATGTCCTGCAATGTGATCCGGCTCATCATCATCTCCCGTCGTCAGACCACTTCCGGCAGTCCGGAAACAAAATTGAACATAACGCTTTACCTAACAAAAAGCATAATACAAGCTGTAAAAATCAAACAGCAGCAAGCTACGTTTATGAAGCGAATTATTTGAAGGAAGGCGTGGCAGAACCGATCCTGAGGAGGGGAGGCCATCCTGCGACGATTTGATTGGAGGAGGAAATACATGCAAGAATTCAGCCGTCGCGCGTTTCTCTTTTCGAGCACCGCCGCCGTTCTACTGCCTGTAATGCCAATGATTGCACTGGCCAACTCGGCCAAAGAGCCTGCCATGTTGGAGGCGCTGGCCAAGACGGGCAGCCTGCCAGCCGTTGCGGACCGCTTGCCGCTCAACCCGATGGTCGTCACCCCGCTGGATCGGGTGGGGACCCATGGAGGCGACTGGAACAGTGCAATCGTTGGCGGGGGATCCCTGTCGATGTTGTTCCGCTATCAGGCTTACGAGCCTCTGTTAAGGTATGCGCCGGATTGGTCGGGCGTGGTGCCAAACGTTGCCGAACATTACGAAAGCAATGCCGACGCGACTGAGTTCACGTTCAGGCTGCGCAAGGGCATGAAATGGTCGGATGGCGAGCCCTTCACCACGGAAGACATCCTGTTCTGGTACGAGGATATCTTCAACTACGAGGGGCTCAACGATGTCGGGCAGAACCATCTGCGCGCCGGAGGCAAGAAGGCGCGCTTCGAAGCTGTCGACGACGTCACGTTCAAGGTGATCTTCGCAGCACCCAATGGACTTTTTCCCCTCCGGCTCGCATGGGCGAACGACGATCAGACGACGCGGGCACCGAAGCATTACCTCAAGCAGTTCCACATCAAGTACAATCCAAATGCCGAAGAGGAAGCCAAGACCAAGGGCGCCTCGGGATGGATCCAGCTTTTCCAGCGGGAAGCTGGTCTCGTCGTAGACAACGAATTCTTCCAGAACTCGCAGCGCCCGGTCATTCATGCCTGGAAGGTGGCCATCGCGCCCGGTCAGAGTACCGACCGTGCCGTTGCCGAGCGAAATCCCTACTACTGGAAAGTCGATACCGAGGGCAATCAACTGCCTTATCTGGATCGGATCGTCTACCAGATGGTTTCCGATCCGCAGGTCCTACTTCTGAAGGCGATGCAGGGCGAGATCGATTTGATGGATCAGTATATTGCCACGCCTGCCAATCGTGCCGTGCTGTACGATTCCCAAGAGCAGGGCAGATTTGGATTCTACACGCTGACCTCAACCGAAACAAACGAGATGGTTTTCCAGCTCAATCTCAACCACCCCAATGAGGTGAAGCGCAAGCTCTACAACAACAAGGACTTCAGGGCAGCGCTCTCAATGGCGCTCGATCGCCAGGCCATCATCGATACCGTGTTCATCGGACAGGGAACGATCTCGCAGCCTGCCGTGCGAGCGGACGATCCGCTCTACAACGAACGCCTCGCAACGCAGTACACGCAATACGACCCCAATCGCGCCAACGCTCTCCTGGACAAGATCCTGCCGAGCAAGGATAGTGAAGGTTTCCGTCTCGATGAAGGCGGAAAACGGGTATCGATCATTTTTGAAATCGATCAGGCGCGCGCCACCTTCCTCGACATCTTCCAACTTGCTCTGCCGATGTTCCGGGCTGTCGGCGTTGATGTCCAGATGAGAAGCATGGACCGCTCGCTTTGGGAAGTGCGCGTGCGGCAGGGTATCGAGTATGACGCGACAGCCCATCGCTTTGGCGGCAATGGCGGCATCGCGGCAATCCTTGACCCGCGTTATTTCATTCCCAATACGACAGAAGCGCTGTACGCGAAAGGTTGGCAACTCTGGTATCGAGATTCGCAATCCCAGGGTGCGGTGGAGCCACCGCAGCCCGTCAGAAACGCCTTGGCTCTCTACGATCGGGTGCTCGCTTCGGCCGATCCCGATGTGCAAAAGAAGCTCATGGCCGAGATTCTGGAGATCGCTGCCGACCAGTTCTATGTGTTCGGAATCTGCCTGCCCGCCGACAGCTATGGGGTGGTTAAAAACGACATGCAGAACGTCCCCGAGGCGATGCCGAACTCCTGGGGATATCCGACGCCCGGACCTGTCAATCCCGAGACTTTCTTCAAGGTCTGATCACTCCGTCTCGTCCCGGTCCTGACAAGGACTGGGCGGGGACTCCAAACCTGTTGCACGTGCCTCACGGCGCGCCGGCACTCTACTGCCATGGAAAACCCAAATGCTGCATCGACCAAACGCAATCACCGGTTCCACCGCCCGTTCGCCTGAATGGTACAAGTCGGCCACCCGCTGGACGCAACTGACTTTCGCGGAAGATGATCCGGACAAATATGATCCGGAATTCTGGATCGACGTGTTCCGGCGCACGAAGTCGAACGCGGTGTGCCTTTCGGCTGGCGGCTACATCGCCTATTATCCGAGCGAAATTCCGCTGCATTACGTATCGAAGTTTATCGGCGGAACCGATCCGTTCGGAACCATCGTCGAGGGCGCACGTAAACTCGGCATGCATGTCATGGCGCGCGTCGATCCGCATGCGATCCATGCGGATGCGGCAGAGGCGCATCCGGAGTGGGTGGCGATCAACCGGGACGGCAGCCCGCGCGAGCACTGGGCATTCCCCGGCATCTTCGTCACCGACGCACTCGGAAGCTACAACCGCAATTTCACCACCGACGTCATCCGTGAGATTGTCGCCAAATACGATATCGACGCAGTGTTCGCCAATCGCTGGCAGGGGCATGGCGTCTCCTATAGCGAAGACAATCAGCGACGATTCCGGGACGAAACGGGCTACGACCTGCCGGCGAAGGCAGATGCCAGAGATCCTGCTTGGCAGGCATGGGCCGCATGGCGGAGACGGATCCTGACGGACCTCGTAGTCCACTGGGACGAAACCGTGAAGTCCATCCGCCCTCACGCCAGCTTCATTCCTAACATGAGCGGCTCGTCACTGATGGAATTCGACCTGTCGCTCATCCAGAAGCATTGCCCGATCCTCTTCGTCGATCATCAGGCGCGCCAAGGTATTGAGGTCGGCTGGTCGGCCGGCCGCAACGGCAAGCGCATTCGCGGCACATTTCGTGACCGCCCGGTTGGGCTGATCACCTCCATCGGGCCGGAGGAGGAATATCGCTGGAAGGATTCCGTCCAGAGTGGGGAGGAAACCAAGCTGTGGATCCATGACGGCATGGCGCAGGGCCTGTTTCCCTGGTTTACCAAATTCAATGCCTGCGTTCCGGACGATCGATGGGTTCAGCCTGTCGTGGATGCGTTCAATCTTCATGCGGACATCGAACCGCAGATCGACGGAATGGCGCCGACGGCCGAAATTGCCATCATCGATCCGTCGACGACGCTGCGGCACTGGGCACCGGAAGAACGGCACATCGCCGAGCACAATGATCTCGGATTCTATCACGCGCTGGTGGAAGCGCGCATTCCATTCGAATTCCTCTCGGACCAGGTGATGACAGCCGAAGCGCTGGATCGCTTCAAGCTGATCGTGCTGGCAAACGCAACCTATTTGTCCGACGCGCAATGCTCTGCCATCGAAGAGTATGTCAATCGCGGCGGTTCGGTCGTCGCGGCAAACGAGACCTCCCTCTATGACGAAGTGGGAAGGCAAAGGAGCGATTTCGGGCTGGCACGGGTCTTCGGCGCAACGCTGACATCGGCTCCCCGTGGTCCGGTGAAGAACACCTATGTCGCACTGTCCAACCCGCATCCGTTGAACCGGGGTTACGAGGGAGCCACTCGCATAATTGGCGGGACACGCCTCATTGCCGTCGATGCGGATGCGAAGGCAGAGACGCCGTTCCTCTACATCCCCGATTTCCCCGACCTGCCGATGGAGGAAGTCTATCCGCGCGAAGCGCCGGAGGGGGCTGCCGTCGTCGCACGCGAGACCGGCCACGGCGGCCGTGTTGTCTACATCCCGTGGAATATCGGCGAGGTCTTCTGGAAGGTTCTTGCCCCTGATCACGGGCGGCTGATCGCCAACGCCGTCAACTGGGCCATGGGTAGGGATCATCGGGTTCGGGTGGAAGGCAAGGGGATCATCGACATCGCCGTTTACGAGAGGGACGATGCGACGGCGATCTTCCTCGTTAATCTCACCAACCCAATGATGATGAAGGGACCCCTTCGTGAGGTCTATCCGATCGGCAAGCAGACGGTGTCCGTTGCGATGCCGAAGGGTCGAAGGTCGGCCTCGGCGAAGCTGCTGGTCAACGGCGATAAGTGTGAGTGCTGCATCGTCGGCGATCGGGTCGAGATCCAGGTGCCGTCCATTGAGGCGATCGAAACCGTTCATATCATCTGGCAGTCGTAAGCCGAGAATACGCAGCGGGAGGAAACCATGCTGGCTTATGTGGCAAAGCGCGTTCTTTACATGATCCCGACATTGTTCGGCATGTCGTTGATCGCCTTCATGATCATCCAGTTGCCGCCGGGCGACTACCTTACGTCGCTGCTGTCGACCATGGCCGATGGCGGACAGAACCTGGATGAAGCGACAATCGCGCGGCTGCGGGCCCAGTATGGCCTCGATCAGCCGGCATATGTCCAATATTTCGTTTGGATAACAGGGATCCTGACGCGCGGCGATTTCGGCTACTCGTTTGAGTGGAACCAGCCGGTGTCCACCCTGATCTGGGACAGGATGGGATCGACGCTGCTGATCTCGCTGGCGAGCCTGCTGCTAGTCTGGGCGATCTCCCTTCCCATCGGCATCTATTCGGCTGTGAGGCGCCATTCGTTTGGCGATCACGCCTTCACGCTCGTGGGCTTTATTGGATTGGCGGTGCCAAATTTCATCATGGCACTCACCCTCATGTATACGAGCTACCGGTTTCTTGGTCAGAGCGTCGGCGGCATCTCCTCACCGGCCTTCGTGGATGCGCCGTGGAGCCTTGCAAAGCTGCTGGACATGCTGAGCCACATGTGGATCCCTGTGATCGTTATCGCCATGTCGGGTACGGCTGCGATGATCCGGATTCTGCGGGCGAACCTTTCCGACGAATTGAGCAAGCCCTACGTGGTGACCGCGCGCGCCAAAGGACTGCCCGAACGCGAGATGATCCTCAAATATCCGGTCCGCATCGCGCTCAACCCGTTCGTCAGTTCGATTGGCTGGGTGCTGCCCGACCTCGTGTCCGGCGTTACCATCACTGCCATCGTCCTCAACCTCCCGACCGCCGGCCCTTTGCTCCTGCGGGCACTCGTCGGACAGGACATGTATCTGGCGGGCAGCTTCATTCTCTTGATGGGTGTGTTGACGCTGGTGGGGATGCTGATCTCCGACATCCTTCTGGCGGTGCTTGATCCGCGTATCCGGTTCAACTGAGGGCGCGCCATGTCGATCAATACACAGTCTGTTTTCGTCATGGAAACCGGTCCTGCCGTCAGCCCCCTGAATTCGGGTGGCAAGGTGGTGACCTTGGAAGCCGCCGGCCAGTGGACGCTCATTTGCAAGCGCTTTCTCCGTCACAAGATAGCGGCCTTCGCCGCGGGCATCATTCTGGTGCTCTATCTGATCGGTGCTTTCGCCGAGTTCTTAGCACCCGGTCTGCCGAACGCGTCGAGGCCGCAATATACATTTGCGCCGCCTCAGAGGATCTCGCTGTTTACACATACGGACAATGCCGGTACGCGATTCCTGCCCCACGTCAAGGGTTACCGGATCGAGATCGAGCCCAAGGCCCTTCGCCGCAGCTTTGTCGTAGATGAGGCCAAAATCATTCCGATCGGCTTCTTTGTCAAAGGCGCCCCATACAAGCTGTGGGGCGTCATCCCGATGGAAACCCATCTTGTCGGACCCCTAGACGCACGCGAGCCGATGTATCTGCTGGGCTCCGATCGCCTCGGGCGGGATCTCATGAGCCGCCTGATCTACGGAACCCGCGTCTCCATGTCGATCGGCCTGGTGGGGGTGGCGATCTCGCTCACGCTCGGCGTCGTCATGGGAGCAGTTTCGGGTTATTACGGCGGCTGGGTCGACACCCTGATCCAGAGAGTCATCGAGATCGTCAGCGCCATGCCGACCATCCCTCTCTGGCTGGGACTGGCAGCCGCCATCCCGCTCAGCTGGTCTCCGCTGTCGGTGTACTTCATGGTCACGCTCATCGTTTCGCTGCTTAGCTGGACGGGACTGGCGCGAGAGGTGCGCGGACGATTTTTCGCGTTGCGCGGCGATGATTTCGTCACGGCCGCAAGGCTTGACGGAGCCGGTGAGCGCCGGATCATTTTCCGTCACATCCTGCCGTCGCTCACCAGCCACATACTCGCCGTCGTGACGCTCGCAATCCCGACGATGATCGTGGCGGAAACCTCGCTGTCATTCCTCGGCGTCGGCCTGAAGCCGCCGGTCGTCAGCTGGGGCGTGCTGCTGCAGGATGCCCAGAACGTGCGCACCGTCGCAACCGCGCCCTGGCTGCTGATCTGGCCGAGCCTTGCCGTGGTTCTTGCTGTGCTCTCCTTCAATTTCTTCGGCGACGGACTGCGCGATGCAGCCGATCCCTACGATACTTGAGAGGAAGGTTAGATGACAAAGCCCGACACGCTGCTCTCGGTGCGCAATCTCTCGATTGATTTCCACCTGCGCACGCACGTGCTCCACGCGGTGCGCAACGTCAGCTTCGACCTGAAGCGCGGCCAGACCATGGCTCTCGTGGGCGAAAGCGGCTCGGGAAAATCGGTGACCGCGCGCGCCTTGATGCGGATCATTGATAAGCCCGGCCGAATGATCGGCGGCCAGATCCTGCTCGACGGCCCGAATGGCCCTGTGGATGTGGCACGCTTCAAGGAAGGCAGCCGCGAGGTGCTCGCCATCCGTGGTGGGCGGATCGGGTTGATCTTCCAGGAGCCAATGAGTTCCCTGTCGCCGGTCCACACTATCGGATCGCAGATCGTCGAAGCGGTGCGCCTGCATCGGCGGGTGTCCAAGTCGGAGGCGCGCGCCCGCTGTGTCGAACTGCTGCGTCAGGTCGAGATCCCGCAACCAGAGCTGATGGCCGACCGGTATACCTTCGAGTTTTCCGGCGGCATGCGGCAAAGGGCGATGATTGCGATGGCGCTCGCCTGCGATCCGCAGGTGCTTATTGCCGACGAGCCGACGACGGCGCTCGACGTGACCACTCAGGCAGAAATCCTCGACCTCATCAAGCGGCTGCAGGACGCACGCGGCATGGCAATGCTGCTTATCACCCACGACATGGGCATCGTCGCCGAAGTCGCGGATGACGTTGCCGTCATGCGCTTCGGCAAGATCGTTGAACAGGGGCCGGTTGACGACATATTCCACGCCAGCCAGCACCCGTATACGCGCCAGCTTCTCGACGCGACGGTCAAGCTCGAAAGCGGCGCGGCGATCCGGGCTTTGCCGGCATCGCTGACACCGTCCGTCGAGCCAGTGCTTTCTGTTCGCAATCTCACCAAGATCTACGGCGCACCCTCGCGCATGTTCGCGCGCAGCGGCGGCCGCGGACTGGTGGCTGTCGATGATGCCAGCCTCGACCTCTTCCCGGGCGAGAACCTTGGCATCGTCGGCGAAAGCGGCTCCGGCAAAACGACGCTTGGACGCATGATCCTGCGCATTGTCGAGCCGACGTCCGGGACCGTGACGTATCGTGCCGATGCGACGTCTGCACCTGTCGACGTCACCGCGCTCGGCAAGGTAGATCTGCGGCGCTACCATCAGGATGTACGGCTGATCTTTCAGGATCCCTTCGCGTCGCTCAATCCACGCATGACCGTGAAACAGATCATCGGCGATCCGCTCGTCATCTCCAAGGGCATGTCCGGCAAGGCCGTGGAGGTACGGGTTGCCGAACTTATGGGCAAAGTGGGTCTGGACCCGCTCGCCATGGAGCGCTACCCGCACGCATTTTCGGGCGGTCAGCGCCAGCGCATCGGCATCGCCCGGGCGCTTGCCCTCAATCCCACGGTCATCGTTGCGGACGAAGCGACATCCGCTCTCGATGTCTCGATCCGCAGCCAGATTCTCGATCTTATGATCGACATCCAGAAGCAGTTGCATCTCAGCTTCATCTTCATCTCCCACGACATCTCGGTCGTGCGCTATTTCTGCGATCGCGTCGCCGTCATGCACCGGGGCAAGATCGTTGAAGTCGGTGATGCCGAAACTATCTGCACCAACCCGTCGCAGCCCTACACGAGGCGGCTGATTTCCTCTGTTCCAAACCCGGATCCCCGCAACAAGCGCATGCTTCACCGCCTGCGCACAGATCAAGTCTAAGGGCCATCCAATATGCCGAAGTTCGCAGCCAATCTCTGTATGCTCTATACGGAGCATTCATTTATCGAGCGGTTTGCCGCCGCCTCTGCCGATGGCTTCAAGGCAGTCGAATATGTCAGCCCCTATGAGGAGACGCCGGATGCCATCGCAGTCGAACTGAGGCGGAACGGACTAACCCAGGCCCTGTTCAATCTTCCAGCCGGCGACTGGTCGGCAGGCGAACGCGGCATCGCTTGCCTGCCTGATAGAGTCGAGGAATTCGAGGCATCCGTCGACACGGCGATCGCCTACGCCCAGGCGCTCGACTGCTGCAAGATCAATTGCCTTGCAGGAATCGCGCCCGCTGGCATGGAGCCGGACGTGGCCGAGGCGACGCTCGCCGACAATCTCAGATATGCCGCAGAGCGACTGGCCGCTGCCGGGATATCGCTGGTCTTCGAACCGATCAACACCCGCGACATTCCCGGTTACTTTGTAGCAACGACTGATCACGCCGAGCGGATAATGGACCGGGTCGACCACCACAATCTGCTGATCCAGTATGATTTCTATCATATGCAGATCATGCAGGGCGATCTCCTCTCACCTTCGAGAGACTGCAAAGGAGGATCGGCCATGTCCAGATCGCTGACAATCCCGGCCGCCACGAGCCGGGCACCGGCGAGATCAACCACGGTTTCATTTTTAAGCGGCTCGACGAGCTCGGCTACGAGGGCTGGGTGGGTTGTGAATACAAGCCTGCAGTCGGCACGCGCGCGGGTCTCGATTGGCTTAAGATGTTACAGCAAGGGAATTAAACAGTGAGAATCGGATTTATCGGGCTGGGCGTCATGGGGCGCCCGATGGCGCAGCATCTGATCGTTGCCGGGCATCAGCTCTACCTCTATCGGGTGAAGCCTCGATCGGCTCATCTCGTCGAAAGCGGTGCGACGGCCTGCACGTCCGCGTCGGAGGTGGCGCGGTCGGCAGAGGTCATTATTCTCATGCTTCCCGACACGCCGGACGTCGAACACGTCCTGTTCGGCGAAGACGGCGTCCTGGAGGGTGTCGAACCCGGCAAACTGATCATCGACATGAGTTCGATTTCGCCGCTGGCGACCAAGGACTTTGCCGCCCGCCTCGACGCCCGCGGATGCGAGTATCTCGATGCGCCGGTATCGGGCGGAGAGGTCGGCGCCAAGGCTGCCTCCCTGACCATCATGGTCGGCGGAAAGCCGGAGGTCTTCGGGCGGGCCAAACCACTATTTGAGAAGATGGGCAAGAACATCACGCTGATCGGGGGCGTCGGCGACGGTCAGGTCGCCAAGGTCGCGAATCAGATCGTCGTTGCCCTGAACATCCAGGCGGTATCGGAAGCGCTGCGGTTCGCTGCCAGGGCTGGAGCCGATCCCGCCGTCGTCCGTCAGGCGCTTATGGGAGGGTTTGCAGCATCGCGGGTCCTCGAAGTCCACGGAGAGCGGATGATCAGCGAATCCTTCGAGCCAGGTTTCCGCATTCGCCTGCATCACAAGGATCTGTCGCTGGCGCTGGACTCGGCGCAACTGCTGGAACTTATGTTGCCAAATACCGCAATGGTGCACCAGCTCATGAATGGCGCGTTGGCCAAGGGTCTAGGTGACAAGGATCACTCGGCGTTGATTGAGGCACTATGAGGCCTCCATTTCGGCCCGACCGATGAAAGCAACCGGCAATGATAGCAAACCCCCGTCTGTTCCTGACGTCATTGTATGAGGTCGCCGTGCAGGCCGCGGATCCGATCAATAGGATCAAGGATCTCCTGCCGACTCCGCCTTTGAGCGGGCGCGTGGTCGTTGTCGGTGCCGGAAAGGGTGCGGCCCAAATGGCGCGTTCACTGGAGGAACTTTGGGATGGTCCACTGAGCGGTGTCGTGGTGACACCCTATGGCTACGAATGCAACACTAAGCGGATCGACGTGATATCGGCAGCCCATCCGGTCCCAGACAGGGCCGGCTTGGAGGCGGCCCAGCGGCTGAAAGCCACTGTGGCGAATCTGTCCAGCGAGGATCTAGTGCTGGCATTGATCTGTGGCGGGGGCTCGGCTCTTCTGCCAGCACCGCCACCAGGATTCTCGCTTGTAGACGAGATTGCCCTAAACGAGGAATTGTTGGCGTCGGGGGCTCCAATCTCAGCGATGAACCTCGTGCGCAAGCATTTTTCCACTATCAAGGGTGGAAGGCTTGCGGCGCTGACGAAAGCGCGAGTTGTTAGTTTCGTGGTATC